>Ga0114129_10010643_pt1 | contig 13119 bp, 10 predicted proteins | sample RhiMetdeltSRZDD1_FD_80071 | JGI IMG/M metagenome (GOLD analysis project Ga0114129, IMG submission 80071) | Populus rhizosphere microbial communities from Tennessee, USA - Rhizosphere MetaG P. deltoides SRZDD1 (version 2) (version 2) | ecosystem: Host-associated > Plants > Roots > Rhizosphere >...
GGATGGCCGTCATCCCCTCCCGCACGATCGTTCCCCAGAACCACTGCACCTCGGCCAGGTGCCAGAGCAGGTCATCGGCGTTCCAGTCCGGGCAGGACGGCACCGGGGCCTCAGGCGGGGCCTCGCTGATGGCCTCGGCGAAACGCGCCGACTCGCGGACTAGGTGATCAACGTAATCCAGTTCCGCACCCATATCTGGGAGGCTACCGCCGTCCGCCGACAGTGCCGCCACGCGGCTGGCCGGCCCGGGGCGCCGGTCCTGCGCGGCGGGGGCGGGAGGCGCCGGTGCCGGACACACCCCGCATGGCCGACACTGGGACCATGACCAGAATCGACGCTGCCGCTGGTGCGCCCCCGGCGGTGATCGCGGGCCAGCGGGTGGAACTGCTTGACCGGGCTCGCGTCTACGCCTGCGGCATCACCCCGTACGACGTGACCCACCTCGGGCACGCGGCCACCTTCGTGTGGGTGGACACGCTCGGCCGCACGCTGCGCTTCCTCGGCGTGCATCCGGAGGTATGCCGGAATGTCACCGACGTGGACGACGTGCTCGACGCGGCGGCGCACCGGGCGGGAACGGCCTACGATTCCTTCGCGGCGATCCAGCAGTTCCAGTTCGATCGCGACATGGCCGCGCTGAACGTACGTGCTCCCGAGCATGAGCCACGCGCCCACCGTTATGTGGAGCAGGTCATCAGGCTCGCGTCGGGACTGCTGGATGCGGGCGCGGCCTACGCCCGCGAGGGATGCGTCTACTTCCCCGGGGCCGACGTGGCGGGCCGAGCGGGGCTGGGCCGGGCCGAGGCGGTGCGGCTGTCCGCCGAGTATGCCGGCCGCCCTGACGACCCGGCCAAGGACGATCCGCTGGACATGGCCGTATGGCAGGCCAGCGAGGACGGCCACCCGGCGTGGGACTCCCCCTGGGGGCCGGGCCGGCCCGGGTGGCACGCGGAGTGCGCCGCGATGGCGATGTCGGTGTTCGGGCCCGCGGTCGACATCCACGCCGGCGGCGCGGACCTGATCTTCCCGCATCACGCTTATCACGCGGCGATGGCCGAGGCGTTCACCGGTGTGCGGCCGTACGCGCGGACCTGGCTGCACGTGGGCACGGTCACCATCGCAGGCGCGAAGATGGCCAAGTCGGCCGGCAACCTGGTCCTTCTCGAGGAGCTCCTTGCCGGGTATCCGGCGGCGGTGATCAGGCTGATGATCCTGGACCGCCCGTGGGCGCAGCACTGGGACTACCGGCCGGGGCTGCTCGACGCGTCGGCGGCCAGGCTGGAGCACCTGTATCAGGCGGCCGGGCGCGCCACATCCAGCGATCCGGCGGCCATGAGCGAGCTGCGCCGGCTGCTGGCTACCGAGCTCGACGTTCGAGCCGCGCTGGACCTGGCCATCGAGACCGGCGGCGGGCCCGCCCGCACCCTCGCCAGCATCCTCGGGCTCACCTGACGGCGCCCGAACGGCATGTCGGGAAACCGCCGCCGGCCGGGCGGCACTCCGCGGCCGGCGCGTCAGCCGATCTGGTGCACGTTGAACCGGGTGATGATGCCGTCGTGCACGAAGTAGGTGCCCTGATAGGTGTTGACGGTCCCGTCGGTAAGTCGCGCGGTGAGCTCGGCGGTCACGATGTTGCCGGACACGAACTGAATCGTGACGCGGTCGTGGGCGGTGGTGGCGAACCCGCTGACGAAGCTTTGGTATGACGACCCCGTGTTGCGCCCGCCGAGCCGCCACGCCCGGGCGTAACGGTGCTGGTTGATCGCCGCGTAGTACGCCTGCACGGTGGCCACCGCACCGGGCGTGGGAGCGACCGCGGTTGCCGTGGGGGTGCCGGAGCCACCCGGCGTGCTGGGGGTCGCTGCGGCGCTCGATCCGGCCGTCGCTGCCGGGGCGGCCGCCGACGGGCCGGTGCCGCCGGTGCGGTGCAGCACCAGGTAGGCCACGCCCGCCGCCCCGAAGAAGAGCACGAGAAGGATGGCGGCCACGCTGGCGGCGACGGCGGCCCGCGACCGCCGCCGGATCGGCGGGGGAGCCGGATGGCCGGCCCACCAGGGGGCGGACGCATCCTGGTCGGCTGGCGGCGGGAGTTCCTCGCTCATCGCGCTCCAGCGGCGCACCGCCGTCCCGCGTGTTCGGGGCCGGGCGGCGGCTCGCGCCGGAATCTGGTCGTGGGTCATGGGAGACACCGCGGACGAACAGTATCAGTGGCGCGATCGGATCGACCTCAACCTGCCCGGCGTGCCCGGCCGCGGCCCGCGCAGAACCGGCCCCGCGCGCTGCGGCCGGCACGCCCGGTGCATACCTGAGTCCGGTATGTTCGTCGCATCGTTGAGCGTGAGGGAGTACCGATGCGGCTCACCAAACTGGGACATGCATGTGTCCGCCTCGACAAGGACGGGGCGGTGCTGGTGATCGACCCGGGCGCGTTCAGTGACCCGGCGGCCCTGTCCGGGGCCGACGCCGTTCTCATCACCCACGAGCACTTCGACCACATCGTGCCTGATCAGCTCCGTGCCGCCCTGGATGCCGATCCCGGGCTCCATCTGTGGTCCACGGCGGCGGTGGCCGAGCAGTTCGCCCACCTGGGCGTCCGGGTGCACCCGGTCAGTCACGGCGACACCTTCTCCGCCGCCGGGTTTGACGTGCACGTGTACGGTTCCGAGCACGCGGTGCTCCACCAGGACATCCCGGTCATCGCGAACACCGGTTTCATGCTCGACGGCAAGGTTTTCCACCCGGGGGACGCGCTTACCGTACCCGAGGATCCGGTGGAGACGCTGCTGCTACCGGCCAGCGCGCCCTGGCTCAAGCTGTCGGAAATGATCGACTACGGCCGGGCGGTAGCCCCGCGGCGCGCGTACACCATCCACGACGCCCTGCTCAGCGAGACCGGCCTGCAGGTGCTCGACAACTTCCTCGGCATGGCGGTGGGCGCCGGTGGCGGGACCTTCTCTCAGCTCGCGGACGGGGCAAGTATCGATCTCTGACCGCCACGGGCCGCACTCTCCGGTGATACCGCCGGGCAGGCGGCCTCGGACGGGAAGGGCCTACCCGGGCGAAACTGGGGTAGGCATTTGCGTGAGGTCTCCTCTCGCGCTGGCCCGCGAGGCTGGCTGACCCACGGCGGAGGGAGTCGCGATGGTGGCGCAGAAGCTTGACAAGCAGGCCAAGGTGGCGGCCGCGGCGAACGGTCACCCGCAGCGGCTGGACAAGAAGCTCTACGAGCGGGAGCTGTACCGCCTGCAGGCAGAACTCGTCAAGATGCAGGCGTGGGTGAGCGACCAGGGCGCCCGGGTGATGGTCGTGTTCGAGGGCCGCGACGCGGCCGGCAAGGGCGGCACCATCAAGCGGGTCGCCCAGTACCTCAACCCCCGGGTCGCCGGGATCGTCGCGCTGGGCGCGCCGACCGAGCGGGAACAGAGCCAGTGGTACTTCCAGCGCTACATCGAGCACCTGCCCGCGGGCGGGCAGATCGCCTTGTTCGACCGCAGCTGGTACAACCGGGCCGGGGTGGAACACGTCATGGGGTTTTGCACCAAGGAGGAGTACCACCGGTTCCTGCACCAGTGCCCCATCTTCGAGCGGCTGCTCGTGGAGGACGGCATCCTGCTCCGCAAGTACTGGTTCTCCGTCAGCGACCAGGAGCAGGAAGAGCGGCTGCTGTCCCGGCTGGAGGACCCGCTCCGGCAGTGGAAGCTCTCCGGGCTCGACCTGCAGTCCATCACCCACTGGGAGGACTACTCACGAGCCAAGGACGAAATGTTCGTGCACACCGACATTCCCGAGGCGCCCTGGCACGTGGTGGAAAGCGACGATAAGCGGCGCGCCCGGATCAACATGATCGCGCACCTGCTTTCCACTATCCCCTACCAGAAGGTGAAACGGCCGAAGATCGAGATCCCCTCCCGCCCGGCATCCCAGGGCTATATCCGCTCGCCGCGCGAGATGCAGACCTACGTGCCCGACCACGCCGCCACCCTCAACCGCAAGCACGGGCATCACGGGCGGTCCGGCAAGGGGCACGGCAGCAGCGGTTCCTGACTGCCCGGCCGGGAACGCGGGAGTCAGCTGATTCCATGTGCCAGCTCCTGGCCGGCCCCGGTGCCAGCGGCACGCTCACAGCGCGGGACATCGACACGGCGCGGGGTCTTCGGTGACGATGCAGGCTATGGGTACGGACCGTGTGCTTGTCGGCCGCGACGCGCAGGTGGAGGCGCTCGAGACGTTCCTTCGCGGGGACCCGGTCACTCGCCCGCCGGTCCTGCTCGTCGCGGGCGAGGCTGGGATCGGCAAAACGGCGCTCGTGGAGCAGGTGCTGGCCGGCGGGGTGCAGCCGGTCCTGCGCGGCCGGGCCGCCGGCTGGAAATCGGCCGGGTACGAGGTGCTGGCACAGGTCCTCAGGCCCGCCGCCGGGTGCGGGCCTGCGGCGCAGACCTCCGGGCTCCCCGGCGGCCGGCCGGCGGGGGCGGGACGTGAGCTGGCACTGGTTCTGCCCGAACTCGGCCCGCCGCCGGCCCAGGCCAGCCGGTCGGCCCTGGCCGCGGCGATGTGCTCGGTCCTGTCCGGCGTGGCAGGGTCCGGGCGGCTCGCCGTGTTCCTCGACGACCTGCAGTGGGCGGACGAGGCGACGCTGGACCTGCTCCCGGCGCTGGCCGACGCCCTCAGTGGCGGCCCGGTGAGCCTGATCGGCTGCTACCGCAGCGACGAAATGCCGCGAGATCATCGGCTGCGTACCGTGAGGGCGGAGCTGCGCCGTGCCCGGCGCCTCGCGGAAATCGACCTCGCCCCGCTCCCCGACGCCTGCGTGGCTGTCATCCTCGCCGCGCTGCTGGGGGCCGAGCCACGGCCTGAGCTGGTCAGCGCGGTGGCCGGCCGCGCGGACGGGGTCCCGTTCGCCGTCGAGGAACTGGCGACCGCGCTGCGGGTGGGCGGGCACCTGGCGTACCAGGGAGACATGGTGGGCCTGGCGGGCACCGGTGACGCCGTGGTACCCGAGGGCATCCGGGAGGCGGTGCTGCTCCGGGCAGCGCGGCTGGACCCGGCCGCGGCATCGGTGCTTGACGCCGCCGCCGTTGTCGGCGCCGAGTTCGATGTGGAGCTGGTACTGGCGGTGGCGGACGCCCCGGAATGGCCGGAACAGCTCACGTCCTGCGGGCTGGTGTCGGCGGTCAGCGACGGCCGGGCGGCATTTCGCCACGCGCTGACCAGGGATGCTGCCTATGCCGCCGTTCCCTGGTCGCGCCGGCGCGCGCTGCACCAGGCGATCGCCGGCCACCTGGCGGACGGGCACGCGCCGCCCGCCCTGATCGCCGGGCATCTGCTCGCCGCGCGCGATCTGGCCGCGGCGCGCGCTGCGCTGATCGCGGCGGCGGCGGCCGATTGCGCGGTCCACGCCTACCGGGACGCGGCCCGGGCGCTGCGCACGGCGCTGGACCTGTGGCCGCCCGGCCGCGAGAATGCCGAACGGCTGGCGGTGGTGGACCAGCTGGCACGGTGCGCCGAGATGTGCGCGGAGCACGCCGAGGCGGTCACGCTGCTGCGGGAACTCGCCGACGGGTACCGGGCGAGCGCGGCCCAGGACAACCTCGGCGGCGTCCAGCGCCGGCTGGCGCTCGCACACGAACTGCTGGGCCAGTGGGATGCCGCACTGGCCGCCCGGGAGGCGGCCGCCGTGGCCTTCGCCGCGGCGGGGCGGCCCGCCGAGGCGGCCGTCGAGCGCCTGGCGGCGGCGTCGCATCTGCGGTCGGCGGCGAGCTTCGCTGCCGCCCTGGACACGCTCGTGGCGGCGCGTTCCGACGCCGACGCGGCCGGGCGGGCCGATCTCCTGCTGCGCATCGACGGGCTGCATGGCAACGTGCTGGCCCGGATGGGCCGGACACGGGAGGGCATCGCCGCGGTGCGTGCCGCGCTCGACGCAGCCCTGGCGCAGGCGCTTACTGGTCCCGCCGCCGAACTGCACCAGCGGCTGGCCGACTCGCTCGAGCACGCGGGCGAGTACCACACCGCCATCGCCACGTACGCCGCCGGGTACGAGTTCTGCCAGGCGCACGGCGAACAGGCCGCCGGGCAGCTGTGCCGCGCCTGCGTCACGGCGGTGCTGTTCGTGGCCGGGCACTGGGACCGGGCGCTCGAGGTGTGCGCGGACGCGGCCGGCGCCGAAGGCGCCCTCGCGCACGCGCGGGCGGTGGGAACAGGTATCGGCGGCCTGATCCATGCCTTCCGCGGTTCGGCCGCCACCGCCCGCCGCGAACTGCTGGCCGCCACATCGCTCGCCGCCAGGATCGAGCTGACCCCGATGGAACTGCTCTCGGCGTGGGGCCTGTGTGTGCTCGACGACGCAGCGGGCGGGCAGGCGGAGGCGGCGGCCCGGGCCCGGCGGATCCTGGCGCGCTGGGAGGAGACGGGGGAGAGGCACTACTCGATCGCCATCCTGCAGTGGTCGTCCACGCTCTTCGCCGAGTCCGGCGACCCGGCCGGGGCGCGAGCCTGCGCTGCGGCCCTGGCCCGGATCGCGGAGGCGACCGCGCAGCCGGAGGCGCTCGCCGCGCTGGCGCACGCCCTCGGTGAGACGGCGCACCTCGACGGCCAGCCCGGCGCCGCCGCGCAGGAACTGCTGCGCGCGGCGGAGTCGTTTGGCGCTCTCGGCCTGCCGTTGGCAAGCGCGCTGGCTCAGCGCCGGGCGGCCGCGGCCCTGGCCGGAGCGGGCGAGGCGGCGCGTGCCGCCGATCAGCTGCGCTCGGCGCACAAGATCTTCTCCCGGCTGGGGGCGAACCGGGCTGCCGGGCAGTGCGCTGCGGGGCTCGCCGCCTTGGGCAGGAAGCCTCCCGGGCGGGCCCGGGGACGCCCGCCGGGCGCCCTGAGCCGCCGGGAGCGTGAGGTCATGGAGCTGGTGGCGCAGGGCCTGACCAGCCGTGACATCGGCGGCTTCCTGTTCCTCAGCCCGCGCACCGTGGAGATGCACGTGCAGAACAGCCTGGACAAGCTCGGCTGCCGGACCAGGGCAGAGGCGGTGCGCCGCCTGGCCGAGCTCGGCGCCTGGTCCGGGGCGGCGGCCGGACCAGCCGCGGCCACCGGATCGGCCCCGGCGACCGGTCCGGCCGTGGTGACCGGGCGCACGGCTAGCGGATGACTCTGCAGACGTCGGGCGCGGCGGAAGCCGGTCACGCGCCGCTCCTTTCTGCAGCGAAGTGTGTCACCGGCCGGGCGCGCAGGCCCGGGCAAGAGCACGATGGCAGGATCACTACCGCGAGGGAGGACGAATGACAACCCACGAAATCCGGGTCGACCGGAGCAAGACCCTGGCCGAGGAGCCGGGGACCGGCCACAACCGCTGGCATCCGGACATCCCCCCGGTGGTGCGCTGTGAGCCCGGGGACGAGGTCGTGCTGGAGACCAGGGACGCCCTCGACGGGCAGGTGCGCGCGGGCGGCTCGCTGGACGACGTGGCCGCGGCCAACCTGGATGTCGTGCACCCGCTCACCGGCCCCGTCCACGTGGCCGGTGCCGAGCCGGGCGATCTGCTCGCGGTGGAGATTCTCGATGTCGAGCCCGACAGCTACGGGTTCACGGTACAGATACCGGGGTTCGGCTTCCTGCGCGACGTCTTCCCCGAGCCGTTCAAGGTCGACTGGGATATCGCCGGCGGCTGGGCCACCTCGGCCGACCTGCCCGGCGTGCGCATCCTGGGTTCACCGTTCATGGGGACGATCGGCCTGAGCCCCGGGCACGAGCTGCTCGCCGCCACCACCGCGCGCGAGCAGGCGCTGATCGACCGGGGCGGTCTCGCGCTGCCGCCGTCAGCCGCCGGCGCGGTGCCCGCCGACCCGCGCCTGGCCGCGGAGGGCCTGCGGACCATCCCGCCGCGGGAGCAGGCCGGCAACGTGGACATCAAGCAGCTCGGTGTGGGCACAGTGCTGCTCATCCCGGTCGACACCCCGGGCGCGATGTTCTCGGCCGGCGACGGGCACTTCGCCCAGGGCGACTGCGAGACCTGCGGCACCGCGATCGAGATGCGGGCGACCCTGCGGGTGCGGTTCAGTCTGCGCAAGGGGGAGGCTGCCAGCAAGAACATCCGTGACCTGCAGTTCGCCCGCAACGATTACTTCCTGCCGCCGGAATTCGCCGTGCCGCGCCGGTTTTTCGCCACCACCGGGATCTCGGTCACCAAGGACGGTGTCAACCACTCCGAAGACATCACGCTCGCCGCGCGCAACGCCCTCCTCAACATGATCGATCACCTGGCCCAGCGCGGCTGGACCCGCCAGCAGGCCTACGCCATCTGCAGCGTCGCCGTGGACCTCAAGATCAGCCAAGTCGTCGACGCGCCCAACTTGCTCGTCTCCGCGTTCCTCCCGGAGGACATATTCACCGGCTAGCCGTGACCGTCGACGCCCGCGGGTGACCCGCCCGGCCGGGTGCCGCACCGCGGGCCCCGTCGGGAGTTTCCTTGCCCGCTTGATACGCTCGTGCGACGATCTCCACAGTGGTGACCGGCCAGCCCGGGCCGCCAGGTGAACCGCACGACCGTGCCGCCCGTGCATGAGGATGGCCCCGTACCGGCAAGGGGGAGCGACCGTCGTGGCTAGGCCCCGGACCCGGTGACCGCCCCGCCCGCCAGCGACGCCCGCCTGCGCGGCGAGCCGGTCGCCCGCAGCGTTTTCACCGGCCTGCCCGCGCGTTACGACCGGCTTGCCTACCTGCTCTCGCTGGGGCAGGACCGGCGCTGGCGCCGGGCGGTCACCGACCATGCGGCCGCCGCCGCTCCCCGGCTGGTGCTCGACGTCGCGACCGGCCCGGCCGGGGTCGCGCTCGCCGTTGCCGCCCGGACCGGCGCCGATGTCGTGGGCGTGGACCTCAACGAGCCGATGCTCCGGGCCGGCCTTGGCAACGTCCTCCGGCCGGGGCTGCGCGGCCGGGTGCGGCTGGCCGCGGGGCGCGCCGACCGGCTTCCGTTCGCCGACGCAACCTTCGACGCGGTGACCTTCTCCTACCTGCTGCGTTACGTGGACGACCCGGCCGCGACGATCGCCGAGATGGCCCGGTGCCTGCGCCCGGGAGGGACCATGGCGAGCCTGGAGTTCTCTGTCCCGCCGCAGCCGGTATGGCACGGCGCCTGGTGGTGCTACACGCGGCTGGCCCTGCCCGTGCTCGGCGCCATCACCGGCGGCCGGGCCTGGTACCAGGTGGGCCGCTTCCTGGGACCCAGCATCTCGGCGCACTACCGGCGTTACCCTATCGACGCGCACGTCGCGGCCTGGCGCGCGGCGGGCCTGACCGGCGTCGGGGTAGAGCTGATGAGCCTGGGCGGCGGGCTGATCATGTGGGGCAGCAAATCGTGAGCAACACCCCGGAAAGGCCGGCCTTCTACGCGGTCGGCCGCGGCACCGGGGGCCTGGGTGACTGGGTGACGCTGCTTCACCCGCCGTACACGCTCTGGCACCTGTCGTATGTAGTGATGGGCGCGGCCGTCATGCCGCCCCTCGTGGTGTGGCGGCTGGTCGGCACGCTGGTCGCGTTCTTCCTCGCGGTGGGCATAGGCGCGCATGCGCTGGACGAGCTGAAGGGCAGGCCGCTCGGCACCGGCATCGGCTCCACCGTGCTCGCCGTCACCGCCGGGGTGAGCATCGCCTGCGCCGTGGTGATGGGCCTGGTAGCGGGCGGGCTACGGCTGCTGCCGTTCGTGATCGTCGGCTGCCTGCTGGTGTTCAGCTACAACCTGGAGCTGTTCGGCGGGCTACTGCACAGCGATGTCTGGTTCGGCCTGGCATGGGGCTCGTTCCCGGCATTGGTCGGCGCCTACGCCCAGCACTGGACGCTGTCGGTGGCGGCGGTGGCGGTGGCGGCGGCCGCGTTCTTCCTCTCGATGGGCCAGCGCGCGCTCAGCACCCCCGCCCGGACGCTGCGGCGCCGGGTCAGCGCGGTGTCGGTACAGATCACCTTCACCGACGGCACGCAGCGGCAGCTTGGCCGGGCGGACCTGCTCGCGCCGATCGAGCGGGCGCTGCGGTTCTTCGTCTGGGCGACGGGCGCGGTGGCCCTGGCGATGGTGCTCGCCCGGTGAGCGGGGAGCGTTTCGACGCGGTCGTGGTGGGCGCGGGCCCGGCGGGCAGCATCGCCGCCCTCGTGCTCGCCCGCGCCGGGGCCCGGGTGGCGCTCGCCGACAAGGCCTCCTTCCCCCGCAACAAGGCGTGCGGCGACCTGGTGGGCCCGCGCGGCGTGCAGCTGCTGGCGGAGCTGGGCGTCCACGTTCCCGATGCGGGCCAGGGCTCCGACCTGCTGGCGGTCGGCCCATCCGGGCGGGCCAGCAGGCTTCCTGCCTTCCCGGGGCGTGACTACGCCGGTCACGGGGTGGTGGTGCCGCGGCTCGTCTTCGACGACGCCCTGCGCGAGGCGGCGGTGGCCGCGGGGGCGCTCCCGGTCCAGGCCAGGGTCACGGGGGTGGACGCCGACGGCGCCGGGAAGGTCCGCGCCGTCATCGCGGGCGACGGCCGGCGCCTGGCCGCCGATGTCGTCATCGGCGCGGACGGGGCCCTGAGCCCGGTCGCCCGCCTCGCCGGGATGCTTGATCCGGGCACGGCGTTGTGGGGGTTCGCGATCCGCGCCTATCTGCCGGCCGAGGTGCCGCTGCCGCTGCTCGTCCTGCTGGATGCGAAGCCATGGCGCATCTACCCGGGTTACGGATGGCTTTTCCCCGGAGCGGACGGGCAGGCGAATGTGGGCATCGGGGTCGGCATGGGCACCACGCGTCGGCAGGTGGCGCTGCGCGATGACCTGGCCCGGTTCTGCACGATGCTTGCTGGGCGCGGCGACATCGGGCAGGGCGTCCGGCCGGGACCGGTCACCGGCGGCTGGCTGCGGATGGGCGGCACCGGGACACCCGCGGCGGCCGCGAACGTGCTGTTGGCGGGCGATGCGGCGGGCCTGATCAACCCACTGCAGGGCGAGGGGATCGCACCGGCGATGGTCAGCGGCCGGCTGGCCGCCGAGGCCGTGCTCGCATGCCCGGCGGACCCCGGCCCCGGCTACACCGAGTCGCTGGCCGGCGTCTTCGGGCGCTACCTGCCCGGGGCCGCGGCACTGCAGAGCGCGCTGCTGCGGCGGCCGAGGGCAGCCTCGGCGGGCGTGCGGCTGCTGACCGCGCCGGTGGTGCGCCGGCTCGTGGCCGGCACCTGGTCGCTCTACTGGAACGGCCTGGTCGAGGGCGCCCGGCCGCGCCCGGCCGCGTGGAGCGCGGGCATGGTCCAGCGCGCGGCCGGGCTGCTCGCCGGGCAGGCCGGCCACCGGATGGCCGCTCAGCCCAGCAGCCCCGATGGGGGCACTCCCAGCCTCACCCCGTCACCTCAAGTGCGGCAGCAAGGAGACGCCCGGCTCAGGGGACGCTGACCTGCCTGCTGGTCATCCGGCGAAGTAGTTGTGCTTCTTCGACCCGTTCAGCACCGTGCGCGCGGGCTTGGCCGGCAGCGTGGACGCGTCGACGAAGGTGCTGCCGGTCGGCCCGGCCTGCACGGCCTTGTGGGTGACGCTATGGGCCAGCACCTGCTTCCAGGTGTAGAACCACTGGGTGTAGCCGTCGTCCCAGGTGCCGGCGACCGGGCTGCCCGTGATGGTGATCGGATCGCCGGGGTTGGACCGCTCGTAGTACCACTGGGCGTGCTGCGGGGACAGGTTCACGCAGCCGTGGCTGACGTTGATGAAGCCCTGCTCCCCGAGCGACCACGGCGCGGCGTGGTAGTAGTTGCCGCTCCAGGTGAACCGGACGGACCAGTACACCGGGAGGTTGTGGTAGCCCGGCCCGCTCATCAGGGTCGGGTTGGCCTTCTCGATGGTCAGGTACGTCCCGTTGGCCGTGTCGCGGCCCGGCATGCCGCTACTGTCCGGCCAGGTGGCGTAGTACTTGCCCTTCCAGTAGATCCGCGTCTTGTGCGTCCTGGTGCTCGTCACGCCGATCAGCGAGTTACCGATCCGGAACGACTGCCTCAGGTTGGTGGTCCCGTACACCCCCGGAGCGGCCTGGACCCCGTTGAAGTGCGCCACAAAGCTCACCTTGGTGTGCTGCCGCCAGAAGGTCCTGGGGCGGAAGGCCAGGGTCTGGTCGCCGTCCCACATCCAGGCGCCCACGACCGGCTTGGAGCTCTTGATGTCGATCGCCTTCTCCACCGCGGCCTTGTGGGTGACCGGCTGGCTGAAGTTGATCGTGATCGGCATGCCGACCCCATAGGTCTGGTTCAGGCCCAGGATCGTGCTGGCCGAGAACGTCGCGGCCGGGGTGAGGGTGCGGAACGAGCTGATCGTGGTGCTGGCCCTGCCCTGGCTGCTGACCGCAGCGACCGTCACCTTGTAGTGGGTGTCCGTCCGCAGCGGCCAGTTCGTGTGCCAGGCCGTCGCGCCCGCCGCGAGCGTGCCGCCGACCTGGGACTTGCCCGCGGTGACCGTGACGTTGCTGATCTTGCCCGAGGAGACCTTGACCGAGATGCCCTTGTTCGGCCTGGCGTGGGTGTTGCCGTCGGCCGGCGTGATGGTGACCTGGGCGGGCGGCGGGGCGGACGGGCTGCCCGCCGCCTGCTGGTGCTGGCCGGTCCCCTGGGGGGCGGGCGAACTGGAGCACGCCGCGGCGAGCACGGACACCAGCCCGACAACCGCCATGACGCCCAGTCCGGCCCGGCGGCTGCCCGGGATACCGCGCTGACCTTGCCCAGTGAGGTCCCTCTCCAGCACCCTTGCCCTCCTGTTGTGCTGATGCCCAAACCCGGTGGCCGCGTGTGCCAGGCGTCCACCGCCGTCCGAGACTACCGCCCAGTTTGCCGGGAAGACGCCGTGTCCTCGCCCGGCGCGGCGGGTTCGGATCCGGCGTCCTGCTCGCGTGAAGCTCCCCGTAGAGAGACGAATTCGGTGCCCCGAAAGTTCACGCCCTCCATTATCTTCGCCGAGCGGCGCCGGCGCCAAACCCAAAGCAGCAGGATAGCGGCGAGCAAGGCTATTCCGATGGCCGTCCATGGGACCACATCACCCACTCTGTCGAACGGAGTGAGAGCCCCGGCAGGTGTCAGTCCCAGGCGCACGGTCAGCAGCCCGCGCTGTGCCGCGGTCATCGAGGCGAGCAGGCGCCCCTGCGCGTCA
>Ga0114129_10010644_pt1 | contig 13118 bp, 13 predicted proteins | sample RhiMetdeltSRZDD1_FD_80071 | JGI IMG/M metagenome (GOLD analysis project Ga0114129, IMG submission 80071) | Populus rhizosphere microbial communities from Tennessee, USA - Rhizosphere MetaG P. deltoides SRZDD1 (version 2) (version 2) | ecosystem: Host-associated > Plants > Roots > Rhizosphere >...
CTTCCCGCCTCCCTGGCTTCCCAGGCCTCCCCGACTCCTCTGGCATCCAACGCTCGACCGTAAACAGCGAGAGCGTCGCGAACACGACGTCGAACGCCGCCAGGATGCCGATCCACATCGTCGCGGCGGCCTCGTCGGGCGGCGACGCCATCAGCGCCGACGTCCCGCGCACTCCCGCAATGATCACTGGAATGGTGATCGGATACAACAGGATCGGCAGCAGGACATCCCGCGACCGTGCACGCACGAGCATCGCGGCGAACAGCGTCCCGACGACGGCGAAGCCGATCGTGCCGCCGGCGAGCAGGCCGATGAGGTGCAGCGGCCTGCTGAACAGCGAGGCCTGGAAGAGGAGCGCGACCAGCGGCACGAGCAGCAGCTCGGCGACGCCGAGCAGCGCGAGCATGCCGAGCAGCTTGCCGACGTAGAGCGCGGCGCGCGGCGCCGGCGCCAGCAGCAGCGCGCGCAGCGTCTCGCCGTAGCGCTCGCGCTCGAACGTGCGCCCGAGCGCCAGCGTGCCGGCGAACGCGATGGCGACCCACAGGATGCCGGCCGCGGCATCTTCCGGCGCGCGCCCTTCCTTGACGAACGCGAACGAGAACACGAGGACCGCGGAGACGGCGAAGAACAGCGTCGTGTACAGGATCTCGCGGCTCTTGACCTCGATCGCGAGGTCCTTGCGGAGCACGAGGAGCGCGACGCGCACGAACGTCACTGGCTCTTCATCCTCACCTTGATACCAACACTCGGTATCTCGATCGGAGACCGGGCGAGGCGGGCTCGTCGCAGAGGAGCTTGCCGTCGCGGACGATCGCGACGCGTGTGACCAGACCGTCGGCGAGATCGAGATCGTGCGTCGCCAGCACGACGATGGCGCCGGCCGCCGCGAGACGCCGCAGCCGGTCAGCGACGCTGCCGACCGCGCGGTCGTCCAGACCGGTGAACGGCTCGTCGAACAGCACGAGCCGCGGGTCGTGCAGGAGAGCGCGCTCGAGCGCGAGGCGCTGACGCATGCCGCGCGAGAACCCCGCCACCTCGTCGTCGCCGCGATCGCCGAGGCCGGCGCGCTCGAGCGCCGCGTCGACGGTCGCGTCGGCATCCAGACCATAGAGCTGCGCGAAGAACGCCAGATTCTGGCGCGCGGACAGCTCCGGGTACAGGTGCACCTCGTGCGCGAGGAGGCCGATCGATCGCCGCAGCCCGGCGCCGCGATCCCGCGCGAGCCACTCGCCGTATCGAACGGTGCCGAGCGTCGGCGCGACCAGCGTCGCCAGGACGCCGATCAGCGTCGACTTCCCTGCGCCGTTCGGGCCGAGGATGCCGAGAATGTCGCCGGACCGCGCAGACGTCGTGATGTGCGAGAGCGCGCGGCGCCGCCCGAAATGGTGCGACACGTCGACCACGCGCACCGTGTCGAAGTCGCCAGTCACGCGGATGGAGGCATTCAGGCGGCGCGCTCGGCCGGACCCGGGCTCGTGTCCTCGGTGTCGAGCGCGGCGTAGATCTGTTCGAGCGCCGACATCAGCGTCTCGCGACGCACGCCGTAGCGCGCGGGATCGCCGCGCCCGGCGCGGTGATCGGCTTCGAGGCGGACGAGATCGGCGAACAGCCGATCGCGCTTCGCGATCAGGCGTTTGCGCTCGGAGTCGCGCGCCTGCCGATCCTGCGGGCGCATCCCCGCCCGCGTCGCGACGGCGACGATGAGCGCGGCCAGCGCGAGCGCGATCCACCGCGGCGCCGGGTTGTGGTGCGGGATCTCCTCCAGCGTGAGCGTGAGCGGCTGGCCCGCGGCAATCGTGCCGCCGACCGCCGCGATGAACCGCTCGTCCTGCGCCGTCATCTCCTGCTGGTTGCGGATCTGCGGCGAGGAAAGCTTCGTGTCGCCGACCTTCTTCACGATGACGGAAAGCTGCTCGAGCGGCGCGGGGAAGCGCTGCTCGATCGTCGCCGACCCGGTCGGCGTCGCGATCTCGCACGCGATCTGCACGAGCGTGCGGCCCGGCGGAAACGGACCCTGCACGGTCACGCGCCGTCCCTTGGCGCTCGCCAGCCGCGACGACCCTTCCAGCACGCTCGTGCCGACGGCGCCCGCCGGCATGTCGAACGCGAACGCCGTCGTCGGATTCACCGGCGCGCGCGCCGTGTTCTGGATCTCGAGGACGTAGTAGAGCTGAAGCGCTTCGTCGCCGGGCTCGATGATGACGCGCGACTGGCCGCCGATCGTGACCTGCCCCGAGATCGGCGGCGCGTTCGGCGTCGTCGCCGGCGCCTTGGACGTGTCGGTCGCGACGAGCATCAGACGCACGCCGCCGCGCCCGGGGACGGCAAACTCCTGCGACTCGAGACGCTCGCCGTCGACGACGGCCACGGCTTTGACGGTGGAGCCGGCGGGGAGATCGCCGAACAGCGCGCGGCCGCTCGCGTCCGTGTTGACGGTTCGCGCCTTGCCGCCGACCTGCAGCTCGACGGGGAAGTTCGTGATGTTGTTCGACAGGTCGCCGCGAATCAGGCGCACCGAGACGGTACGGTCGGGCAGATCGGTGACGGGACGCGGAATGCCGGACATCTGCTTCGGGTCAGGCATCGCGAGTTGCGCGTGCGCGATCACGGTTCCAACACCAAGAACACCAAGGACAGAAACGTAGAAAGGTACGAGTATTTGCCTTCGTGTCCTTCGTGTCTGCCTTCGTGTCCTTCGTGCCGAAACCGCGGTCACAGTCGTTGTCCGCAGGTCTTGCAGAACCTCGCATCGCCGTCGTTGCGCGTCGAGCACCCGGCACAGAGGCGACCGTCGACTTCGGTGCTGCGCGAGGCGTTCAGCCGAGCGTCCAGATCGCGCTCGATCTGTTCGCGGTATCCCGCGCCCGTGTCGAGCTGCCGTATCAATCGCGACGCGCGCGCGCGCAGGCGGCCCGACATCTCGCGGAAGTCGGCCTCGGAGAGCTTTCCCATCGCGTGGTCGAACTCCAGCTCCTTGATCGACCGCAACGCGAGCATCTTCTCGCGCTCGAGCGCGGCCCGCGTGCGCTGCCCGATCATCGGCGTGCGATCGTCCTCGCGCGACACGAGCGGCCGCAGCGCGCGGACGACCGCGAGGCCGACGATGGTCGTCGTCGCCATCAGCAGGCTGACGAGAAGGACCGCTGTGAGGCCCTGACCCCGTTCGACGAACACGGCGGCCGTCGCGCAGCCGAGTCCCGCGAGGACGAAGAATTGCCAGGGCTGGAGCCCGGCGCCGGTGGCGCCGCCCTCGGCCTGTCTCGCCGAAGCCGCGGCGGAGGCGGAAACCTTGTCAGTCGAGATTGCGGAGCTCATCGTCCAGCCGTTCGTCCATGTCCGGATCCGCGCGCTCGGGACGCTCGGTCTCCGCCGTGTCATGGCGCCGCGACCAGCGAATCGCGACGAGGCCGACGCCGGCCGCGCCCGTCACACCGAGCGCGTACGGGAACAGCCAGGCGAGCCGATTGAAGCCCTGATTGAGCGGCGAGCTCAGGAACTGCTGGCCGCCGTAGAGGTCGATGAACGCCTGAATCACCTGATCGTGATTCTTCCCCTCGTCGAGCTCCGCCCGCAGCCGCGTGCGCATCTGCTGCGCGGTGCCGCAGATGCATTTGTTCAGCGACTCGTGCGCGCACGTCCCGCACGTGCAGCCCATCTCGTCGCGAAGCTTGCGCTCGAGATCCGACTTCGCCGGAGGGACGGCGCCGTTCGGATCCTCGACGTGCTGCGCACGGACCGGCGCGGCACACAGCAGCAGCGCGAGCAGCACGACGGCCGTGGTCGCCGCCGACTCGGCCGCCGCCCCGGCGAGCGCGAAGGAGAACGCGCGCTCCGGCAGCAGCGCAATGCCGGTCCCGAACGCCAGCACGCCGAAGCCGAGCCAGATCCAGTTCACGAGCGGGTTGACGAACACCTGCAGGCTGATCGTCTGCGTGCCGAAATCGATGTCGCCCGGCAGCACCAGATACAGATCCTCGGCGACCGTGCGACGGATCGCGACGTCGGTGCGCGGCTCCTCGTCCTCGTGCTTGCGGAACATCGAGCGACCCGGATACATCGTGTCGACCTGCCGGCCGCTCTTGAACACGGCGACGTACGCCGTGACCATCTGCTTCTGCCCGTCGTCGGCGGCCTTGACGCCGTCGTTGCGCACCGTGAACGCGCCGACGGTCGCCTCCTGCCCGAGCTTCAGCCGCACGATGGCTTCCTTCTTCGAGCCGTTGCCGGCGAAGCCGAGGAAGATCAGCACGATGCCCACGTGGACGATGTAGCCGCCGTAGCGGCGCTTGTTGCGGCCGACCAGGCCGATCATCGCCGTCGCGACGTCGGTGCCGGTCGCGCGCTGCCGCACGCGCGCGCCGCGCCAGAATTCCTGCGCGATCGTGCCGGTCACGAATGCGCACAGCGCGAAGCACAGTCCCGACGACCAGAATCCGATCTTCAGCGCCGCGACGGCGACAGCGGTGACGAGGGTCGCGGCCGCCGGCCACAGGAACGAATCGCGGAGGTTGCCGAGGGTCGACTTCCGCCATGCGAGCAGCGGACCGATGCCGGTCAGCACGAGCAGAATCAGCCCGATCGGGACCATCCACTTGTTGAAGAACGGCGCCGCGACCGTCAGGCGCTGCCCGGCGATCGCCTCGCTGAGCGTCGGATACATCGTCGCGAAGAGGACGAAGAACGCCGAGAACAGGAGGATCCAGTTGTTGACCAGGAACGCGGCCTCACGCGACATCCACGAGTCGAGCTCGTTGCGCGCGCGCAGCAGCGGCAGCCGATGGATCACGAGACCGAAGCTGCCCGCGGCGATCAGCACCATGAACATCGTGAACAGCCGCGCGAGCTGCGGGTCATCGCCGAACGCGTGGACCGACTGCACGACGCCCGATCGCGTCATGAACGTGCCGAAGATCGTCAGGAAGAACGTGAGGATCACCAGCGTCACGTTCCACACGCGCAGCATGCTGCGGCGCTCCTGCACCATCACCGAATGCAGGAACGCCGTCGCGGTGAACCACGGCAGCAGGCCCGCGTTCTCGACCGGATCCCAGCTCCAGTAGCCGCCCCACCCGAGCACTTCGTACGCCCAGATCATCCCCAGCGTCAGACCGAACGTGAGGAACAGCCAGCTGACCATTGTCCAGCGGCGCACGGCGCGCAGCCAGGAGTCGTCGAGATGGCCGGTGATCAGCGCGGCGATGCAGAACGCGAACGGGATCGTCATCCCGACGAAACCGGTATAGAGCGACGGCGGGTGGATGGCCATCCAGTAGTTCTGCAGCAGCGGATTGAGCCCGCGCCCGTCCTTCGGCGCCGCCATCAGGAAGGTCGTGAACGGGTTCTTGTGCACGACCATCAGGTACAGGAAGAACATCTGCGTGACGCCGATGGTGGCGACGACGTACGGGATGAGCTCGCGATGGCGCTCGCGGTTCACGTACACGGCGCTGGCGCCGAAGAGCGACAGCAGGAACACCCAGAACATGATCGAGCCGTCGAGGCCGCCCCAGTAGGACGTGATCTTGTAGAAGAGCGGCTGCACCGCGTCCGAATAGTGCGCGACGTACTTGATCGTGAAGTCGTCGGTGAGGAACGCGTTGATCATGATGGCCGACGCGGCCGTCATCAACGCGGCGACGAGATAGAACGCGCCGATCCCGCTCTCAATCAGCCGGCGCGACCCGCGGCGCGCGCCGACGACCGACACCGACGCGGCGTAGGCGCAGACGACAAAGCTGGCGAGGAGGAGAAGCGATCCGAGCGAAGCCATCTAGCCGGCTTTCCTCTCTTCGTACTTGGAAGGACATTTCGCCACCACGCCGTTCGGCGCCGTCTCGAATCCGCTCGGGTGCAGCTGTCCTTTCAGCACCACTTCCGCTTCGTCCTTGAACGTGTCGGGCACGACGCCGGTGTACGACGCCTCGACGATGTTCTCGGGCGCGACCGCGCTGGCGCGCGGCGGACTGTTCTGCACCTTGAAGCGGTACTCGAGCGAGTCGCGCCTGCGCATGATCGATCCGGGCACGACGTAGCCGTGGAGTTGGAGCGATTTGCCCTCCCATGCCTTGCGATCGGCCATCACCTCGTCGACGTTCTTGAAGTACTCGGTGCCTTCGCGCAGCGTCGACCACAGCAGGCCGGAGAAGGCGAGGACGAGGACGACACCGGTCACGCCGATCTTGATATATCGATGTGTCATAAGGACTTCCGGGAAAGGCCCGTCCAGAATAGCCCGTCTTGCCATCACGGTGCAAGAAAAGTGAGCGGTGCCGGCTTTCCGGCCGTCTAACGCGGCGGCAGTGTCTCGAAAACCGCAGCGACCAGGCGATCGCAGCGCGACAGGTGGAACTGGAAGGCCTCGGCCGTGCCGGCGCCGGCCCGCTGAAACAGCTCGCGCCTGAGGAACGCCCGCGCGCGGTGCAGCCGCGTCTTCACGGCTTCTTCGCCAAGACCGACGCACTCGGCCGTCTCCGAGGTGCTCAGCCCCTCGACGTCACGCAGCATGAACACGAGACGGTACATCGCCGGCAGGGCGTCGATCGACGCCTCGAGAAGCCGGCCGAGCTCGCCCGCGTAGGCTTGTCGCTCGGGGTCCGGACCGATCGCCGTCAGCGGTTCCATGGATGCGTCATCCGTCGTGTCAAGGGGCTGCGTGTCGCGCGCGCGCCGGCGACGGCCGAGCGCTTCGTTGAGGGCGATGCGCGTGAGCCAGGTTGAAAACTGCGCGCGCTCGCCGAACTGATCGAGGTGCGTGTACGCGTTGACGTATGCCTGCTGCATGACGTCCTCGGCTTCGTCCTCGTCCTTCACCACGGCGCGCGCGACGCGATAGACGCGCTGGTTGTGCCGCCGCATCAGCACCTCGAACAGCGCCGTGTCGCCGGCCCGCACGCGGTGCACGACGTCGCCGTCCGACAACGCGGTGTTCGCCGCCAACACGTCCATATCTCATTAGAGTCGCAAACCGGGAATTGGTGACAGGAAATTTCGACGTCCGAGGATTGTCACCTTTCCGGCCCCGGCCACTCTGATTGGACGGGAGGATGTTTCACATGGACTCGAATCGACTGACCGCCGCGTGGTGGGCGCTGCGTATCGGACTCGGCGGCGCCGCGTTCCTCGCGGGACTCGACAAGTACTTCAACCTGCTCGCCGACTGGGCCGGCTATCTCAGCCCGTCCCTCGCGCATCTGCTTCCAATCGGGGCGGCGACCTTCATGCACGTGATCGGCGTCGTGGAGATGACTGTGGGCCTCGCGATTCTTGCCGGGTTCACCCGGCTCGGCGGCTACGTCGCCGCTCTCTGGCTCACGTCCATCGCAATCGCGTTGATCACGACCGGTCGCTACTTCGATGTCGCCGTTCGCGACGTGGAGATGGCGATTGCCGCGTTCTCGCTGGCGCGGCTGACGGAAGCCGGCGTGGGCGCGCGCGCGACCGATGGCCTGGAGTCGCCGCGGCTGTCGACGCGCGTCATCACGGCCTGACGTCCGGAAACATGTGAGCCGATTACCAATCGAAAGGAGAAGCATGCGCCCGAGATATGCGTCTGCCGTCCTGTTCGTGCCGTTCGCGGTCGTGCTGGCCGCTTCGCTCGCTTCCAACCACGTCCGCGCGCAGCGATCGACGCCCGCTGCCGCGCGGCCGGGGACGTTCGATGCGATCATCGAGCAGAACGCGTCGGAGATGATGGGCCGCGGCGCGCAGATCTTCCGCTTCGACACGTTCGGTGACGAAGCGTTCTGGGGCAGCGCGCTCAAGCTGCATCAGGCGATCGCCGGCGCGCGCTTCGGCGGCGTCGGGCCCGGCGTCGGCCCCGCGACCGCGCTGGCGGTCGGCCTCAAGGTCGACGCCGACATGGTGCCGGGGCCTGTGCTGGCCGCCATCAGGAGCGGCTCGCTCGACCTCAACGATCCCGCGAACACGCTCGCGCTGCTCGATGCGCGCGCCGTCGTCGGCGTCACTGCGTTCAAGGGTGCGGGCGGCGCGGTGACGGGGATGGGCATCCAGTGCGCGCTCTGTCACTCGACCGTCGACGACTCGTTCGCGCCGGGCATCGGACGTCGCCTCGACGGCTGGCCGAATCGCGATCTGAACGTCGGCGCGATCGTCGCGCTCTCACCCGATCTGAGCGTCGTCAACAACCTGCTCGGCACCGACGACGCGACGACGCGGCGCGTGCTGGCGAGCTGGGGACCCGGCAAGTTCGACGCGGAGCTGTTCCTCGACGGCAAGGCGTTCCGACCGGACGGCAAATCCGCGGCGACGCTCATTCCGCCGGCGTACGGGCTGGCCGGCGTCAACCTGCACACCTACACCGGCTGGGGCAGCGTGCCGTACTGGAACGCGTTCGTCGCGAACCTCGAGATGCACGGTGGCGGCACGTTCTTCGATCCGCGCCTCGCGAACAAGGATCAATTCCCGATCGCGGCGAAAGCGGGATTCAACAACGTGCGGCCGCAGGGCGGCGACGGGATCACGTCGCGGCTGGCGGCGCTCCATTTCTATCAGCTCGCGATCCCGGCGCCGACGCCGCCGGCGGGCAGCTTCGATGCGCGCGCGGCGGAGCGCGGCCAGGCGGCCTTCAACGGCGTCGCACGCTGCTCGACGTGTCACGTCCCGCCGCTCTTCACCGAGCCGGGCTGGCAGATGCACACGGGCGAGGAGATCGGCATCGACAATTTCCAGGCCGACCGCTCGCCGGATCATCGGTATCGCACGACGCCGCTGCGCGGCGCGTGGTCGCGCGGCAAGGGCGGGTACTATCACGACGGGCGCTACCCGACGCTGCTCGCCGTCGTGCAGCACTACAACCAGGCGCTCAACCTGCGGCTCAGCGACTCGGAGATGAACGATCTGGTCGAGTATCTGAAATCTCTCTGAGGAGCGCTGCCACGCACGCGACCGGCAGGCCGACGACGTTCGAGTAGGAGCCGTCGATGCGCGGGATGAAGCGCGACGCGAGGCCCTGGATGGCGTACGCGCCGGCTTTGTCCCGCCCCTCCCCGCTCGCGACATACCAGGCGATGTCGTCGTCGGTCAGCGGAGCGAAGTACACGGCGGTCGTCTCGACGCAGCCGATCTCGTACGCGCCGCGCCGCAGGCTCACGCCGGTCAGCACTTCGTGCCGGCGCCCCGACAGCCGCCCCAGCATCCGCGCCGCGTCGGCGGCGTCCAGCGGCTTGCCGAGCATCTCGCCGTCCACGACAACGGTCGTGTCGGCGCCGACGACGAGGGCGGACATGGCGTGCGACGCGGCGGCAGCCGATTTCTCCGCAGCAAGCCGTCGCACGTATATCGCCGGCGTTTCGCCGTCGTGCACCGACTCGTCCACGTCGACGGGGAACGTCTCGAACGCGAACCCCGCGGCACGCATGAGCGCCGATCGCCGCGGCGAGGCCGACGCGAGAACAAGTCTCAACGTTCAACTCTCAACTTTCAGTTCTCAATGTACTTGAAAGTTGCCGGGTGAAAGTTGAAACTTGAAAGTTGAGATGCGGCCACTCGCCCACGCGATGCCGGGCGCGCTCGTCGAGCTGCTGCGCGGCGCGCCGCTGTCGGCGGGCAAGGTGCAGCTCGCGTGGCGCGCCGCGGTTGGATCCGCGATGGAGCGCGTCACAGCGGTGCGGCTCGAGGGGCAGGTGCTGCTCGTCGACGCCGCGTCCCCGCAGTGGGCGCGCGAGGTCGGCCGATCGTCGCCGATCATCCTGCGGCGGCTGCAGACGCTGCTGGGCGAAGATGCCGTGACCACCATCACCATCCGAAAGTAGTATGAGAGAAGCTGTCATCGTCTCCGCCGTCCGCACCCCGACCGGCAAGTTCCTCGGCGTGCTCAAGGACTTCACCGCCCCGCAGCTCGGCGCGCTCGTCGTCGCCGAGGCCGTGCGCCGCGCCGGCATCGATCCCGCGATCGTCGACGAGTGCATCATGGGCAACGTCGTGACCGCGGGCGAAGGCCAGAATCCGGCGCGCCAGGCGGCGCTCCACGGCGGCCTGCCGGACCACGTCGCCGCGCTGACGATCAACAAGGTCTGCGGGTCCGGGCTGAAGGCGGTCATGCTCGCCGCGCAGGGGATCGCGACGGGCGACATCGACGTCGCCGTCGCCGGCGGCATGGAGTCGATGAGCAACTGTCCGTATCTGCTGCCCCGGGTGCGCGAAGGGCTGCGTATGGGCAACGCCGAGATCGTCGACTCGATGATCAACGACGGCCTCTGGTGCGCCTTCGAGCAGTGCCACATGGGCAATGCCGGCGAGGTCGTCGCCGAGGAGTACGGCGTCGATCGCTCGGCGCAGGACGCGTACGCCGCGTGCAGCCACCAGAAGGCGGCGCGCGCGACCGAGGCCGGCGCGTTCAAGGACGAAATCCTTCCGATCACATTGGGGACAGGCCCCGGACGCAAACCCGGGCGCGGCTCGTCCGCGACCGGCGCGCCGGTCGTCGTCGACCGCGACGAGCCGATTCGCGCGGATACCACCGCCGAGGCGCTCTCGAAGCTGAAGCCCGCCTTCAAGAAAGATGGATCCGTGACCGCCGGCAACGCGCCCGGCGTCAACGACGGCGCGTCGGCGCTCGTCGTGATGGCCGCCGAACGCGCCAAGTCGCTGCGCCTGGAACCGCTCGCGCGGATCGTCGGACAGGCGACGAGCGGCCTGCCGCCGAAGCTCGTGCTGATGACGCCGGTCGAGGCCGTCCGCCGCGTCGCCCAGAAAGTCGGCTGGCGGCTCGACGACGTCGATCTGTTCGAGCTGAACGAAGCCTTCTCCGTGCAGGCCGTCGCCGTCCTCCGCGAGCTCGGCATCGATCCGGACAAGGTGAACGTCAACGGCGGCGCCGTGGCGCTCGGCCACGCGATCGGCTCGAGCGGCGCACGCGTGCTGACGACGCTGCTCTACGCGCTGAAGCGCCGGAACCTGAAGCGCGGGATCGCGACGCTGTGTCTGGGCGGCGGCAACGGCGTGGCGCTCGCAGTCGAACGAGCGTGACAGCTGAATAATTCGCAACACCTTTTCATCACGAAGAAAACGAAGAGCTCGTGTACCTTCGTATCCTTCGTGTCCTTCGTGCTGTCGTGATGAGAGGCGGATGGAGATACGAACCGTAGGGATCGTCGGAGCCGGCACGATGGGCAACGGGATCGCCCAGGTGTTCGCGCAGGCCGGCTTCGCCGTGCGCCTCGTCGACGTCGCGCAGCCGATGCTCGATCGCGCGCGCGCGACCATCGACAAGAGCCTCGCCAAATTCGTCGAGAAGGGCAAGCTCACCGCAGCCGACCGCGACGCCGCGCGCGCACGGCTCGCGACCAGCACGAGCCTCGACACGCTCGCCGACACCGACTACGTGGTCGAGGCGATCGTCGAGGACGTCGACGCGAAGCGCGCGCTCTTCGGCGGCCTCGATGCGACGACGCGCGCCGACGTCATCCTCGCGTCGAACACGTCCTCCATCTCCATCACCGTGCTCGGCGCGGCGACGCGACGGCCGGACAAAGTGCTCGGCATGCACTTCATGAACCCGGTGCCGCTGATGACGCTCGTCGAGCTGGTCCGCGGCCAGGCGACATCGCCCGACTCGATGCGCGCGGCGACCGACCTGTGCGCGGCGCTCGGAAAGACCGCGGTCGAAGCGGCGGATTATCCCGGCTTCATCGCGAACCGCGTCCTGATGCCGATGATCAACGAGGCGATCTACGCGGTCATGGAAGGCGTCGGATCCGCGGAGGCGATCGACACGGTCATGAAGCTCGGGATGAACCATCCGATGGGGCCCCTGGCGCTCGCCGACTTCATCGGCCTCGACGTCTGCCTCGCCATCCTCAACGTCCTGCACGACGGTCTCGGCGATCCGAAGTACCGGCCCTGTCCCCTGCTCCGCCGGATGGTCGCGTCGGGACAGCTGGGTCGCAAGAGCGGGCAGGGGTTCTACAAGTACTGACGCAGCGTCCGTCCCCGCAGAATCCACACGACGATCGCCGGCGGCACGAGGATCGCGAGCTCGCGCACGATCGCGTGCGCGTTGACCTGCAGCGTCGGCCACGACAGGACCGCGTGCCGTTCCGTCTGCTGAAACAGATCCCAACCGGAAATGAAGTACGCGCGGCTGACGGGCCAGAACGCCTGGATGCCGCGCGGCGGATAGCGATCCACGGCCATCCAGTCGAGGACGAGATGCGTGGCGTACGCAGCGCCGCACATCAGCGCGATGCGGGCGATCGGCCGTCCCGCGTTCGCGGCCATCGCCGCGGCAAAGATGGTGACGAAGATCACGGCGCCGATGCTGTGCGAGAAGCTGCGGTGGATGTGGAACAGCAGGTCGGCGTCGGGCAGCGCGCCGAGTGTCGCGCAGACCAGCGTGAGCCCGTCGCCGGCGCGCTGATACCATCCGGCCGTCGGGTGCGCCGTGCGCCAGGCGCGCTGGCCGGGAATCAGGTCCGCGGTCCACGCGGCGACGGCCCCGGCGATGGCGTGTCCGACGGTCGTGGGCATTGGCGAGGGACCATAGCAATCCTCGCGAGCCACCGCAAATGGCGGATCGCAGTTTCTGCCAAATGCCCTCACGCAAGGCGAAAGTGTCTGATTTCGTAAATTGCTGGAATAACGGTAGTTCCAGCGAATCGTTCACGCCATTGCGCTTGACTTTCGCCTGGGCACGCTTCTAGAATAGCTGCGCTCGGCCGGTTCGCTCGCCTGGGCGCTCGCGCTACATCTGTAGGGCGAGGCTTCAGCCGAGCCGGAGCCGCGCTAAAGGAGCTCCCATGTCACCCGTCGAAACCAGACCAGACCGAGCGAGCGAGCGGGGGGGCGGTGCCCCCGGAGTGAACGACGACCGGGAACGCCTTCGGGCCGTCGACCTGGCGGTCGGCCAAATCGAGAAGCAGTTCGGCAAGGGCTCGATCATGCGTCTCGGTCAGAAAGGCGCCATTCAGCCGATCGACGCGATCCCCACCGGCGCGATCAGCATCGATTTCGCGCTCGGCGTCGGCGGCGTGCCGCGCGGCCGCGTCGTGGAGATCTTCGGCCCCGAGTCGTCGGGCAAGACCACGCTCGCGCTGCAGGTGATTGCCGAGGCGCAGAAGCTGGGCGGCATGGCGGCGTTCGTCGACGCGGAGCACGCGCTC
>Ga0114129_10010645_pt1 | contig 13117 bp, 14 predicted proteins | sample RhiMetdeltSRZDD1_FD_80071 | JGI IMG/M metagenome (GOLD analysis project Ga0114129, IMG submission 80071) | Populus rhizosphere microbial communities from Tennessee, USA - Rhizosphere MetaG P. deltoides SRZDD1 (version 2) (version 2) | ecosystem: Host-associated > Plants > Roots > Rhizosphere >...
CCTTTGGCGCTCGGCACCCTCTCCCCGCACACGGGGAGAGGGAAGAAGCGGCGACTCATCGCTTGTCTCGATGCCCCACTGCTTCGCCAGATCGGGATCGAGCTCGCCCAGCGGCCCCGGCGTCTTGCCGACGTAGCCCGACTGCGGCCGCTCCTTGAACCCCTTCGGCGTCGATTTGCGCGCGGTGTGCGCGGCGGCGAAATCGGCGCGCCGGTCCCAGGAATTGTCCGGCGGCGGCTTCAGCCCGGTCTGCGAGCCGGGGCCGGCGGTGCCCTGCTTGATGCCGGGATTGAGCAGGTCGGCGAGCGCCGGCTCGGTCGGCGGCGCATCGGGCCGGTGCGCCTTGGCGCGCGTCGGCTTGGCCGGATCCTTCTTCGAATGCCTGGCCGGATCGCGCTTCGGTTTTCCCGGCGCGCCCGGCTGGTCGGGAGATTTCGCCATCGCAGAAATATGGAGGCTTGGCTATCATTGGGAAAGGGCTAAGGTTTCAACTCGTCATGGCCGGGCTTGTCCCCGCAAGTCGGGTTTACCCGACTTGCGGCACTTAATGAGTGCACAACTCGGGCAAGCCCGAGTTGTGATGCCATCCACGTCTTTTTTCCGGTTGTATAGAAAAGACGTGGATGCCCGGCATAAAGCCGGGCATGACGCCTGCGAATTGGGAGGACTGTCGTGAATCACACACGCGGGATGACGCGGCGGCATGTCTTGAAAGGTTCGGCGGCGCTGCTTGCCGCGGCGGGGGCGGGCAGTGCGGCAGCACAGGCGGAATGGCCGAACCGTCCGGTAAAGGTGGTCGTGCCCTATCCGCCGGCGGGCGGCGCCGACACCGTGAGCCGTATCCTGTTCACCAAGCTCGGCGAGATGTGGGGCCAGCAATTCGTCATCGACAACCGCGGCGGGGCCGGCGGCACCATCGGCGCGGCCGCTGCCGCCAAGGCCGAGCGCGACGGCTACACCATCCTTTATGACGCGACCGCGTTCTCGGTGAACCCGTTCCTCTATCCGCGGCTGCCCTACGACACCGTCAACGACTTCCAGCCGGTGTTCCTGGCGTCGCTGGTGCCCAACCTGCTGGTGGTGCATCCGTCGGTGGAGGCGAAGACGGTGGCCGACGTGATCGCCATCGCCAAGGCGGCGCCCGGCGGGCTTGACTGGGCGTCGTCGGGCAACGGCACGGTGCAGCACCTGTCGATGGAGCTGTTCCGGCTGCGCACAGGGGTCAAGCTCAACCACATCCCGTATCGCGGCGGCGGACCGGCGCTCAACGACCTGATCGGCGGGCAGGTGAAGTTCTTCTTCGCCAACGGCGCCGCCGCCATCGGCCACGTGCAGGGCGGCGCGGTGAAGGCGATCGCGCATACCGGGCGCGGAAGGCTCGGGACGCTGCCCGACCTGCCGCCGGTCGCGGATACGCTCGCAGGCTTCGAGGCCTATGAATGGAACGGCGTGTTCGTGCCCAAGGGCACGGCGCCGGAGATCGTGCGCAAGCTCAACGCCGGCCTGAACGCGGTGCTGCGCGAGCGCGACGTGATCGAGCGCCTCAAGGCGCTCAACGTCGAGGCGCGCGAGAACACGCCGGACGAGTTCCGCACCTTCGTCGCGGCGGAGATGGAAAAATGGAGCCGCGTGGTGCGCGAGGCGAATATCAAGCTGGGATAGGCGTTTCCCCCCGACGTCATGGCCGGGCTTGTCCCGGCCATCCACGTCTTTCTTGATGCAAGGAATGACAAGACGTGGATGCCCGCGACAAGCGCGGGCATGACGAATTAGAAATCGCGTCATGAACTCATCCGAACCGCCCCTCATCGCCGGCCCGGTCGCGCAGCCGAAGCGGCCGGATACGCCGCCGCCGCCGGGCGCCTGGGACACCCACGCGCACGTATTCGGACCGCCCGAGCAATTCCCCTACGCGGCCGGTCGCGGCTACACGCCGCCGCCCGCGCCGGTTGCGAATTACATCGCGCTGCTCAACCATCTCGGCTTCGCGCACGGCGTGGTGGTGCAGGCCAACGCCCACGGCTACGACAACCGCGTGGTGCTCGACGCGCTCGCGCGCCACGGCGGCCGGCTGCGCGGCGTCGCCATCACCGACGCCCGGAGCGCGCCGGCGGCGCTGCGCGACTGGCACCGGCTCGGGATGCGCGGGCTTCGCTTCCACCTGTTCTCCGCCGGGGGGCGGCCGAATTACGTGCGCGGCGTCGGCCTCGATGCGTTCGAGACTTTCCGGCCGATGATGCGCGAGCTTGGCTGGGTGATGCAGGTGTGGTGCGACTGGCGGCTGCTGCCGGAGATCGCCGGCACGTTGCGCGGCGTTGCCGACGAGATGCCGGTGGTGATCGATCACATGCTGAACATTCCGGCCGGACGCGGCGTCAACGACCCGTCGTTCCAGGCGCTGCTGCGGCTGGTCGGCGAGGGCCATCTGCACGCCAAGCTGTCGGGGACCTATCGCCTGTCGGAAAAATTTCCGGATTATCCCGACGCCCGCGCCTTCCACGAGGCACTCGTGCGCGCCAATCCCGAGCGGCTCACCTGGGGCACCGACTGGCCGCATCCGCAGATCGCAGGCGAGCTGATGCCCGACGACGGCCATCTGCTCGACCTGTTTCACCGCTGGACGCCGGACGCGCGCCACCGCCGGCTCATCCTGGTCGAGACGCCGCGGCGCTTGTTCGGACAGTGACGATCAGCTCGCGATCGCGCTCCAGTTCTTCGCCATGTGCTCGGCGCCGCGCAGCGACACCGCCATCAGGGTGTTGGTCGGATTGACTGAGCCTTCGGTCGGGAACAGGCCGGCGCCGGCGATGTAGAGATTCATCAGCTCGTGGGTCTGCCCGAAGCTGTTGGTGACCGAATTGCTCGCGTCGGTTCCCATGATGGTGCCGCCGACCAGGTGCGCCGATCCGGGCGCCGCGCCGCCGCCCTTCCAGGCTTCCTTCGGCTTGGCGGCCTTGACGATCTCGAAGGCTTCCTCGCGCCCGAAATCCCAGCTGTCGATCGCGTCGCGATCGTAGCCGTGGATGATGCGCGCGATCGGCAGCCCGAACTCGTCCTTGTCGCTGGAGAGCTCGACGCGGTTCTCCGCGCGCGGCATTTCCTCGCCGTAGATGCCGACGCGGGTGAGGCCGCGCACCGCGCGCTTCATGAAATCAGCCAGCGGCTGCCCGAACAGATCGGGCCGGGCGCCGGCGATGCCGACGTTCGGCTTCATCGCCGAGCCGGTGCGCAGGAAGATGCTGCCGAAGCCTTTCTTGGGCCACGTCTTGTCGTAGCGTTCATATGACATGAACTGGTTGGCGGCGGTGCCCATGTGGTTCTGGACGTCCTCGTCGAACATCGCCCAGACCGCCGCGTTGCTGTGGCACATCAAAAACTTGCCGACCAGTTCATTGCGGTTCGACAGTCCCTTCGGGTGCTTGTCGGTTGCGGAGTTGAGCATCAGCCGCGGGTTCTCGGCCGAGTAGGCCGCCAGCACCACGGTCGCCGCCGGCTGCACGTGCTGCTCGCGCCCGGCGTCGTAGTATTCGACCCCGGTGACGCGGTCGCCGCTCTGGTTGGTGAGCACGCGCGTCACGTAGCTGAACGGCCGCACCTCGGCGCCGCGCTTGCGCGCCTCACGCAGATGACCCACCAGCGGCGTGGCGTGCGCGCCGATCGCGCAGCCGACATCGCACCAGCCGCAGTTCACGCAGGCCGGCCGGTCCTTGTACGCCGTGCTGTTGATGGCGGCCGGCATCGGCGCGAGCGGAATGCCGCGCGAGGCAAAGGCGTCGTTGAAGATCTCGGCGGCCCGGAAGGTCTTCAGCGGCGGCATCGGGTAGTCCTTGGCGACCGGATACCAGCGCCGCTCCTGCGCCGCGTCGCCGGAGACGCCGATGTCTTCGGCGATGCGGTCGTAATAGGGCGACAGCTCGTCATAGGAGATCGGCCAGTCGAGACCCTTGCCGTACTGACTCTTGACGCGGAAATCGCTCGGATGCAGGCGCGGGAAGTTCGCGAAGAAGTGGATCATCGCGCCGCCCGTGCCCCAGCCGGCGTTCGAGCCGTGACCGGGATTATGCTGGCCGGCGAGCTGGAAGCGCGGCGCGTGCTTGAGCTGCTTGCCCCAGATCGCCGAGCTGACGAATTGCTTGTAGTCCCAGTCGGGCCCGAACTCGAGGATCACGACCTTCTTGCCGGCGCGGGCGAGCACATCCGCGAAGATGGAGCCGGAAGGACCGGCGCCGACGATGGCGACGTCGACTTTCTCGTGCGTTGCCATGTCACCACCTCGCCTTTGGAGGAACGAGCGCCATGTAAGGCACGCCCAGACGTTCGGCGCCTTTCATCGTGCCGTAAACGACATCGACGGCGCTGGTGCGGAAATTTCCGTAGATCGCCTGCTGCGTCGGCGGGCCTTTCCACTCCGGGTGCTTGCCCTGGCGCATGTCGCTGATGAAATCGCGCTGCTCGCCGGCGGTGAGCTCGGCGAACGGCTTGCCGTGCTTGGCATTGCACTGGCGGTCGATCTCGGTCAGCGCTGCGCGGAAGAAGTTCACGAATGGCGGGCGCACGTTGGCGATGCGGATGCTGAGCAGCGCCTCGTGCGGCGGCACCGAGCATTGCTGGTCGACGAAATGCGAGAGGCCGGCCTCGCGCGCGCCAGGCACCAGCGCCTCGCCGACCGCGTCGAGCGTCTTCACGTCGTCCGCGGTCAGCACCTTGAGCGGCACGCCCTGCGCCCGCGCCTCGACCGGCGTGAGCAGTACCTCGACACCGCCGACGGTGAACGCCAGCGCGCCGATCGCGGCGCCTTGCATAAAGGCGCGACGTTCGATGGAGCTCATGTCTTCCTCCCCGATGAGCGTCCCGGGCGGACGCTTCGTATTGTTTTGTTTGAGGTTTGCCGGCCGCGCCGGCACGACCCTCCGCAAGGCTACTGCGATCCACGGTGCCAGTCACCGGTCTTTGCGCGGCGCGGCGGTAATTGTGGCAATCCACAGGACAAAAACTCGACGTTTCTTTTTACCGCCCGCGGCAATAGTGTTTCTCTCGAAGGCCGGGGGCGGCCTGCCAGTTTTGCGTCGGGCTCATCAGTCGTGCGTAGCATCTGCGTCATTATCGCGTTGTTGTTGGCGTTGGCGCGGGCGCACGCCGCCACCATCGAAGTCAAGCTCGACAACGGATCGGCGCTCATTGTCGTCGAAGGCAACTTCGAGCTCGCCGACATCGAAACATTCCGGACAAAGGCCGCGCCGCTGTCGAAGGCGACGGTGGTGTTCCAGAGCAACGGCGGCCGGCTGCTGGCCGGCATCCGGATCGGGACGCAGATCCGCGCCAAGAAATTCGCGACCTCGATCCCCGAAGGCGGACAGTGCGCGTCGGCCTGCGCGCTCGCCTGGCTCGGCGGCACCCGCCGATATATCGGCAAGGACGCCACTGTCGGCTTTCATGCGGCCTATGTCTTCAGGGGCGACGCACTCGCCGAGAGCGGACCGGGGAATGCGATCGTCGGCGCCTACCTCAACCAGCTCGGTCTGCCGGAACAGGCCATCCTCTACGTGACGCGGGCAGCCCCGAACTCGATGGAGTGGATGACCTTTGAGGATGCGGCCAAGCACGGGATCGCGGTCGCGCTGTTGCCGCCGCCCCATTCCGCGCCGGCCGTCGTGTCGAGCGATGCCGCGGTCACGGCCGCTCCGGAGCGAAGCGCGGCGCGGCGTGCGAGACGCTCCGCGCCGAACCCGCTGAAAAGGGTGCAGCGGAACGTCCAGCAATTCTTTGCGCAACTTTCGAAGCTTCGTCCGGGCGGCTCGCGGACCCGGACCGCGGTCAGGCCGAAGGCGCCGATCGCGCGCTGAATTGGCGCACGATCAACAACGCGCGCCACGAATCGATAGCCGGGCGGTCGACGCCGCCCGGCTATAAGGATAGGCCGGTGGTGAAGCGCGTAGGATCAGACCACGAATAAGGCCAGCAGTCCGGCCAATGTGCAGCCGGTGAAAAGGATCGACCAGTCTCCCAGGTCGAAGCCGAGAAGCCTGCCGTCGCTCACCCGCAACATCGTAGTGCCCCTATGGATTTGGTCGTTCTTTCGTTCTCGGCGAAATCCTTAGCAGCCCGCAGCCGATTTGGCTGTCACCTGCGCGCAACAATGGGCGGGGATCCGCAGGCAAAACCCGCCTTACCGGCTGATGGCGCGGCTTATTAGGTGGGGGAGTGGCAGAAAGGTGACATCCAGGAGCGCCAGTGCAGGCGGTCGCTTTGCGGCCGCGGCCTTGGCCGCCTCAAGTGTTGCCGGCGGCTTACTTCAGCGCGGTGTCGACCGAGCCGTACAAGCCGTTGACTTGCGAGCCGAGACCCTGCACCGCCGCCGCGATCGCCACGGCAACGCCGGAGGCGATCATGGCATATTCGATCGACGTCGCGCCGGTCTCGTTGGTCAGGAAACGAGCAAACATACAAAGCATGGCCGAGTCCTCTCGTTCAAATCTGCTTCCAACTTATGTCGCATTGTCAGGGACTCGGTTAAGCCGATCGCTAAAATGCAATGCAAATGCCCGATTGTGCAGACATCGTTAACCGCGGCGGGCGCCCATATTTAGCGGGGTTGCACGTTTCCGGCGCCGCAGTGACACCGAAAATACCGGCGGGACCGCCCCCGGGAGATTCATAATTCAGCGCGCGTGCTTGCCGGCGTTCCAGCCGCGGGCCGCGAGGTATTTCTGCCCGACCTCGATCGGCTCGTCCTCGAGCGGGGTGGCCAGCGTGTCGTTCCAGCGGTTGAGGAAACCGAACACCGCGATCACGCCGACGATCTCGACGATCTGCTCCTCGCTCCAGTGCTTGCGCAGCTCCAGAAACATCTCGTCGGTGGCCCCGTTCGGGACGCCGGCAGCCGCGACCGCGAGGTCGAGCGCAGCGCGCTCCGCCGCGCTGTAGAGCGGGCTCGTCTGGTAGTCCCACACGGCCGCAACTTTCTCGTCGGCTACGCCGAAATGCAGCGCGCCGCCGGCGGTGTGCGCCATGCAGTACTGGCAGCCCGCGGCGCGGCTCGCGACATGGGCGATCAGCCGCTTGAGGCCGCGGTCGACCTTGCCCTGCGGATCCCAGATCGCGCCGGTCAGTTGCGCGAAGGCGCGCGCGAGCTTCGGGCTGCGCTGCATGATCAGCACGCTGTTCGGCACGAAGCCGAGATTCTTGCGCATGAGTGCGAACTGTTCGGCCAGTTCCGGGGTTTGCTCCGGAGGGAGCGGGGCAAGCCGCGGCGATGGTCTCGTGCGCTGGTCCATGGGAGCCTCCTTGCGTCAGAGCGGCATGCTTGCAGCGCAGACATGGGCTGCGCACCGCCGCTGTCGTGATCCTGTCCGAGACGATAGATTAGCCCACTGAAACAGCAGAAACACCCTCACAAGGATTCATTTCGATGATCGACCTGCATTATTGGACCACGCCGAACGGCCACAAGATCACGATCTTTCTGGAGGAGGCCGGGCTCCCCTACACGATCATTCCGGTCAACATCGGCAAGGGCGAGCAGTTCAAGCGCGAGTTCCTGACGGTCTCGCCCAACAACCGCATCCCGGCGATCGTCGACCGCGATCCGGCGGATGGCGGCCCGCCAATCTCGCTGTTCGAGTCGGGCGCCATCCTCCTCTATCTGGCCGACAAGACCCGCAAGTTCATCGCGGCCGATCTGCGCGGGCGCACCGAGACCATCCAATGGCTGTTCTGGCAGATGGGCAATCTCGGCCCGATGGCCGGCCAGAACAATCACTTCAGCAATTACGCGGTCGAGAAGCTCCCCTATGCGATCGACCGCTACCGCAACGAGGTCAACCGGCTGTACGGCGTGCTGAACAAGCGGCTCGCCGACCGCGCCTTCCTGGCCGGCGATTATTCGATCGCCGACATGGCGAGCTATCCGTGGATCGTCCCCTACGAGCGTCAGGGCCAGAAGCTCGAGGACTTCCCCAACCTCAAGCGCTGGTTCGAGGCGATCCGCGCGCGGCCGGCGGTGGTGCGCGCCTACGAGAAGGCCAAGGCCATCAACCCGAATCCGCCCGGCATCCGCACCGCGGAGGAGCGCGCGATCCTGTTCGGGCAGACCGCCACCTCGGTCGACCGGATGGCGGCGCGCTCGTAATCGGTTGGCGCCGCCGACTCAGCCGTCGGGCGGCGCCGCGCGAAACAGGTCGGCAAATTTGTGAAGATCTCCGGCACCGAGGTCGGAGATCGCCCAGTAGGTCACGCCGTCCGCCGTCCAGCCGAGCAGGTTGTAGCCTTGCACGGTGCGCTGCTCCGGCGCCGCCGCCGCGCCGGCAGCGGGCACGGCCGTGAGGCTGATCAGGTGCTGGCGGTGGCGATAGACCAGCGTCGGGACCGGCGCTCGTCCGATCACGTCGATACGCCCCCCCACCAGCGGGAATCCCTCGTAGGTCAGATCGACGACGCGCGGCGCCTGCGGGACGCGGCCGTTGAACCAGGGCTTCACGGTGTGCCGGTCGGACGAGCTGACGTCGATCGGTTGCGGCGCCGCCAATGCACGCAGGTGACCCGCGACGACCGCCTCCGCCGCGGCGTCGCCGGGCGTGGGCTGGAGCGCGAGCCACGTGGCGCTGCTCGACAGCGCGGCCGCCAGCACGACCGACGCCGCCAGCGCGCGCAGCGACGGACGGGACTGTGCGCGCCCGAGCCCGAGCGTCCGCTCGATCCGCATTCGCAGCGCGGCCGGCGCCGCCTCACGCGGGATTTTCTCGCGCAGCGCGCGGCGCAGGCTTCCGATGCGGCGGCTTTCCGCCGCGAGCGCCGGATCGGCGGCCAGACGGCGCTCGAGCGCGAGCGCATTGGCGGGATCGAGCTCGCCGTCGTGATAGGCGTGCAGGAGCAGCACGGCTTCTTCGCGGTCGGTTGCCGAATTGGTCATGGCGTTTCGCTTCCAATCGTTTTGATCAGGCGCCGGCGCGCGCGTGCCAGCCGCGACATCACCGTGCCCACCGGCACGTCCGTCACCAGCGCAATCTCGCGATAATCGAGTCCCTGGACGTCGCGCAGCACCAATGTCTCCCGAAACTGCGGCGGGAGCGCCGCGATCGCCGCTTCGAGCTGCGCGGCATCGGCTCTGGCGATCAGTTCCGCCTCCGGACTGGGCGTCGACGCCGCGCCCAGGTCGGTCCCGGCGCGCGCCGTCGCGCGCTCGACCGCTTCGAGGTCCTCGACCGGAACAAGCGTCGCGGTGCGGTTCTTGCCGAGCCAGGTGTAGGCGGTGTTGCGCACGATCGTCAGCACCCAGGCCCGCGCATTGCCGCCGGCATAGCCGCCGATGGCGCGAAACGCGCGAAGGCATGCGTCCTGCACCACATCCTCGGCATCGGCCCGATCGCCCGTGATCCACTTCGCAAGTGCATAGGCATCCGCGAGATGGGGCAGCACGACGCTCGCGAAACGCTGTTTGTCGTCGCGGGACATTCGATTCAAGACTGTATCTCCGGCCGCTTTATTCCCGCTTTGCGGAGAAATTCCGCCCCGGTCGCGCGGGAATTTTCGTCCGCGGTATCCGGTCTGGTCGTCGGGGTCTGGCAATGCAACAGGAGTACACCATCATGACAGGCAAATTCGATCGCCGCGAGCTTATCGCGCTCGCCGGCATAGGCGGACTGGGCATCGTTTTCGGATCGGCGCTGGCGTCGCCGGCGATAGCGCAGGGCTATGGTCCGCCGAGCGCGCCGGCAGCACCCGATGATTTCTTCTTCATCCAGTTGTCCGACACCCATTGGGGTTTCAAGGACGACACAGTGAATCCGGACGCGGCCGGGACGTTCAAGAAGGTCGTCGCCGCGGTCAACGCGCTGTCACGGCAGCCGGACTTCATCGTGTTCACCGGCGACATGATCCATACCACCGACGACCCGAAGGAGCGTCGCAGCCGCATGGCCGAGATGCGCGACATGATAGCCAAATTGAAGGTGAAGACCGTGCGCTTCGCGCCCGGCGACCACGACGCGCAGAAGGACCACGGCGAGGCCTATCAGGAGTTCTTTGGCAAGCTCAACTACACGTTCGATCACCAAGGTTACCATTTCATCGTGCTCGACAACACGTCGGACCCGGACCAGAAGCTCGGCGACGCGCAGATTTCGTGGCTCGCCGCGGATTTGCGGCAATTACCGCCGGGAACGCCGGTGGTGGCGCTCACGCACCGGCCGCTGTTCGAGCTGTACCGGCCCTGGGGCTGGTGGACGCCGGACGGCGACAAGGCGCTCGACCTGCTCAGGCCGTTCAAAGCCACCGTGTTCTACGGCCACATCCACCACGAGCACCACACAACCGCGAACGGCGCGGTGCATCATGCGGCCACGTCGTTGATGCTCCCGCTCTATCCGGCCGGTACGCGGGCCGAACGCACCATGGTGCCGTGGGACGGGGCGCACCCGTATGCCGGGATGGGCTGGCGCACCATCGCCGCGCGCAGCCGCGGCACCGCCTGGGAGATGAAGCAAGCGGACGTTTCTTGATCGTATGTGGCGTCAAACGGCGGCCGGTGCTCAGGCGAGGTGCGGGATCTTCGGCCGCTCGCCCTTCGCCTTGGCGCTGATCGGAGGCTTCGGCAGCCGCGCCGCGCCCCGCTCCATCACGAACGTGTAGTCGAGCGAGTACCACGGGCCCTTCACGTCGGGGGCCGGCGCTTTGCCGTTCTCGTGCAGGACGTAATTGCCGATCAGCCGGCGCGTGACGCCGAACTGCGAGTCGGTCTCCAGGAATTTGTCGTCCTGCACGTAGATCTGCGAGATCAGCGTCTTGAAGCCGTCCTTGCTGGCGAGGAAGTGCAGGTGGGCCGGGCGCATATTGTGGCGTCCCTGCGCGCGCAAGAGGTCGCCGGTCGGACCGTCGATCGGAATCGGATAACCGGCCGGTTTCACGCTGCGGAAGCTGATGTGGCCGTCCTTGTCGGTGGTGAACTTGCCGCGCAGGTTCATCTCGGCCTGCACCGGATCCTGGTTCTCGTAGAAGCCTTCGGGAGACGAATGCCAGATGTCCACCTCGGCGCCGGCGATCGGTTTGCCGCTCTTGTCCTTGAACCAGGCATTGACGAACAGCGGCGGGCCGGGCGTCGGCGAGCGCACGATCGAGCCGCCGTTCGGGGTCGGCGGCGAATACATGCGCCAGAACGGGCCGAGCAGGTTGGCGTCGGTCTCGGTCTGGCCGTTGTCGCCGTTGTTGAGCAGGCAGATGAGCGTCGAGAGGCCGAGCGAGCCGGAGATCAGCATCACCTCGTTATGGCTCTCATTGGTGTGCTTGCCGAGGGCGATCACGTACCGGATGGCGGCGTGCCATTCCTCCTCGGTGAGCCTGACCTCGCGGGCGAAGGCGTGCAGGTGCCGCACGAACGCCGAGAGGATCTCCTTGACCCGCGCGTTCGGGGTGCGCTCCAGCTCTGACAGCACCGCCTTGGTGACGTCCTTCTCGGTTTCGATGATCATGATGTCTGCCAATATTCCGCGACGTCATGGCCGGGTTTATCCCGGCCATCCACGTCTTGTCTTAAGGTAATAAGACGTGGATGCCGGGCACAAGGCCGGGCATGACCAAGGAATGGCCTTTAGCTTGTCGCGTTAGCGCGGGACTGCCGCCGCGGCACGCAGGCAGGCAGGGCAGAGGCAGTCATCGGCCACCGAAGCTCCGGGAACCGGAAGGCGAAACGGCTCGGCGGCGCACCAGCAGTCGCCGCCGAGCCCGCAGTCGAATTCGCGGCCGCAGCGCGCGCAGGCGAGCCGGCGCGCGGCGGTTTTGTCAAAGGTGCCTGGTTCGCTCAGGTGCCGCGTCCCCAAAGTCCGCAGTAGCGCCGGGCGATGAAAGGCAGCCCGTTCTCGTAGCCCTGCCAGTTTGCGTATTTTGGCAGCTTCAATTCTTTCTCGGCCGGCTCCCAGCACTTGCCTTCGCGCGCCAGCTTCTGAATCTCGGCCGACGCTTCCTGCATCAGCGCGAGGATGTTGCGGGCATCCTCCTTGGTGCCAAGCCGCCCGTTGGGGGCGCCGGGATGGCCCGGGATCATTCGCTCCCAATCCATTGCCAGCACCTTCTTGATGAAGTCCTCGGTTTCCAGCGGATAGATGTCGATGAAGCCGCGGGCGGGAACGCTGCCGACCGGAATCGCATCGACAAGGAAGATGATCTTTTCCTTCGGCAGCCGCATCACGATGTTCGAATCGGAATGGTTGAGCCCGAGATAGTGCAGCTCGAGCGTGGTGCCGCCGAGCTTGATGGTCTTGGTCCTGTCGAACGTCTCGTCGGGCAGCACCGTGTGCGGATCCTTGATCACCGCGAGCCGCGCCTTGGCGTTCTTGTGCGCGATGAACCGCGCGCCGGCATCCTTGAACGGCTTGCCGCCGGCGATGTGATCGAAGTGATGGTGGCTGTAGATCACGTACTTGACCGGCTTGTCGGTGACCTTCCTGATCTCGTCGAGATAGGTCTGGCCGCCGGTCGGACGGCCATAGGAGATCGGATCGGTGGCGATCACGCCGGCGGAGGTGACGATGAACATCGCCTGAGCGTTGCCGTTGCGGAAGATGTAGACGTTGTCGGTGCCCTCGACCTTCTTGGTCTCAACGGCGGGCCGCTGCTGCTGTTGCGGCTGTTGCTGCGGCTGCTGCGCCGCGGCGGGCGCGATGGCGGCCAGCCCGGCCGCAATCGCTGCCGCCATTCCTGCAAAGTGAATGCGCGACATCACTGTCCTCCCTGACGTTTGTTGCGACGCCAGTCTCCGCACCCATTGCAAAAAAAGCGGGAGACGAGACGTCCCCCGCGCCAACACCTGATACGGCGTGTTATTCCGCGCTGCCGGGTGCGACAGGTTATCCCGCGCGCTATTGGCCGGCGGCGCCGCCGATCACGCCCGCGATCTTCCAGGCGTTTGCTTCCTTGACGTAGCAGAGCTGATCGTTGGCGAGCGGCAGCAGCGTGTCGGCCGGGACAAAGCCGACCTTGCCGGTCGGGGTCACCACGCGCAGCACATCGCCTTGCACGGCGGCGGACGGAGAATCGTCCGGATAGACCCGCACCAGATGCAGCCCGAGCTTCTCGATCACCGGGCTGTTCGCCGCCGCGGCCTGACGAACCTCGACGCCGTCGCGGA
>Ga0114129_10010646_pt1 | contig 13116 bp, 10 predicted proteins | sample RhiMetdeltSRZDD1_FD_80071 | JGI IMG/M metagenome (GOLD analysis project Ga0114129, IMG submission 80071) | Populus rhizosphere microbial communities from Tennessee, USA - Rhizosphere MetaG P. deltoides SRZDD1 (version 2) (version 2) | ecosystem: Host-associated > Plants > Roots > Rhizosphere >...
GTCCACAGCGAAACGTTGGTCATCTGTTTTGCTCCTCAAGTCAGGTGGCTACACCCAAAGTCGCTACGCCTTCCATAACTTGAGCCGCCTCGGCTCAATTCCCGTGACACTGCCCGGCTCAGCTATGACCCGTGTCACAGACTGCGGGACGCGCCAACGTAGTGGCGCAGATGTTGTGCGGTCACCGACTCGCCGTTGGCGACCAGCTCTTGAGGCGTACCCGTGAAGACGACAGAGCCGCCGTCGTGGCCGGCGCCCGGCCCGAGGTCGATGATCCAGTCGGCGTGGGCCATGACCGCTTGGTGGTGCTCGATGACGATGACCGAGTTGCCGGCGTCCACGAGCCGGTCGAGGAGGCCGAGGAGCTGGTCGACGTCGGCGAGGTGCAGGCCCGAGGTGGGTTCGTCGAGGATGTAGACCGCGCCCTTGGCGGCCATGTTGATGGCGAGCTTGAGGCGCTGGCGTTCGCCGCCGGACAGGGTGGTCAGGGGCTGGCCGAGGGTGATGTAGCCGAGGCCGACGCCGGCCAGGCGGTCGAGGATCGTGTGAGCCGGGCCGGAACCGAAGAAGGTGCGGGCCTCGATGACCGTCATCGCCAGGACTTCGCTGATGTTCTTGCCGCGCAGGCGGTAGCCGAGGACCGCCGGGGTGAAGCGCTGGCCTTCGCAGTCTTCGCAGACGGTCGCGACGGCGGCCATCATCGCCAGGTCGGTGTAGATCAGGCCGATGCCCTTGCAGGCCGGGCAGGCGCCTTCGGAGTTGGCGCTGAACAGGGCGGGCTTGACCCCGTTCGCTTTGGCGAAGGCGGCGCGGATCGGGTCGAGTACGCCGGTGTAGGTGGCCGGGTTGCTCCGCCGTGAGCCGCGGATCGCGGATTGGTCGGCGACTACGAGGTCGTCGCGGCGCGGCAGGCAGCCGTGGATGAGGGAACTCTTACCGGAGCCGGCGACCCCGGTGACGACCGTCAGTACGCCCAAAGGAATGTCGACGTCGACGGCTTTGAGGTTGTGCAGCGAAGCGCCCCGGATGGCGATGTGTCCGCAAGGCGGGCGGGACGCCGTCTTCAGCGAGACGCGGTGAGCCAGGTGGCGGCCGGTGAGCGTACCGGAGGTGCGCAGCGCGTCGACGGTTCCGGTGAAGCAGACCTGGCCGCCGGCCGAACCGGCGCCGGGGCCGAGGTCGACGACGTGATTGGCGATCTGGATGGTCTCCGGCTTGTGCTCGACGACGACGACGGTGTTTCCCTTGTCCCGCAAGCGCAGCAGCAGGTCATTCAGGCGCTGGATGTCGTGCGGGTGCAGGCCGGCGGTCGGCTCGTCGAAGATGTAGGTCACGTCGGTGATGCTGGAGCCGAGGTGGCGGACCATCTTGACGCGCTGGGCCTCGCCGCCGGACAGGGACGCGGATTCGCGGTCCAGGCTCAGGTAGCCCAGGCCGATCTCGACCATCGAGTCCAGCGTCTCCAGCAGGGTCTTGATGAGCGGCGCGGCCGGTGGCGCGTCGAGGCTGCGTACGACCGACGCGAGGTCGCTGACCTGCATGGCGGCGCAGTCGGCGATGGAGTAGCCGGAGACGAGAGCCGCCAGCGCGGCCGGGTTGAGGCGGGCGCCCTTGCAGGCGGGGCAGGGTGCGAAGGTGGCGGCCCGGTCGATGAACGCTTTGATCGCGCCCTTCGCCGACTCGGTGTCCTTGGTCAGGAACAGGCGCTGGACTTTGGGTACCAAGCCTTCGTAGGTGAAGGTGCTGCTGCCGGCGCGGACCTTCACCGTGGGCTTGTGGAGCAGGTCCGCCCACTGCTCGGGCGAGTAATCGCGCAGCTTCATGTCCGGGTCGAACAATCCCGACGTGGCGAAGATCTGCCAGTACCAGGTACCGACGCCGAAGTTGGGGGCGAGGATGGCGCCTTCGTTGAGGGACTTCTCCCGGTCCACCAGCTCATCGACGTCTACCGCCGACACCCGGCCGAGGCCCTCGCACTCCGGGCAGGCGCCGGCGGGGTCGTTGAAGCTGAACGCTCGCGCGCTACCGGCGTGGGGTTGGCCGAGGCGGCTGAAGATGATGCGGAGCATGGCGTACGCGTCGGTGGCCGTACCGACGGTCGATCGCGAGTTGGCGCCCATGCGCTCCTGGTCGACGACGATCGCCGCGCTCAGGTTGCGCAGCTCGTCCACGTCCGGCCGGGGAATGTTGGGCATGAACAGCTGGATGAAGGCGCTGTAGGTCTCGTTGATGAGCCGCTGGGACTCCGCTGCGATGGTGCTGAAGACGAGGGACGACTTGCCGGATCCGGAAACGCCGGTGAACACGGTGAGGCGGCGTTTCGGAATGTCCACGTCTACGCCTTGGAGGTTGTTCTCGCGGGCTCCGCGTACTTCGATCAGATCATGGGTGTCGGCGGCGGCAGGTCTCATCCTTCCATTGTTTCATTGAACTCCTATTTGGGACTTTTTCCTTCGTCATCATTTAGCGCTACCACCAAACTCTCAACCACCCCGGGAAGGTACGGCGGCCGCTACTCACGATAAGATCGACACATTGTTATCTATCTCCCACCATGCGAGACTTCCAGCGTGGGAGAGATCGACGAGCGCCTTTCCATATTGACACCTCGGCAGCGTGAGGCCCTGGTTCACCGAGTCACCGAGAAGCTGACCGAACAGCGGCCGGCCGTCGGCGTACCGAAGCGGCCGGAGTCGCTTCGCCGGATTCCGTTGTCGTACTTGCAAGAGCAGCTGTGGTTCCTGGACCAGCTCGATCCGGGCCGGGTGGCGTACAACGTGCCCAGTGTCTTCCGCCTGCGTGGCGCACTGGATGAGAAGGCACTCGGCCGGGCGCTGACCGCGATCGTGGCTCGGCACGAGGCGCTGCGGACGGCGTTCGGCGCCGAGGACGGCGTCCCGTATCAGGTGGTCGCCGACCCGGCCGAGCATCCGCTCCCGGTGGCCGCCGCCGCGACGCTGGAGGAGGCGGTCCAGGCGGCGATCGAGGAAGTGCGGCGGCCGTTCGACCTCGCGACCGGTCCGCTCGTCCGGTCGCTGCTGATCCGGCTCGCGCCCGACGATCACATCCTCGCGGTCACCATGCACCACATCGTCTCCGACGGCTGGTCGACCGCCATCTTCTCGGCCGAGCTGTCCGAGTTGTACGCCGGCCGCGAGCCCGCCGCCCTGACGATCGGGTACGCCGACTTCGCCGCCTGGCAACGGGACCAGCTCGTCGGCGAGGCGTACGAGGCGCATTTGGCGTACTGGGAGGAGCAGCTGTCGGGGTTGCCGGCGCTGGAGTTCGCCACCGACCGACCGCGGCCGCAGGTGCTCTCCACCCGCTGCGGCACCGTCCAGCGCGCTGTGGGCCGAGGACTGCTCGACGGTTTGCGGGAGTTGTCGAAGCGCCACGACGCCACGCTGTTCATGACGCTGATGACAGCGTTCCACGCGGTCCTGACTCGCTACAGCGGCCAGGACGAGCTGGTCGTCGGCACGACGGTCGCCGGGCGGGATTCGGCCGACCTCGAACCCGTCATCGGCCACTTCGTCAACGTGCTAGTTCTGCGTACCGATGTGTCGGGCGATCCCACCTTCGCCGAGCTGCTCGGCCGCGTACGCGCAACGGTGCTGGATGCCTGGCGCCACCAGCAGGTGCCGTTCGAGAAGGTCGTCGAGCGGCTCGCTCCACCGCGCGACACATCCCGCAATCCCTTGGTGCAGATCGGTTTGCAGCTGCTCGGCCGCGCGACGCAGGGCACCGAGCCGGAGCTGGCCGGCCTGGCCGTCGAGGCGATCGACGTGACCCCCGGCGAGCACCCGTTCGACCTGGCCGTCAACGTGACCGAGGCACCCGGCCAGCTGCGGATCCTGGCCGAGTACTCCCACGACCTGTTCGACGAGCCACGCATCGCCCGGCTGCTCGGGCATCTGGAGAACGTCCTCGCGGCGGTGGTCGACGATCCGCACCTTCCGCTTTCGCGGCTGCCGCTGCTGTCGCCGCAGGAGCGGCACAACGTGCTGGAGGCGTGGCAGGGTCCGGTGAAGGAGCGCGATCTGCGCCCGGTCCACGTCCGCATCGCCGATGTGGCGGCCCGCCACCCCGACGTGGTCGCGGCCCGCCTGGGCGATGAGGACATGACCTACGCCGAGCTCGACCGCCGCGCCGGCGTACTGGCCCGCCGCCTGCGCCGGCTCGGCGTCGGCCGCGACGATGTGGTGGCGCTGCTGGTTCCGCGCGGCTTCGACATCCTCGTCGGCATGCTCGGCGTGATGAAGGCCGGCGGCGGCTTCGTGGTCATGGACCCCGGCCATCCCATACGCCGCCTCGAATTCATCCTCGCCGACACGGCGACCCGCGCTGTGGTCACCCGGTCCGCGCTCCTCGATCGCCTGCCCGAACCCGCCGGCTGGACGCCGGTCCTGCTCGATTCCGACTGGTACGCCATGGAAGAGGCGGCCGGCGAGCCGCTACCGGAGCTGGCCGACATGCAGTCGCTGGCGTACGTGCTCTACACGTCGGGGTCGACCGGCAAACCGAAGGGCGTCATGGTCGAGCACCACGGCATGAACACGTTCCTGCACTGGATGGCCGGCTTCCTGGACTACAGCCCGGGCGACCGGCTGCTGCAGCACATGTCGTTCATCTTCGACTTCTCCGAGGCCGAGGTGTTCACCGGGCTGACCCGGGGTGCCACCACCGTGTTCGTGCCGGACGAGCAGCGTACGGACACCGACGTGATGGGCCGGATGCTGGCCGAGGAGCGCATCTACTACGTGGGCGGGCCGCCGGCCATCCTCACCCGCATTCCGATGGCCGAGTACCCCGACCTCAAATACGTCATCAACGGCGGCGAGGCGGCCACCGGTGAACTGGTCAACCGCTGGAACACCGGCGACCGCAAGGTCCTCAACGGCTACGGCCCGACCGAGGTCTCGATCGCCTGTATCTGTTACATCTGCGACAAGCGGGTCTGGACCGGCCAGCCGCCGATCGGCTCGCCGATGCCCAACCGGTACGCCTACATCGTCGACCGGTGGGACAACCCGCAGCCGGTGGGCGTACCGGGTGAGCTGCTGATCGGCGGCGACGCGCTGGCCCGTGGCTACCTCAATCGGCCGGAGCTGACCGCGGAGCGGTTCGTGCACAACCCGTTCCGCCCCGGTGAGCGCATGTACCGCACCGGCGACCTGGCCGTGTGGAACGAGGACGGCCTGGTCCAGTTCCTCGGCCGCATCGACAACCAGGTGAAGATCCACGGTCAGCGGATCGAGCTGGAAGAGATCGAGTCCACATTGGTCGCCCACGCCGATGTGGCCGAAGCAGCGGTCGCCGTCCACGACACGCCGTCCGGTCGCCAGCTGGTCGGCTACCTCGTGGCCGCCGGTACGCAGCTGCCCAGCGAGGACGAGCTGCGTGAACATCTGCTGGAGGATCTGCCGCCATACATGGTTCCCCATGTCTACGTGGCTTTGGACCGGTTGCCGCTCACCAGCGTCGGCAAGATCGACCGGTCCGCTCTGCTACCGCCGCAGGAAAGCGTCGCCGCCGACTCGTTCGTCCCACTGCGTACGCGCGCCGAGGAACAGATCGCGGAGATCCTCACCGCGGTGCTGGGCGTCGACCGCATCGGCGCCGAGGACAGCTTCTTCAGCCTCGGCGGCAACTCGCTACAGGCGGCCCAGGTGCTGTTCCGGCTCGCGCAGCAGGGTGTCGAGCTGCGCATGCGCGACTTCTACGCCACACCTCGGGTCAGCGATCTGGCCGCCTTGCTGCCGGACGGTCAGGACGCTCCGGCCACGACCGCGGCACCGGTCCCGACCGACGAGGAAATGGCGTTCCAGCAACAGATCGAGGAGCTGGAGAAGCGGCTGGCCGAGGCGAAGGCCGCCTACGCACAGATGCACAGTGAAGAGCCGCCATGTTGACCGCTCCCGATCTGAACATCGAATCCCTGTACCTGGAGGCCGCCGAGCTGACCGGAGCGAATCCGCGCTCGTTCGTCTTCCGCGAAGGCTGCGAGCGCCTTCTCGCAGCGCTGGACACCGAGGCTCGCTTGACGGCGGCGAACCGCCCCGCCGCGCGTACCGGAATCCTCAACAGCTTGGTGGTGCAGGCGCAACTGGACCAGCTGGCCGCGCGCCACGCGGAGATCGGGGAGTGGCCGGTGGTGCGACCGGTCGTCCTGACCGGGCTGCTGCGCAGTGGAACGACGCTGTTACATAACCTGCTGGCGCTGCATCCGGGCCTACGCGCACCGCTGTTGTGGGAGCTGATGGGCCCGGCCGGCGAGCGCGGCGACGACGACCTGCACGAGCGGCTGGCCGTCGACGCACAGTCCTGGGTGGACGGCTACTACCGGATCGTGCCGCAGCTGCGCGGGATCCATCCGATGGACGCGCGGCGCCCGGACGAGTGCCACCGGCTGATGGCGAACACGTTCGAGAGCATGATTTTCGAGGCCCGCTACCGAGTACCGTCCTATCAGGACTGGCTGCGGACGCGGGATCTGGTCGAGCCGTTCCGGCACCACAAGCGGCAGTTGCAGACGCTGCTGTGGCGGCGGCCCCGGTCCGGCCGCGTGCTGCTGAAGTGCCCGTTTCACATGTGGTCGCTGGACGCGCTGACCATGGTCTACCCCGATGTGACCGTCATCCAGCTGCACCGTACGCCGACCGAAGCGATCCCCTCGATGTGCAGCCTGTGTTACACGATGCGCACCGCACGGGCGGGCCAGGTCGACGCCCACGAGATCGGCCGGCAGTGGCTGGATCGGGTCTCCGGCGCGTTGTCAGGGTTGCCGGTACAGCGCGGATTCGTGCCCGCCGACCGGCTGCTCGACGTGCGGTACGCCGATCTCGTCGCCGATCCGGTCGGCACGGCGGCTTCGGTGTGTGCCTTCATCGGCCTGCCGTTCACCGCTTCCGTGGAGCTGGCAATGCGGTCCTATCTGGACAGTCACGCGAGTGAAGCCTCAAGTGCGCACCGATACTCGGCGGCCGACTTCGGGCTGTCGGTGGCCGACCTGGAGCGGCGGTTCGCGGCCTACCGCGAGGAGTTCGGATGCTGACCCCGCCGTCGCCGCTGCGCTCATCCCTCCAGCAGTTCGGCGTATCCGTCTTCTCGCGCGCTCGGGCTTCGCTCACCGCGTCGGCGGTCAGCCTGGCGCAGGGCGTACCCGACTTCGATCCGCCGCCCGCCCTGATCGAGGCGGCCGCTTCCGCGATGCGCAACGGGTTCAACCAGTACGCCCCCAGCATGGGCCTGCCGTTGCTCCGCATCGCGATCGCGACCCACCGCGAGCGCCGTTACGGCGTCACATACGACCCGGACACCGAGATCACCGTGACGGCCGGGGCGACCGAAGGCACCTGGTCGACCGCGACGGCGCTGCTCGAACCCGGTGACGAGGCCATCATCATCGAACCCTGCTACGAGACGTACGCCCCCAGCGTCGTGGCCGCGGGCGGCGTGGTGCGTTTCGTTCCAACGGCGTTCCCAGACTTCCGGCTCGACCTCGACGGGGTGCGGCGGGCCTTCACCGACCGGACCCGGCTGGTCTTCCTGAACACGCCCAGCAACCCGAGCGGAAACTGTTACACGTACGACGAGCTGGCCGCCGTCGGCGAGTTGTGCCACTCCTACGACGCGTACATCATCGCCGACGAGACCTACGAACACCTGACCTACGACGGCGTCGACCACCTTCCGGTCGCGGCGGTCCCGTCGTGTCGCGATAGGACGATCACGGTGGGCTCGGCGTCGAAGACGTTCAGCGCGACCGGATGGCGCATCGGCTGGGCCCTCGCACCGGCACCGCTCACCGATGCCGTGCGCAAGGTCCACCAGTTCGTCACCTTCAGCGCACCGGCACCCCTCCAGTACGCCGTCGGCTCCTTGCTCGTGGCCGGATTCGACGGCTACTTCGCCGACCTCGCGGCCGCGTACGCCGCCCGCCGCGACATCCTCCTCGGCTACCTCGACGGATGGACGATTTCGCGCCCCGCCGGCGGCTACTTCCTCATCGCGGCCTGCGGTGCGGACGACGACGTCGCCTGGTGCGCGGATCTGCTGGCGTCGGCCGGTGTCGCGGCGATTCCGGTCTCGGAGTTCTACCGGGGTAACCGTTCGGCCGGGCGGGGACTCGTCCGGTTCGCGTACTGCAAGGAGAACGCCACACTCCACGAGGCGGGGCGGCGGCTGGCGGCGTACCGGGAGGCGCATCGATGACGACTTCGTGGCGAGTCCACCGTCATCTGCCCATGCTCGCCGACACCCGGATCGGGCGAGCCGCTAACTACCTGGGTCAGCTGCGGGCATACTCCTATGTGGACCTTCTGCTCCTGCTGGCGGCGGTGCAGGCCGGACCGGCGGTCATCGCGGGCGCTTCCCTGCTGTGGTTCGGCTTCCTCATCCACTTGGAGTGGCGCCACCACGACCGGGGCCGCCTCGGCTGGCACTGGTCGCTGTGGATCGGGCCGTGGGTGGTCGCACCGCTGCTCGTACCCAGCCCCTGGATCCTGGCCTTCTACGCCTGCGCCGTGGCGTACGCGTACAAGAAGCGGTTCCGCTGGGCGGCCGCGGTGTCGCCACTGGTGAACGGCCTGCTGAAGACGTTCCTGGTGCTGCTCGTCCCCGGCGTGAGCCCCGGCCTGGTTCTGCTGGTCTTCGGCCTGATGACCATCCGTAACCTCCTCGGGGATCTGCGGGACGCGGAGAAGGACGCGAAGGAAAGCGTGATGACCTTGCCGGTGGTGTTCGGATACCACCGCAGTACGCCCTACGTCTACCCGGCCGGTCTAGTGGTCACCTCGACGGTGTGGACCTTGATCGGCGGGCTGCCCTGGTGGGCGCTGGCCGGGGCCCTCATCGTCCAGGCCGCGACCTACCGCCTCACCCCCCGCTGACCCACACACTCACGCCGCCTAGACCTTCCACGATCCCGCCTAGACCGCCATGATCCCGGCTGGGCGGTGAGGGCTGGGGTGAGAGATGTCACCGGATGCTGCGCGCCCGCCCGGCGGGGCGCACCGTGGACGCCATGGACAGCATCGACGACGAGCTGCCGCCCGACCTGGCCCGGCTGCGCAACGAGATAACCTGCGGGCTCTACGCCCAGCTGCCGATCCGCAACGAGTCGATCGAGCAGGAGGACGTCGCGGGGGTGGCGGACGCGCTGGTGCGACGGCTCGTCCAGTCGTTCCGCATCGAGTGGGTACCCCCGCCGCGCGACGACGACGACCTGAGCCCGGACGCCGCGACGTTTCACGGTTCGATGCTGGGCCGGTCGCGATACCCGATCTTCGATTGGGACGGCGAGTGATTCGACCGAGCAGCGATTCGACCGAGACAGCGATGGAGAAGCGAATAGTGGATGACGGATCCGTCTGTAACGGGGCCGGCGCGCGGCCGGCAGACGGAAGGACCACCCCATGATCACGTTGCGGCGCAAAGGCCGGACCCTCGTCGTGACCGCCGGGTCTCGTCGCGGGGATGACCGCCGGGTCGGCTCCAGGCGCGGCCGCCGATTCATGGAACATCGGCCTGAGTACGAGCCACTGGCGACAACTGGCCCCACGCGCTGGCCGGCGGTGCGCTGATGGGCGCGCTCAACGCACCTGGCGCTGCTGACCTCCGGCACGGCGGCGAACCTGAGCCCGGTGACCTCGGATTATCTGGGCGTCTACAGTGGATTCATCACCCGGGCGGTGTTGTTCGGCGGCACCGGCGTACTCAGCGCAAACCGGCATCAGCAGATCTGCGACCGGATCGGCAAGCCCGGCATCTGCTACGCCCAGGGGCCTACGGGCCGGATCGTCCCGGGCGCGTGACGCACCAATTTCTTCGTGCGGCTACAGTCGCCGGATGCGTACGCCGCCCCTGCCACAGCCGTCCCCGCCCGTGACCGAGGAGTGGCTGCGGAGTCGCCAGATCGGAGGCGTCCTTCCGAACCCCGTGGGCACCATCGAGATCGCCGACTACGACCCGGCCTGGCCGCTGCTGTACGCCGACCACGAACGCCGCATCCGCACAGCCATCGGCGATGCGGCGATCGCCATCGAGCACGTCGGATCGACCGCGGTTGCGGGCCTGGCCAGCAAGTTCCGCATCGACGTCGACGTCATCGTGGCCGACCCGGCCGACGAGGCGGCGTACCTGCCGGGGCTGGAGGCTGCCGGATACGTTCTGCGCATCCGCGAGCCCGACTGGTACGACCACCGGTGCCTGCACGGTTTCGACCCGCCGGCGAACGTGCACGTCTTCGGACCGGACTGTGACGAGCACCTACGCCACGTCATCTTCCGTGACTGGCTGCGCGAGCACCCCGAAGACCGTAGCCGGTACGCCGACGAGAAGCGCCGCATCGCCGCCCAAGGCGTGACCTACGCCGCCCAGTACGCCGCCGCCAAGTCGGTCCTCGTCATCGACATCTTGCGCCGGGCCGGATTGCGCTGACTCAATCGGCGAACAGCTGAGCACCGAGGCACACGAACAGCAGCGCCAGCGGAATGATTGCGAGCACCACCAGCCCGCCGACGCCGGGGTTCGTCACCGGCTGGAACCCGATCGCACCGTTGGTGAAGTTCGTCCACGGCGACGCGTAGTACACCGGCGGGGCCGGTGCGGTGGTGTTGTCCACCGTGATCCGGGCCTTGCCGATCTTCCACAGGTACTGGCAGTGGACATGGATGTCGTGTACGCCCGGCGGCGCGGGGATGACGTTCGTCCCCCACTCCAGGGAAACGGTGTGCCCGTTGATGACCGCGGTCGGCTTCATCAGCGCCCCAAGCGATCCCGGCGTCTTCTTCGTGACGATGGTGAGCGCCGAGGGACTGGGCGCGACAGGGGAAGGGTAGGTCACGGTGCGTGACCTTACCGGGCGAGCAGCTCCGCTTCCAGCCTCTCCCATTCTCGCTGTTCCCGGTACAGAGCCCGGGTCGCCCAGCCGGAGAAGCCCAGGAACGCCATACCGAGAATCAACCACACGATCATTGCATCCGTGTTGAGCGGGGCACCACTTTCGGCGACCAAGAGGCGATCATCGAGCACGTACCGAACCTTGATCCACTCGCCTTGTTCGTGTGGGCGCATCGCCAGCGCCGCCGCGTCCCGGCGTACCGGTTCGCTGATGTAGACCCGCCCGATCGCGCCCGCGTACGGCGTGTGGTGGTAGCTCTGGACGACCGCGTCGGCGAGCTGCCCGTCGCGCGCGATCATCCGTTCGACGACGGCCATCTCGACCGCTCGCGCCACGAACCAGAAGCCCATCAGCAGAAACATGGCGATCAACAGCCCGCGGTGGACGGGTCGCCCACCGTCACGGCGCGATCGGCGTTTCATGCTTTCCAGGATGCGTCATGGGTACGCCGACCGCTCTGGCCGGCGTACCCCTGAGATGGTTTAGAGACCGAAGAACGCGACCGTGAGTTCCGCGAGGCCGCTCTGGGTGAACGGCAGATTGTGGGTTTCACCGGCGACGCTGTAAGCGTCGACGGCGACGCGGCCGTGCCGGTCGGTGTAAACCGTGTGGGTCCACGTGGGCTGCGGGTGGTCGGTGCGGACCGGCGTCTGGCTCGCGCCGTGGACATCGGTCCACTGCTTGATCTCCTCGCCGAAGTTCGGATAGAAGAGGATCGTGTCGTTGGTGCCGTGCCACAGCTGCATCGGTGGCCGCTTGCCGCGGTAGCCGGGGAACGCGGTACGCACCAGGTCGCCCCACTGCTGCGGGGTCCGGATGATCGTGCCGTTGGCGCAGGCGCTGTTCCACATCGAGCCGTCGGTGGTCGCGAAACACGCGAACGGTACGCCCATCCACGCCGATCCGGCCGCGAAGACGTCCGGATAGTCGCCGAGCAGCACGTTGGTCATCATCGCCCCGGACGAGATGCCCGTTACAAAGACGCGGTGCTTGTCGGCGTGCTGGCTTCGCAGGGTATGCCGGACCATCGACACGATGCCGACCGGATCGCTGTTACCGTCATGCCGTAACGCGCCCGGCGACGACACGTCGAAGCAGTGGCCTTCTCGCGGCGCCGACGGATACACGACGATGTAACCGAGCTGATCGGCCAGCTCGTCGAACCGGCTCGCGGTGAACATGGCCGGACCGGAGCCCGTGCAGTAGTGCAGCGCGACGATCACGGCCGGGTGCTTCTCCACACTGGCGGGTACGTAGAGAAACATCTGTAAACCGGTCGGGTTCGGGCCGAAGCCGGTGACCTCGACCAGCCCGTTGGTGGGCGTCGGCAGTTTGTCCGCCTCTGCGGCTTGTGCTGGTGCGGGGATCAGCAGCGCGGCCGTGACCGCGGCGGCGATCCATCCACTTCGGAGCGTTCGGAACACCCCAGGACTCCCTTCGGATTCTCGCGCGTTGTTTAGCGAAACGTTTCGTGCGTCCATCCGAAACAGTTCTGTAAAGATAAGACGGTCGATGAGAGCGGTCAACCGATGTGGCTCGATACCGCTGCCCTCTTGGTCTGCCGTACGCCCTCGGCCCGACCCGCCCAGTCGTACTCCCAGTTCGCCGGCCTGCTCGCCGGTCTCGCCCTGACCTGCCTCGTCGTCTACCTCAGCCGCCAGCCCACCTCTGATGGCGCCGATGGAGAGTCCGCGCGCTCGGCGGGCGCGGGGTCCGTACGGGACATCACCGCCCGGCCTGTTCTACTCCATGGCCGCGCTGGGCATCTGTTCCTTCTTGTACGCCAACCTCAGCAGCGCCGGCCCAACCTCGCACCGGGCGGTCGCGGCCATGGTCCCTACGGCGCCGCACTGGCGTATCCGTGCTCGCCCTCTTCTACGTCCTCACGCTCATGATGTTCGAGCATGAGATGACCAAATCCGCCGCTTCGCACGCGTACTGGGTCGTCGTCGTGGCCGGTCCGGCCGTCGTCATGCGCTTCCTGACCTCAGCCACCTTCGGCGGATGGGAGCTGCGCTGCGCCGAGCGCTGCGGCTCCTGGTGGTCCTCCCCGGCCCCGCTCGGCGTATCGTTCTTGCTCATCCTCCTCGGCGTTTCCTTCGCGATCACCCGCGTCGGCCTGCCCGACGGCGGCCCGCTCGGCCGCCTCCGCGACCGCATCAGCGCCGCCCGCGTCGCCCCGCCCGCGGCCGCGTTCTGGATCACGCTCGTCA
>Ga0114129_10010649_pt1 | contig 13111 bp, 8 predicted proteins | sample RhiMetdeltSRZDD1_FD_80071 | JGI IMG/M metagenome (GOLD analysis project Ga0114129, IMG submission 80071) | Populus rhizosphere microbial communities from Tennessee, USA - Rhizosphere MetaG P. deltoides SRZDD1 (version 2) (version 2) | ecosystem: Host-associated > Plants > Roots > Rhizosphere >...
CGCTTAAACCAGCGTTCTGCAAGCCGGACCGTAAAGTGCTCGTTGGATTGAAAGATCAGCAACCGGGAACCGCGTTCGCTAAAGGGAATCTCATGTAGATTAATCCGATTCTTTAAAAGATCGAGATATTGTGAATTGACATTTGCACTCATTCTGTAATCCTCAACCATAAAGTTTGATAGGGCTTCAAAACTAAATTACCGTTTAGATGGTTACTGATCAGTTCATTCGTAATTAAATCAGTGAATGGGTCTGAAGATAAGCTAGAAATATCGTTCAAATTAATCATCACAGTTTGAGATTGACACGAAACATTATGCAGGCATAACACGCGTTGACTTGCATCTGGTGAAAGGCGCAGTAATGCAAAAATCGCTTCGCCACAATTCAGTACTTGTTGTGTGCCATGCGGATGAAATGCTGAGGAAACATTACGCGCTCGAAGTAGCTGAACATAACTGCTAAAGACATGATGGCGCAAAGAAGACTCATCACTTAGTTCGCTTTCAAATGAAGCAAGATCGAACTTTTGACGGTTAATGGTGCGGTTTCGCCCGGTCAAATTTACTCCTGCGCGCCAGCTACGCGAACCGAACAAACTATGGAAGTAAATTCCAGGCATGCCAACTAGTGAAAGCATAATGGCTTGCGCGGTCATGAATCGATCTGCTTGTAATTCCAAAGACTCATCGCCCTGAGGGTCGGAAAGAGCGTCGAAATAATTAATGTTCATTTCATAAGGGCTTTGTGAACCATCGGAATTATGTTTGTAGGAGACCAAACCACCATGTTCGAGTGTTTTTTCCACCAGTGCGTCAATCTCCTCGGCAGATAAAATCCCACGCACAGGATTCAACCCAATCCCATCATGGGAGGCAAGAAAATTGAAAAATGTGACCTGATTAGATGGAAGGGTTAATTTTTTTGCCCAATTGGAAAGCGCACTTGCATCTCCAACTCGGAACGTGTGCAGGACCAACGGAGGCAGGGCAAAGTTATAAACCAGCTGCGCTTCGTTGGTCCCATCTCCAAAATAAGAGAGGTTGTCTTCATGCGGCACATTCGTCTCTGTAATTAACTGGACATAGGGTGCGACCTCATCCAGCACCGCACGCAGGAATTGGATCACCTGATGAGTTTGCGGCAGATGAATGCAGGATGTGCCAATCTCCTTCCACAAATAGGCAATCGCATCCAGGCGGATAAACGTGGCGCCGCGTTCCACATACATGAGGAGGACATCCAAGACCTCGAGCAGCACTTCGGGATTGTGATAATTCAAATCAATCTGGTCGTCGCTGAATGTCGTCCAGACGCGCTTTTCTCCTGAAGGCGTGCTAAATGTCGTCAGTAGAGGCAATGTACGTGGACGAACTACCTTTGAAAGGTCAGGTGAATCTTCCACCACAATAAAATAATCGGCGTATTGGGGGTCATCATTTAAGAATGCTTTGAACCATTCACTTTGGGACGAGATGTGATTGATCACACCGTCGAACATCAAACGGAAATATTCCTGCATGGACGAGATATCATCCCAATCGCCTAAAGCCGTATCAACCTTGCGATAATCGACCACAGAGAAGCCATCATCCGAAGTCCATGGATAGAATGGAAGGATGTGGATCCCGCCAATCACACCGGTCAAGTTTTTCCTGCAAAACGCGCTCAAGGTCTGCAGATGTTTTTCACCCGGCGAGGACAATTGGTCTCCATAAGTGATAAGGATTGAATCCTGCTCTGTTAGCTCACCATTTCTAGCCGGGATTCGGGATCGATAACCATCCATGATTCTCTGAACGCGGTCAAGCAATCGAGGAGATTCTTCGACTCCATACAGAGATGAGAGATAAGATAAAAGTTTGTTCATTAAAATTAGAGTAAGATTTTTTTGGTTCAAGGGGTGACGGGATTTGCAGCAGAGAAACCCTTTCGAATCATGTGCCATCCCTATTGCGTAATATCGATATACGCATCGAAATTTTTACCACAAGTTTTGTTCATTAAGATTAATTCTACCTATAAACTAATCCGAGACTATCACCTGACAGATTCAGCCAGCCACGATGAGTCTTGTTTTTTGCGAATTACAGGGAAACAATAACCGGCTCAATATTCACTACGGTAACTGACTTACCATTTGCGAAAATCACTTCTGTCTTTTGCTGACCCCGGATCACTTTCAGCCCTTTATATTGAATCGTCACATCCCAGGGGAAGGGATTCGTACCCTCAAGTTTTACGCGCGTATTGGAAAGTATTTCAACACCAAGAACACGCAAAAACAAATCAACCGGAGCTAATCCGCTCAGAGCGTTACGTTCGCCCAGACCTGTCCCTTTTTCGGCGTGATAGCGCGCATAAAATGCACGGTTTTGTTTGAGGTTTTGAATAATGCCGGTCATGAAATGAGCGACCAGACGCGCAGCATCTGTGCGGAATCCATATTTCAGTAAGCCTTCACAAACGAACAAATTCCAGGGCAGGTGAACAGCTTGTGAAACGGCCTCCGCTTCCGGGTTGCGTGAGCGGAGAAGCGGGCAGGCAGGAACTCCAAACGGACGGTTGAAGCGACCCGCATCCAGCAACGCACGTCCAATCATGGTTTGCGCATGTTGCTCATCAGGGATTCCTGCCCAAAGTGGCATGAAAAGCGTGTGGTCTTCAGTGGTGAAATCCAGTGTGCTGATAATGACGGTGTCTTCGTCGCTTAAACCACGCACAGAAATCTTCGCGATTTTTGAATACACATTTTGAGTGGTAAACACGGATCCCCGGTTGTGCCATTGATAATCGCTGCTTCCGATGACTTCATCTGCTGGTTTCGTTGCCAATTGATGAATACGGATCTCAGGTCGCTTCGCGGCGGGGTTTTGGGTTTGCACTTCGATCAACAGGCGGATGGGCTGCTCGAACTTCAGCTTCAGCGAGGCAATACCTGAACCTTGTTGTTTCACCAGCACTTTGCCGGAAAGACTTAATCCTGTCGCTCGATCGCGATAGTGATATAAACCGGTGCGCGGCTGCCACGTCGACTCGATGGATGTTCGTAATTTCGCAGCTTGTTCATGGAGCAAAATCAAAGCATCATGTCGTTCAAGCTGCTCCGCCATTTTGATAAGAGACGCAGCTTCGTGGTATAACATCGCTTCCAGGGCGGGGCTGTGGACTTGGGTAATGTTCACCCCCAATGACCATTCATGCCACGCGTCGAACAACGGGTTGTCGTCAAAGCCACTTTGCAGAATGTGCTTCCATTGTGGCAGTCCGTCGCGGTCTTCGTCGTATTCCGGTGAAAACCAGGACCAGAAAAATTTTAGAAGCTTGGGAAAGGCTTCGCTGAGAAATTTTTGATCTTCTGACTTTTCATAAAGTTTCCAGGCCAGGCTTGCAAGCAGCGGCGCCGCGTTATAACGTCCGCGTTGACCTGCTAACCCGGGTTTTCCATCTACAAAACCACCCTCTGTTTGAATGGCAAGGAAGTTTTCCAGCAAATCCTGCGCGGCTTCAGAGACAGGTAACACACTGGAAAGATAATAGGCATCAAATGGAGTTTGTCCATTCCACGAGACGGGATAATCCGTGCCGTCACCCTTGGGCGAATATCCATGATCCGGGCTGCGTACCCAGACATTGGATGGACAGGGCAAATGTGTATCCGGTGGGAAGAACAATCCGAATGCCGCGCTTTGACTGAGTGCGAACGCGGCATCCCAATCTTTGTCGCCAGTACGGATGTCAATAGTCTGGCCCGAGTTGAGCAATTCAAGCCGGGCACGTTCCGCTTCCCACGGACGGGCAGAGGCCTGCCGCGCCAGGTCAAACGAGGATTGCAGAGCATTGATTGCGGCTTGCGCCCAGGTAAGAGTACGCGTGGCGCCGGGCCCCAGGTCAAGGTCCAGAAAGAGTGAGGGATGAGGCCCCGAACCGGGCGCGGGACCGCCAGTCAAAAAGAGGACTGGGAAGAGTCCGCCCGTTTGCCCTGCCAGCACATTTACCATTTGCATCTGTGTCGCAGTCATTCCCTGGCCTTGAATCGGAGTGAGGACTGAGCAGACCTCCAGGCGGATTTTGCGAGTAGCACTGGTCTTGTTGGAAATCGTGACGCGACAACTCACCGCATTGGATTGTGGAACCCAATATTCAGTTGAAACGTCTATGTTCTTGAGAGGAGAGTAATCGAGAATGAGAAAATTTGGATAAAAACGACGGATGGTTGGCGGCAAGGCAAAAACAGAAGGATCGCTGACGCTTTTCCCATTTTCGCTGAAACGTAGGAAAAGACGCATTGCTTTTGCACGCAGCCCATAGGTAGTCTGGAGCGAAAGCGCGGGAGGCTCTCCACCACCGATAACGAGTTCCCAGATATGATCGTTGAGATAGTCAGGAATGGAGAGGCGTGAATCTGCCGCCAAGGTAAGGCAAAGCGGGTCGCCAGGAGCGAGTGACCAATCACGCATACATGTATTGTATAAGGAGATGGTCAAGAGGTCAAAGGGTATAATTTGGTTTCCAACCCGATGGTTGAGTAGGTCAAGTGTTCTTCGAGACCGTACACTTGCACCGTACGCCAGTGCGGTGTCGAAACCATCAGTTGGCAAGTATAGAAGTCATTGAAAGTAAACCTAAAATTGGTGGTTTCGACGCTTGCGTCTCAACCACCGGAATTGGAAACGAGGAGACGAAATACCTATGGGCCTCTACTTTGAAGAATTCAGCGTCGGGCAAAAAGTAATTACAGAGAAGCGGACGATCACCGAAAATGACATTATGACGTTTGCCGCATTATCAGGCGATAACAATCGCATCCACACCGACCCTGAGTTCAGCAAGACAACCATGTTTGGCAGGCAGGTCGCGCATGGACTTTTGGGATTGTCCATTGCTTCGGGATTAGCCTGGCAGACAGGCATCCTGGATGGCACCGTGATCGCGTTCCGAGAAGTGAATGAATGGAAATTTATTAAGCCTGTGTTTATCGGTGATATTTTATATGTGGACTTGGAAGTGAAAGAAACAAAAGCTCTGCCGCGTATTGGTGGAGGCTCTGTGACCATACTATTGGAAGTGAAGAATCAAAATGAAGAGGTTTGTCATCGCGGTCTATGGACTGTACTGATGATGAGTAAACCTAAATAAACTAACAGATGAACATCGTAAGAAGATTGTTACATGCTCATCTGATTTATCTGGTGAAGAATGACTAATGAAGAAGAAGAGAAAAGAAGAGAAGAAGAAAATAAACAATTTCTAAAAAGGCTGATCGATTCAGAAGCGGAAACCCGAACAGACATTCCGGTTGAACCAAAGGAAGAGGAACCTGCCGATCCCGCTGCGACGACAAAGGCGAGTCCGGCACACCGCACACCTCCGCTTAACATCCCCCTGGATAAAGACAATATGCCCCTGCCGCGCCGCGTCGATGAACTCGACATGGATGGCACGCGTGTCTCACCGGTCGCTTATGAACCACCCAGCCGCACAAGAAATGCACAAACGCGTCTCGCGCCGCCGATACAGCCGCCAATGCAACCCCCTGTATCGGGGAAGACAATTCCTTTTGACTGGAGGAGTGGCTGGGGAGGCTGCCTAATACGCGGCTTTCTCGTCGCGTTGTTTGGCGTGGTCGTTGCACTGATCATCGGCGCGTCAGGATTGTTGTTTTCGTATTACTCCATTGCGCGTACACTGCCCAGCGTGGAGGATCTTCAAAACCGTGCCTCGCAATTCGAGACGACACGGATTTTGGACCGCAATGGGAATCCACTTTATGAAATCCTCGACCCCACCGCAGGACGTCGCACGTATGTGACGCTTGATAAAATTTCCCCGGTCCTTGTTGCAGCGACGATAGCCACCGAGGACAAGGACTTTTACGAGCACCCAGGCTTTGATGCAGGAGCAATTATCCGCGCCTTATGGGAAAACTACCGGACTGGCGGGCAGGGCGGTGGAGCATCGACCATTACCCAGCAGCTTGCGCGGGCGTTATTACTTTCCCCCGAAGAGCGCGCCCAACGGACATACTCACGTAAAGCGCGCGAGATCATCCTCGCAGCCGAAATCACGCGTCGCTACTCCAAGGATGATATTCTTGAACTTTATCTCAATGAAATTTATTACGGCAATCTCGCTTATGGAATCGAGGCTGCCTCAGAAACCTATTTTGGGAAGACCGCCAATCAATTAGACCTGGCAGAAGCATCCTTCCTGGCAGGTTTGCCGCAATCTCCCTCTGTTTATGATATCTACACCAATCATGATGTAACCCTGGCGCGTCAGCAGCAGGTTCTTGTGCTCATGTTTGGGCTGAGTCAGTCAAAGGGCTGTATCAAGGTCAGCAATAGCGAGGTGCCGATCTGTGTGGACGCACCTGCTGCGGCCAGTGCGGCCGATGAAATAAAAAGTCGTACATTCAATTCGCCGAATGTGAACGCTCGTTATCCTCACTGGGTGAATTTTGTCCGCTCGGAACTGGAAAAGAAATATGATGCGCAGACGATCTATCGCTCTGGCTTCATTGTTTACACGACACTTGACCCAACACTTCAGGACGAAGCCCAGAGGCTGGTGACCGAACAAGTATCCTTGCTGGCTGACAAAAATGCACACAACGGTGCACTGGTTGCCATCAAACCTTCCACAGGCGAGATCCTTGCCATGGTCGGCTCACCGGATTTCAACAATGAAGCGATCTCCGGTCAAATCAATATGGCAGATAGTCCGACGCGTCAGCCAGGTTCATCCATCAAGCCAGTTAACTATGTCGCCGCGTTCGAAAAGGGTTGGACCCCCGCCACATTGATTTGGGATGTGCCGAGCGAGTTTCCTCCTTCAGGAAATCCGAATGATACGCGCGAGCCCTATCGCCCGGTCAACTACGATGGGAATTTCCACGGGCCGGTCACTGTCCGCACCGCGCTTTCAAACTCGTTCAATATCCCGGCTGTAAAGACACTGAATTTTGTTGGTATTTATGATGATCCAGCCACGCCTCAAAAGGATGGCATGGTCGCGATGGCGGAACGGCTGGGCATTACCAGTTTTACAAGACCAGATTATGGCCTGGCCCTTACGCTCGGTGGCGGCGATGTCAGTTTACTGGAGTTGACTTCTGCTTATTCGGTGTTCGCGAACGCTGGCAAAAAGATCCCGCCGGTTGCCATCTTAAAAATTGTTGATTTCCAGGGTCAGACGGTTTACGAATATCAGCCTCCGCAACCGGAGCAGGTCATCCGAGCGGAACATGCCTTCCTTATCTCATCGATTCTCTCCGATAATGAAGCGCGCTCCTGGATGTTCGGTCGCAACTCACTCCTGAACCTTCCCTTCCAGGTCGCCGCAAAGACTGGTACCACCAACGATTTTCGCGATAACTGGACTCTGGGCTATACCCCTGATCTCGTGACCGGTGTCTGGGTCGGCAATGCCGATTACACACCCATGGTCAACACGACCGGTCTCACAGGCGCAGCACCAATCTGGTCATCGTTCATGCAATATGCCGTTCCAATCGTCAGCGGTGGCGCGCCAACGCCTTTTTCCATTCCGCCAGGCATCATAGAGAAAGCGATTTGTTCGATCTCAGGCACAGAGCCTTCGCAATGGTGTAAAAGCGGCCAACGCAATGAGTACTTTGCAAGCGACCAGCCGCCTTTGCCAGCCTCACAGGATCTTTTGCGCCGCGTTAATATTGATACATGGACAGGCTTGATCGCCGGCGACGCCTGTAAGGATTTCGTCAAAGACGACCTGGTAATGAACGTGAACGATAAATTTGGACGCCAATGGCTGCGGACCGGGCAAGGTAAGGATTGGCTCGAATCTCATGATATGCCTCGCAATCCTTTCTTTGCGCCGGACAAGGAATGCAGTGCCTCCGATCCGCATCCGGTTCTTGAGTTCAGCAATCTGAACGACAGTACAGTCGTTACCGACCCCATTCTTCCGATCAATGGTGTGATCGATGTCAAGAACGGCGGCTTTACAGGCTGGCGGCTTGAATACGGTGCTGGTGATGATCCATCCCAATGGAATATGCTGGCGCAGGGCACGAACTCGTTCCCCACTCCATCTTTAATTTACACCTGGAACATGCAGGGAATTCAGGATAATAAAATTACCCTGCGCCTCTATCTCTCGAACGGAGAGGACAACTATGCGGAACGCCGGGTCACGATCACGCTCAACATTCCCACACCAACTCCACTCCCAACCATGACCCCAAGCCCAACTTCCTTCCCACCCACCGCGCTCCCCACGGATACATCCATTCCTGTCATCCCGACAGAAACACCCACTCAGTTTCCAACAGAAACGCCAACAGTAGCAACAACGCCATAGTTATTCCATAAACAAAATCACCCCGCCATGGCGGGGTGATTTTCATTTGCATTAAACTTATTTATCTACGGGCTGGGAAATCGGCGTCGAAGTAGGGGCTCGCCGGGACTGGTCGTCTTTTACCGATTGGATGCCATTGTTCACTTGATTCGTAATTCTTTCCAATTCTGCCTGGAGTTGTGTCAGGCTGTCGATCACGTAATCATCCGCATCCGCGCGGATACCTTCGGCTTCCGCGCGCGCCTGCGTAAGGATTTGGTCAGCGCGGCGCTGGGCTTCCTGCATGACGATATCTTTTCCCACAAGCTGATCTGATTTTTGGCGGGCAATCTCAAGAGTACGATTGGCTTCCTCCTGCGCCTGTGCCAGCACACGGTCGCGTTGGCCCAGCAATTGTTGGGCCTTCTTCACTTCCTCCGGGATGGCGATGCGCATCTGATCAATGATATCGAGCATACGGTCTTCATCCACCATCACATTACGAGTCAGCGGGATCGCCTTGCTCTCATTGAATAGTTCTTCCAATCGGTCAATTAGTTGCAGGATATCCATAAAAGCCTCCGTTCCACGGATGATTCTAATTCTATCGCATTTTTAATCACGCAACGCGTTCGGAAGGGCATGTCCATCGCCCAGACTCATCACTTTGTTTTTCAGGGCTGTATCAACATGAGCCGGCACCATGCTGGAGACATTGCCTCCCAGTGACGCAATTTCCTTGACGGTGCTCGAGGAAAGGAAGGTATGTTCCTCGGCGGTGATGAACGCGACTGTTTCGATATCGCTTGCGAGGCGCTGATTCGCCAATCCCATGCGAAACTCAAACTCAAAATCCGAGAACACCCGCAGACCGCGCACAATCACCTGCGCATCTATTTGGCGTGCAAACTCCACAGTGAGGCCGCTATAGCCCGTCACTTTGATCTTCGGATTGCTGTTGAATGCTTCCCGAACCAGTTCCATGCGTTCTTCTGGTGAGAACATCAATGATTTCAATGGCTTGTCATAAACAGCCATGACTACCTCATCGAAGAGACGCGATGCTCGTGATGCAATATCAATATGACCGTAATGAATGGGATCAAATGTCCCTGGGAACAATGCTCTAACCATTTTATTTTTTAGCCCTTTATCTTTTGATCTTATAGTCATTGAACAACCTCTTATCGTTTAGCAGTCTTTGACTATGTGACTAACAACCAAACGACTATCTAACTAAACAACTATTTAACTCACATCGCCTTTGCCATCACCCCAGAATCTTCCAAATGCTTCTGCCAGCAAGGCATGTTCAGGTTGATTCAAGTAAGGATCACGCTCGAATAACTTTTGCGCCTGTACACGTGCCTTCTCGATCAACTTCACATCTGTAATGCTTGCCATGCGTAATCCATTGGAATAACCGGATTGACGCGTGCCTAAAAATTCGCCAGGACCACGCTGCTGAAGATCTTTCTCTGCAAGCACAAAACCATCGTTTGAATCGGACATGGCTTGCAAACGTTCGTTCTCTGCGGCATCTTCATGGGTGGGGATCAATAAACAATAGGATTGATCTGAACCGCGCCCGACGCGCCCGCGCAATTGATGCAGTTGCGCCAGACCAAATCGATCCGCGCCTTCGATGAGCATTACCGTTGCATTCGGAACATCCACCCCTACTTCGATGACGGTTGTCGAAACGAGAATGTCATATTTCCGATCGCGGAACTTGAGCATGGTCTCGTCTTTTTCACTGGGGCGCATGCGCCCATGCAATAGGCCCAATTTCAAATCAGGGAAAACTTCCTTCGAAAGGGTTTCATAATCATCCACCGCAGCACGCGCTTCGATCTTGTCACTCTCTTCAATCAATGGATAAATGATAAAAGCCTGTTTTTTATCCTTGATCTGACCACGCAACAACGTGAACGCGCGCTCGCGCTCCTGGGGCCTGAGCACATAAGTGTTCACCGGAATTCGTCCCGCAGGCATTTCATCGATAATGGACAAATCCAGATCGCCATATAACGTCAGTGCCAGCGAACGTGGGATCGGGGTCGCAGTCATCACTAACAGGTGCGGATTCGTTCCTTTCGTACGCAACGCGGCGCGCTGTTCGACTCCAAAGCGATGCTGTTCATCGATCACCGCAAACTGCAAATCCTGGAATGCGACCGGCTCTTCGATGATCGCGTGAGTCCCAATGACGATTTTGATCGAGCCGTCTGCCAAACCCATTCGGATCACTTCTTTCTCAGGCTCAGGCGTATCACCCACTAACAAACGGATCTGACCCTCTTGCAGGATTCCATTTTCACCTGTGAGCAAACGCGTGAAATTACGATAATGCTGTTCCGCAAGAATAGAGGTGGGCGCCATAATCGCCGCTTGCGAACCATTCGTAGCGATGATACCAGCCGCTAAAGCCGCTACTACAGTTTTGCCTGAACCTACATCGCCTTGCAGGAGTCGGTTCATGGGCTTGCCCGAGTCCAGGTCCGCGCGGATGTCGTTGAGCGCGTTTTGCTGGGCAGAGGTTAGGGTGAAGGGAAGACTTTTTAAACGCGCCTCCAGCCATTCATCCGAAACAGGGAACCGCTTTGCTTCCACAGATTTCCAATCGATCTTTTGGCGAAGCACTCCCATTTGCAGGTAAAAGATTTCATCGAAGGCCAGTCGTTCACGCGCGGCTTTGAGCCTTTCCTGCGAATCAGGGAAATGCACTTGCATTAATGCTTCTGACAATGTCACCACATGCGCAGATGAACGGACACTTTCCGGCAACGCGTCGACAACTTTCGGCGCCCAATACTCGACGACCTGCTTCATCACATTGCGCAACCATTTTTGGGTGATGCGCTCGGTCAATGAGTACACCGGCACAATGCGATTGGTGTGCAGGCTTTCCACTTCAACAGGCTCCCAGTCTGGACTGTTCATTACCAATCGGCCAAGATATTGATCGACTTTTCCTGAAACAGAAATTGCATCGCCCGATTTGAAACGATTTGACAACCAGGGTTGATTGAAGAAAGACAGGCGCAAGCCAGCCGTCCCGTCGCTGATGATTACTTCAATAATCGAAGCTTTGCCACCGCGTATCGGCCGTGTCTGCACACTTTGAATAGTACCGATCACCGTTACCTGCTCGCCATAAAATAAATCCTTGATGGGCTTGAGCTGTGAGTAATCATCATAACGGCGCGGATAGTAATACAGCATATCGCCGAGTGTTTGCATACCAAGCTTGCTGAGTGTTTCTGCGTGGCGTGGGCCAATCCCCTGGAGAACTGTCAGCTTGGCTTCAAGCGCGGCAGGTGTAGCAGAAGTCTTTGCACCCGGCGTGGTTTCAGAACGCGGCGGTGGCGAGGGGCGCTCGTAACGTTCCTGCCTTTGCGTTTCAGGTTGGGAAAACTCAGTGGGAGGCGGAGGTGGTGGAGGCATTTGTGGTTGCCCTTCAACGTTCGCTTCGATACTCTCTGCCATTGGAGGCCGTCGGCTCGGAACACCACGCGGCTTCTGCTGCGCTTCGGGATATGTTTCCCCGATCCGCTTCCACAACCCCTTCAGTACGTCGGCACGGGACTGTGGGCTGAGTCCCTCATACGAGCGGAGTCTCTGCACGACGGCCTGGATCACCTCTTCCTGAATGCTATCGGCGCGGGCTTCGCCTTCCCAGTAATCGAGCATTTTGGCGAGACCGCCGATGATGGCACTGTTGCTGTATCCGTTCTCATGTTCGAGACGGAAGAATTTTCGTAACTTTTCTAAAGATGGCTGCATAAGGTAATTTTATCATGTGGCGGAAATAAGGACTCGGAGGTATGGACGACCTCCGAGTCCTTCGCTTACAGATTTTAACGGAGAAACACAGCAGTTACGGAATGGACTCCGCCATCTTGAGCAACTCATCCAAAGGAACAGCCTGCTCCAGTGACAGAAGTGAATAGACCGTGTTTTCGTCATATCGCCACATGAGTGCAGTCATCATAAAATCCCCATTCTGTTTGCCAATATTCCATACGCCGCGTACAATGATTGCCGGTTTTTCATCAAATACTGTTCCTTCGATTCCCCCTGTTCCGAGCATCTGTGCATAATCTTCGAGTTCCATGGCATTATGTGAGATCAGCAATTTGACGAGCTTGAGTTGGTTCTTTCCCTGCCATGTGACAACAAATGTTGGTTGATGGGGTAAATCCCGGAATTCAACATCAAAGAATTCGACATCCGCGCGGCGTTCGAAGCTCGTTGGGATATATGTAGGTAGAATGATTGGCGATATGGAGTGGGACTGCGCATCTTCCAAAGTCAAATACTTACTGGGATCAGTTGTTAGGATTCCATCCTTTGCACAATACCAACCATCTTGATAGATGATATCAGAATTTAAATCGCACATTGTGAAGCTGCGATATGGCTGGAAAGTTCGTAGAACTTCTGCGCGAACCGCAGATGAAAAAATCAGCAGCACGCCGAACACAAATATCAACGTTAGTACTGAATGAGCAAAATATTGTTTGATCCTATGTCTTCGCTCTTTCCCTACAAGCCGTACATGGATTTTCTCCAACAAAATCGAATCTGGCATTTTTTGAAACTGCCTCATGAAATCTTCATTCATCTTGCACCTTCCATTGCTCACGCAGCTTTTGCAAAGCTCGGCTGAGAATTGTGCCAACGTTGCTTTCACTCAACTCAGTGACCGTGGATATTTCGCGGTTGTTCAAGTCCGCACCGAATTTGAGGGAGATCAGTTCGCGTTCGCGCTCGGAAAGCCCTGCAA
>Ga0114129_10010650_pt1 | contig 13111 bp, 11 predicted proteins | sample RhiMetdeltSRZDD1_FD_80071 | JGI IMG/M metagenome (GOLD analysis project Ga0114129, IMG submission 80071) | Populus rhizosphere microbial communities from Tennessee, USA - Rhizosphere MetaG P. deltoides SRZDD1 (version 2) (version 2) | ecosystem: Host-associated > Plants > Roots > Rhizosphere >...
ACGGTCAACCTATTAGCCTAATGGGCTACAATCTGTCGCTTAGGAGGCTCATTGTGCCCACGTCTTTATCGCGACCCGAATTACTCCGTCTGGCCGCGGCCGGCGCCCAGGCCCGGCTGCGGGAGCTTCAGCAGGAGATCGCCAGCATCTATCGCTCGTTCCCGCAGCTGCGGCGGTCGGGATCCTCGTCACGCGCGGCCGGCGACGGCGCGACGCGGGGCCGCCGCAAGCGCGGCCGGCGGACGCGCGGCTGGACCGCGGCCCAGCGCAAGGCGGTCTCCAATCGGATGAAGAAGTACTGGGCTGGCCGACGCAACGGTCAAAAGAAATAGATCGCCCTGCCGCGCCGGCAACATCGCGCGCCGCGTTCTCCTCGCTCGCATCCAGCTCACGGTCCAGATGAGCGGCGTACTGCGTCGTCAGGACGTAGCGCGGGTCGGCCTGCCGCCGGTGCTAGAATGTCGCCCTTCGTACGCGAAAGGACGTCTATGTCGAGGACATTCGCCGCCGCCGGCGTCGTGCTGCTCGCCGGCTCGTTCGCGCTCGCGCAACCGCCTCGTACGGTCGATGTGAAAGACATCGTCGAGCTGGAGCTGCTGACGCACACCGAGGTCTACGACAAGATCCACAACCACGGCATGACGTCGGTGCTCGTCGTGACCGGGGGCACCGAGGAGCGCGGTCCGCACGACGTGCTCGGCGGCCACACGATCATGGCGCGCCGGCGCGCGGCCGAGATCGCGAAGCGGCTCGGCAACACGCTCGTCGCGCCGGTGCTGCCGATCGCGGTCGCTGCGACCGGCTTGCGCGAGAACACGACGCAGCCCGGCGGCGTGCAGATGGCCGCCGACGTGTTCAAGGCCGTCCAGATCGCCGAGATCGAAAGCATGGCGATGAACGGCTTCAAGGACATCTTCCTCATGGGCGATCACGGCGGCGGACAGGCGCAGATGCGCGAAGCGGCGGAGGAAGAAGACAAGAAGCTGGAGCCGAAAGGCGTCCGCGTCTATTACATCGGCGATTTCTATCAGAAGACGCACGACGACGTCGACATGTATATGTACGAGCACAAGCTCCCGATCGGCGGACACGGCGCGATGATGGAAACCTCCGAGATGCTCTACTGGGAACCAGCCCCGGGCGCGTACGTGCGGCCTGTCTACAAGACAGTCCCGTTCGATCCGACGGGACAGACGCCGGAAGAATGGAAAGTGGCGCGAGACGCGCGGCTCGCGCGTCAGGCGTCGGGCGAGACCGCCCAGCGCGGCGGTGGCGCCGGCGGGCAGCGCGGCGCCGGCGGCGGCCGGCGCGGTCAGGATCCGAATGCGCCGGGGCGCGTGAACAACGGGCTCACGGGCGATCCGCACGCCGCGACGAAAGAGATCGGCAAGGTCGTCGCCGAGATCGGCATCAACAACACGGTTGCGGAGATCAACAAGCAGATGGCGGAGCGCCGCCGCTAGACCCACTCGCCCGCGCGCATCAGCGGCTCGGCCCGTCCCTCGCGCGTGACGCCGTCGACGTCGATCGCCGCCGATCCGATCATGAAGTCGACGTGCGCCGCGCTGCGGTTGCCGCCGGCGCGCTCGAACGCCGCTTCATCCATCGCGTCGCCGCCCTCGAGAGTGAATTTGTACGCCGACCCGAGCGCGACGTGGCTGGCCGCGTTCTCGTCGAACAGCGTGTTGTAGAACAGCCGGCCGGACTGCGCGATCGGCGAACTGTGCGGCACGAGCGCCACTTCGCCCAGCCGGGACGCCCCTTCGTCGGTGTCGAGCAACTGGCGGAGCACCGGCTCGCCGCGCGCGGCGCTGAACCCGACGACGCGGCCGGCGGCGAATCGCAGCTCGAAGTCTTCGATCAGGGCGCCGCTGTAGCTCAGGGGCTTCGTCGATCGGACGATGCCGTCGACCCGCGACCGATCCGCGATCGTGAACACTTCCTCGGTTGGCAGGTTGGGCACGAAGCGGATGCCCGAGCGACTATCAGACGATCCACTCACCCACTGGTGGCGCGCCGGGAGCCCGACCGTCAGATCCGTCCCCGGACCCACGAAGCGCAGCGCGCCGTAGCGGCGGCCGTTGAGGTCGTCGCGGCGCGCCGCGAGGCAGGCGAGGTGCGCTTCCCACGCCGCAATCGGATCCGGCCGATCGAGCCGGCACAGACGGCCGATTGCCTCCCACAGGCGCGACACCTGCTCGCCGGCCGGCGCGTCGGCAAACACTTTGGACGCCCACACCTCACCCGCCGCGGCGACGACGGCCCAGTTGGTCTGGTTGCGGGAGATGTGCTCGCGGAACGGCATCACCGCGCGCGACGCGACCTGCTGGAGCGTCCCGACGCGCTGGGTGTCCTCGTTGGCCAGCAAGTCCGGATCGTTCGCGTAGACCGAGAGCACCGCGTGGCCGGCCGCGGCGTGAGCCGCGAGCGCATCGGGGAGCCAGGCGGAGAATGCGCCAAACGAGTCGGGCGGCGCATGGCGAAAGCGGACGAGCTGCAGCGCCTCGTCGCCCCAGATTGCCTCGACCAGCTCCGCCCCGGCGCGGTACGCGCTTGCCGCCACCTCGCGCACGAGCGGCGCCGCCTCGAGCGACACACCGCCGTTGACCAGCGGCCCGACGACCAGTAAACGCTGCCCTGGCTGCAGGTTGAGCGCGATGCGAACGGCCAGGTCGCCGTAGGCTCGCAGATCCGGAATCATCCCCACGCGGCACGATACTGTATCGCGGAATTGCCACCCGTCGTCTGTCAACCTCGCCGGCCGCTCGGACGTCTTTATGCTGCGGAGGGACTGTGCTGAATGACCTGCGGCATGCCGTACGTTTGCTGATCCGCGCAAAAGGCTGGACGGTTGTCGTCATCGTCTCGCTGGCGCTCGGGATCGGCGCGAATACGGCGCTGTTCAGCGCCGTGAACGGGCTGCTCCTGCGAACGGTGCCGGTCCGCGACGCCGATTCGCTCGTGCGTCTGCGATGGGTCGGCAAGAACGACATGGTCACCGACTCGAGCGACTACGGATTCGTCGAGAAAGATCCAGCGGGCCGACAGGTCCGGACGACGTTTTCCTATCCGATGTACCAACAGTTCCTGGCCGACAACCGGACGATGGAGGATCTCCTCGCGTGCGCGCCCTACGGCCGCGTGAACGTCGTCGTCGACGGCCGCGCGGAGATTGCGACGGCGTTCATCGCGTCCGGCAACTACTACCGCCTGCTGGGCGTCGGCGCGTGGCTCGGACGCACGATCGTTCCCGACGACGACCGGCCCGATGCGCCGGCCGTCGCCGTGATCAGCTCGACGTACTGGCGATCGAGATTCGGCAGCGACCCGGCAGTCGTTGGACGGACGGTCCGCGTCGCCGACGTGCTGGTGACCGTCATCGGCGTGCTGCCGCCGGCGTTCACCGGCATTCAGCAGGCCATCGCGAACGCCCCCGACATCACGTTCCCTCTGGCGCTCGACGACCAGTTGACGAGCGGACGGCCTGCGGCCCCCGGCGAGCCGCCGCCCGCGCCGCGGCTCCGCCAGCCGACGACGTGGTGGCTGCAGGTGATGGGCCGCCTGAAGGCGGAGGTCACGCCACCGCAGGTGCAGGCCAACCTCGGCGCCGTGTTCCAGCAGACGGCGCGTGCCGGGCTCGCGTCGTATCTCGTATCGCTCTCGGAGGCGGCGCGATCGACCGCCACGAACCGCAGCCGCACCGAGGTGCCGGAGCTGCTGGTCCAGCCGGGCGGCCGCGGCGTGTACGACGCCAACACCAACGCCGTACGATCGGTGACGATCCTGAGCGTCGTCGTCGCGCTCGTGCTGCTGATCGTCTGCGCGAACGTCGCCAACCTGCTGCTCTCGCGCGCGACGACGCGGCAGAAAGAGATCTCGGTCAGGATCTCGCTCGGCGCGACGCGCGCTCCGCTCGTGAGGCAGCTGCTCACGGAAAGCGTGCTGCTCGCGTCGATCGGCGGCGCGGTCGGGATGCTGGTCGGCTACTGGGGTCAGCTGCTGCTGCCGGGCGCGCCCGGCCAGCAAACGCCGTTCGACTGGCGCGTGTTCGCGTTCGTGGGCGGCATCACGGTCCTCGCCGGCGTGCTCTTCGGCGCGGCGCCGGCGCTGCGCGGCACCGGCATCAACGTGAGCGCGGCGCTCAAGGAGACGAGCCGGTCGCTCGCCGGATCGCGAAGCCTGCTCGGCAAGGCGCTGCTCGTCGTCCAGGTGGCGATCTCGCTCGTCCTGCTCGTCGGCGCCGGGCTGTTTCTGCGCACGCTGCAGAACCTGCGGCACGTTGACGTCGGGTTCAATCCCGAGCGGCTGGTCCTGTTTCGTCTGAACCCGTCGCTGAACCGGTACGACGACAAGGCGACGATCGCGCTCTACGGCCGGCTCGTCGAGCGGCTGCAGGCGGTGCCCGGCGTCAGGGCCGTGTCGTTCTCGAACGTCGCGCTGCTGTCGGGGAGCGTCAATTCGACGAGCATCTTCGTCCAGGGCCGAACGTATGCGCCGAAGCAGTTCAACGGCATCAACCGGATCGTCGCGTCGCCCTCGTTCTTCGACACGGTCGGCATCCCGCTGGTCGCCGGGCGCGGCTTCACGGCGCGCGACGATGCGGGCGCGCCGAAGGTGGTCGTGATCAACGAGGCCGCGGCGGTGAAGTACTTCCCGAACGAGAACCCGATCGGCCGCCATTTCGGCTCGAGCGTCGAGACGGCGGGGCAGCTCGAGATCATCGGCATGCTGCGCGACGCCAAATACGACAGCGTGCGCGAGCCGGCGCCGCCGACGATGTACGTGCCGTACACGCAGGCACGGATTGCGATGGCCGTGTTCGAGGTCCGCACCGCGGCCGAGCCGATCGCCGCGACGGGCGCGATCCGCGAGGCGGTCCGGCAGATCGATCCGAACCTCCCCGTCATGGACATGTCGACGCAGGCGGATCAGATCGAGCAGCGGTTCGCGCAGGAGAAGGTCTTCGCGCGGGCGTACTCGCTGTTCGGCGCGCTGGCGCTGCTGCTCGCGTCGGTGGGGCTGTTCGGGCTGATGTCCTACAGCGTCGCGCGCAGGACCAACGAGATCGGCGTCCGCATGGCGCTGGGCGCGCAGCGCGGCGACGTGCTGCGGCTCGTCATGCGCGAGTCGATGGTGCTGGTCGTCGCGGGAATCGCGATCGGGCTCGCGGTTGCCGTCGCCGCGAGCCGGCTGGTGACGACGCTGCTGTACGGGCTCGCGCCGACCGATCCGGCGACCCTCGCCGGGGCGATGGCCGTGATGCTGGGGGTGTCAGCCGTGGCGGGGTACGTGCCGGCGAGGCGGGCGTCGCGCGTCGATCCGATGGTCGCGCTGCACTACGAGTAGCGCCTCCGACGCGACACGGACCCAACTCCGACCGTCCGGATCCGGACACTACTCCTGCCGCAGCACCCGCATCGGATCGACCTGCGTCGCGCGGCGCGCCGGCACGAAGCAGGCCGCCGCCGCCACCGCGGCGATGAACGCCGCCACGGCGACGATGGTGAGCGGATCGCTGGGCTTCACGTTGAAGAGCAGCGTCCGCATGACACGCGTCAGCGCGAGCGCGCCGGCGACGCCGAGCACCAGCCCGGCAAGCGTCAGCCGCAGCCCCTGCGTCATCACGAGCCGCAGGACGCTCTCGCGGCTCGCCCCGAGCGCCATGCGGATGCCAATCTCGTGGCGACGCTCGGTCACCGAGTACGACAGGATCCCGTACGTCCCCACGGCCGCGAGCAGCAGCGCCAGGGCCGCGAAGATCGACAGCAGCTGCATCAGGAAGCGCGGGCGCGCGACCGACTCGGCGAACACCTCGTCCATCGTCCTCATGCTGACGATGGGCAGCGTCGGATCCATCTCGCGGACGATCGCGCGCAGATTCGGGGCCACCTGCTCGTACGGCAGCGCCGAACGGACGACGACGTTCATGTTCCCCGGGCCGACGTTGGCGATGGCCGGCAGCTGCTCGGCAAGGAAGTACAGCTCGGTCCCGGTCTTGCCTTCGACGCCGCCCTGCTTCACGTCCTTGACGACCCCGACGATCGTCAACCACGGATTGTCGTTGCGGCGGAAGAATGCCTGCACACGCCGGCCGATCGGATTCTGCTGCGGATAGAACACCTTCGCGAGCGCCTCGTTGATCATCACGACGGGCGTCCCCGTCGCGTCGGCCGCCGTGAATCCTCGTCCGTTCACGACCGGAATGCCCATCGTCTGCAGATAGTCGGCGGTGACGGTCTGGTAGTAGTCGACGTTCTGAATCGGTCCGTCGGGCGGTCCCGGGACGCCCTCGAACGCCGTGTCGTTCGCGTTCACCTGACGGCGCGGCGGCAGTCCGGTCATCGCCGCGGCGCCCTGCACGCCCGGGATCGCCCGGACGCGCTCGAGCAGCCGCTCGAAGAATCCGGCGCGGGCTCGGGCTTCCTGGTACAGCGCGTTCGGCAGCACCAGCCGGAACGTCGTCAGATGGCTGCGATTGAAGCCCGCGTCGACGCTCATCAGATTCCAGAAGCTGCGGAGCAGGAGTCCCGCGCCGATCACCAGAACGACCGCCAGCGCGACCTCCGCCATCACCAGCGCGCCGCGCGTGCGCGCCTTCGCGCCCGCCGCGGTGGCCCGCGCGCCCGCTTCCTTCAGCGAGACGTTCAGGCTGCGCTGCGTCACCTGCAGCATCGGCGCGACGCCGAAGAGCATGCCGGTCAGGACCGCGACGAGCAGGGTAAAGACGAGGACCGGCGGATCGATCGTGATCTCCGAGGCGCGCGGGATGCTGTTCGGGTTCGCGGCGAGCAGGACGCGCAGTCCGGCGCCGGCCAGGCCGACGCCGAGCGCGCCGCCGATCGTCGACAGGACGATGCCCTCCGTCAGGAACTGTCGCAGCATCCGTGCGCGGCCGGCGCCGAGCGCGGTCCGCACGGCGAATTCCTTCTGCCGCGAGTCGGCGCGCGCCAGCAGCAGGTTCGCCAGGTTCGCGCACGCGATGAGGAGCACGAACCCGACGACGCCCTGAAGAATCCACAGCGCCGTCTTCACGCCGCCGACGATGTCGTCCTGCAGCGCGTCGATGCGAAGGCGATGGCCGGTCGTGTTCGGCACGTGGTTGTTCGGCGCGATGTCCTTCCAGTTGGCGAGCAGCGTCTCGAGGTCCGCGCGCGACTGCGCGAGCGTCACGCTCGGCTTGAGACGACCGATTAAGTACAGGTAGTGGCCGCCGCGATTGCCCGGGTTCACCGGATCGAGCGTCAGCGGCAGCCAGAGCTCGACCTTCTGATCGTGAACGTCGTAGCCGCGCGGCATGATCCCGACGATGCGGGTCTTGACGCCGTCGACGTCGACGACCTTGTTCAGCGCCCCGCTGTCTCCGCCGAACGAACGCTGCCAGAGCTCGTACGAAAGGATGGCGACGTCTTCGGCATTCGGCAGCGTGTCCTCGCGCGTGAACGCGCGGCCGCGCAGCGGCGGCACGCCGAGCGCCGGCATCAACTGGTGCGTCACGATCGCGGTCACCGGGCGGCTGGGCACGTCGGCGCCGAGGTTCGCGGCTCGCACGGTGTACGCGCCCACCGTCTCGAACGAGTGGTTTCGCTCGTTGAACTCGAGGAACTCGGGCGCCGACACCCAGAACTGGTCGAAGCCGAGTCCCGGGAACTGGCTCGTGATGAACATCAGCCGCCGCGGCTCGGGATAGCCGAGCGGCCGCAGCACGACGCCGTCGACAACGCTGAAGATGGCGGTGTTGGCGCCAATGCCGAGCGCCAGCGTGAGAACGGTCAGCAGCGCAAAGCCGGGGTTCTTGAGCAAACCCCGGAGCGCGTAGCGCAGATCCTGGAGAAGGACGTCCACCAGGACGTTAGACGAGCGGGCGGGTCAAGAGCGTTGAAAGGCGCGACCGATTTAGTTCGTCTGGGACGCGGCCTGCTCGGCCTTGAGCTTCATCTCGATCTGGCCCTGAAGGATGGAGCACCAGTTCTTGTGCTCAGCAATGGGCATGCCACACTCGACGCAGACGCGGACGCGTGGCTTCGGTGGATCGCTCTTCCCGAACAGGCGTTTCAACAGGGACATGGCTCCTCCGGGTCCGTTGATCTTGATACGTTAGACGGGACCGTCCGGTTCCGGGTTGGGATCTCATTTTTCGACATTGTGCCGCACCTCCTGCAGCTCGAAGGCGATCTGATAGTCGGCGCGCGACCAGCGAATCGCCCCGGGCACCATGAGCCCGTCGACCGAGCGGTAGCCGCTGAAGTCATATCGCTCGGGCAGGCGGCCGAGCGGCGTCTCGATCTCATCAGTCCGCCGTACGAGCAGGCCTGACGCGTCGTCGAACCACAGCGTGTGTGTGCCGCCGCGTGCACGCTGCGCGGTCACGACGACGACGTTCAGGTCGCCGACGCGATCGCGCCCGGTCACCGTGAACGCGCTGTACGCGGTGTCGAACAGCATCGGCTTGAGAAACGTCGTGGACAGCTCGGTGTCGGCCTCAGGCGGGTGCGACAGCTTCGTCGTGAGCGTCAGCGAAGCGGGCTTCTCCTGGAAGAGCTCGAACGTGTCGCTGACGGGCGGCGTGCGGCCGCTGTTGCGGGTGACGGTGCCGGTGATCCGCTGTGTGCGCAGCGCCTCGAACCGGCTCCGACCGACGGCGTCGAGATAGCGCGCGACGACGGCCGACGCGGCCGGCAGCGGAACGGCGTCCGGAGAAACCGCGCGTGCGTTCCAGCCCGCATTCTCGACGACCGGGACGCTCGATGGAATCGCGCGGCCGCTGTGACACGTCTGGCACGTGAGGACGGCCCTGCCACCGAACGCTCGGTCGTTGATCTGACGCGTCATCAGGATCATCTCGCGCGCGCGCTGTTTCGGCGCCTTCTCGTCGCTCTCGTACACGTCCGTGTGACACAGCGTGCACGTGACGCCGAGCGAGTTCGCGATGAACGCCATCGTCGGAATCATGTCGGATGCGGCGATGTCGGTGAGCACGCGAACGCTCTTGTAGCGATCGGCGGCGCGCGGCGCCGGCGTCGGCGCGGGCGGGGTCGTCTGGGCCTGCGCGACCGCTGCGGCCGCGACAATCGACAGCGCGACGGGAATCGATCGGTGCATGCCGCGAGTCTAGCGGCCGGCCCGGCGGCTCGCAATCGTTCGGGAACGCACAGGGGCCGCGCGCGGGACGGCTCGACCGGGCGCAGCTTGCTACTTTTATAACACGTGTGCTATAGAAATAGCGGGATGGCCAACACGCTTCACCACGCGTTGTCGCGCCGCGAGCGCCAGATCATGGACATCCTCTATCGCCGGGGCCGCGCGACCGCGGCCGAGGTGATGGAGGATCTGCCCGGAACCCCAAGCTATTCGACCGTCCGCACGCAGCTCCGCGTGCTCGAGGAGAAGGGCCACATCCGCCACGAGGAAGAAGGGCTTCGCTACGTCTACTCGCCGGCCGTTCCGCGCCACGCCGCGCGCAAGTCGGCGCTGCGCCACCTGGTCGAAACCTTCTTCGACGGCTCGGCGGAAAAGGTCGTCGCCGCGGTGCTGGGCGGCGAGGGGACGCGCGTGTCGGACGCAGAGCTGGAGCGGATCGCCGATCTGGTCGCGAGAGCGCGAAAGGAAGGCCGATCGTGACGCTGCTCGCCGCAATCACCATCAAGCTGTCGCTCGTCGTGGCGGCAGGACTGTGCGCGGCGGCGCTCCTGCGCGCACGCTCGGCGGCGCTGCGGCACTGGGTGCTCGCCGTCGCCCTCGGGTGCGCCGCCGCCATCCCGGCGCTCGAGTCGATCGTGCCGGCGTGGCAGCTCCCGCAGCCGCGTACGCCTGTCGTCGACGCCGTGCTGCCGCTGGCGGCTGGCGACTTCACGATCGATTCGGTGCCGCCGATCCGATCGACAGCCGCACGGCCGAGTCGAATCGATCGGATGAGGGCGCTGGCGCTGCCCGCCTGGATCGTGGGCGCTGCGTTGAGCCTCTGCGCGCTGCTCGTCGGCGTCGGCCGTCTCGCGTGGATCGCCGCCGCGGCGATCCCGCTCGACGATCCTCGATGGACGACGGTCGCGCACGACGTCGCGCGGCGCTACGGGATCCGTCGGCGCGTCGTCCTGCTCGCGAGCTCGCATCCGGCGCTCCTGCTGACGTGGGGCGTCCTCCGGCCTCGCATCCTGGTGCCGGTCAGCGCGCGGACGTGGACGGACGCTCGAATCCGCGTCGTGCTCGGACACGAGCTGGCGCACGTGCGGCGCGGCGACTGGCTGGTGCAAATCGCGGCCGAGATCGTCAGAGCGATTTACTGGTTCAACCCGCTGGTGTGGATCGCGTGCCGCCGGCTGCGCGAGGAAAGCGAGCGCGCGTGCGACGACGCCGTGATCGGGCTCGGCGTCCAGGGCGAGGACTACGCGTCGCACCTGCTCGACCTCGCGCGCACGTTCCGCCGGCATCGCCGGCTGCTCGTGCCGGCGCCGGCCATCGCGCATCAATCGAGTCTGGAGAGGAGAATCGTCGCCATGCTGAACGCGCATCTCAATCGCACGCCGCTCGGCCGCCCGGCATCCGCGGCGGTCGTGCTTGCCGTCGCGCTGCTCGCCGTCCCGATCGCCGGCTTTGCTCGGGGTGGTCAACCCGGCACGGCGTCGTTTTCGGGCACCGCGCTCGACACCCTCGGCAAGATCCTGCCGGACGCGGCGCTGGCGCTCGTCAACGCGCAGACGGGAGAGAAATACGAGACGACGAGCGACGGCGAGGGCCGCTTTGCCTTCAAGGGCGTGGCCGCCGGCGACTACGTGCTCAACGCGCGGATGCCGGGGTTCGCGCTGCCGCAGTACAAGGTGTCGCTGCAGGCGGGCGCCGACGTCAGACGCGACGTCACGCTGCAGCTCGGGTCGGTCTCGGAGACGATCACCGTCAGCGCGACGGACGAAGGACGAACTGCGGTGCAACGCGGGCCGCGCGCGCCGGCGAGCTATCCGGACGAGCCGGACCCGTGCGCGCAGTCGACCGTCGGCGGCTGCATTCACCCGCCGCTCAAATTGCACGATGTCCGGCCGATCTACCCGGAACGGCTGCGCGGCTCGCGGACCGAAGGCCGCGTCGTCGTCGAAGGACGCCTCGGCGTCGACGGCTACGTGAAGGATCTCCGCGTCGTCGCGCCCGCCGAGCCCGAGCTCGCGGCGTCGACGCTCGAGGCGGTCAGCGGCTGGCAGTTCAGCGCGACGCGGCTCGACGGCGTCCCGATGGAAATCGGGATCCGCATCACAGTGAATTTCGTCGCGACGCGCGACTGACGCTGCGAAATCGGCCGGCTGGCGCCAGTGTTGCTATCTCCCACGCCGCGGGGGGAGATATGCGAAGAGCGGCTGGGCTCGGTCTCGCGCTGGCGCTGGCGGCCACGCCGGCGATGGCGCAGAACCGGGAGGAACCGAACCATCATCGCGTCGTCAAGGTGCTCGTCGGCGGCAGCGCGCTCGCCATCGGCGCGGCGGTCGCGGCGAAGTCGAGCGACACGACCAAAACGACCTCGGCGCTGGGCAGATCGGAAACCTCGTCCTTCTCGACGAGCCAGCTCGTGACGGGGCTCGTCATCGCAGGCACGGGCGGCATCCTGCTGTGGGATGGGCTGCGCAGCCACGATCGGACAAGCCCGAGCACGGCGGTGGGCATCGCGGCGACCAAAGGTTGGTCGGGCGGCGGCGTGTTCGTGCGCCGGACGTGGTAGCAGGCGACCGAGTCGACCGTCGATCTATCGCGATCCCGTCTTGATTCGGTACGACCCGTCGTCCAGCCGCTCGCGGTACGCGCCATGACAGGTCTGGCACGCCTGCCCGAGCGTACCTGCTGAGGTCTTCACGGCATCCCACCGGGCCGCAGCAGCGTCGGCGGCGATGGCTTCAGCCTGCTTGCGCGCATCCTGCGCCCAGCCTACCGCATCGGTCTTGCCGCGCGTTTTCCAGAAGGCCTCTGTCTCGATGAACGCCTGCTTGAGGATGCCCGCGTTCTCCGCCGCCGTGTCGGCTTTCGCGGCGTCCACGGCGCCGCGAAGCGCGGTGAACGCCGGCCCGACGCGCTTCATCACCCGGCTGAACGCCTGCTCTTCGGCGGTCATCGGCGGCGGGAGCTTCTTCGCGAGATCGACCATGGCGCTGTTGAGGACGGACGTGGCGACGACGACGGGACGGCCGCGGTATTTTTCGACGACGTCAGGCGCGAGATCGATCTTGTAGTCTTTCGCCTTCTTCACGAGCTCCGCCGGATCGAACCGCACCACCTCGCCCATCACGGTGACATACGCGTTGAGATCCACTTTGCCGGTCAGGCTCGGCGCGATCACGAGAATTTCCTTCGGCGGCGTCGCCGACTGCCCGACGGTCCGCTGCGCCACCGAGAAGGCGAGCGGCGACAGCACTTCGCGAACCGCGGCCGTGACGGTGACGTTCTCGCCGTAGAAGGCGTCGGGGTTCGCGGCCACGCTTCCCGCGGCCGCCGGCACGAGCGGCTTGGGCGCCGGCGTCGGCGACGGTGTCGGGGAAGGCGCGGGCGAGGCCGGGGGCTGCTGCGCGCCCGACGCCAAGTACGATGCGAGGGCGATCAGCCCGGCGGCTACCAGCATCCGTCGTCGCATTGACAAATCTCCTTCGGTACAGTGCGGGTTCACTATTGTAACGGACCGTCAATGATCTTCGCGCAGATGCTCGGCGATCTCGCGGTCGGCGGCCATGGTCTCCTGGCGGCCGATCGCGGCCGCGCGCTTGCGCGCCTTGTCTGCCGCGGCCCGCGTTTTCTCAGCCGAACTGACAGCGAACGTCGAGAGCAGCTGCTCCGGATTCTCGGCCGCGCACGCGGGACAGCGGGTCGGCTCTTTCTGGTTGGGACGCACGAGCGCCTCGAACTCATGGCTGCACGCGCGGCAGCGGAAATCGTGAAGCGGCATGGGTGCGCCTTTTTGGCCCGTTGATACACTACACCGAGTGCCGTCCTCGCGAGTGTGGTCGGGGCCGGAGCGCCGCCAGACCGAGCGCCCGACGCATGGCGAACGCCGCGACTGTCCGTTCTGCGGCGCGACGATGCGCTTCTGGGAACATGGTCTCCCGCGCCCCGGCGGCGTGGCGCAGTCGGAGCCGTTGTGGGCCTG
>Ga0114129_10010651_pt1 | contig 13111 bp, 7 predicted proteins | sample RhiMetdeltSRZDD1_FD_80071 | JGI IMG/M metagenome (GOLD analysis project Ga0114129, IMG submission 80071) | Populus rhizosphere microbial communities from Tennessee, USA - Rhizosphere MetaG P. deltoides SRZDD1 (version 2) (version 2) | ecosystem: Host-associated > Plants > Roots > Rhizosphere >...
GGAGCGGATGGTCGAGGCGGTCGAGTCCGCTCGGGTGCCGAACACCGTCTGGTACAACTACCGTCGTGTGCCTGCGATCGTTCTCCTGCGACAACTCATCGACGAAGGCAAGCTGGGGCGAATCTTCCACTACCGCGCGAAGTTCCTTCAGGACTGGACGATCTCGCAGGACTTGCCGCAAGGCGGCGAAGGGCTGTGGCGCCTCGATGTGTCGGTCGCCGGGAGCGGCGTGACCGGCGACCTGCTGGCGCATTGCATCGACACAGCGATGTGGCTGAACGGTCCGATCGACGGCGTGACGGCGATGACGGAAACATTCATCAAGGCGCGCACGCACAACCTCACAGGCAAGATCGAGCCAGTCGGGATCGACGATGCGTGTGCGTTCCTGGCGAAATTCCGGAACGGCTCCCTGGCAACGTTCGAGTCGACGCGTTATGCGCGCGGCCACAAAGCGCTCTACACCCTCGAGATCAATGGTGAGCACGCATCGGCCGGTTGGGACTTGCACGACCTGCATCGTCTGCAGTGGTTCGATCATCGCGACGAAGGCCGGACGCGCGGTTGGCGCAGCATTCACGTCACCGATAGCGACCATCCGTACATGAAGCACTGGTGGGTGCCAGGCCTGCAGATCGGTTACGAGCATACGTTCGTGCACCAGTTCGCCGATTTCTGCCGGTCGGCAGCGGACGGCCAAAGCACCGCGCCGACCTTCCGTGACGCCCTCGCGACGGATCACGTCACCGATGCAGTTCTCAGATCCGCCCGAGCCGGCCAGTGGGAAACGATTGGCAGCGTCTCAAAGGTGGGCGCGTGAGCCAATCGAGCGCGACCGAATATTTGGCGTTCGATCTCGGCGCCGAAAGTGGCCGTGTGATGCGCGCGTCGCTGCGTGCTGGCGTGCTCACGGTGGCCGAGGTGTGCCGCTTCCCAAATGGGCCGACCCGCGACAACGGCTCGTTGCGGTGGGACATGCATCGGGTGTGGCGCGAGATGCAGGCCGCTTTCCAACAGGTCGACGGCACGCGGTTCGCCAGCATCGGTGTCGATGCCTGGGGTTGCGACTATGGACTGTTGCGCAGTGACGGCAGCCTGGTCGAGCAGCCGTATGCGTACAGGGACTCGCGAACCGACGGCGTGATGGAGCGTGTGTTCGAAACCGTGCCGCGTGAGCGCATCTACGCGACCACGGGGATCCAGTTCCTCTGGTTCAACACGTTGTATCAACTCTACGCAGCATGTCACGCGTCACCGGAGGTGATTGCTGCGGCCGACTACTTCGGGACAATTCCCGATGTGCTCAATCGCTGGCTCTGCGGCCAACTGAGCGCGGAGTTCACCAACGCGACAACGACACAATGTATCGACGCGGCGAAGCGCACCTGGGCCACCGAGATCCTCGACGAGCTCGGCATTCCGAGACGGTTGCTTCCTGACCTCATCGAAGCCGGAACGGTACTTGGCCCATTGCAGAAAGAGGCCAATGCGTTGCTCGCGGGAACGCCGGTCGTTGCGCCCGCCTGTCACGATACCGGGTCGGCGTTCGTCGCTGTCGCGGCCAACGGCGGCACGGCGTTCTTGAGCTCCGGCACGTGGTCGCTGCTTGGCACTGAACTGACCTCGCCAGTGATCTCACCGATGGCGTTGGCGCTCGATTTCACCAACGAGGGTGGCGTCTGCGGCACGACACGCCTGCTGAAGAACATCGGCGGCCTCTGGTTGTTGCAATCGTGCCGTCGATCGTGGGCCCTGTCGGGCCGCGACTACGGCTACGACGAACTGATCACCGCGGCCGGTGACGAGCGGCCTTTCCAGACGCTGCTCGACCCGGACAGCCCGGGCTTCCGCAATCCGGACGACATGGTGGTGGCGATCGACCGGTATTGTCGGCTCACGGCACAGCCATCGCCGGCAGGACCGCCGTCGTACTCGCGAGCGATCATGGAGAGTCTGGCGTTCAAGTACCGCTCGGTACTCGAGTCCCTCGAGTCGCTGACGGGGCAGCGTTTCGATCAAATCAGAGTAGTCGGCGGCGGTGCCCGAAATCGCCTGCTGAACCAGTTCACGGCCGACGCTACCGGCCGCACGGTGATCTCTGGGCCTGTCGAGGCCACGACGCTTGGCAACGTGGCGATGCAAATGTTAGCCACCGGGGCGGTGTCGTCGCTGGCGGAAGCGCGCGCGATTATCGATCGTTCATTTCATGTCGAGCGGTTCGAGCCTCGCGAAACGGAGCACTGGGAGCCGCACTATCAGCGCTTCCGGGACTACATGGAGTTCAGCTGTGCCTGAAGTCGCGACAATCGTCACGAAGTATCTGCAGAACCTGTGGGACGCGCACGAAGCGTCCACGTTGTCGCCGCTCGAACTACTGCGCTATCGCTCGAATCGCCTCGGCGACGACCTGCGTATCACCAATTTTGGTGGCGGCAACACGAGCTCGAAGTTCGAGCTTCCCGATCCGCTGACGGGCAAGCCGACGCGCGTGCTCGCCGTGAAGGGCAGTGGCGGCGATCTTCGATCGATCAATGCTTCAGGCTTCGCCCTCTTGTACATGGAGAAGCTGGATGCGCTGATTCCACGCTACCGGGGCGAGGCGTACGAAGACGAGATGGTCGGTCTCTATCCTCTGGCCGCCTTCGGCGGGAGTCGCGTTGCCGCATCGATCGACACACCTCTGCACGCGTTCCTCCCGTTCGACCATGTCGACCACCTGCATCCCGACTGGGCGATCGCTATCGCGTCGAGCGCGAACGGCAAGGAGAGGCTGCAGGAATTCAACCGGAAGTACGGCCGCACGATCGTCTGGGTGCCCTGGCAGCGCCCAGGGTTCGAACTGGCGCTGATGCTGCGCCGCGCGGTTGAAGCGACTCCCGGATGCGACGGCATCATCCTCGGCGGTCACGGGGTTTTCACGTGGGGCGACACCCAGCAGCAGTGCTATGCGAACAGCATCGTGACGATCGATCAAATGGGGGAGTTCATCAACGATCACGCGAGGACAGCCACTCGGCAGGTGTTCGGTGGGCATGCGATCGAGTCGTGGCGGGGCGATCGCGCTGAAGTCGCCGCGGGGATTCTGCCGTATCTGCGGGGCGCGGTCTCGTCGAACCGGCGCACGATCGCGCATTGGGACAGCTCAGACGAGGCGCAAGCGTTCGCGGCGTCGAACTGGGCGCAGGAGCTCTGTGCGCTCGGCACCAGCTGCCCGGATCATTTCCTCCGGACCCGGATCAGTCCTATGTTCGTGCCCTGGGATCCGCTGAACGAGGGGCTCAATGCGCTGAAGGTGCGGATCGACACGTGTGTTGCTGACTATCGGAAGGCCTACTCGGCGTACTACGAATCCTTTGCGGATGCGAGTTCGCCGGCGCTCCGCGACTCGAACCCGTCCGTCGTCGTGATTCCGGGTCTCGGACTCTTCGGCTTTGCGAAGGACAAGCGCGAGGCGCGCATTACGACCGAGTTCTTCGTCAATGCGATTCACGTCATGGCGGGTGCGAACGCACTGGAAGGGGCCGGCGCTCCAGGCATGTTGCCGCAAGCGAAGCTGCCCGACCATGCCGCACTGTTTTCCAGTTTCCATAACTACGTTGCGCTACCGAGGCGCGAGGCATTCCGAATCGAGTACTGGGCCCTCGAGGAGGCCAAGCTTCAACGGATGCCGCCCGAGCGCGAATTCAGCCGCAAGGTTGCGTTGGTCGTCGGCGGCGGCAGCGGGATCGGCCGGGATGTTGTACTGCACTTAGCGAAACGCGGCGCGCATCTCGTCGTGGCAGATGTGAACACCTCGGCCGCTCAGGACGTCGCCAACGAAGCTGCCAGGACATCGTCAGCGGAAATGGTGCTGGCGGTCTCGTTGGATCTGGGAAGTCGCAAAAGCATCCGCGAGGCGTTCAAGACGGCGGTCCTCGCGTTCGGCGGCTTGGACATTCTGATCAACACGGCCGCGATCTATCCGACCCCGGCGCCGGGCATATCCGCCGAGCAGATGTGGGCGCAAGCGATGGCCATCAACGTCAGCAGCAATCATGTGCTCGCCCAGGAGGCGAACGACATCCTCGTTGCGCAGGGCCTGCCCGCCAGCGTCGTGCTCACGAGTTCGGCCAATGCGGTGGTCGCGAAGCACGGTAGCGAACCGTACGACGTCAGCAAGGCCGCCATTAACCACCTCATTCGCGAGTTGGCGATCGGACTCGGTCCGAACGTGCGTGTCAACGGCATCGCACCGGCGACAGTCGTCGCGGGATCGTCGATGTTTCCTCGCGATCGCGTACTCGTATCGCTGCAGAAATACGGGATCGCTTACAGCGACGACGAGTCCACCGAGGAGCTGCGCTCGAAGCTGGCGCAGTTCTACGCGCAGCGGACAATTACTCGGCGGCCGATTCTTCCGGCAGACTGCGCGAACGCGATCTGTTGGCTGGCGGGCGATGCGAGCGCAAAGACCACCGGGCACGTGATTCCCGTCGACGGCGGCCTGCCGGAGGCGTTTCTCCGCTAAGGTCCTAAGCCTATGACGGCCCGCTGACGGGAAGGTCCATCAGCCCGTCGTTCGGATAAATGTGATTGACGTTCTCCGGCGTCACCAACTGGTGCTTCACGAAGACCGCGGGGGGGACGGGACGGCGGTGAAGCAGATCGAGGGCGACGGTGACGATCTCGGCGCCGTACTTTTCGGGAAAGTACGCGACCGAACCGATGAGCCGAGTCCCGGCCTCGCGCAGTTCCGCCCGCCCTTCGGGCGACGCATTCTGTCCCATGATCGCGCACGAGCTCGTGCGACCGGCTTCCTGAAACGCGCGTAGCGCACCGAGCGCACTTGGATCGTTGATCGCTCCGACGAGCATCCGACGCGCCTTCGTCGTACGGAGATGGCGGCGCATGGCCTCGAATGTATCCGCCATCTTGCCATCACCGTCGACATAGGTGACCGGCACCTTCTCAAATGCCGGGGACACATCGCGCATGCCGACGAGCATCCCGGTCAGCCGCATCCTTGGCAGACTGCCCGCTCGTTCAAGTGTGATTAATACGATCTCGTCCACGTTGGATTGCCATTGTTGCTTCGCCCAGCGGCCAAGGTAGCGGCCGCCGATCAATCCTGCTTCGTAGTTGTTGGCGCCGAAATACGTGGCACCGGGGTGCGGGATCTCGAGGGCAATTAGCGGAATGTTCGCTTCGCGGTACTTTGCAGCGACGATCGGCGCCACGTGCTCGTCGGTCTGGAACTCGATCACGAGGTCGACCTTCTCGCGGACGAAGACGTCGGCGTTCCGCTGCGCGATTCTCGCGTTGTAGCGGTTGTCGAGACAGATCAGCTCCATACCTTCAGAGGCCGCCGCGCGCTGCAGGCCCGTCGAGATCTCCTGCGAGAACATGTAGTCGGTGCCCTGAGCGGCATAGCCGAGGCGATAGAGCTTCTGTTTGAACGGGCGGAGCACCGAGCGATAGAGGTTCTCGCCGGCCTTCTCGACCATCCCGCACCGTTCCAGGGTGTACAGAAGTCTGAAGACCATGCTTTTGGGGAGTCCGCTGCGCGCCGAAACTTCGCGGAGTGGCAGCGCCTCTCCGGATGCCCGAAATGCGGATAACACCCGCGAGGCATGGATGACGGACTTGACGAGATACGGCTCGCGCGGTGTTTCGCTATCCATAAAGTCAGTCTGTCGGGTCGGCCAGTGAAGTCCGCCGACGACCGCAGATTATGCGCCTGAATTGTGCCGGAAACAAGGATAACGGCTCAGCGTGCCGCGTATCGCATAGCGAAACGCGGAGTCCACCATGTCGATTCGCGAGACGGAGGTATGATGCCGCGCGATGAGCGACGTAACCGCGTCAGTCGGCGCAGCGCTCGATCGATTTCGCATCGAATTGCCGTCCTGGGGATTTGCGAATACGGGGACGCGCTTCGGCAAGTTCATGCAGGCCGCGGCCGCGACGACCATCGTCGAGAAGCTCGCTGACGCGGGACAGGTGCACGCGCTCACCGGCGCGTGTCCGACCGTCGCCCTGCACGTGCTGTGGGACCTGCCGCGGGGCATGGCTGACGTCGAGGGTGTGCGTGCGGCCGCGGCGGACGCCGGGGTACGTCCCGGCGCGATCAATCCGAACCTGTTTCAAGATCAGCAGTACGCGCATGGATCCCTTGGCAATCCCGACGCGAGCATTCGTGAGCAGGCCATCGCTCACTGCATCGAAGGCGCGCGCCTTGGCCAGGCACTCGGTTCACGTGATCTGTCGCTATGGTTCGCGGACGGTTCGAATTACCCGGGCACTGCGGATATTCGCGCCCGCAAGCGATGGTTTGCTGAAGGTCTCGCCACAGTGCACGCCTCCTTGTCGTCGACGCAGCGGTTGCTCGTCGAGTACAAGCCGTTTGAACCGGCCTTCTATCACACCGACATCGCGGATTGGGGAATGGCGCTGCTGCTGGCGCGTGCCGCTGGTGCACAGGCCAAGGTACTCGTCGATACCGGCCATCATTACCTGTCTCAGAACATCGAACAGATCATTGCCTGGTTGCTCGACGAGGCGATGCTCGGCGGGTTTCACTTCAACGACCGCCGCTACGGGGATGACGACTTGACGCTCGGGTCGATCGATCCGTACCAGATATTCCGCATCTTCCACGAGATCGGCTTCTACGAATGGCAGACCGGTACTCGCGCCGACGTCGCATACGTCGTCGATCAGGGGCACAACCTGAAGGGGACGATCGAGGCGATGATCCAGACGGTGTCGATCGCGCAGGCGCTGTTCGCGAAGGCGGCGCTCGTGGATTACGAGCGCCTGGCAGACGCGCAGCGAGCCGCCGACCTGGTGCGCGCCGAGTCGTGCCTGCAGGATGCGTTCGCCACCGACGTTCGCCCCACGATCGTCGAATGGCGCCGCGCGCGCGGTCTTCCCGACGATCCGCTCCACGCGCTTCGCGACAGCGGCTATCTCGAACGGGTGGCGGCCGAGCGAGGGCGTCGCGCCGGACCGCCGTCCTCCTCGTACGTCTGAGCCGCGATACGGCCGTTGCGCGGAGTGGAATGCATCCGTGCGGGACACCGCCGACCGCAGCCATACGCGTGAGCGTGTCGGCGTTTCAACTCTCGCCGTGACAATGCCTTGCCGCAGTCGAAGTACGACAGCGAGTGTTTGGGAATGCCAAACGCTCGCGCCGCCTGGAGGCGATGCGGGTCCGCAGGTGGAACTCTGTTACCGTGACGTTCGCGACAGGAGGAGCCATGCGCTATACCAGACGGGAGATCGGAAAGCTGGCGCTGGCGGCGGTGCCCGCAGTGGTCGTTCTCGGGCGCGGCCGGGAGCTAGGGGCGCAGTCCACACCGAACTCTGTCATCGGCGGCGTGAATATCGGTACGATCACGTACAGCTACCGCAGCATGCCCGACCAGAGCGCTGAGGCCATCCTCCGGTATGTGGTCGACTCCGGCATCAGTCAGATCGAATTCATGGGCGCACCCGTCGAGGCATTCGCGGGCGCGCCGCAGCCGCCGCGTGTCAGCGGTAGCGGAGGCCGCGCCGCGCCGACGACGGATCAGCAGGCCGCGCGACGTGAGGCCGCCGAGAAGCTCCGCGCCTGGCGAACGTCGATCTCGATGGATCGATTCAAGGCGCTCCGCAACCTGTACAACGACGCCGGCGTGAAGATCTACGCGTGGAAGCAGCTGTCACCAGAGATGACCGACGAGGAAATCGAGTACGTGTTCAACGTCGCCGAAGCGCTCGGCAACACACACATCACCCTGGAGCTCGTTGACGATGTGGCACGATTGAAGCGGCTCGGGCAATTCGCGGAGAAGAGGAAGATCTACGTCGCGTACCACACGCATCTGCAGGGAAGCATCACAGCGTTCGATCAGGCCTTTGCCGTATCGAAGGCGAATATGGCCAACGTCGATCTCGGTCACTACGTGGCGGCGGGTGGCGATCCGATCGCGTTTCTGAACCGGTTTCACGATCGCATTGCCAGCTTCCATCTGAAGGATCGAACCACCCCGGCCAACGGACAGAAGAACCTGCCATGGGGCACCGGTGATACACCGCTGCGGCAGATTCTCCGGACCGTGCAAATGAACCATTGGACGATGCCGGTCGCGATTGAACTCGAGTACGACATCCCCGCCGGATCCGACGCCGTGAAGGAAGTCGTGAAGTGTCTCGACTTCTGCAAGCGCGCGCTCGCCTGATCTCCTGAACCCGTTTCGCATTCCGATACAGCTGGGGAGGCCGCCATACAGCCGCCTCCCACGGCGAGTAACACTCAGGCCCTATAAACATGTGACGGAGCCGTGACAGAGGCAGCTCGCCGCCGTCTTGCATAGTGCAACGACGCGGCTTCGATTCTTTCCAGTTTTCTCCGGTGCGCCACGCCGGTATACCCCCTCGCACAGGTTGCGTTGGTTCCGCGATGACATCGGCGCATCGATGAGGAGGAGCACGTGAGAAATCGCTTCGCCAGGGCCGCGTTCGCTCTCGCGATTACTGTCCTGAGCATGCCGGCTCTGATGCACGCTCAAGGACTCACCGGTCAGATCTCGGGTACCGTCACCGACTCCACGGGCGGTGTGCTGCCCGGTGTCACCGTCTCCATCAGGAACGTCGGCACCGGCCTCACTCGCGAGGCGGTGACCGGGACAGATGGCACGTTCGTGTTTCCCGACCTGCTGGCAGGTACATTCGACCTCACCGCCACACTGCAAGGGTTCAAGACGTACGAGCAGACAGGTATCGAGCTCGCTTCGACCGAACGTCTCGGCTTGCGCCCGATCACACTGGATGTCGGTGCTGTTGCCGAGACGATCACGGTGCAATCCGATGCGGTGCAAGTGCAGACCGCCAGCGGCGCCCGATCGGGGCTGATCACGCGGGAGAACATCGAGGACATCGCGCTGAAGGGCCGAGACTTCGCCGGCATGCTGCGGCTCCTGCCGGGCGTGATCGACACGCGTAACCGTGAAGCGCCCGGCTGGGAAGCGATGAACAACCTGTCCATCAACGGGCGGACGTCATTCAACTTCTCGTACGATGGCGTCACCAACAAGGACACGGGCCAGAATGCCGGCAACTTCGCCGCGCCGGCACTCGACTCGATCGCCGAGATCCGGGTGCAAACCTCGAACTTCCAGGCTGAATACGGGCGGAGCTCTGGCGCGACGATTACCGTCGTCACCCGCAGCGGCTCCAAGGATTTTCATGGCAGTGCGGCGTTCTACAAGCGCGATGACTCGTGGAACGGTAATGAATACCAGCGTCGCATCCTCTGCAATCAGGGTCAGACGCAGCAATGCACTCCGCCCCTCTACGCATTCGACAACACGGCCTGGACGATAGGTGGCCCGGTACTCTTCCCGAAGGCCGGCTTCAACCAAGCCCGCAACAAACTGTTCTTCTTCTGGTCGCAGGATGTCCTCGCGCGGACCGATCCTGGCAACCTGAATCAGCGGCGCGTGCCGACAGCCCTCGAGCGACAGGGTGATTTCTCGCAGACGTTCGACAACCAGGGCCGTCTGATCTTCGTCCGCGATCCGCTGCGCGCGGGTAACTGCGCAGCGACCAGCGGCGGGCCCGCCTGTTTCCCCGATAACAGGATCCCTACCGACCGGATCGATGCGAACGCGCGAGCGCTGATGAATCTGTTCCCACTGCCGAACGCGACCGATCCCACCGGCGCGAATCAGTACAACTACGTGTTCCAGACGGAGCAGGACTGGCCGCGCAACGATCAGGTGCTGCGTCTCGATTGGAACATCGCGCCGAGTACGACGGCGTACGGACGGCTGCAATTCGGCTACGAAAAGCGATCGGGCGGCGTCTCGCTGCTCGGCTCGAACGGCGGATGGCCGCAGATGCCGACGAAGTACGAGATCGACACGGTGAGCTACGTGAACACCGTGCTGCACACGTTCGACCCGACCCTATACGGAGAGTTCACCGTCGGCGTGAACTGGGCCCACCAGTACACGAGCCCGTTTGACGAGGCCGCACGTGATGCGAACAATCGCCGGCTCGTGCTGCCCGGGATGCCACAGTTCTTTCCGGACGCGAACCCACTGGCCATTCTTCCGCAGGCCACCTTCGTTGGCGGCGTTCCGGGGAACCTGCTTCAGTTCAACATCGAGCAGCGGTTTCCGTTCTTCGGATTCAATACGCTGTTCAACGTGTCAGCGAATGTGACGAAGCTGAAGGGTGCCCACGCCATGAAGACGGGACTCTTCGTCGAGCATACGACCCGCCCCGCGGCGCGGACATCGAGCTTCAATGGCACCTACAGTTTCAACACAGACAATGCGAACCCGCTCAACACGAATATCGGATTTGCCAACGGGCTGCTTGGTGCCATCACTGAGTACTCGGAATCCGACGGTCACCCGTCGGCGCACGGTCAGTTCCTGATCACGGAGTGGTTCGCGCAGGACACGTGGCGAATGAAGTCGAACTTCACGGTGGATGCTGGAGTCCGCTTCTATTTCATGACGCCAACCCAGAGCCAGGGCGACCGAATCGCGGCGTTCGAGCCGAATGAGTGGAGTAGTGCTCAGGCGCCGAGACTGTATCAGCCAGTATCTACGCCGCAAGGCCGCCGCGCGATGAACCCTCTGACTGGTGAGATCCTGCCGGCGGTCTACATCGGCAGGCTCGTTCCGGGCTCCGGAAGCGCCATCAACGGCATGCACGTGTACGACGGCACACCGCAGGACAGCTCCCCGTTCCGCGTCGCGCCGCGCCTGGCGTTCGCGTGGGACGTGACTGGGGACGGCAAGACCGCCGTGCGTGGTGGCGCTGGCGTTTTCTACGATCGGTACCAGGACGATATCGTGCTCGATCTGATCGAGCTGCCGCCTGTGCTCAACACGTACCGGACGAACTACACGACGATCAGTGAACTGCTAGCCAGTCCATTGACCGCGACGCCCACTGCCGCGCGACGCATCGACCCGTTCACGCCGCCTGTTGTCTACAACTGGAGCCTCGGCGTGCAACGCGACATCGGTTTCAACGTCGTGGCCGATGCGGCCTATGTGGGCAATGCCGGCCGTAATCAACTGTTGACGGTGGACATCAATGGCCGCCCGTACGGCTACGCGTATCAGTCGTCGAGCCTGGATCCGACCAACGTCGTGGGTGGACAGGCGCAGCCGCTTCCGGACGACTTCCTTCGGCCGTATCAGGGCCTGGGACGAATCCAGCAGCGCGAGTTCTCCGGTTATGCCGACTATCATTCCCTGCAGTTGTCAGCTAATCGGAGGCGATCGTCGGACGGCCTGTCGGTTGGTGCTGCCTATACCTACCAGATCTCCAATAAGACGCTCGGCGCGATCGATCCATTCGTCGAGGACAACCGTACGAGAAACTACACATCGAACGGGCGGAGGCCGCATACGCTCGTGCTCAACTACTCGTACGAGGTGCCGAATCTGAGCCGGAAATGGAATAACGCTCTTGTCAAGGGAGTCTTCGACAACTGGCAGTTCTCCGGCGTCACCATCTTCACGAGCGGCACGTATGGCGGGTTCGGCTTCAACTACACGAACGTGCCGACGGGTGCCTTCGCGGGCACGGGGGCGATCAATGGCGGTGCGGGCAATGTTCTGGGTAGCGTCAGCCGTGTCGTGATCACCTGCGATCCGAATCTGCAGCGGGGTGAGCGCACGTTTGAGCGGCAGTTCAGAACCGAGTGCGTCGCCCCTCCGAGCGATCCGCTCCGTCTCGGAACCTCGACGAACGACGAGTACCTCGGGCCGGGCTACATGAACTGGGACATCTCCGTGTTCAGGCACGTGCCGTTGGGAGGCTCACGACGGTTGCAGTTCCGCGTGGAGTTGTACAACGCGTTCAACACCGACCAGTGGACCGGTGTCAACACGAACGCGACGTTCGACTACGTGACGGGAGCGCTGACCAATGCGAATACGTTCGGCAGATTGAACGGCAACACCAACAGCGCGCGTCGCATTCAGCTCGGCGCCAGGTTCTTGTTCTGAGGAGGCGCCGGAGGAGCGAGGCGCGGGGCCCGCTTCTCTGACGCGAGCGTCGTTGCGTCATCGGAGCCCGTTGAGTGCGACTCTCGAGCGTGGTCAACATTGCCGACATCAGGCATCTCGCCCGGCGCCGGCTGCCGCCGGTCGTCTTCGACTACATCGACGGTGGTGCCGAGAACGAAATCAAGCTTCAGGCGAACGAGCGGGCGTTCGCCGAGGTCACGTTCAGGCCGCGCCAATGCGTCGACATGCCGAAGGTCGATCTGCGCACGACAGTGCTCGGTACGACATTCGACCTGCCGTTCTTGCTCGCACCTGTAGGTTTCTGCCGCATGTTCTATCCACGGGGCGAGAGCGTGGCGGCGAAGGAAGCGAATGCGGCGGGGACGGCGTATATCCTGTCGACGTTCTCGGGAACACGGCTCGAGGACGTCCGCGCGGCTGCACTTGGTTCGCTCTGGTATCAGCTGTACGTCCCGGGCGGCCGCGCTGTCGCCGAAGCGGCGATTGTGCGGGCGCGGTCCGCGGGTTATGCCGTGCTGGTCGTGACGATCGACACGCCTGTGAGCGGGATGCGCGAGCGCGACATTCGTCGTGGCGCCGGTCCCCTTCTGAAGGGATCTTCAAAGCCGATCTCGTGAGGACGATGCGGCTTCTTGGATGCTCGTCGATGGACGAATTGAATCGCTCGTTTGTCGATGTGCCCACGGATTGGGCGCGCGCGTGCGCCACGTTCGGCACATAGCGTTCCGGCGGAAGTGGTATCAGCTCCGACAGCGGGTCAGACGCTCAGAAAGTGAGGCGCCGATGAGGACAATGCGAGGTGTGACCACGGCGAGTGTGGTCGCGGCGGTCAGGTCCACCCAGGCGGTGCCGATGTTTTCTTCGAGTCGCTCGAGCTTTCGCGTGCCTGGAATGGGTACGATCCAGGTTTCTGCGCGAGCACTCAGGCGAGCGCGATCTGCGCCGGCGTGGCGTGCTTCCGGTCGGCGATGCGCTTCAGCAAGCCGACCATCGCCAACCGCACGCCCACCCCTAGCCTCGCCAGCATGTCGATCAATGCATCAGTGCTGAACAAGTCGATGCGACCGCGCAGGCGGTCGCTCACTCGATCCGAA
>Ga0114129_10010652_pt1 | contig 13111 bp, 8 predicted proteins | sample RhiMetdeltSRZDD1_FD_80071 | JGI IMG/M metagenome (GOLD analysis project Ga0114129, IMG submission 80071) | Populus rhizosphere microbial communities from Tennessee, USA - Rhizosphere MetaG P. deltoides SRZDD1 (version 2) (version 2) | ecosystem: Host-associated > Plants > Roots > Rhizosphere >...
CATCTCGATCACCGCCATCCGATCCTTAGGATCAACCCTCGTATAATTGTCATCGTCATCAGATAACTTCTTCAGCCGTCTTCGTCTCTCCTTGCCGCTGATGATTACCGACTCGAGCGCGACCGCTCGATCTGAGCTCATGACCTTCACCGCGGCCGGACCCTGCTCGAGAGCTAGATCGAGCCTTAGCAGATAGTCCGTCCTTGGCTGGATCGAAATAGGCGCGGATGCGAATTGGTCTCCAAACTCCAACGCGTCGCCGGTGATGCGCAGCCTGCCGTCAGCGTCAAGCGAGGCCTCGGCCTGTTGCGATAGTAACGAGCCGTCGGTTAACAACGCCGCCCCCGAGCTCGACAACACCGCGTTCTTCTCATTCATGCCGGCCGGCATGTGCAACGGAGGAGCAGCCGCCGACACCACCGGCACTCGTGAGGTGTTGAACGGCCAGTCGGCATTTCGCGAATCGTTATACGTCAGCATGAAAAAAGCGCGTTGCAGCATCACTCCCGCAAACCAGCCCGGGTTCGAGCGGATCACTTCGAGCCCGCGCGAGTAGCGAGCCTGATCGCGCTCGACTCCGTCAGGAAACCACGGGCTCGCTGCATACTCCGGCCGACTGTGCCACAGCGCGTCCTTCGTCGCGGCATCGTCGTCCGACGCGGGCATTCCAAAACGGTTGTCCTTATCAAAGTCGGCAATGCCGACGACGAGGTTCTCGCCACCGGTGATTGAGAGCGGAATGAAGTGATGGAAGAGAATCCAATTGCGAATCGTGATCGGCGAAACGACCAGAATAGTTGCCCCGACGAGCGCCAGGCTGTATCCGAGCCGCTTGCCTCTCTCAGAGAGCAGGAACACAACAACCGCAAGGAACGGGGCGAGCAGCAAAGCGTTTGCGCGAAGCCAACACGAGAGTCCCACCATCGCTCCCGCCGCAATAATGGTGATGAGTCGCGGCCGTTTTATCGTCTTTATCACAAAGTAAACCGCCACAAGTATCGGCAGCGCACAAAGAGTGTCGGGCGAGGTCCAGAGCGAGTAGTGCCCAAAATGAGGTGAGAGCCCGGCTAACACGGCGGCGACGATTGCCAGCGCTGAGTTGAACAACTCGGCTGCGATAAGAAAGATCATCACCGCGGAAAGCGAATCGAAGACGATTTGAGCTACCCTTACCGCAGTATCTGACTCCCCCCACACAGCGAAGACTCCAGCCATGAACGCTGAATATCCCGGCGGGTGCAGGATGAGTCGCGCATCACCCGGATCAACGTTCGCGCGCGGAAAGAGAATGCCGCCTTCCTTGAGCATTCGCAGAGCCTCGCTTTTGTAATGGCGGGCGTGGCCAGACATCCACGGCCCGTTCTGTGCGAGTTCGACATAACTGTCCTGCCAGTGCAGGGCCCTGACGCCAAGCGAAAGAAGGAAGATGCAAGCGCAGACTAAAGCGAACCGACGTGATCGTGCAGGCTGCTCAGAGTTAGGTGACGCAAGCCGCTCAGACAGCCACTGGCTTGCGACGCGAAGAGGACTCGGCAATCGTTGAGATCCGTTGGTCACTTGCGTCTGATCGCCCATCGTGTTGCTTGTCCTATCGCGATCCCGAAGCAAACAATCGTCACACCCGCGAACACGAATAGAAAATAGTGAATAGCCAGTACGTATCTGTACTCCGTATGCAGCGGCGCCTGCACGGTGACGTAGTAAACAGGCACTGCGAGCAGCATAAGCAGCGAACGACTGCGCCGCATTATCAATAGCAAAACCACTCCCAAAAGAATAAGAACACGCAAAAATCCTGTCGTGAAGTTGCGCTGAATCCTCGCGACTGCTCCACGAGCGTAGCCCGTCCAAACGTACGGAGTAGCATCCATCTCGAACAACTCGACCTGGCCCAGTTGCATGGCCGGCGCCGTAGCCGACGCGGCGTTGTTGCTCACCACGAATCGAATCGCCGCGCTATTGCCGCTGGCAAACGGCAACTGGATTGCCGCCATCGGAGGCGGAGCGGAGGAATCAACGACGCCATTCTCTTCGAGCCCGGAGTTCGCTTCCTTCTCCGGATCGGCCACTGCAGTGATGGCCAGAACCGTACGCCCGTCGCCGCTTATAGCTTTGAGAGCCATGTCCGCGTTCAGCAGATGAACCGGCACCACGAGCACGTAGTCGGTGTTTTTTCGCACGGCAATTGGCGCCGAGGCGAATTGATTTCCGTACTCGGAGCTATCGCCGGTGATCTGCAATGCCTCGCCATCGTTGGTGAGTGAAACGTTGGTCTTGCGCGAAAAAACGATTCCGTTTGAATAGAGGTCGGCAGGCGGATTCGAGCTAAGCGGTTGCCGGCCGTCTCTAACCGCGAGCGCGCCCTGGATAATCGCCCCGTTGAGCACCAGCACCGCCGGATGTGAGGACCACAACGCCGGCGATTCCTCCGTGATCTCAAACGGGTGGCCGTACGGTTCTTCTTCAAAGACCTGTGGAACTTGCGCGGTGTTGAATGGGAACTCGCGTGAACGTGACTCGTTGTAGCTCAGCATCGACCCGGCGCGGTGCAGGCACGCTCGCATGAACCAGACCGGGTTTGAACGAACGACTGAAAGTCCGCGACTAAAACGAACGCGGTCGCGGTCTAATCCGTCGGGGTACCAGAGACTGCCGCCGTAGTCGGGGCGCTCATTCCACTCAGCGTCCTTCCGCCTGGCTTCTCGATCGCTGCGCGGCATTCCCAGCCTTCCTTCCTTGTCGTAATCTCCGATGCCTTCTACCAAACTCAGTCCCGCTTGAGTCGAGAGCGGAATGAACCGATGAAAAACGACCGCGTTGCGAATGGTTATCGGCGCAATGACCGCTATAGTCGAGCCCACAAGAGCGGCCGCGAAAATCAACCGCTTGCTGCGCTCGAATGTGAAAAAAACGACCACACTCAAGAACGGCGCGAGCAACATTACGTTTGCGTTCAACCAGCAGGAAAGGCCGATGAGCGCTCCTGCCAACAGCATGCTGACTATTCGCGGCCGCTTCCGCGTTTTGACTATCAGATAAACCGCCAGCAACACCGGCGGCACCGCTAGAGAGTCGGGCGAGAGCAGTAGCGAATAGTACGCAAGGTGTGGTGAAAGCGCCGCAAGCATCGCGCTGACGAGTCCCGCCCACCAGCCCAGCAACTCCGCCGCAAGCAGAAAGACCAGCACTGCCGCCGCGGCGTCGCATACGACCTGCACATACCACAACGCCCGCACCGGATCATCGGTTATGCTGTAGATTCCCGCAATCAAAATCGAGTAGCCTGGTGGATGCGCCAACATCCGCGCGTTTCCCGGATCCGGAGCCTCACTCGGAAACAACACGCCCCCTTCTTCGATCATCCGCCGAGCCTCTTTCCGGTAACGCTCAAAGACCCCGCTCAGCGAGACCTTCCCGCTGACGATTTCTGCGTGGCTGTCCCGCCAGTGCAGGAACCTCACGCTGATCGCGACGAGAAAGATCGCCGCAGCGGTTATGATTACCTTTCTTCGCGCAGGCTTAGGACCTGGGTCAAGCCTCGCAGAGAGCCAGTAGCCTGCCTCAGTCGCCAGCCCAACTAGTCTGTTGGGTCGTCGCGGAGGATCGAGCGTAGAGACTTTAAGCAGGGGATTCGGAGTACCGACTGGAATAACAGCGCACATGTTGTTTACGTTTGAAGTTGGCCGAAGACGCGTCTGCTTTCAGATATTGCCTGCCAGATCAGCTTGCCTGCGCAGTAGAGCGTAACGGCTGCCGTTACGAAAAGAAAGTAGTGAATTGCCAGTATGTATCTGTACTCCGTGTGAAACGCGGACTGCACGGTCATGTAATAAGCCGGAACGAGTAGTAGAACCAGCAGCGCCTTTCCGCGTCCAGCTATCGCGAGCAGGCCTGCACCTATTAACACGAGCGGCAGCATTCGCGACGTGACGAAGAGTCTCCGTTCAATTGTGCGGATCACGGGACGAACAACTCGCGTCCACTGATTGGGAGTGGCGCCTATCTTGTAAAGCCGGACCTGGCCGATCTCCGATGTTGCGCGCGCGGCTGATGCGCCGTTGTTAGCGATGACCAACAGGACTTCCGTTCGATTTCCGCTGGCAAACGGCATGTCGAAAATGGTCATCGTTCGCGCCCGCGCGTCATTTACTTCAGAAGCTGTATCGGGCGACGCAGCGTCGGAGCGATCGTCTCGCTCGTCGTCATCGCGCTGATCTGCTTCGGCAATGAACGCGGACCCAAGCGTTATCCGTCTGTCGCTGCTCATCAGCTTAGCAGCGACCTTGCCCTGCACGAGCCGGCCCGGCAGCCTCAGTACGTAATCGCTGTACCTGTCGACTGCGACGAGGCCGGACGCGAATTGATCCCCAAACCCCGAGGCGTCGCCCGCGATCGTAAGCGTCTGCCCAGCTTTCGAAAGCTGGGTTTCTGATTGCGACGCGATTCGGTTACCGTACGCGATAAGTTTTTCGGGAGAAGCTTCCCACACCGGTTGGGCGGCCGCGATAGTCGCGTCGTGGCCAAAGCTCGGCTCCGCGGCAATGACAGGTACGTTCGCGGTATCGAAAGGCCAGCCCCTCGATGCCTCGCTGTTGTAGCTGACCATGAACGTTGCGCGTCGAATCATCACTCCTCCGAACCACATCGGATTGGAACGAATCACATCAAGCCCGCGACTGAACCGGTACCGGTCGCGCTTGATCCCGTCAATCTTCCAAAGTCCGGAGGCGTAATCGGGCCGGTTGTGCCACTCGACATCCTTTGCCTCGACGTCGCTGTCGGTCAAAGGCATCCCAAACCGGTTCTCTTTGTCGTAGTCCGCGATCCCTTCGATCAGCGTTATGCCTGAGCCAATCGAAAGCGGTATGAAATGATGAAACACCGTCCAGTTTCGAATCGTGATCGGCAAGATCGTTATCATCGCTGCTGCCACCAGCGCGAGCGAATAACGCAGACGCTTGCCGGGCTTGAACAAAAACGGAATTGCGAGCGCAGCGAATATCGGAAGCAAAAGCGCGTTTGACCGAAGCCAACACGAAAGTCCTAAGAAGAAACCGGCCGAAATCAGGTATCGGAGTCGTGGCCGCGACAAACTGAAGTTTGTCGGACGCTTGCCGGCCCGGACGATCAAGTAGAGTGCAATAAGTAACGGCAGTGCCGTAAGCGAATCGGGCAAGAGAAATAGTGAATAATGCGCTAGGTGCGGCGAGAAGGCGATCAGCAATCCCGCCAAGACGCCAACCGCCAGCGGAAAAACTTCCGCCGCAATGAGAACTACGATCGCAGCGGCAGCGGAATCCGCTATGATCTGCGTCAGCGTAAGCGCGCCCTCTGACTTGCCGAACGCAGCAAAGATCGCAGCAACGAAGATCGAATAGCCGGGCGGATGGATGAGCATCTTTGCACTGCCGGGCTCGCCGGAATCGGGAAAGAAGGTGAACCCGTCGCTCAGTACTTGCCCGGCTTGGACCAGATAGCGATGACTGAGGCTTTCAGTGGAGCGGGTTTGATTGCCGTCTTGCCAGTGCAATAGCCTGACGCCCGCCGCTATCAAAAAGATGATTGAGCACGCGATGGCGAGGCGGGCGCGCAGCCGTGTCCGCCTCGCGGAACTAGAACGATCCGCGTCGGGCGGCGGCGTTAACTCAAGCAGCTCAGATAGCCAACTCGATGCTCGATCAAACGCTCGCAATATGTCAGCCCTTCAGGTGCACGGCGTTGCTTCGTTGACTGGTGCCGCATCGCGAATTACAGAATGAGTGGCTTGGTTGTCTCTTCGGGCCAAGGATAGAACAGCGCGATGTAGCGAATGTAAGAATCCGAGTCTGTCACTCCGGCGCCGCCGCGTTCAATGTGCGCCTTCACTGCATCGCGTGCGAAGTTGAGCGCCTTTACGATGTCACTGCGCCGCGGCCGCGCTTCAGCGGGCACGTCCGCAGTTACCTCATCCAGAGTAGCTCGCACGCGCCGGCTCACCTGATCGATCCGAGACGACGCGGCACGGTGCTCGTAGATTAACCCGCTCTCTTCCGTCTCGAGATTCTTAATGGACGTTTCAATGGCGGCCAGTATTTCCGCGTCGTTGAGGTCGCGGAACTCCACGCCTCCGATGCCCCGCTGCACGTTGACTATCCCACGCTCAATCGCGTCAAGAGCGAGTAACGCGCGATCTTCCAGCAACAGGCTGCGCGGATTTACTTTCGATGTCTCTTTAACTCGCAGCTCGTTCTCGCGTCTTACGGCAGTGGCGCGAGCTTCTTGAAGATACGAGCAGGATTCGGGGCAGGCGAGCTCGATCATTCGCTCCCGCGCGCAGCAAATCGCGCAGATCTTTGTCCTGAGCGCTGGACAGAAACGCTTCGCTGGCCGTTTGTTGCACCGTGGGCAGGCTGCCATGGCAGAACAGGTTACAGGCGAGAGGCTGACAGTGACAAGACTCGAACTAGTGCCTCGTAACAGAGGGGCCGCGTGAAGAACTCGCGAAACGATAGGAGACTCGCTTCACGATCTCCAACGCGCGTGTTTCTAGACAAACTCGTCGTCAGATTTGTGACACTCTTTCAGCTAGGACTATCCTGCGTAACTGTATGCTTGCATCAGGCTTCGAAACGTCATAATTGTCAATCCACAATTGGCAATTCTGATGCGGAGCAAAACGAAAATAGGCGGTGACTTGAGTCCACTCGTTATCCTTGAATATTTGTTTATGCTCGCCAAGCCAGTCGCCACCTTCTTTTTTCTTTATTAGGAAGTTCAGTGAATGTTCTCCTCGACCAGCCTTCACCTCGCAGGTCAACTTTAATACTCTTCTGCCAGCAAGTAGATCGTTCTTGGGGAGGTAATCTCTTTCCATGCCATCATAAAGGTATCTCACCAAGGTAATGCGATATCTCCCATCGGTATTGCTCCTCTGTAAGTTTATGACTCCGTTTTCAACTTTAAGTGTGCCAGCCCCTTTCGGTTTTTCTTTCGGCTGCCCATATAACCGATCTCCCTGGCCGATGAAATCTGCCCCATCAGAATAAGCGCTCCCGTCATAGATTATCTTCTCATTAACCTGAATCAACTTGTCTTTTACTTCTTGAACAGTCGAGGAAATGCCTCCCACTTCAGATGACATTTTTTGGATCTCAAGATTTATCCTTTTTGTTTCGGCAATCAACTTTTCAGTTTCTGCGTGAGTTTTGTGCCTCGTGAAGAAATGGTTGACAATAGCTACGATAAGCCCGCCGAGAAGGCCAGAGACCATTGAGATCAAGAGTTTCGCGAGATCATCTATCGTCATCTCTTTTTTCCTTTTGGTCTCCGACTCTTTTGCATCTAGCGGTGGGTTGCAAATCCTTGCGTCTGATTCTGTTTGCCGGGCGGCGTGTAACCTAGCCGGCGACTCTCAGCTTATACTTCGCCGCCACTTTGCTATTGGCGGCGCCCTTCGTCGCTTTCACCGGTATGCTCACCCGAGCTTCTTTGAAATAGCAGAGACTTTCCTTCGCAGCTTCGCAGTAATACACGATGAAGTCGGCTCTGAGAGGTCCTTCGCCCTCGCTGATTCTCAATGGAACGTTGAGCGGAAACTTCGGGTTGTTGAAGGTCTGCTCGGTACCAGTTGCAAGACTCACATTCTGACCTTGCGTTGCCGCGAGGACCAGCGCGGAAGGCGCCTGCGCGTTCAGCTTGTATCCGGCGGGAAGCTCGAGCTCTATAGTAAGCGTCGCATCGCCCGGCTCAACGACCTGCGCGGGAAGCTCGATAATCTCGCCCGCGAACTGTTTCGACCTGCGAGGCCGCAGCTTCTCGAGACCCTTGATCTGAAGCGTGTCGACGCGCTTCGTTTTGAGATCGACAACGCGAATCAAGTGATTGTTCGTGTCGGCGACGTAGAGCTTTCCAAGCGCGACGCTGACGCCTGCCGGTTCGTCAAACGTGGCGCGCTCGCCGTCGCGCATTCCGTTCTCGCCTGTGCCGACAAAAGTTTCCGAAGTGCGCTCATTGGGCGAGATGCGTTTGATCTTGTTATTGTAAGTGTCGGCGACGTAGAGCGAGCCGTCGTGATAAACGACTCCCAGCGGATGCTGCAACCGAACCTGTGAGCCTTTTCCATCGCGGTCGCCGTACTCGAACAAGTCTTCGCCGACGATCGTCTCAACCTTGCCCTTGGGATCCAGATCTGCGGAACGTATCGAGCTGACCTCGCTGTCCGCAAAGTAGAGCTTCCTGCCGTCGCCGGTGATGCCGGACGGCTGCGCAAGCGCGGCTTCCGCAAGCGGTCCATCGATTCGCGCTTCGCGTCCCGTGCCAGCGTAAGGAGCTATGCCTCCGGTCTTCGGATTCATCTGCCATAACTGATGCGGGCCCGCCATCGCGATGTAGAGAATTCCGTTCTGCAGCGTAAGGTCCCACGGCGAGTTGAGCGCGATCTGTTTGCCCTGGCCCCCAAAAGTAACGTGCCGGCGCGACTGCTCGCCGATCCCGGCGATCGTGGACACAGAACGCTTCGTAAGATCGACTGCACGAATGGCATGATTCTCAGTGTCGGCGACGTAAAGAATGTTCCCATCCAGCGCCATTCCTTGAGGATGATTGAACGACGCCGCTTCGAAGCCGCCATCGGTACGGCCTACCTCTCCGCTGCCGATCACTTCTTTGACAGACGAGTCCTCGAGCGACAAGACGACTATGCGGTTGTGATTCGAATCGGCAATGAACAACTGCTTCGACTTCTCCTCCGCAAGCACTTTTCCAGGAAAAGCCAGCACAGAAGCCGGCGTCCGCTGGCGTTCGAGCTTCAGATTTAGCGGCCGCCGATCGATCATCTTTTTCGCGTCGAAGGTTTCGATCACCTTTGAGATCAGATGGTCCGCCTGATCATAGAAACCTTCGCCGGACGTCCCCCAAACGACTTTCCCGGCCGGGTCAATGAGCATAACCGTCGGCCAGCCGCGCACTGCGTATTGCTGCCACACATCCATTTCGTGATCGTTCACGACCGGGTGCTCGATCTCGTATCGAAGGACCGCCTGGCGAATGTTATCGGTGCCGCGCTCGGCGGTGAATTTCGCGGAGTGCACGCCGATCACGACAAGTTCGTTCGGATACTTGCGTTCGAGTTTTTTGAGGTCGGGGATGATGTGCATGCAGTTGATGCAGCAAAAAGTCCAGAAGTCCAGCAACACGACCTTGCCTCTCAACTGGCGAATGGACAAAGGGCGGTCGGTGTTGAGCCATTCCAATCCTACGGGAAACTCGGGAGCGTTCACCTTTCCTTCGTACTCAGGCATCTGAGATTTCCTCTGTTGAAGCGTCGTGGCAGATGATGATAAACGTGGCCAAACAACGCCGGTGGCGAGCGCGAGTGATATCACAAGTAGCGAACGATGTTTCATGAACAACTGCTCAACTATATCACAAGAATGCTGTCCCCTCTGAAGCATCGACGGAGTGCTCTAACCACTAGATGAGTTCGATTTCAGTGTTATACTGTGTGCCATCAATCTCGGATGAAGGATAGTGAGCCGCGCGATGGCCGCCGACCCGAAAGACTCGCCACGTCACTACTACACGCTTGAGGAGTATTTTGCCCTCGAACGAACGGGCGACGCCAGATACGAATTCTGGGATGGCGAGATCGTTTGTATGAGCGGCGGCAGCAAACAACACCTCAGGATCAGCGGCAATGTTTATTTTGGTCTGAGACGGCAACTAACCGGAGGCGTCTGCGAGGTCTTTACCAGCGATCTCGCGATCAAAACGCCGCTGTTGCCGCCTTATCGTTATGCGGATGTCAGCGTCGTCTGTGGTGAAACGGTGTTTGAGAATGTAGAAGGTATTGACGTAGCAACCAACCCGACATTGATTGTCGAAGTGCTCTCTCCAACCACGGACACTCGTGATCGTCAGGACAAGCGAAAAGCGTATCAGGCGATTCCATCATTGATGGAGTATTTGTTGTTAGCTCAAGCTGTCCCGCATTTGACTCATTTCCTTCGCCAGGGGAACGATTGGTTACGTTCTGACTATGGCGACCTTGCATCTTCTATTGTTCTGCCCTCGATCGGCTGCGTTCTGACCCTGAGTGATGCCTATCTCGGTATTAAGTTCGAATAGGACGATGACTGAGATCGATTATGGCAGCTCCTGCTCGCGGGTGCGGTTGGATGTCGGACTTCGATGTTGAATTCTTCGTCCGCGTCCCAGTTCTAATTACACCTCCTGCTCGCCCTGTTTAGCGACAATCGTTGACAAGGAATTCAAGCGGCGGCTAGACTCAAGCCAGTTCGCATTCATAATTTTGATACTCGAATCCGATGCGCTCCAAAGAATGGTGAGCGCGGTGAGTGTTTGCTCCTAAAGAACGATTCTTCCGGCGTGCGCGGCACTAGCTGCCCGGATTATTCCCAGTGTGAACCCGAACGGTGTTGGTCCTCGGGGGTTGAATGGATCTAGAACGTCAGGCCAGGTTCAAAATCCCGCGCGTCCCTGTCCCAAAGCAAGACTCTAAGGAGAGAATCCATAATTGGGGCGAGGTCTTCCTCGGCTACTCTCCGGAGGGCGCAATTGTCGAAGCCTCACGCTGCCTTCAGTGTGAACACCAGCCGTGCACCGTCGCCTGTCCCGTCGGAAACGATATCCCGGCCGCGCTGTGGATGATCGAACACGGCGACTTCATCGGCGCGGCCGAAAAGTTTCGTGAGACCAACAACGAGCCGGAAATCTGCGGCCGAATCTGTCCACAGGAGAAGTTGTGCGAAGGTGCGTGTGTCGTGGGGTACAAGTATCCTCCCGTGTTTATCGGCAAGCTCGAAGCTTTCTGCACCGATTATCAGCGCAAGACCGAAGGCTACGCGAACAGCGAAAAGCTTCCTCCGACCGGGATGCGAGTTGCGATCGTAGGCGCGGGACCTGCGGGGCTGACCGTTGCCGAGGAACTCACACTTCGCGGTCATGAGTGTGTGGTGTACGACGCGTGGCCAAAGCCCGGCGGCCTGTTGCTGTACGGCATACCGAACTTCAAGCTCGAGAAGCAAGTCGTTTACGATTACCTCGACCACCTTGAAGCAATTGGCGTCAAGTTTATCTGCAACGTAAGAGTGGGCCGCGGCTTCACTGTCGAGGACCTGCTCGACAAACAAGGCTACGATTCGGTGTTCCTGGGCCACGGCGCTACCATCAACAGCGAAATCGGGATTGAGGGCGAGAACCTGAAGAACGTTTATCAAGCTACCGAGTACCTGGTGCGAGGCAACCTTCCGTTTGAGGACTTGCCCGAATGGTTTCGAGAGCGTCCGCACATTGGCAATCACACGGTAGTGGTGGGCGGTGGTGATACGTCCATGGACTGCGTGCGAACTGCTAAGCGGCTTGCGCCCGATTCGAGGGTGACTTTGGTCTACCGGCGCACCGAAGCCGAAATGCAAGGCCGCGCCGAAGAGCGCGTACATGCCCGCGAGGAAGGCGTCGAGTTTAACTACTTGACCACCCCGACCCGCTTCGTCGGCGATCAGGAAGGGAAAGTCATTGGGATGGAATTGATCAGGATGGAGCTTGGCCCTCCCGATGACTCTGGCCGCCGCAAGCCGATACCGAAGAAGGGCTCAGAGTTCACACTTGAATGCGATACCGTGGCTCTGGCTATAGGCTACGGTCCCGACGCCGAGATAGCGGAGACGGCTCACGTCGAAACGCGCAAGTGGGGCTTGATCAAGGTTGAAAGCGAAGAGACCGGCCGAACTTCACACCCAGGCGTGTTTGCCGCCGGCGACAACGTACGCGGTGCCGACCTAGTAGTGACCGCGATAGGCGCCGCGCGCAAGGCCGCAGACGCGATGGATGACTATTTGAGGCAGAAGATGCTCAAGCGTGGGGTTTCGGCGGACGACGTTATGAATGAGAACGATTGTGTGCCCTCATTAATCGCCGCAGATTAACTCGGTCAATAAGCTTATTATTCTTCCTGCTGGATCCCCGCGTCTTCGAGGGCCCGTCCGAGATCTGAGACCGCGCCTTCTATCATATTCCCCGCTTCTTCGGCGCTGCTGCCTGACGCGGATATCAGTACGCGGAACCTTACGTCCGGACCGAAGTGGCTCGCGCGAGATTTTATGTACACGTCGGGATGAAGAGCAGCGATCCGTCGCAAGGCGGGGGCAAGCTCGGACTCATCACCGCACGCGACGATTACCTCGCGCTCGCGATACCCGCCGCGCCCGAAGACTTCCGCAAGCAGACTTTGAAGTGGACCTTCGACTATCGCTTTCAATTCCGCGGGCACGCCTGGAAGCGAGACGATTCGAGTCTCATTCACCTCGAGCGCCACTGCGGGCGCAGCTCCCAGGGGGTTCTCGATTGGGCGAGCGCCTTCGGGGAGTCTTGCCATCTTCAACCGGGCTTCGCTCATTTCGGAATTCGCGACGTAGCCGCGAGTCGCGAGTTCTCGATAACGCTGCTCGACCAGGTCCCGCGCGTGGGCGTTGACTTCGAGCCTGCGGCCGGTCGCTTTTACGATACCTGCGAGTGTCAAATCGTCATCAGTCGGACCGAGCCCGCCACAGGTGAAAATGAATTCCGCACCGCGCTGCAACGAAGTGTCTAATGCAGCAGAAATAGCGTCAATCTCATCGCGCACTACGGCAATATGTCTGACTCGGCCACCCATTCCTCGAACCACACGACAAAGGTAGCTCGAGTTTGTGTCCTCAACTAGCCCGAGCAATATCTCATTTCCTATCGTCAGTATCTCTACGGTTACCACGAGCGGATTATAGCAGGGCACAAGACAGAGGTCAGAAGTCAGAAGTCAGAGGTCGGAAGTCAGAGGTCAGAAGTCAGAGGGCGGAGGTCAGAAGTCAGAGGTCAGAAGTCAGAGGTCAGACGTCGGGCGGCGCGTAACTCTCGGAATCAAGAAATCTGTCAGAAGAGCATTATCGACCTCTGAACCTCCGACCTCTGACCTCTGACTTCTGACCTCTGACCTCTGACTTCTGTTCTTTCCCCTGGCATCCTTTACGCGCTTCCAGGTGTCAAAGAAATGGTAGGGCCGGGCGGTCGGCTGATTTGGTTCGTGCGGCCACGTCCAATTCGCCCTACCAACCTCATTTCGCACCTGATCGGGAGG
>Ga0114129_10010653_pt1 | contig 13110 bp, 12 predicted proteins | sample RhiMetdeltSRZDD1_FD_80071 | JGI IMG/M metagenome (GOLD analysis project Ga0114129, IMG submission 80071) | Populus rhizosphere microbial communities from Tennessee, USA - Rhizosphere MetaG P. deltoides SRZDD1 (version 2) (version 2) | ecosystem: Host-associated > Plants > Roots > Rhizosphere >...
ACCCCTAACCCCTGACCCCTAACCCCTGACCCCTAACCCCTACTCTTCTACTTCGTGCAGCGCGCCGCAGTCCCTCCCTGCGCGGGCGTCTTCTCGCGGTAGACGTCGTGGCAGTTCATGCACGCCGTCGAAACGGTATCGCTGACCTCGACAACGGCATCCATATTCTTCGACCGCCCAGCCTTGTAGGTCGCCATCCCGGCGTCGCGCAGTCCCCTCACGAACATCTGCCAATCGGCGTTCCGCATCGGCACCGGCTTGCCGTTGGAGCAGACCCGCCCGGGAATCATCAGAAGGTTTGCCGCTTCGGCCATCGCGATACCGCTGTTCTCGATCGCCTCCCATCCGCCGTAGATACTCGCGAGCGGATCCGTCGCCGCCGTCGGATCCGGAGCCTTCTTCACGGTCGTCGGATCAACGGTCTGCGCGGAAAAGACGACGTTCGAATTAGGGAACAGGATGCCGCGCATCACCTGCTGAAGGTCGCCGTGCACCTGCGCCTGCGCCGCGGGAGCCGCGCCGCGGCCACGCGCGGCGGCCGGCGCTTGCGCGGCGCCGCCGGCCGGCGGCTGTGCGGTTCCGCGAGCGGGTGCTTGCGCGACAGCGATTTCGACACACAGAACTACGACCCCGATACACACGAGCAAGGCGAACGCGGCGATTCGGATTCTCATGGAGTCCTCGATGGAAGATGAAGATGGGGCGTCAGTAGACAATCGGACAACATTTATGTCTACCGCGATCCGCGCCGGATTACAAATGGTCGTAGGGCAAGCTTCGTCATGCTCGCCAGCACGCAGTCGTGAGTGGATTGGCGCGTTGGAGTGAACGGCGCGCGACATGCGGAAATCTACGGGCGGAGGTTGCCGCGGCGCCGCAGATCCTGGATCTCCCGCGACGCCGCCGTCTCTATCGCAGCCCAGGCGCAAGAGCGAACTCTTCCGCCCGGTCGGTCACGTTACAACAACTGCTTCATCGTCCATTCGTTGTCGTTGACCAGGGCGCTGTACGTGTCGACCGTCAGCGATCGCTTCGCATAGGTGCACGCCACGACGAAGAGCGCCTTTTCCTCGTGCCAGTCCGCTCTCACCACGGTGCACTCGAATGTGGTGGTACCTCCGGCCGTCGAGAGCGCGAGTACATCACCTGGCTTGGGAATAGCGGGCACCTGGATCCGCCTCGTAAACCTGACCGAGGAGTTGTCGATCCTCTTGTCGGCCTCGCTCGGCGAGCGAACCGTCAGAGTGGGGACCCGCATGTTGACTTCGATTTCTGTCGGCATCTCACCCGCTACTCGGGCTTGACGTTCTCCGCACGGGGCCCCTTTGGTCCCTGACCGACGGTGAAAGACACCGACTGTCCTTCGCGCAAATCGTCAAAGCGCGTGCCCGTACATGCGGACTGGTGGAAGAAGTACTCCGTGCCGTCCGAGGTGGCGATGAAACCGAACCCTTTGTCCGTCAACCGCTTGATAGTCCCTGTCGTGTTAGCCATGAATCGCGTCCTCTCGTGAGCACCCTGCGAGCTGCAGGGGGTTGACCCTGCGAGCTGCAGGGTTTGCGCTACGAAGTATCGCACTTCGGTACGGGGAACCGAAGATATTCGCACGGAGGATCGAAATCGTGTAAACACGCCAGTGGATGGGCTTGTGACCATGGCCTCACCAAACCCAACAGTGGCGCTCGCGACGAAGTAGGCGTAAGCTTTCCGCCGTACGCGCTGCGCAGCCATCCGGCTCGGCGCATGGCCCACTACCAAAGAGTAGGACAGCGATGACGAAGCAACCATCCGTAAATCGCCGCGATTTTCTGAAAAGCGCAGCCGCCACCAGCGCGGCGGCCGGCGCCGCGGCGTTCGTGCCCGCGGCTGCGGTCAACGCGCAAACGCCGGCGGCGAGTGTCCCGGCCGCGGCGCCGATCGCGCCGCGTGAAACGGACCCCCCTGGCGAAGCCGAGGTCCTGACGACCGACCGGCCGGGCGGCGATTTCATGGTCGACGTCCTGAAGTCCTTGAACTTCGAATACGTCGCCTCCAACCCCGGCTCGAGCTTCCGCGGCATTCACGAGTCCATCATCAACTACGGCAGCAACACCGCGCCTGAATTCCTCACCTGCTGCCACGAAGAGTCGTCCATTGCGATGGCGCACGGCTACTTCAAGGCCGAAGGCAAGCCGATGGCCGTCCTGTGTCACGGCACGGTTGGCATGCAGCACGCGGCGATGGCGATCTACAACGCGTATTGCGACCGCGTGCCTGTGTACATCCTCGCCGGCAACTCGCTCGATGCGACGATGCGGCGCCCCGGCGTTGAGTGGGCGCACAGCGTGCAGGACGCGGCGGCGATGGTGCGCGATTTCATCAAGTGGGACGATCTGCCGTTCTCGCTGCCTCACTTCGCGGAATCAGCCGTGCGCGCCTACAAGATCGCAATGACGCCGCCGATGATGCCGGTGCTCGTGGTGCTCGACGGCGGACTTCAGGAAGATCCGATCTCGGAGGAAGTCAAGGCGCGCCTCCGCATCCCGAGACTCACGCTGACCACGCCGCCCCAGGGAGATTCGGGCGCCGTGGCCGAAGCGGCGCGGCTCCTCGTCAACGCGCAGAACCCGGTGATCGTCGCCGACCGCGTCGCCCGCACGCCTGCCGGGATGACGCGTCTCATCGAGCTCGCCGAGACGCTCCAGGCGCCGGTGATCGATCAGGGCGGTCGCATGAACTTCCCCTCGCGGCATCCGCTGAATCACAGCAACGGTGGGCGGCAGCTCATCGCCAACGCCGACGTGATCCTTGGCCTCGAGCTCACCGACTTCTGGGGCACGGTCGATGCGTTCCGCGATTCGCTCGTTCGCTCATCGAGATCGATCGTCAAGCCTGGAACGAAGTTGATCAGCATCAACGCCAACGATCTCTACACCAAGGGCAATTACCAGGACTTCCAGCGCTATCCCGAAGTGGACATCGCCATGGCCGCGGACGCCGAGGCCACACTGCCCGCGTTGATTGAGGCCTGTAAGCGCCTCATGACGGCCGACAGACAACGAGCGCTGCAAGAGCGCGGCAAGAAGCTCGGCGAGACACAGCAGAACGCCATGGATCGCGCGCGCGCCGAGGCGGCGTACGCATGGGACGCAAGCCCCATCAGCACGGCTCGCATGGCGGCGGAATTGTGGGCACAGATCAAGAACGAGGACTGGTCGCTGGTCTCGGAGAGCGGCAACGTCAGCGGCTGGCCGATGCGACTCTGGAATTTCGACAAACCGTATCGGCACTTCGGGGATTCGGGCGGCGCCGGTGTGGGTTACGGCGCGCCGGCCGCAGTGGGCGCCGCGCTCTCCAACAGGAAGCGCGGGCGCTTATCGCTCACGATTCAGGGCGATGGTGACTTCATGTACGCGCCGGGCGTCTGGTGGACGGCAGCACACCACAAGATTCCGCTGCTCGCCGTCATGCACAACAACCGTGCGTACCATCAGGAGGTCATGCACCTGCAGCGGATGGCGGGCCGCCACCAGCGCGGCATCACACGCGCTCACATCGGGACGACGATCGACAACCCCAACATCGATTACGCAAAGATCGCGCAGGGTATGGGCGTGCACGCGCAGGGACCAATCGCCAGCGCAAGCGATCTTGGTCCGGCAATCAAGCGGGCCATCGAAGTCGTCAAGCGCGGCGAGCCGTCGCTCATCGACGTCGTGACACAACCGCGTTAGCGATTCGTCGAAACGGGCCACGGAGACACGGAGATACGGAGATTCATCGCTTGAATGTTCTTGCTCCGTGGTTCCGTGCCTCCGTGGCTTGTCGAGATCGAAGGTCAGGGAAGACAATGAATAGAGTGCAGGCCGCAATGATCATCTTGGTTGTGGGGCTGGCGACGGCCCTTCGCATATCCGCACAGGCGCCTTCGCCCGCTGCACCCGCGGCTACTCCACCGGCGCGGGCGGCGCAGGCGCCCGCAGGCAACGCCGAGGCGGGTAAGAAGTTGTTTGTCAGCTACGGCTGTTACCAGTGCCACGGATACGAGGCGCAGGGATCGAGCGCTACCGGACCGCGGCTCGGCCCTCGTCCCCTGCAATTCGCAGCGCTCTCGAAGTACGTCCGGGCGCCAACAGGTCAGATGCCGCCGTACACGGCAAAGGTGTTGCCGGACGCCGATCTCACGAACATCTATGCGTTTCTCCAGTCGCGGCCGGTGCCGCCAGCGGTCGAGGATATTCCGCTTTTGAAGTAATCGCCGACCCGGAACTTATCTGAAATCCTCGAAACGCTGCACACCCTGGAGGAACTATGCGCACAAGGCTGGTCGTCACCGCGCTATTCATGACGTTGGTGTCCGTGAGCGTGAGCGCACAGGATGCCAACACCGTCCTCACCAACACATCGAAGGCGCTGGGTGCCGATACTCTGCAGTCGAGACTATGACGCCTTCATCACCGTGCACGCACCGAATCCCGATCGGCCGTTGACGAAAGCCGACGTGCAGGCGCTGACGCGCGGCACAAACTGAAACACACACTGAACTGACGGACCACCGAGGCACTGAGGTGTCTCGGTGGTACGTGGCGACCGCGAGCTACAGCGCTCCCGATTTCCAGGGACCTGTAATCGCGAAGGTGATCCCGGGGCTCTGTATGTTGGCAAACAGCCACTTACCGTCCGGGCTGTAGCAGGCGCCCGCCCATTCCGACCCGGTGTAGTTGCCCGCTGGAACCGCGGCATTGTGAGCCTCGGGCAGCACCACGGCGTTCTTGGCAAATTGGAAGATCTCCCCATCAACGGTCAGCCCGTGCAGGAATTCTTCGCCGCTCCCATCCTCGCAGAGCACGAGACCCCCACGAGGGCTGACACAGATGTTGTCCGGGGCATTCAGGACCGCTGCGCCCGGCGACTCGAACAGCAGCTCGATCGTCTCATCCGCGGGACTGTATTCCCAGATCTGTCCCTGCCCGATCCCGCCGTTCGTCGACACGATATAGATCTTCGCGTCATTGCCGTACCAGCAACCCTCGAGCCGCGCAAACGTGGCTGCACCGAGCGCCTGTCCCTGCGCCCACACGAATGTCCCTGGCGTGCCGGCCGCGGGATTGTCGGGAGTCATGATCCGTACCCAGTCGACGTCGAACGTCGCTCCGTTCGCGTAGCTCGCGCCGAGGTTGGCATTGCTCGAGCCGCGCACTTTCAGCATGTAGAGCTCCCCGCCTTGCGCAAGCGTGCCCGCGACGTGCGGTACGAACCGGTAGAAACCGGACCGAAGCCCGGCGTCTTCTGTCTCGTAAACGTAGCCTGTTGCGGGATCCACGGCGACGGCTTCGTGGGACAGCCTTCCCATGTCGCGCAACGGTGTCGGATCTCCCAATCCGTCGACCGGCACTTCAAAGACGTACCCATGCGGCTGCCCGTAGGTGTCCATCGTTTCCTCGCACGTCAGCCACGTCCCCCACGGCGTCATGCCCCCGGCGCAGTTCCGAATCGTCCCACTCATGCTCGCTTCCGCGGACACGAGTTCGCCCTTGTGAATGTCGAACAGTAACGTGGTCGTGCCGCCACTTGCGCGCGTATCGTAAGTCGCCGACGCTGGAGCAAACGGTGTCCCTTGCCCGCGTTCGTGATTGCGCACGAGGCGTGTCAGCCCGCGTCCTGCGGGAAAGGCCGCCATGCCGTCGTGGGCACCAGGCGTTGGGGCGCCCGTCGCGAGCGGGTCGCCGGTCCATCCGAAACTCAGATACCTGAACCCCTCGGGCAGCGTCAGGAGCGGCAGTCCTGTTGTCTGATCGAGCGTCTCAAACAGCGGACCATAGCCTGCAGTCTGACCTCTGCGTACACCGCCCTGATGGGTGGGCTCCTGCGCTCGGGCGAGAAAAGCCCGGAACGGAATGGCTGCGGCAGCGCTGGCGACCCCAGCACGCTTCAAGAACGAACGACGATCCATGTGACCTCCTGATTCCGACGCGGACTCCTTGCCCGCCGGGAGCACTGTATGGACCGCCGGTGTCGCTGAGCGCACAGCCGTGTAAATGGATCGTGACCACGCGACTGTTACTCAAGCGTTACTTCGCTGAACCCGCTTCAATCGGTGCACGTTTGAATCTCGGCATCGATGCCTGCGCCTCGCCACGCACAACTGCGATACTCCCCCGCAGCCTCTGCAGCGTCACCTCGGCCGCCATCGTAATGTCACGAGAATTTCCGGCCGACGTGCCATCATTTCCAGGCAACAGTACGCACACGGGGAGGAGTCAGATCATGAGGTCGACGCGCGGCCCCCATATTGTTTCGGCAGTGGTCGTTGGACTCGCGATCGCCTCTGCACGGCCGTTGCATGCGCAGGACGCTGGAAAAGGGGCGGCCCTGCTCGCTGAAGCGCGCAAGGCGATCGGCGGAGCAGACAAGCTCGCGGCAATCAAGCGCCTTCAGGCCAGCGGCACGTTCCTGCGCTCGACCGGTCCGGATCAAATCATCGACGGCGACTTCGACGTGCTCATCGAATTGCCGGACAAGTACCGCAAGAACGAAGTGACAGGGTTCGCCGGTGCTACGGTGGATCGCATCGAGGTCCTGAACGGCGCCGATACATGGGATGAGACGAGCGGCGGCCTCACGACCGGCCGTGGTTTCGGGGGCGGCGGGGGCGGCTTCGGGCGAGGCGGTGATCGCGGGGGACGCGGATTCGGCGGGGGCGGCGGTGGCTTCGGCGGGGGTCGCCAGGGTCAGTCTCCCGGCGCCGGCGACTCATCACAGGCAGGCCAGGTTCAAGGGGGCCCTCAGATCGATCCCGCGCGCATCAAGGAGCAACAACGTCGAGTCCGGCAGACCGAAATGGCGCGCTTCGCGCTCGTGTGGCTCCTGACGACCGATGCGCCGGTTGCGTGGATCGGCACCGCCGAATCACCCGAGGGCACAGCGGATGTTCTCGAGGTCAAGCCACCCGATGGGATCGCAACGCGCCTCTTTCTCGAGCCGTCTACGCATGTGCCTTTGATGATCACCTGGGAAGGACAGGCGCCGCGCGGCGGTGGGCTTGGGGCACGCGGCACGGCCGCACAGAGAACGCCTCGAGCCGACGCGCCTCCGGGAGGAGGACGTCGTGGTGGTGGCGGCGCCCAGGGAAGCGGGCCGCAGCCGCAGACGACGCTCGAGATGCATCTGGCCGAGTACAAGGCCGTCAATGGCATCAAGCTGCCACACCTCATCACGCGAGGCGCCGACGGGACTACGCAGGAAGAGCTGAAGGTCAAGAGCTTCAAAATCAACCCGAATTTCAAGGCCGATACGTTCACGCAGTGAAACGCATGCTCTTGGCCGTCGTGGCGGTGCTCGCCGCACCGCCCCTCTTCGCGCAGGCGCCTGCTCCGGCCGCCAACCAGGCGCAGTTGCGCGTGGTTGTTCTCGATCAGACCGGGGCGGGCATTCCTGGCGCGTCCGTCACGGTGACGATCCCCGGCGGAGCACCGGCGAAGGTCGGCGCCGACCAGCGGGGTCTCGCGAGCCTGGCCGCGCTGCCGGTCGGCACGGCGCAACTTCACGTGGAGCTGCCGGGGTTCGTGGCATACGACGCGCCGATCACGCTCCGTCGAGGCGCGAACAACCAGACGGTTACGCTCAACATCGAAGGATTCCAGGAGCAGGTCGTCGTCGACGACTCCGCCGCGGCGGCGCAGGCCAGCGGCAGCGCTGAAACGTCGAAGGTGCTCGATCAGACCCAGATCGACCAGCTGCCGGACGATCCCGACGAGCTGCAGGCAATGCTGGAACAGATGGCGGGCGGCCTCGGCGCGACGTTCCGCGTGAACGGCTTCACCGGTGGCCGCTTGCCGAACCGTGAGGACATCCGCCAGATTCGCTTCCGCACGAACTCGTTCGCGGCAGACAACCACGATGCCGGACGTGTGCAGATCGAGATCATCACGCGTCCTGACGTCCGCACGTGGAACGGCAACATGAACGCGAACTTCCGCAACGACGTGCTCAACGCGCGCGATGCCTTCGCGACCACCAAGACGCCGCAGAACATCGCGCGTGTCGGCGGAGGCATCCGCGGTCCGATCGTCGCCGGCAAGACCTCCCTCCGTCTCAACGTCGACCGTAACCAGACGAACACTGCCGGAAACATCTTTGCGCTGAACCCGGATGGCAGCCGGTTCATCGGTTTCGTCTCGAGTCCCACGAGGACGACGGGCGCAACCGTCGGCGTCGAGCACGCGCTGACCACCGCGCAGACGCTCCGGGTTGAATATCAATGGCGCCAGAACGCCTCATTGCATGGCGGTGTCGGCGGCTTCAACCTTCCGGATCGCGCGACCAACCGCCACAACGACAACGGAGAGGCGCGAATCCAGGTGCAGGGCCTGATCGGGCGATCGACCCTCAATGAATTCCACCTGGAACTCACCCACGCGTCGAATGAGCTGACGTCGGTGTCGAGGGCGGTCGCGGTCAACGTCCTGGACGCGTTCAACGCCGGCGGCGCCGGAGTCAACACCAACTCGAACACCCGGACGTTCGAAGCCGCGGACAACGTCGATTTCACGATCGGCCGCAAGCACGCGATGCGGGTCGGCTTCCTCCTGACCGGCGGACGCTACCGGAACTTCGACGCGCGCAACGCAGCCGGCACCTTCACCTTCAGCAGTCTCGAGGCGTACCTCGCCGGCACGCCGCTGCAATTCACGCAGCGCATCGGCCAGGTGGACACCGACTTCACGGCGTATCAGGGTGCCGTCTACTGGCAGGACGATTACCGGATGACACGGACACTGACCATCAGCGTTGGCGTCCGCCAGGAGATGCAGTCGCTGATCGACGACAAGCTCAATCTGATGCCCCGCCTGGGGCTCACGTACAGCCCGAGGAACAGCAAGACGATCGTGCGCGGTGGTTACGGGCTCTTCTACGACTGGTACGAATCGAACCTGTACGACCAGACACTTCGCGTGAATGGCATCGCCCAGCGCGACCTGCGCGTCAACTGCCCCGGCTATCCGGATCCATTTGCGCTTTCACGCGATGGCGCCTGCCGCGCGGGCCTTGGGGCCGGAGTGGCCACGATTCAGCCCGGCGGGCGTATTCAGGCGACCCCGGATCTGAAGATGCCGCACGTGCACCAGGCGTCGGTCAGCGTCGAGCGCCCGATTACGACGAACCTGCGGACGACCGTCGGCTACCAGTCGTTGCGCGGCCGCAACCAGATGCGCGCACGGGACATCAACACGCCTGATCCAGTCACCGGGCTGAGACCAGAGCCGGCAATTGGAAGCGTCACGCAGTTCGAGTCCACGGGGCGCTCGGCACGAGACAGCCTGAACGTCAACATCGGCTACGCGATTCCACAGCGCCAGATGAATCTCGGCATGAACTACACGCTGGCGCGGTTCAAGAACCACGCGGACAACGCGACGCAGCTGCCGGTGGACAGTTATCACCCCGACGCGGAGTGGGGCCCATCGTCGCAGGACATCAGGCATCGTGTGCAGGCCAACCTGTTCCTCCCTCCGGTGTTTGGTGTTCGGACCTCGGTGAATGGCCTCGTCTATCAGTCGGCGGCGCCGTACAACATCACCACGGGGCGGGACGACAATCACGATCTCGTTATCAACGATCGGCCGCTCGACGCCACCGGGAAAACGATCGGACGCAACAGCGCGCGCGGCTCGGCACGCTGGGGCGATTTGGGCATGCGTCTCGCTCGCGGATTCTCGTTTGGTCTCTCACAGATCAATGGCGCGGCTCGACGCGGAGACGGCACGGCCGCATCCCAGGCGCAGGGCGGTGGCCGCGGCGGTGGGGGCGGCGGCGGCGGTTTTCAGCAAGGCACAGGGCGGTTCAATCTCGAATTGTTCGCCCAGGCCGACAATGTCCTGAACCGCGTGAATTTCACAAACTACGCAGGGACCATGACCTCGCGGTTGTTCGGGCAGCCCACCGCCGCATCGCAGGCGCGGCGAGTTCAGGTCGGCGTGCAGTTCCGCTTTTAGATCCCTTTGGCCTGCGGTCCCGCAGGTGTTAACCACGACCCGCCTTGGCCCGTTGAAACGGATGAAGTCTCTTGTCCGTAGAGACAACGGATGCGAGGTATCGTCATGAACGTCGTGCGAGCACGCTCCCGCGCCCTGGCCTTCGCGCTCGGATTCATCGCTCTCCTGGCACCATTCGTTGGCTCCGTATCCGGACAGACCCGGCCCGTCCAGCCACGGCAGCTCGCTCTTGTCGGCGGCACGATCTACGTCAGCCCTGCCGAGGATGCCATCCGAGACGGCGTGGTCCTCATCGAGGACGGCAGGATCGCGGCGGTCGGCCAAAGAGGATCACTGCAGATACCTCGCGGCGTCGAGGTCCTCGATTGCTCCGGACTGACGGTCACCGCCGGTTTCTGGAACAGCCATGTTCATTTCCAGGAGAGAAAGTGGGCGGATGCGTCGCGTATTCCGGCACTCGAGCTCGGGGCGCAGCTTCAGGCGATGCTCACGCGCTATGGGTTCACGAGCGTATTCGACACGGGGTCGATGTGGGCGAACACGCGGCGGATTCGCGATCGCATCGAGTCTGGCGAGATACCAGGTCCGAAGATTCGCTCGACAGGCGAAATTCTGGTTCCCAAGGGTGGATTGCCGCCCGACCTGGTCTTCGACGTCACAGGCGCGATGAGAGTGACGCTTCCAGAAGTGGCGGATGCAGCGGAAGCGCTTGCCGAGTCCGGTAAGCTCCTCGACGCGGGCGTGGACGGGATCAAGGTGTACGCGGCAACCTGGGCGCCGCCCATCGTCGCGCTTCCCGAGAGCGCCATTCGCGCCGCCGCGGATGAAGCCCACCGCCGGGGAAAACCTCTCTTCGCTCACCCCTCCAATCGCGTGGGTTTGCTGGCGGCCGTGCGGGGTGGAGCCGACATCGTGGTGCACACATCGCCCCAGTCAGGTCCATGGGACGACGAAATTCTGGCAGCGATGAAAAAAGGTGGCGTCTCACTCATACCAACGCTGAAGCTATGGAGGTACGAGCTGCGCCACGACCGCGACTCGGTTCGGGAGCGGTTCGCCGGACTTGGAGTCGGTCAGTTGCGCGCGTGGCTCGCTTCAGGCGGAGTCGTTCTGTTCGGGACGGACGTCGGCTACATGAACGACTACGATCCGAGCGACGAGTACGCGCTGATGGCCGAGGCTGACATGAGCGCTCGCCAGATTCTTGCGTCGCTCACGACCACGCCGGCCGGGCAATTTGGCGAATCGACACGCCTCGGACGAATTGGTCCAGGCCTGGCCGCCGATCTCGTCGTCCTCAGCGAAGACCCGTCAGTGAACCCTCGCGCATTTGCTGCGGTTCGGTACACGATTCGCGACGGCACAGTAATCTACCGGTCCGCGAAATGACACTCGAGGGGCGAGCCTTTCAGGCTCGCCTCGCGGACCCGGAGCGTCCGCGCCGCGACTTCGAGATTCACGCTCGTAAGACGCGCGCCGCCGTGATCTCGCGGATCGACGGCGTGCCCATCTGCCGCATCGTCAGCGTCAGCTCCGCGCGGAGAATATCGAGCACGCGCTCAACACCTTCCTGTCCAAAGGCCGACAAGCCCCAGATATAGGGACGCCCAATACCGACTGCGCGCGCGCCGGAAGCGAGGGCCTTGTAAATGTCGGTGCCGCGGCGGAAACCTCCATCGACGAACACCGGAATCCGCCCGGCGACTGCGTCGACGACTTCAGGCAGGCAGTCGATTGTCGCGCGCAGGGTTTCGCTGGCGCGGCCACCGTGATTCGACACCACGAGGCCGTCGGCCCCGTGGTCGACAGCAAAGCGCGCGTCCTCGGCGCTGTCGATGCCTTTGAGCAACACCTTCATCCGCGTGAGTTTCTTCAGCCTGTCCACATAGGCCCACGTGGCTTCCGGCGGATTGAAGCGGCCCTCAAGGCCGTCGAACATCGGACTGTGGATTCTCACGCCGGGGCCCTGCGTGTGGCACGCAATACAATTGCGCGTGTCCTGACGCGCGAACCGCGTCGCGGTTACGGTATTCCGGCCAGCCAGAAGATCCACGGTCCAGACGAGGGCGGGACAGCCGGCGTCCTCAACACGCTTCACCAGCTTCTCGGTCTCCTCCCACTTCAGCGGCATGTACAGCTGAAACCAGGGAGGGGTGCCGAGCGCCTTCGCGACCTCCTCGACCGAATAGGTCGTCACCGACGAGAGAACCATGCTGGTTCGTTTCGCCCGGGCGGCGCGAGCGGTCGCCAGCTCGCCCTCGGGATGAAACGCCCTCTGCCCGCCGACCGGGCAGACGAAGATCGGCGTGTCCCACGTCGCGCCGAACACCTCGGTCCTGAGATCGGCTCGCGACACATCAACCAGGCGCCGCGGCTTGAGGCGGATGTGCTTGAACGCCTCCATGTTGGCCTTGAGCGTGAGGTCGTCGTCGACCCCCGTGGCCATGTAGCCCCAGTGTGCCGCCGGCAGCGCGCGGCGCGCGGCTTCCTCGAACTCCATGATGTCGAGCGCGTCTTTCGCGCTCGTCAGCTGGGCTGCGTCGTGCGACGCAACCAGCTGCTGCGCCCAGGCCCGTGCCGCGGGAGCAACGACCGAACTTGCGGCAAGAAACTGCAGGAACTGGCGGCGGTTGGCATTCACGACGGGGAGCCTACTCCTGTTCGCAGCGGTGGGCAAGAAGGTGCGCTAGATTAGGGGGGTGAGAGTTCGAGCCGGTATCGTCACGGCCGTGACGGTCATCGTCATGAGCGCGGTGGGTTGTCGCCCGCCGCTTCATCTCTTGACGCTGCAGGTCGGCCGTGCATTGAACGTCGACCGCACCATCGCGGTGCATACGACACGCTTCAAGCCTGACAACACCATCTACGCATCCGTGATCACGGATCGGACCGGCGCCTCGACAATCCTCGCGCGCTGGTCGTATGCCGGGCGTGTCGTGACCGAGACGCAGAAGCAGGTCTCGTACAAGGGTCAGGCGGCCACCGAGTTCCATTTCGAAAGCGCCGGCGGGTTTCCGCAAGGCGACTACAAGGTCGAGATCTTCATCGACGGCCAGCCTGTCGCTTCGCGGGAGTTCCGGGTCGATCCGTAAACGGTCTCGGAACGCGAATGACATTCAATCGATGGTGACCACGT
>Ga0114129_10010654_pt1 | contig 13110 bp, 12 predicted proteins | sample RhiMetdeltSRZDD1_FD_80071 | JGI IMG/M metagenome (GOLD analysis project Ga0114129, IMG submission 80071) | Populus rhizosphere microbial communities from Tennessee, USA - Rhizosphere MetaG P. deltoides SRZDD1 (version 2) (version 2) | ecosystem: Host-associated > Plants > Roots > Rhizosphere >...
AAAATCAGGACTGCGTCCTGTCTGGTCGTCGCGGGTGCACGCCGGTGGAAGTGAGCAAGGACCGCTGGTGAGCTTCGGGCGGGGGCGCGTTCCTGAAGGCCTGAAAAACCGCCCTTAAGCGCATTTCCTGTAAGCGACCGCCGCCATTGAACTTGTCCCTGCGCTTCGGTATACGGGCATCCAATCACCAGCCGGCGGGAGTGCGGATTGGGGGACTGTCGCGCGCGTCCAGGCGCATAGGTCGCCTGCTTGCCAGAACTCCAAACCAACCAGAGAGTTACCTATGTCTTCGACGTTCGACACGATCGCCAATATTATCGCCGAGACCTGCGACATCCCGCGCGACACCATCAAGCCGGAAAGCCACGCAATCAACGATCTCGGCATCGACAGCCTCGATTTTCTTGATATCGCCTTTGCAATCGACAAGGCCTTCGGGATCAAGCTTCCGCTCGAGCAGTGGACCCAGGAGGTCAACGACGGTAAGGCAACAACCGACCAGTATTTCGTGCTCAAGAACCTGAGCGCACGCATCGACGAGCTCGTCGCTGCCAAGGGGGCATAAGCGCGGGGCCCATGCGTCTTGAGTACTTCCAGCTGATCGACCGTATCGTCGAGCTGAAAATCGCCGATCGCAAAATCAGCACTGAGGCGACGGTTCCGAGTACAAACACCATCTTCGAGGGTCATTTCCCCGGCTTTCCGCTGATGCCGGGCGTCCTACTGATCGAGACGATGGCTCAGACCTCCGGGTGGCTGGTCGTCGCAGCGCATCGCTTCAATCGCATGGCCTTTCTTGCCGCGGTAAAGGACGCGAAGTTCCGGATGTTCGTCAGGCCGGGACAAAAGTTGTCGGTGACAGCAGCTCTCGCCCATGAAGGATCCGGTTATGCCATTACCGACACAAGCATAGCTCTCGACGGCAAGCCCATCTGCGACGCGACGTTGACGCTCCGGATCCTCGATTTTCCGAACGATGAAATGAGGCTCCGGATGCGGGAAGCCGCTGCTCGCGTCGGCTTCCCGGACGAGGTAGCAGCCGATGGCTGACAGCACTCGGGAAGTCTGGATCACCGGGATTGGAATTGTTTCGTGTCTCGGTGAAGGTCCCGATGCGCATTGGCAAAAGCTGATGCAGGCGCATCCTGACGCCGATACAACGACCTTTGCACCCTTCGTGGTGCATCCGGTAGCGCCGATCAATTTCGACGCCCAAATCCCAAAAAAGGGTGATCAGCGCCAAATGGAAAACTGGCAGCGAATCGGGACCTACGCTGCGGGACTTGCGCTGGATTCGGCTGGTGTCAAAGGCAACAGCGCCCTCCTCTCACGCATGGATATGATCGTGGCTGCCGGCGGCGGCGAACGCGATCTGACCGTTGACTCGAATATTCTCAGCGGCATCAGGCGTGCTGCTAATCCGGCAGCTTTTCTAAACGAACGCTTGATGAGTGATCTGCGTCCGACGCTTTTCCTTGCGCAGCTTTCCAATTTGCTGGCGGGCAATATCTCGATCGTGCATGGCGTTACCGGGTCTTCGCGCACCTTCATGGGCGAGGAATCTGCGGGCATCGATGCGGTGCGGATCGCCCATTTACGCATCGGCGCGAGGCAAAGCGACATAGCGCTGGTGGGTGGCTCTTTCAATGGTGAACGGCCGGACCTGCTGATGCTATACGAGTTCGCCGAGCTCGCACTTAAGAACAAATATGCACCGGTTTGGGAGCGTGGAGATGCAACAGCCGGTTTCGCATTGGGCTCTCTCGGCGCTTTTCTCGTGATAGAAGCCCGCGAGCATGCGGAAAAGCGAGGAGCCAAACCTTTGGCAAAACTGACGACAGTCGTTTCAGATCGAGCCACGCGGCAGCCTGGAACGATCACGGAAACGCTTTCGCGATTGTTGGACCGGCTGAAGGCAAAAATGAATGCAGGGCATGCCGCAGTCCTGTCGGGAGCAACAGGCGTGAAGCCTGCGACGGCCGAGGAGCGCAGATTTCTTGAGCTGCATCCTGATCTTGTCGTGCGTGCGACCGGATCCTATCTCGGTCACGGGCTGGAGCCCCAATTCGCTATGAACATTGCACTGGCTACGGTTACGCTCGGTCATGGTAGTCTCTTCCCGCCATGTGACGCGACCGGCCTGGAACGGCCAATGACAGCCGATTTGACCGAAGTAGTAGTAACCGGCGTTGGACACTGGCGGGGTGAAGGTCTTGCACTCATCGAACGCATTGGTTGAGGGAGCGGGAAAGATGGCGACGGGCAAGGATAAATCGGGTCGGGTGCAAGTTGTCGTGACTGGCGTGGGCGTGGTCACCTCGTTGGGCGCGGGAAAAACCGACAACTGGGCAAAACTCACGGCTGGTCAATCGGGCATCAAGACCATCAGCCGCTTCCCCACGGAGGGACTAAAGACGCGCATAGCCGGCACGATCGACTATCTCCCGCCACAGTCCTCCAATGCCGCGTTGACGGAATCCTTCGCCGACCTCGCCGCCGAGGAGGCTATCGCGCAATCACGAGTGACCCGCTCCGGCCAATTTCCTGGACCGCTCTTCCTCGCCGTGCCCCCAATCGAGATGGAATGGCCGCAACGGCTCGAATTCGGCGCCAAGTCAGGGGCGAACGACAAGGTTACGTATGCGGATATGTTACGCGTGAGCGCCGGGTTTCCCGCATACCACCGACGATTCCTGCTTGGCTCGGTCGCCGACAATCTTGCCGAAAAGTTCGGCACACAGGGTTCGCCGATCTCGTTGTCCACCGCCTGCGCTTCCGGGGCGACTGCAATTCAGCTCGGGGTGGAAGCAATCCGACGTGGCGAGACTGACGCCGCGCTCTGCATTGGAACTGACGGTTCGATCAATGCCGAATCGGTCATTCGTTTTTCATTGCTTTCGGCGCTGTCGACCAACAACGATCCTCCCCATACCGCAGCCAAGCCGTTCTCCAAGAACCGCGACGGTTTCGTGATGGCCGAAGGCGCGGGCGCACTCGTATTGGAAAGCTATGAGGCAGCCAATGCGCGTGGCGCAAAGATCCTGGGCGTGGTCGAGGGGTGTGGTGAGATGACGGATGCTTTTCACCGTACCCGGTCGAGCCCGGACGGCAAGCCGATCATTGGCTGCATAGCCAACGCGATCTCAGACGCCGGTCTGACGCCAAACGACATAGATTATGTTAACGCACATGGCACCAGCACACCTGAAAACGACAAGATGGAATATCTTGGCTGCGTGACCGTTTTTGGCGAGCGCATGAAGACCCTACCAATCTCTTCGAATAAATCGATGATCGGCCACACGCTTTCGGCCGCAGGCGCGGTCGAAGCCGTCTTTACGCTTCTGACGCTGCAGCACCAGCGCATTCCCCCCACAATCAATTACGTCGTTCCAGATCCGGCGATCCCTCTCGACGTGGTGCCCAATCAGGCGCGCGACGCAAATTTGCGCCACGCAATTTCCAACTCGTTCGGCTTTGGCGGGCAGAACGTGTCGCTTGTCATGGGCCTCGAACCGGCCTGATCGCCTTCATGCGTGCGCTGAGACTTATCGCCGATCGCAAGATTGAACTTGCCGACGTACCGCCGCCGCCCCCACCCGGCGAAGGCGAGGTTCAAATTCGAACTAAAGCAGTCGCACTCAATCACCTCGATCTCTGGGGCTTTCGCGGTATGGCATTCGCGAAGCGTCAGCTGCCGTTGGTGGTCGGCGCAGAAGCATCTGGAGAAATCGCTGCAGTCGGCAGCGGCGTTTCAGCCTTCGCAGCTGGCGACAAGGTTGTGATGTATGGCGCCATGACGTGCGGAAAATGTTCAGCGTGTCGCGAAGGTCGCGACAATTTGTGCGAGAACGTCGGCGGGATCATGGGTTTTCACATTGATGGCTTTTCACGCGAGCTGATCAATTTGCCCGCGCGGCTCGTAATTCCCGTGCCGAAAGGCGTTTCGCTGCGTGATGCCGCGTGCGCGCCAATCGCATTTGCTACGGTCGAACACATGTTGTTCGACAATGCCAAGCTAAAACCCGGAGAGACCATCCTGGTCCACGCCGGCGGTTCGGGGATCGGCTCAGTTGCAATCAAGATGGCAAAGGCGCTTGGCTGTACGGTCATAACCACTGTCGGTGACGACACAAAAGCTGAAAAAGCCAAGGCACTTGGAGCAGATCACGTTATCAATTACAAGACCCAGCGCTTCGAAGGCGTTACTCGCAAGCTTACCGGGAAGAAAGGCGTCGACGTCGTCTTTGAGCATGTAGGCGGAGAGGGATTTAATGGCTCTCTGCTCTGCCTCAAGCGCGGCGGACGCCTGGTCACCTGTGGTTCGACCGCGGGACCGATCGTGACGATCAATCTCATGCAACTGTTTCAGCAGCAGTACAAAATACTTGGATCATTTGGGGCATCCATGCGCAACATCCGCGACAGTCTATCGAAGATTGCTGCGGGCATGACACCGATCATCGATACCGAGGTGCCACTCACGGATTTCGAGCGCGGCCTCGCCCGATTGGAGAGCCGACAGGTGTTCGGCAAGGTGATTGTGAATTTCTAGCGCATAGCCTGAACAATGAGGACCGGTTCTTCGGCAAAGATCATGCGCCACGTAAAGTCGGGCGTGTCCAGATGAGACGAATGGTTCGTCGCCTGCGGCGCGGCTTCAAACGCGCAAGCAATGCTCTACTTGGAACGCTTGCGATCGGCGTACTGAGCGGCGTCCGACTGACCGATCCCGACAGGATGTCGGATTTCGCCGGCTGGATGATGCGCACGATTGGGCCGTTTCTTCCGGAGAACCGGATTGGGCGCGCCAATCTTGTCGCCGCTTTCCCGGAAAAAACCAGATCCCAGATCGATACGATCCTTCGCGGATGCTGGGAGAACCTCGGCCGCATGGGGGCCGAATTTGCGCACCTCGACGTGCTCTGGAGTTACGACCGCGAGCAGCCCAAGAGAGGCCGGATCGATCTCGCCCAGCCCGACATTGAGCGGTTTCACAAGCTCCTGGACGATGGCAAGCCGGCGCTGATTTTTGCCGCACATCTCGCGAACTGGGAACTGCCGGCGATTTGCGCCACGACCTACAGTCTTGACAGCGCAGTGCTCTATCGGCGGCCAAACATCTCCGGTATCGACCGTTGGCTTACCGAAACCCGCAAGGCCAACATGGGCGAGCTAATTTCAAGCAATCTCGATGCACCGATGAAAATCGCCGAGGCGCTGAAGCGAGGTGCCCACGTCGGCATTCTTGTCGACCAATATTATGTGCGGGGCGTCCCCGTCACCTTTTTCGGCCGTCCGACCATGGCTAACCCTCTGCTTGCGAGGCTCGCGCGCCACTTTGATTGCCCGATCCATGGGACACGCATCGTACGTCTGCCGAACTATCGCTTCCGCGCGGAGTTGAGTGAGGAACTTGAGCCGGCACGCGACAATGAAGGAAAAATCGACATAGCCGGCACGATGCAAAGGATCACCTCCGTAGTAGAACAATGGATTCGGGAGAATCCTGAGCAATGGCTGTGGATGCACCGACGATGGAGACCGGAAAACTGACGGCGGTCAGCGGCCGGTCTTGATTTTCGTCCACAACCGATTCACGAAGCGCTGTGACTTCTGATCCCGCGCGCCAACCGTGTAGAGGTGATCCATCGTTGCGGCATCCGGATAGATGCTTTTGTCGTCTAGCACGCTCTTGTCGATGAATTTCTGGCTTGCCAGGTTGCCATTGGCATATGAGACGAAGTTGGTGTTCCGCGCTGCAATTTCCGGCCGCAGCAAGTAATCGATAAAGGCATGCGCTTCGTCGACGTGTTTCGCATCCTTGGGAATGGCATGGTTGTCGAAAAACATCTGCGCGCCTTCATTGGGAATCGCGTAGCCGATCTCGACACCGTTTTTTGCTTCGGCCGCGCGCTTTTGCGACTGCTTGATGTCTCCTGACCAGCCCACGACCAGACAGATTTCTCCGCCTGCGAGCGCATTCAGATATTCGGAGGAATGAAATTTTCTGACCAAAGGCCGGATTTTCATCAGAAGTTCGCCGGCCTTTTCCAACTCCTTCGGATCGTTCGAGTTTGGATTCAAGCCGAGAAAGTGCAATGCTGCCGGTAGGATATCATCTGCGGAATCGAGCATGTGGATCCCGCAGTCACGAAACTTGGCCAGATTTTCCGGCTTGAAAACGACGTCCCAGCTGTCGATTTTGCCCTCGGGGCCGAGCCGTTCGCGCATCGCCTTCACGTTGTAGCCGATGCCCGTAGTTCCCCACATGTAGTTGACGGCGAACTGGTTGCCAGGATCATAAACAGTTAGGCGCTTGGCTATGTCGGGCCAGACATTGCCGAGATTCCTGAGTTTGCTTTTGTCGAGCTTTTGGAAGACACCGCCCTTTATTTGCCGCTCGAGAAAGTAAGCGGTGGGCACCACGACATCGTAGCCGGATTTGCCGGCAAGCAACTTCGTCTCCAGCGTTTCATTGGCATCGAAAGTGTCGTACTGAACTTTGATGCCGGTTTCCTTTGTGAAATCATCGAGAACTTTTGGCTCGATGTAATCCGAACAGTTGTAGACATTGACGACGCGTTGGTCTTGCGCAGCAGCCGGCGCCACCATTGCCAGCGCGATAACTGCTGCGATGACGCATGCAAGAACATGCACAGACCTATGGCAAGTCGCGATCAAAGCCGCCCGAAAGCCGCCAAGCCAGCAGCATCCACTCTTGCAGGACATTTTCCCCCCAATTACTCGATCCGGGTTGGAAGCCCGGCAGCCTTCCAGGCAATGATACCGCCCGCAAGATGAGCGTTGTAGGGGTAGCCATGATCCTGCGCAGCGAGCGATGCGGTGACCGAACGCCGACCGGAACGACATGCGAACACGACCTGCTTGCCTTGCGGATCCGGTATCGCCGCAGGATCGAACGACGATAGCGGCACGATGACCGCATCGGGATAGCATTCAACCGCCGTTTCATTGGATTCGCGCACATCGACAAGCAGGACGCGACCTTCACGCAAGCCTTCTGCAACCTGTTCAGGCGTGAGGTTTGTCACCTCGTCCGCCCGCGGTATTTCATCGGCCATCTGCCGAAACTCCGTTACAAACGCGATCGGTTTTTACCGCGAAACAGGGCACAGCGCACCTGTCTTCGTGAGTCAAATCGTGACCTGGGTTCCGACTTCGACCACGCGCCCGGTCGGAATCTGAAAATAGTCCGTGGCGTCGTTGGCAACCCGGGTGAGGCCGATGAACAGCCGGTCCTGCCAGCGCGGCATTCCCGAATCGGCCGCCGGCCGGAGTGAGCGGCGCGAAAGGAAGAACGACGTCGACATGATGTCGAATTGCCAGCCGAGCTTGCGCGCGATCACCAAAGCCTTTGGTACGTTGGGGGTTTCCATAAAGCCGAAACGGAGGAAGACACGGGAAAATGTCTTCCCGACCGGCTCGATGCGCACACGTTCCGCCGCGTCGACGCGAGGCGTGGAAGCAGTTTCGATTGTGAGGATGACATTCTTTTCGTGCAGCACCTTGTAGTGCTTCAGGCTGTGCAGCAATGCGGTTGGCGCGCTGACTGGATCGCTGGTGAGAAATACGGCCGTGCCAGGCACACGTGCCGGAGGTTTTCTCTCGAGGCTTCTCACCAGCGATTCAAGCGGGGTTTCGAGGCGGCGCGTCTTCTCAAAGAGCATTCGACTGCCACGCCGCCAGGTATACATAACCGCCATGACGATCGCCCCCAGCGCCAACGGAATCCATCCGCCCTCTACGACTTTAAGCAGATTGGCGGAGAGGAAAGTAAAATCGATGAGCACGAATGGCAGCATCAGTGCCAGAGCACCGGCAAGCCGCCAGTTCCAGACTCGCCAGATCACTACGATAGCCATTATCGCCGTGACCACCATCGTGCCCGTCACTGCGATTCCGTAAGCGGAGGCCAGCGCGCTCGATGAGCGAAATAACGCGACCAGCAAAAGGACGCCGACTAGGAGCAGCGTGTTGACGCGCGGCATATAGATTTGTCCAAACAAGGCTTCCGACGTGTGGCGAATTTCAAGCCGTGGCAGCAGGCCGAGCTGGATCGCTTGTTGTGTGAGTGAATAGGCCCCCGTGATTACCGCTTGGCTTGCTATGACCGTGGCCACCGTAGCCAACAGCACCATCGGCAGGAGCGCCCAATCCGGATAGAGCAGAAAAAACGGATTCTCTACCGATTTTGGATTGGTGAGCACCAAAGCGCCCTGCCCCAGATAGTTGATCACAAGCGCAGGCAGCACAACGGCCAGCCACGCGAAGCGGATCGGTGCGCGTCCGAAATGGCCAAGATCCGCATAGAGCGCTTCGGCGCCGGTCACCACAAGGAAGACGGCGCCGAGCGTGTAGAAACCGACAATCCCGTGGTGGATGAGAAAGCTCACTCCGTACCAGGGATTGAATGCGAGCAGGACGGACAGGTTCTGTGCAATATGCCAGATGCCGGCCGCCGCGATCGTTGCAAACCAGAAGAGCATTATGGGGCCAAAGAAGGTTGCGACACTCGCCGTACCGCGGGACTGTACGGCAAACAGCGTGACCAGAACGAGAACGGTCAATGGCACCACGTACGCATCAAACGCCGGTGTAACGACCTTTAGTCCCTCGATCGCCGAAAGGACCGACAGTGCCGGCGTAATAATCGCGTCGCCGTAAAACAATGCACCGCTGATTATTCCGAGAAGGATCACAAGTCCGCCGCGCCTCACGAGCGAGCGTGATGCAAGAGCCATCAGTGCAAGCGTGCCACCCTCGCCCTTATTATCGGCGCGAAGCAATATCAAAACGTATTTTGCGGTAACGATCAGCAGCAGTGCCCAGACGATAAGAGAGAGAATGCCGAGCACGACGGGTTCGCTCACTGGATTTCCGGGACTAGTCGCCGCCAGTACGGCTTCCCGAAACGCATAGAGAGGACTCGTGCCGATGTCGCCATAGACGACGCCGATACTTCCGAGCGCCAGCGACCACAAACCGATTTTGCTGGGAGAACCGCCGCTTGCGGGCGTGATGGTGCCGCCGGGAAGTGCGGCCGTGCTGTGTGCCATGATCTGCCTGAGAATTATTGCAATGCAAAAAGCTGCGGGACGCGGCTTATAACGCCGCGACCCGGGAGCCAGCATAATCATTTGTGCAATTCAGCCCAGCGAGCCATGCAAATCCGCCATGAGTCCACCGGTATTTACAGCATGAGATCAATGGCTTGCGCCAAAATCCTTCATCTTGGTTTTACACAGTTACCTGCGTACCAATCTCGACCACGCGTCCAGTGGGTATCTGGAAGAAATCCGTGGCATCACTGGCTGACCGGGCCAGCCCAATGAAGAGGTGGTCCTGCCAGGCCGGCATCCCCGATTTCGCCGAGGGCTTAAGGGCGCGTCGTGACAGGAAGAACGACGTCGACATGATATCGAATTGCCAGCCGTGCCGGCGCGCGATCGCAAGTGCTTTTGGCACGTTGGGCTGTTCCATGTAGCCAAACTTCAGTGCCACGCGCGAGAAATGCTTTGACAGCGGCGTAATGCGCACGCGGTCTTCTTCCGGCACGCGCGGCGTATCCGCAGTAACGATCGTCAGGATCACATCGTTTTCGTGCAGGACCTTGTTGTGCTTGAGGTTGTGCAACAGCGCCGTTGGCGCAAATTCCGGATCGCTTGTCAGGAATACTGCCGTCCCCGGCACGATATGAGGAGGTTTCTTCTCCAAACTGCGCAACAGGGTTTCGAGCGGGACTTCGGTGCGTCGAGTCTTGCTGATGAGGATGCCGGTTCCGCGACGCCATGTCAGGATCAACAACACCATCGTCGCGCCAAACAAGATGGGAGCCCAAGCGCCTTCGAACAACTTGAGAAAGTTCGCTGAGAAGAAAACCACGTCAACAATGACAAACGGCGAAATCAACAGCAGCGTCTTCCACAGCGGCCACTGCCACCCTTTCCAGATCACGACAAAGGCAAGTAGTCCGTCCACGATCATCGTCGTCGCAACTGCAATGCCATATGCCGAGGCCAGAGCACTGGAAGTGCGGAACAGCCCTACCAGCAGCAGCACGCCGATCATCAGTGAGATGGTCACGCGCGGGATGTAGATCTGGCCCACGTGCGAGGCCGAAGTGTGCAAAATCGCGAGACGTGGCAGAAGACCGAGCTGGATCGCCTGATGGACAAGGGAATAGGCGCCAGTGATAACCGCCTGACTGGCAATCACAGTGGCTGCGGTGGCCAAGACGACCATCGGCAACAGCAAAGTCTCCGGCACCAATTTATAAAAAGGGTTTTCGATCGCTGAGGGATCTGCCAAGACCTTCGCACCCTGGCCGAAATAGTTGATGAGCAGTGCCGGCAGCACGAGGCTGAGCCAGGCGGTCTGGATTGGCTTGCGCCCGAAATGGCCGAGATCGGCGTAAAGCGCCTCGCCCCCGGTCACCACGAGAAATACGGCGCCGAGCGTGACCAGTCCGATGGTGCCGTGGTGAATAAGGAAATCAACGCCATAGAAAGGATTGATAGCGAAAAGCACGGTGGGATCGTCACGAATGTGCAACCCGCCGGCGACCGCGATAGAAACAAACCACACCACCATCACCGGGCCAAACATCGCAGCCACGCGGGCGGTGCCGCGGCTCTGCGCCGCGAACAATGCGATCAGGATGATCACCGTGAGCGGCACCACATAGTCACTGAATGCCGGACTCGCGATTTTTAGTCCTTCCACCGCCGAAAGCACCGAGATGGCCGGTGTAATTACGGAGTCGCCAAGAAACATCGAGGCGCCGATCACGCCAAGGATAAAAACGAAGGGGGTGGGCTTGCCGAGTGCGCGCGTGGCCAGGGCCGTCAACGAAAGTGTGCCGCCCTCCCCGTTATTGTCGGCGCGCAGCAGGATCAAAACATATTTGAGCGTGACGGTTACGATCAGCGCCCACACGATCAGCGAAAGCACGCCGAGGACGACGCTTCGGCTGACGATTTGGTCTCCGCTTGCCGCAATTGCCGCCTCACGAAACGCGTAGAGCGGGCTAGTCCCGATATCGCCGTAGACGACGCCGACGCTGCCAAGCGCCAGGGCCAAAAGCCCGGGAGGAGCGTCGTCGTGCGTTCGCGCGGAGGCCGTAGACTGGGGCGCGCCGTGACTCATGAAAAATTTGGTCCGCGAAGCTCTCGGAGTCCGGCGTTATATCACCGCGTCAGTTGGGATTATATGGGCCCTAATCGAGCCGGACCAAGCACAATCGATATTATGGTGTCAGATTGTCCGGCAGCGGCGGTTCCTCGCGCATCAAAGTAATTGTTACGCGTCGGTTCGGCGACATATACGGATCGTCAGGAAACAGCGGATCCGTATCGGCCTTGCCCGCCACCATGAAGACATTGCCCGACGGGATGCCCTCCGACTCCAGAATTTGACGTACGGCATTGGCGCGATCGGCGGACACTTCCCAGGGACCATAGCCAGGCTTTGGCGGCACTTTGGCCGATGCGGTATGGCCAACAATAGATAGGCGGTAAGGCATGGCCTTGAGCTGGGGCGCGATTTTCTGAAGCAACTTTCGCGTGCGCTCGTAAGGGTCCTTGCCGCCTTCGGGAAACATGGAACGGCCGTCTTGATCGACAATCTCGATGTTGAGACCCTGCTTCGTCTCCTCGAGCATGATGTGCTTCGACGCTTCGGCAATTTCCGGCATTTCCTGCAAGGCTTGCCTGAGTGAGGCGGAGGCCAGCGAAAACTTGCGATCTTCCTTAAGGCGGGCCCCGTAGGAACGCTGGCGGTCGCTATCTTCGGGTGACGGCGTTGCCGAAGCTTCGGATGGGTCGATATGGGCGGCATTCCTGAGTTTCGGCCGCGTCGGCAAGCCGAGCACCTCGATAATGCCGGAATACCGCACCCGGTCCTGAACGCCAAAAGCATCGCGCATGGAGCCCGCGACGACCTGTAGCTTGGCCTGATCCTGCGTGGAGAATGCCACCAGCATCACGAAGAAGCTGACAAGCAGCCCCATCAGATCGGCAAAGGTGACAAACCAGCCGTGTCCTCCGCCGTGACCTGCTTCTTTGCGTCTCGCCATGAGCTGCCTTCAATTCTACCGCTCTAGGCGGGAACGGCCTCCGCCGCTTCGTCGATATCGTCTTCGCTGTGGCGATGCTTCTCAGGCAGGTAAGCAAGCAGCATCTCGCGCACCAGTGTCGGGCTCTTTCCTTCCCTGATCATCAGGATGCCATCGATGATCAGAGTTCGATTGATTTCCTCATCCACCAACTTGAGATGAAGCTTGTCTGCGATCGGCAGACAAAGCAGGTTGGCAACGGCGGCGCCGTAAAAGGTCGCCAGCAAGGCGACAGCCATGAACGGGCCTAGCTTAGACGGATCGGTCATGTTGGCGAACATCTGCACCATTCCGATCAAGGTACCGATCATGCCGGAGGCCGGCGCGCAATCTCCTACTGCGCGGTAAATCTTTTGTCCTTCGTCCAGATGCGTCAGAAAATTGTCTCGGTCGCGTTCGAGATTGTCTCGAATGAAATTTCCGTCGTAGCCATCCGCGACGAAACGAACGCCCTTGGCAAGAAACGGATCCTCTATTTCGACCTTCTCGAGACCGATGGGTCCCTGCTTCCGCGCAACCTCCGCCAAGCCAGCCAGTTCGTCGACCAGATCGCTGACTCATTCGGCGAAGCGAAAAGGCAAATTTGGCACCAAGCGGCAAGCCGTGGAAGATCGAAGTCAGCGGAAACCGGATGAGCGTGGCGGCGAAGGAGCCGCCAAAAATGACGATTGCCGCATGGACGTCGAGAAACATCCGCAAATCGCCGCCCATGAGAATGAGCGTGGCGAGAACGATCGCCCCCGCCAGCAGGCCTAGACCTGTTGCGATATCCATACTCGCACCCCACCCACGCGCACGACCTGCCGTCTCGCTCGAACGACGCCCAAAGCGACCCTAGACTGGCGCTGTAAAAAGGGGGGTAAAGGCTAACCGTTGGTGAAAGAAAAAAGCCCCGCAAACCGCCGCAACTGGTGACCGGCGGCCGAAAAACTGCGAAAATTGCGACAAAATGGCGCCAACTGCCCGAGACGGGC
>Ga0114129_10010655_pt1 | contig 13110 bp, 9 predicted proteins | sample RhiMetdeltSRZDD1_FD_80071 | JGI IMG/M metagenome (GOLD analysis project Ga0114129, IMG submission 80071) | Populus rhizosphere microbial communities from Tennessee, USA - Rhizosphere MetaG P. deltoides SRZDD1 (version 2) (version 2) | ecosystem: Host-associated > Plants > Roots > Rhizosphere >...
GAGCATCCTGCTGTGTGCGCCGAAGTGTTCAGGATTCCGGCGCCTTCACCGGTTTCTAAGGCCGCAGAATACGCACGGCTGGCGGCTTGGTTCGAGGAGCATGGGCGCCACCTCGAGCGCCTGGGTTTCGAGTAGATCACTTCTGGGACACCGAACATGCACTGGGAACGTCTCGTTGATCGGCCCTTGTTCGTCGTGCGGCGCAGTGGGCGTTATCTTGTCGTCGATCTCGTCGAGCCGCACGTCGTGCTCAGCACGTCGGTTCGAAATGGCGGCCAAGTGAATCACGTCCGATATCTCTTGAACCATCAGAGCTGCGAGGGAACAGCACACCACGCGCGGCATGAGGTCATCACCGGCGCCGGGCTGGGCCACTATCATGACATCGTGTGCGGAGAAGCGGGCGTGCCGCACGACGGGACAGCCGTCATGGGCACTGCCGCGAATATGAACTACGCCTCCATCGTGCAGCAGGCGGATGATCGCTTGACGGTCGTTGCGATCGTGACGGCCGGCGTGGAGGGGAACGCGACGGCGGCCGGCGAGCCTGCGTCCTGGCGGGAAACTGAGGCCGGCATTCACAAGGTGCCCGTCTACGACGGCACGATCAACGCCATGGTGTTGATCAATCAACCGATGACGCCGCCTGCACTCGCGCGCGTCGTTGTCACCATGACCGAGGGCAAGTCAGCCGCTTTACAACGCCTCGCAGTTCCCAGCAAACGCCACATCGATCTCGCGACCGGCACCGGCACCGACCAATACTGCGTCGCTGCTCCCGTATCGGGGGAGTGGGTTTTGACCTCGGCGAGCCCTCATATGAAATTGGGCGAACTGGTAGGCGTCGCGACGCGGCAGGCGACGATGGAGGCGCTGCGGTGGCAGAACGGGCTCGAACCGAGCTACACGCGCGGCGTCTTTCATGCGCTTGGCCGCTACGGCGTCAAGGAGGCCACGATATTTGAGGATATCGGGTCGCTGCTGGCGGAGGCGGATCTGGAGCTCTTGCGAAAGAACGCCAAAGCGGTTTTCTACGAGCCCCTGGTCGGCGCCGCGGCACACGCGCTCGCGGCGGTCTGCGATCGCGTGCGCTACGGCACGATTCCGGAGTCGGCCGCGACTGACGCGATGGTGCAGCAGGCCGCGAACCTGGCCGCGAACCTCGCAGCGCAAGTGCATCGATGGCCCGAATTTCGATTGAATCTACAGGCGTATGCGTCTCGTGATGTGAAGACCCTCGTGCTGCATGCGCTTGCGCTTGGCTGGTCGGAAAAGTGGCGGCCGAGTGCGTGAGCGGTGTTCCTCCTCACACCAGATCCGCTGTTACTGGCGATTGGCGTTGCAGCCGACCTGGCAGTCGGCGATCCCGTTTACGCCTGGCATCCCGTCCGCCTGATCGGCAGGGCACTCACTCGGATCGAGGCGGTGCTCAGAACGTGCGGACTCAGTGGATATGGCGGCGGCATTCTGCTGTTTGCACTCCTTTCGGTTGCGTCGGTCGGCGGGGCAGCGGGACTCCTTTTCGCAGCCGGCCTCTTCAGTCCGATTGCCTCGTCGTTGGTTCATCTGTTTCTGCTCTATAGCCTCCTGGCGTTAGGCGATCTGGTTCACCACGTCTGGCAGATTGAATCGGCGATTCGCGCCGGTGACATTGAGGGTGCGCGACGGGCAGTGCGTACCCTCGTCGGTCGCGACACCGATAGGATGGATGCCGCGTCGTGCCGTCGCGCGGCGGTCGAGAGCTTGAGTGAGAACCTGACAGACGGTTTCGTCAGCCCGCTGTTCTGGTACGTCCTCGGGGGAATCGTCGGACTCGTCGTGTTCAAGGTCGTGAGCACGATGGACTCGATGGTCGGTTACAAGACGCCGCGTTATGTGCAGTTTGGTTGGTGCGGCGCCCGTCTGGACGACGTCATGAATTTCGTGTCCGCCCGCCTGACGTGGTTCGTCATTGTTGTGATCGCGGCGATGGTTCCGCAGTACTCGGGCCGCAAAGCCTGGACGGTTGGGCTCGAGCAGCATGCGCTGTTGCTCGGGCCGAATTCGGGCTGGAGTGAAGCCGCCGCCGCGGGTGCCCTTCAGCGTCGAATCGTCGGACCAATTTGGCTGAACGGCGTGCAAGTGACGGATCTGTGGATTGGTGATGTCCGCGATCCGGAGTTGTCCACCTCGACAGACGTGACGAGAGCCATCGCTCTCATCTTGATCGCCGGAATTGTCTTCGCGGCAGCGGCCGTCGGCGTCTTGATCTCAATATCGGCGCTGGAGCACTGATCGCCGGCATCGGCTCCAACTCGATGACCGCCGGCACCCGCGTCAACAATGTGGAGTCGTTGCATCACTCACAACGCGCGCAGCAGCTCGAACCGCTCCAGCCTGGTGCGGGCTCGGAAACGTCATGCTCGTCGCATTCCGCGAATGCAATCGCCGCCGAAGGTCCAAACTCAGCCATGAGTGTCGGGACGAGTTGGGCACGATCTGGTGCATATTGTTTCAGACCGATGAAGGGGAAAACACCTGCGGCGACTCCGGAGCATCTTGCGGCCATTATCGATTCGTCGGACGACGCCATTCTGTCGAAGGATATCGATGGCATCATTCAATCCTGCAATGCCGCCGGCGAGCGGATCTTTGGCTACACCGCCGCCGAACTCGTGGGGCAGCCGGTTCGCATCCTCGTACCGCCGGAGCGTCAGGCCGAAGAGGACGGAATCCTCGCGCGCATTCGGCGAGGTGAACGTGTCGAACATTTCGAAACCGTCCGGCTGACAAAGGATGGACGTCCGATCGATGTCTCAGTGACCGTCTCGCCCGTCCGCGACGCCGACGGGCACGTCATCGGCGCATCGAAGATTGTCCGCGATATCACCGAGCAGAAGCGCGGCCGCGCCGCGCAAGGCTACCTGGCCGCGATTGTTGAATCGTCCGAGGATGCGATTCTCTCGAAGAACCTCGACGGCATCATCCAATCGTGCAACCGCAAAGGTGAACAACTCTTCGGATATCAGGCGAACGAGCTTATCGGCCAGTCGATTCGTGTGCTGATCCCGCCGGATCGACAGGCCGAAGAGGATGAGATTCTCGCGACACTCCGGCGTGGAGAGCGCCTCGATCACTTCGAAACGGTGCGCCTGGCGAAAGACGGCCGTCCTATCGACATTTCGTTGTCGGTGTCGCCGATCCGCGACGAGCATGGACGGATTATCGGCGTGGCCAAGGTGGCGCGGGACATCACCGAACAAAAGCGGCTGGCGCGCGAGCTCGAGGCACAGCGCGAGTGGTTCGGCGTCACGCTCGCCAGCATCGGTGACGCCGTGATTGCTTCGGATCCGGACGGCCACGTGACCTTCATGAATGAATCGGCGCAGGCCGTCACGGGATGGAGCGCGAGCGAGGCCGCCGGTCAGCCGCTCGCGACGGTGTTTCGGATTATCAACGAGAAAACGCGGAAGCCGGTGGAGAATCCCGCCGAGCTGGTGCTGCGTTCAGGCCACATCGTCGGTCTCGCTAATCACACCGTCCTGATCGATCGGAACGGGCTGGAGCGCCCCATCGCCGACAGTGCGGCGCCGATTCGCCGCGGCGACGGAAGTGTCATCGGCGTCGTGCTGGTATTCCGCGACGTCACGGACGAACGGCGCGCCGAGGAGGCGCTGGCCGAGCAGCGCGAATGGTTCGAAACCACCCTGGAGAGCATTGGCGATGCGGTCATCGCCACCGATGTCGAGGGTCACATCGTCTTCATGAACCCGATCGCCGAACGTCTGACTGGATGGCGCCTGACCGAGGCCTCCGGGCGATCGTGCACGGAAGTGTTCAACATCATCAATGAGGACAGCCGGCGAATCGTGCAAAGCCCCGTCACACGTGCGCTGGCGGAAGGCACCGTGATCGGCTTGGCGAATCACACGGTGCTGATTGCGGCCGACGGCACGGAACGGCCCATCGACGACAGCGGCGCCCCGATCAGAAGTCGTGATGGCCGCATCGTCGGTGTCGTGCTGGTGTTTCGCGACGTCAGCGAACGCCGCCGCAGTGAACTGGAACGCCGGGATGCGGCACTCGAACGTGAGCGCCTGCTCGAGGCGGAACGCGCGGCCCGCGGGGACGCCGAGCGCGCGAGCCGGGTGAAGGACGAGTTCGTGGCCATGGTGTCACATGAACTCCGCACGCCCCTGAACGCGATCCTCGGCTGGACACAGTTGATGGTGAAACCGGGGGCCGGGGCGGACGTCGTGTCGCGCGGCCTCGATGTCATCACTCGCAACACCCGCCTCCAGGCGCAACTCATCTCCGATCTCCTCGACATCAGCCGGATCATCTCGGGGAAACTGCGGCTCGACATCGAGCCACTGGACCTGGTGTCCGTCGTCGCCGACGCCATCGACATGGTTCAGCGAGACGCAGACGAAAAGCGCGTGGTGATCGAACGACACCTTGACAGCGCCGTCGGGATGATGGCGGGCGATGCGGCTCGCATCAAACAGATCATCTGGAACCTGCTGTCGAATGCCATTAAGTTCACGCCGGAGGGAGGGCAGGTATCCGTGCGCGTGGGCAAGGCGAGTGCGGATGCCGAGATTACTGTCACCGATACCGGCGTCGGGATTCGTCCCGAGTTCCTGCCGCACATCTTCGACCGATTTCAGCAAGCCGACCAAGCGATCACGAGACGCGTTGGCGGGCTTGGCCTGGGCCTCTCGATAGCGAAACACCTCGTGGAGCTGCACGGCGGTTCGATCGCGGCCGAGAGCGACGGGATCGGCCGCGGTGCCACCTTCACTATCGTCTTACCGTCAAGCGCGAGTGCGCCTCTGGCAGATCGATCGCCGTCCGATGGCGCATCGAAAGAGGCTGCGCCGGGGCGAGAGTCGCTCTCGGGGCTGCGGATTCTCGTGGTCGAAGACGAAGCCGACACGTGCGAATTCCTGGAGCGGTTTCTTCGAGGCTACGGCGCCGATGTCCTCGTCGCGCACTCCGCCAAAGAAGCGCTTGCGAGGTTCGCCGACCACGTGGACATCGTGGTGAGCGACATCGGACTGCCGGATATCGACGGCTACGATCTGATGCACCGCATTCGCCAACTCCCGCCCAACGAGGGCGGCGCCACTCCGGCTGTCGCACTCACGGCGTACGCCCGGACCGAGGATCGCATGCGGGCGTTTCGCGCTGGGTATCAGGCGCATCTCGCGAAACCGATCGAACCGGCTGAACTTGTGGCGACCATAGCCAGTTTCGCGGGACTGATTGAAGGGCGACGCCGGCCGCAATGACCCGATCCTTGCGATCACGATAAGGTCGCGTGAGCATTCGGCCATTTCATGCAAACGGATTTCGAACGGTGAGCCGGCCCTCAATCACTTGTCCATCCTGGAAGTCTTCTGAATAAAGCGTGGTGCACTCCGCCTCGAGGGCCGCGGCGGCGATCAGTGCGTCATAAAACGGGAAGCCATACTTCGCCGCAATACGCAACCCGGCGTCATGCGTGTCAGTCGTGAGTGGAGTGGGTGAGGGGCAGAGCACGCGCAGCGCCGCCAGCGCATCGCCCACGTCTTCCCACGACAACCCAAGTTTCCGACGCGAAACGGACGCGAGCTCATTGAGGACTTGGACGCTGATGATGCCACCATTTGCCACGAGGGCTTCCGCCTTCGACGTGCGTTCGTCCTGCTGGCTGACGACGTAGACGAGGACGTTGGTATCGAAGAACGCCTTATCACTCACTGGCGTCTTCACGGCTGAACGTAAAGCCGGCGGGCAAAGGGCGTCGCAGTTTGCGAAGCCGCGCGAGGGCCTTTTCCTTCGTCCGATCGCGTCCCACCTCGAATTCCCGTTTCCCGGCGATTCTGATCTCGATCTGGTCGCCTTCCTTGAGATCGAGCGCTTCGACGACAGCGGTGGGAAGGCGGACCGCTAAGCTATTTCCCCATTTCGCGACCTGCATCTGCGTGCCTCCGATAATATACAGCATCAAGTGTATATCATGCTCAGGCATTCTGCCGCACCGGCCACGACCGAGCTCGATCTCACGCGGAAAGAGGAACGAATCGCGGTGTGACGGTTGAACCATCGCCAGCAGGATCAGAGACGCCTTCGCTTCTTGCGGGGCGCCCCATTCGATTGCACCGTCGTGTCACTGTGAGTCGACTGTCGCGCGACCGAGCACCTCAGTCCGGCTGTAGCGTCACACGTCCTCAGGTGTAAACACGGCATAGCTTAAGTCGTATTAAGTCGATTTGAGTAACATTTCAATCCGATCTAGAGTTGTTGCTCTCGAGCGCGGGCCAAGGGGCAACATGATTCGGAGGGGATCGGTCACAACCTGCCTGGCCGTTGCGTGTGCGTGGCTGCTGAGCGGGCCGGCCGCCGGCGCCCAGACAGCGGCCGGCTTGATCACCGGCGTCGTGAAAGATCAGGCTGGCGCCGCCGTTCCTGGCGCGACCATTACGGTCACCGAAACACGAACGAATCGTCAGCGAGTCGCCGTGTCCACCGGCGATGGCATCTACACCGCCGCGAGCCTGGCGCCCGGCAACTACCGTCTCGACGTCGAGCTCGCAGGGTTCAAACCGGTGCGGCGCGACGGCGTTCGTCTCGCGACCGGCGAAAAAGCGCGAATCGATTTTGCTCTCAGCATCGGAGATATTCGAGAACAGGTGACGGTGGTCGCCGACGCGCCGATCGTGCGAGCCGAGACCGCGAGCCTCGGAACCATCGTCGAGAATGAGCAAGTCGAGCAGCTGCCGCTGAACGGCCGTCTGTTCATCATGCTGGCTGCCATCGTTCCGGGCGTCGCCCTGCCGCCCAATTCAGTCCTGCCTCGCATCAACGGCGGGAGGCCTCGAACGAACGAATATCTCTTCGACGGCATCTCGGTGCTGCAGCCGGAGCCAGGGCAGGTCGCGTACTACCCGGTGATTGACGCCATCCAGGAGTTCAAGATCGAGAGCAACAGCCCACCGGCCGAATTCGGGCGATTCAACGGCGGCGTGGTCAATCTCACCACCAAGTCGGGCAGTAATGCTTTTCACGGCAACGTATTCGAATTTTTTCGGAACGAGCACCTGAACGCCAGGAACTACTTCCAGGCGAGCAATCCGGTGAAACCGGACTACCGCCGGAATCAGTACGGCGGCATGCTCGGCGGCCCCCTCGTGAGGGACCGGACGTTCTTCTTTGTCGATTATCAGGGTCAGCGACAGAGCATCGGCCGCACGGTGACCTCGAACGTGCCCACGCTTGCCGAACGTTCAGGCGTATTCCGCCAGAACATCTACGATCCGGCGACGACGGTGGGGAATACGCGTCAGCAGTTTCCCAACAACACGATTCCACGAAGCGCCATGGATCCCGTCGCGCTGTTGCTTCTCGAACGCTACCCGCTCCCGACAACCGCCGCGACCGCGAACAACTACAGCCGGACGGCCAACGAGATCGACAATCAGGATCAGGGCGATGTGCGGATCGATCATAAGTTCGCGACCGGCCGGGATCAGGCGTTCGGACGGTTGACGTACTTCCGTGGTCACGCCGAACCGGCGACGGCCTTTCCGGACGGGAGCGGGACCATTCCGGCCGGCAGCGTGGCCGTCGGTCCGCAGGAGACGACGGCGTGGGCGTTCGCTTCGAACTATCAACACACCTTCTCGACCAACGTGCTGAACGAAGTGCGCATCGGAGATACACGGCGATCCGTTCTGCGGAGCGCGCTGTCATTGTCTTCACCTGCTGGAGGCGCGCTCGACATTCCCGGCATTCCGTCGAACGGAAAATTCCCCAACACGCTGCCGACCCTCGCGCCGAGCGGCTACCAGCAGATCGGATCCCCGTCGAACACGGCTTCGGACTTCAGCACCAGCGTCACCGAGATTGCCGATTCGCTGACGTGGCTGAAGGGTCGCCACACCGTGAAGATGGGTCTCGACTGGCGATGGGAACGGCTGAACGTCATCCAGCCTCCATGGCCGACGGGATCGTTTGCCTTCACGACGGTGGGCAGCGATCTGCCCGGGGTCCCGAACACTGGCAACGCGTTTGCGAGCTTCCTGCTCGGACAGGTGGACACCTTCGCCATCGACGTCCAGCAGACGGATATTCAGGAGCGCGCGCACTTTCAGGAGTACTTCATTCAGGACGACTGGAAGGTATCCGAGCGCTTGACACTCAATCCGGGACTTCGATACACGCTGAATTTCCCCTCGACGGAGATCAACGGCCAGACCGCCGTGTTCAATCTGCAGACGCGGCAGCTCGAATATCCGGGTACCGATCCGGTACGGCCGCTCAAGAAAAACAATTTCGGGCCGCGCTTTGGCGCCGTCTATCGCCTGACGGACCGGACCATCATCAGTTCGGGCTACGGCAAGGTCTGGATCGAGATGGCGGGGATCACGACACCCTTCACGACGCCGAACTTTCCATTTCTCCAGGACGTCTCGCTGCGAACGCTGGACAACATCGCGCCGGCGTTCGTGCTGAAGAACGGGCCGACCGTCACGCCAGTCGGTCCGACGCCACACGCCGGCCTCGGACAGGGCGTGTTCACCGTTGACGCCGCGCTCGGATCCGGCTACGCGCAACAGTGGAACGTATCGGTTCAGCGCGAGTTGACGACGAACACCGTCATCGAAGTCTCGTATCTCGGAGCGAAGATCACGAACATCGGGATCCCGGACAGCAACATCAATCAGTTGACGGAGGAACAACTGAAACTGGGGCCGACGCTCCTCGAACGGGTGCCCAACCCGTACTTCGGAATCATTCCGCGCTCGTCCTCGATCGGCGACCCGCTGATCACGAGGGCGCAGCTCATGAAACCCTATCCGGACTACACGGCGGTCAGCTTCTATCGGAACAATGTGGGCACGACCAACTACAAGGGTCTCTCGTTCAGCCTTCGTCAGCGGTTGTCACGCGGCCTGACCTATTCGGCCGCCTATACACGCTCGAAGCTGACCGACATCGCCTCGTCGGTGTTCGACGCGTCCATTCTGACTGGACCGCTGACCAACGCCGCTGTCGCAGACAGTCGCAATCTGGAGCGAGACCGCGACTATTCGACCGGCGATATTCCGCACTATTTCGGTGCGTCCGTGGTGTGGGAGCTCCCGCTCGGTCAGGGCCGCGCGAAGAACCCCGGCGGCGTGCTCGGCGCGCTGGCGAAGGATTGGACGGTCGCGACGGTGATGACCCTGCAGTCCGGAGTACCGGTCGCCGTAACGCAGGCGAACTCGCTCGGGTATGCAGGCTTCACGACGCAGCGGCCCAATCTCGTCGGCGATGCGACACTCCCGGCTGACGAGCGAACACCCGCGCATTGGTTCAACACCTCAGCGTTCGCATTGGCCGACCAGTTCACGATCGGATCCGCCTCTCGGAATCCAGTGCGGGGGCCGACATACCGCGATGTCGATCTCGCCGTGATGCGTCGAGTCGGCTTTACCGGTGAGCGCGCGATCGAGCTGCGTCTGGAGGTATTCAACCTGCTGAACACCGCGAACTTCGGCGCACCGGCGGCGCAGCTCGGACCGGCCAGCTTCGGGACGATCACGACGGCGCTCGATCCCCGTGTCGTGCAACTCGCGGCGAAGTTCTGGTTCTGAGCGATGCGCCTCATAACGGCACAGCGTCGGACCTGGTCCGTTGTCTTTTGCACAGCGGACTGAATCCCGTCAGTAGATTTCGAGAAGTCGCATCAAACTTGCGCGGTTGTAGAAGCGTCTTGGCGGAGAGTCGTCGTCAGTGAATTGGTGAGCTGGGCGTAAGCGGAAGTGAAATCGGACGGGGCGATTCGCTTTTGCCACTAGTATTGTCCCTCACGGCCGTCGCAGGTTCAAGACTGTTTCTTCGGAGAAAAAGCCGGTAATATCCGCGGCCCCATGGAGAAGTCGCGGCCCCTCCTCGAGCGCCTGCTGAATACACCCGACCTCGCGAAAATCGTTCCCCGGCTCACGCCCGAAGTCCTGCACCGAGTGATTCAGACCAGCGGTCTCGAGGATTCCGCGGAACTGGTGGCCCTCGCCACGCCCGAGCAGCTGGCAGGACTCCTCGATCTGGACATCTGGCGCGCTCGCATGCCAGGCGTGGAGGAACAGTTCGACGCCGATCGCTTTGGCGCGTGGATAGCGGTGTTGATGGAGTCTGGCGCAGCGGTCGCGACCGAGAAGCTCCTCGGTCTCGACATCGCGCTCGTCATCGAAGGGTTCGCACGCCACGCCGCCGTGTTCGATCGCGCGGCAATCTCGTCGTACACGACCCTGGACGGCCAGGAGGTTCCGGGCCGCGCGATGAACCTCGGTCCCGTGTCAGAAATCGGCGGCTACGTGATCGAGGCGAGACGAACGTCGGCGTGGGAGCCCATTGTCGATCTGCTGGCATTTCTGGAAGCAGAACAGGGTGAGTACTTCCGTCGCGTGATGCGCGGGTGCGTCCGCCTATCGAGTGGGCCGCGCGAAGAGGACGGCTTTCACCACCTGCTGGACGACGATGAGCAGAGCATCTTCGATCTCGCGCGCACGCGCGAGGCACGCCGGGAGCAGCAGGGATACGTCACACCGGAGCAGGCGATCGCGTTCCTACGCGGCGGGCGAGACCTCCGGCTCGACGCTGACCGGCCACCTCCGAGCGCCGTAGCGCGCGCCTATTTCCGGGGGATTCAGTCGACCCCGGCGGCAGCAACGGATGCACCTGGCGAGTCCAGCGATGCTGTGCCGGAATCGGTTCCTGAAACGCCTTCGCAGCCTGAGCCGGATGGGATGGCTGCCGTCGTCGAGGTTCTCCGCGACGCCGGCGTTCTGGGATCGCCGGCGCGAGCATTGCTCGGCGCGGCGGATGCGGATCGGGAGACGTCTCGTCTCTCGCTGATCCAGGCACACATCGCGACTCATCCGGCCAGCGAAGAAGAACTCGCGTACCTCGCGAACGCGATGATGGCTGGCTGCTCGATTCAGGGGCGCCCGTTCACGCCTCGAGAGGCATCGGACGCGGCCGTCTCGACCTGCAACCTTGGCCTGGAGAACTGGCCACCGCATTGGCCCGACCGCGATCTGGTCACCGCGTTTCAGATCGGGTGGACGATTCTCCATCGCAACGTGTGCGTGTACACCGCGAAGCGCTTGATCGATGTTCTCGACGAGATCCGATGCAGAGACCGTGATATCGATCTGCAGTTGAAGGGACTCCGGCGGCAACTCATCCAGCACGTTCGGGATCGCCAGCCGTGGCGGGCCCGCGACGCACTTGACGCGATCCTCATGCTGGACGCGACGGCCTGGGCCGCACTGCTTGCATTGATTGACGAATGTCCCGTCATCCACGCAGCGCTCAACCCGTCGCGACAGCCGCTTCTCGTCATCAAACCGACCGACTTCGAGTTCATTTCCGAGAACAGCCAGATCGCAGCCGTTCGCGAATTCATGGCATCGTTGCCGACGCTCCTGACGGGCTGACCGTTTCTCTGGATCGTCTCTTCGCTCAACGCCGGGAGCCGATGCTCAGGAACAGGCCGCCTTCGCCGCCAAGCCTCCACATCCAGCCAACCTGGGCGATCCAGCGCTCGACAATCCAATCGTCGACCGCGGGTGCGAACAACTCGTCGGATTCGTCGTCGAGCACCGTGCTCGGAAACGATCGGAGATAGTCCACGTCGTTGTCGGTGAACCACTGTCTGATCTCGGCAACCGTGTGACTGTGTTCTTCCGGATGCTGATACTGATCGCGCAGCCACGCCTCGCACCGACCCGGCTGGTGCCGGCGCTCGCGGAGGATCGGATCGAAGGGCACGATTCGGAAATGGGTCGCGCGCGCGATCTGCCGTCTGAGGCGAAGCGGGATGCGGGCGACTGCGTTGTAAACCCCCACGATCACGATGCCGCCCCGCCGCGCCAGTCGAGCCACGTCCGCGAACGCCGCTCGTGGGTTCGGCGTGTGATGGAGTACGCCTGACGAGTAGACCACATCGAAGATGCCCGGTTTCAGCGCCGACCGGTGCAGGTCGGTTTCGACGAAGTGCACGTGTCGGATGCCGAAACGGCGTGCGGCCGCCGCGCCAAGGAGCAATGCGGATCGCGACAGATCAGCCGCGATCACGACGCGATCGGCACGCGCCAGGTACAGCGACAGTTGTCCCGTGCCACAGCCAACTTCGGCGATCCGCGCATCGCCGGGAACCGCGCGATCGAGGAGCTGCGTAAAGCGGCTGCGCTCGGCGCGCAGGCGGAGCGTCGCGAGACTGTCGCGTGCGGGATATCCCGGGAACGGCGCGGCGTCGTAGAACGTCCGCACCGCTTCGGTTCGCGCGTCACCGCTCAGGCGCAGATTGGGAATGCCGTCGGGCGCGTCGAACGACGCGCCGCACGCGAAGCACCGCCAGTCGGCCGACAGGTCGCCGCGGCACGCCGGACAGGCGAGGAGCTCGCGGACGTCGCTCACGTGATCAGAAGATCGCGTAGATGAACGGCGCGAGCGCTTCCACCGTCGTCGCGAGAATCAGGATCAATCCGAAAATGCAGAGAAAGACCGCGAGCGGCAGCAGCCATCGGTGCCCGGACTCGTCGCGCCACAAGCCGCGAGCGAGATCGGCAATCGATCCGCCCGCGCTGGCGATCATGATCAGGCGACGCTGGAAGCCGCTACGCTGTTTGAGGACCATGCCGTAGACTCCTTCAGCGATGCCGCCGGTGCCGCCGGTTTCGTCACGACGGTTGATCCGGCCACCAGCACGTCGATGCCGCAGCGGCGGAACGTCAGGTAGCCCTCGAGCGCATCTGTGACGATCGGCTCGCCCGCGACGTTGAACGACGTGTTCAGCAGGACGGGCACGCCGGTCCGGCGCCCGAAGGCCTCGAGCAGCGCGTGGAGGCGCGGCGCCATCTGGCGATCGAGCACCTGGACGCGCGCCGTCGCGTCGACATGCGTCACGGCTTCGAGCCGCGACCGCCATTCCCGACGAACCGGAAATACACCCGACATGTAACGCCCCAGCCGCGCTCCGCCTGGCGGCAGCTCGAAAATGCGATCCGCCCACTCGATCGGTACAACCGGCGCGAACGGCCGAAACTCTTCGCGCCGTTTGATGTCGCGATTGAGACGGTCGCGAATGTCGCACGGAGA
>Ga0114129_10010656_pt1 | contig 13109 bp, 4 predicted proteins | sample RhiMetdeltSRZDD1_FD_80071 | JGI IMG/M metagenome (GOLD analysis project Ga0114129, IMG submission 80071) | Populus rhizosphere microbial communities from Tennessee, USA - Rhizosphere MetaG P. deltoides SRZDD1 (version 2) (version 2) | ecosystem: Host-associated > Plants > Roots > Rhizosphere >...
TCCGAACCGGAAACGCATCTATAACGCCTACTCGATGGAGTTCCGGGCGCGGCCGGGGCGCGGCTCGAACTTGTTCGGCGGGTTCACGTTCGAACGGCAGCTCGACGTCAACTGCACGTCGCCGGACAATCCGAACAGTCTTCGTTTCTGCGACGACCGCGAGAACGGGATTCCGTTCCGGCGGCAATTCAAGCTGGCGGCGTCGTATCCGCTGCCGTACGGCGTGACCATCAGCGGGTCGTTCCAGAACGTGCAGGGCAGCACGAGCAGCATGAACATGGCGATCACGCGCAATTCAACGCGGTATCCGGCGAACTGCCCGGCACCGTGCCCCGCGGGCGCGATCATCCTGCCGGCGACGTTCCAGCCGGCGTCGTTGACCGTGCAACTCGTCGACCAGGACACGACGTACACGGAACGGATCAATCAGCTCGACATGAAGCTCTCGAAGACGTTCAAGTTCGGTCGGGTCTCCGTGCTGCCGACGCTCGAGATCTTCAACGTGAACAACTCCGATGCGGTGGTCACCTATGTGTCGACGAACGTCCTCGCGGCGAGCTACCTCCGGCCGAACAGCATTCTGCAGGGCCGGATCATCGGCGTCGGATCCACGGTGAGGTGGTAGGGGCCGAGGGCAGAGGGCAGAGGAATCTGCCCTCATCCCTTTGCCCTTTGCCCTGTACGTGCGCGCAAGGCCATCTCCAGGTTCCTGCGCGCATCCTTGAAATCAGGCTTGATCCGCAGCGCAGTCTGAAATTCCTCGATCGCTTCCTGCAGCTTCCCTGAAGATCCCAGCGCGATGCCCAGATTGTTGTGAACTTCAGGCGCGTTGGGCATCGTCTTCAGCGCGGCGCGGAGCTCCGTGACCGCCTCTTCGGGACGCCCCGCCTCGAGCAGCACGCTCCCGTAGTCGTAGTGCAACGACCCTTCGTCCGGTGCGAGCTCGACCGCGCGCTTGAAGCGGTCGAGGGCTTCCCGTCCGCGGCCGACGGCGAGCAGGGCGTCGCCGAGGTTGCGCTGCGCCTTCGCCGATCCGGGATCGATCCGCGCCGCGGCGTCGAATTCCGCGAGGGCCTCGTCACGTTTGCCGTGCGACGCGAGCGCGATGCCGAGGTTGTTATGGACTTCCGCCGATCCCGGAACCGATCGAAGCGCGATCTGAAAGTGCTGGATCGCCGAGGCGGACTGGCCGGAGTCGAGCAGCGCGTTCGCGAGGTTGTAATGCGCGTCGGGATATTCGGGCTGGAGACGCAGCGCCTGCTGGTAGGCGTCGATCGCTTCGCTGAGCTGTCCGCGGGCGCGCAGGGCAGTGCCGAGGGTGCTGTACGCAGGCGCGTAGTCGGACCGGAACTGAATGGCGCGTCGATAGTGAGCGTCGGCCTCGTCGAGGCGCTGCTCCGCCTGCAGCGCGACGGCGATGTTGTTTTCGGTGACCGCGCGCATCAGATCGGTGGAGAGGAACGGCCAGTTGGCGACGACCGCAGTCGCCCCGACCGCAACGGCTGTCCAGACTGCTCTACCACGGAGGGCACGGAATGGAATCTCCTCAACGGAGGACACGGGCTTAGCGCCTTTGATCCGGGCGCGGATCCACGCGGGCGCCTCGACTAGCCCGGCCCCCGCGAACACCACCAGCAACGGCACGAGCGGATAGCGATACCTCGCGAACACGTAGAAGAGCGCCACGCTGGCAGCGTAGGCGAGCAGCATCGCGAGCAGCACCCACAGCCGCGCGCGCATCGGCCACGTGACGATGATGCCGAACACCGCGAGGGGGACGAGGACGCCGAAGTGCGCAACGGGGCCGGCGACACGGAGCGGCAGCGACCATTCGGCGTGTGTCGCTTGATCTTCCGTGTCCACCATCTCGGCGTGGTTCCACACGAGCGCGACCTTTCGCGCCATCAACTCGAGCCACGCGCCCGGCTGCGACGTGATGAACTGCAGCGCGCGATCGGTCCAGTAGCCCGACACCTCGCCGGGCGAGAGCTTCCGGCCGAGCGCGAGCTCGGCGAGCTCGGCGGCGTCCTGCCGCTCGTATTCGGGGGCGCCGCGGCCGTAGCGGAGCGACGCATACGTGCCGTCCGCCTTCGCGTGGTTGCCGATGTAGAAGTTCGGTCCGAACTGCGAGGTCGTCACGTAGAAGCCGCCGCCGACAAGGCTGTTGCGCGCGGCCACGGGGACGATCACGATCGCGAGGCCCGCAAGAAACATCCCCAGGGAACGCACAGGCCGCGAAGGCCGCAACGAATTCCTGCTCAGGATCGCCCACGCGAGGATGACGATGATGAACACGACGGCGTTTTCGCGCGTCAGGCTCAGGCCGCCCAACGTCAGTCCGAGTGCGACCCAGGGCCAAGACGTTGCACGCAGAACTCGCTGAACTCGCAGAGGTTTCTTTCCTTTTTCTGCGATCTCTGCGTGTTCGGCGTCGATCGTCGTGATAAGTGCGATGAGCCACAGGCACAGCGATACAAAGAACACGTCGAGCGTCGATTTCTGCAGCAGGCCGTCGAAGAAGATTGCCGGCGCGTACAGAGCGAGGATCAACCCGGCGGCGATGCCGGTGCGGCGCGAGACGAGCCGGGCCGCCGCAAGCGCCACGAGCGCGCACGACGCCGACCCGATCGCGGCCTGGACGATGCGAACCAACAGCAGATGCCGCCCGGCCGCGGCATAGACGACGCCCAGGAAATACGGATACAGCGGCGCCTGATAGAACACCTCGTGTCCCCACCAGTCGCCCGCGGCGATCCGCCGCGCCCACTCGTCGTACCCGCGCGAGTCGCCCATCAACACCGAGAAGAACGGCGCTGATCGGATCTGCAGTACATGCACAAGTCGAACGGCGAATGCGATCGCGAAAATCGCGAGCGCTGGGATGCGCATCGAGACGCGCCGTTCGAGCTTCGGGGTTGTCAACGGCGGTATGCTAGCACAGGAGCTCACGGAGAATGCCGAGCTCACAGAGTAGATTAGCCACAGAGTCACAGAGACACGGAGGGGCGAGCCGGACGAGATTCGGCGGCGGCCTGACTCTGTGGCTAATTCTCTCCGTGTCCTCCGTCCCCTGCGTGTCGGCACAAACGCGCCTAACGTTCACGAAAGACATCGCCCCCATCGTGTGGACCCGCTGCGCGACGTGCCATCGGCCCGGCGAGATTGGGCCCTTCAGCCTGCTCACCTACGACGATGTGAAGCGCCGCGCGACGCAGATTGCAGCGGTGACGAGCCGCCGCCTCATGCCGCCGTGGAAGCCCGAGTCGGGCCGCGGCGAATTTCAGGACGATCGGCGGCTGACCGACGCCGAGCTGCGAACGCTGCAGCGCTGGATCGCGGACGGCGCGGAAGAAGGCAATGCCGCCGACCTCCCGCCGGCGCCCAAATGGGCCGACGACTGGCGCCTCGGCACGCCCGACCTCGTCGTGCGCATGACGGAGTCGTACACCGTGCGCGCCGACGGTCCAGACGTGTTTCGCACGTTCGTGATCCCGATTCCGCTGGCTGCGCCTCGCTACGTGCGCGCGCTCGAATTCCAGCCGGGTAACGCCCGCGTCGTACACCACGCCAACCTCGGCGTCGATCGCACGCAGGCATCGAGACAACTCGATCGACGCGATCCCGAGCCCGGATATACGGGCAGCATGGTCGTCGAGGCGAGGTACCCGGAAGGTCAGCTGCTCGGATGGACGCCCGGCCAGGCACCGCACCCGTCGCCGGAGGGCATGCCCTGGCAGCTCGACCCGGGCAGCGATCTGGTCGTCCAACTCCATCTGCAGCCGACCGGCAGGCCCGAATCCGTTCGCGTGACCGTCGGCCTCTTTTTTACCGACGTGCCGCCGACCCGAACCCCCGTCGGCCTGCGGCTCGGCAGCGAGACGATTGACATCCCGGCCGGCGCGCGCGCACACACCGTCACCGATCGCTATACGCTGCCGGTGGACGTCGACGTGATGGCCGTGCAGCCGCACGCGCACAACCTGGCACGCCGCATGGAAGCGTCGGCGACGCTCCCCGATGGATCCACGCGGCCGCTCATAGCGATCGCCGACTGGGACTTTCGCTGGCAGGACGTGTACCGCTTCGCGCACTCGTTCGCGCTGCCCAAGGGCACGACGATCGCGATGAAATACACCTACGACAACTCCGCGGACAACGTCCGCAATCCCCATCAACCGCCCGCACGCGTCGTCTGGGGACAGAACACGACGGACGAAATGGGCGACTTGTGGCTGCAGGTCGCCGCACGCACGCCTGCCGATCATCAAATCCTCGCGGCGGACGTGCGCCGAAAGGCGCGCATCGAAGATCTGGAGGCTTACAACAAGCTGCTGCGAAACGATCCGACCAATCCGCTGCGGCACGACGCCGTTGCCAGCCTGTACTTCGACAACGGCCAGGTAGACGAAGCGATCGCCGAGTACAGCGAGTCGGTGCGGCTCGATCCGCAATCGGCGCAGAGCCAATACAACCTGGGCATCGCCTTGTCGGTGCGAGGCCGCCGGGAGCAAGCGGTCGCCGCGTTCGAAGCGGCGCTGCGCATCGATCCCGACTACGCGCAGGCGCACAACAACCTCGGCGCGCTGCTGCACTTGCTCGGCCGATTCGAGCCGGCGATGGGTCACTATCGGCGCGCGATTGCCCTTCGTCCCGACAACGTCGAGGCGCATGCGAACCTGGGGCTGCTGCTGTCGGCGCAAGGCCGCGCCGCCGAGGCGGTGCGCGAGTTCCGGGACGCGCTCGATCGCACGCCTGACTTTGCGCCGGCGCTGGCCGGGTTGGCCTGGATCCGTGCGACCGCCGCCGACCCGGCGCTCCGAAACACCAGCGAGGCCGTCGCGCTCGCCGAACGGGCGGCTGCGCAGACTGCGCGCCGTGATGTCGCCTCGCTCGATGCGCTGGCTGCCGCGTATGCGGCCGCCGGTCGATTCGATGAGGCGGTTGCGACTGCCCGAGCCGGCGTGGATGCGGCGACCGCTGTTGGGGCGCTCGAGGTAGCCACCCAGTTTCGCCAACGACTCCAGTTGTACGAACAAGGTCGCCCCTATCGGATGCCTCGCTCCTGAACACACCTCAATCCAACGATTTGTAATCGAAGGCCTCGAGCTGTCTCGAATTGCAATTTTTTGTCTAGATTCTCCATCCGCGCCGCAGTAGGCTCTTTTTCGCCGAATTCTGCCGGAACTTGCACCTATCAGGAGGGAAGGCATGGCGAGAAGGCTTGTCGTATCGGTTTTCGCGGCGCTCGTGAGCGTGACGCTGCTGCCTGCCGCCGCCCGCGCACAGAGCACGATCGCCGGTGTCGTCAAAGACACGTCCGGCGCCGTCCTGCCGGGCGTCACCGTCGAAGCGTCGAGCGAGGTCCTCATCGAGAAAACGCGCGCGGTGGTCACCAACGGCCAGGGGCAGTACACCATCGTCGATTTGCGGCCCGGCGTGTACAGCATCTCGTTCACGCTGCCCGGTTTCAGCACGTTCAAGCGGGACGGGATCGAGCTGCCCGCCAATTTCACGGCAACGATCAACGTCGACATGAAAGTGGGCGCGCTCGAGGAGTCGGTGACCGTGTCGGGCCAGTCGCCGGTCGTGGACGTGCAGAGCGCGGCGCGCACGACGGTCCTCAGCCGCGACATACTCGATGCCATTCCCACCGGGCGCACCATTCAGAGCGTCGGACAGCTCGTGGTCGGTGTGTCGCTCAACGTGCCGGACGTCGGCGGCTCGCGGGCGATGCAGCAAACCTACATGTCGGTCCACGGCCTGAGCTCCTCGCAGGTGACGACGCAGGTGGACGGGTTGATGGTCAATGGGCTGGACGGGGACGGCGCGGTCCAGAACTACTTCAACAACCTGATGAGCCAGGAGATGAGCTATCAGACCGCCGGCGCTGGGGCCGACGTGTCGGGCGGCGGCGTGCGCCTGAACATGATCCCCAAGGAAGGCGGCAATCGGTACAGCGGAGCGTTTTTCGGAGCGTGGAGCGACGGCTCGTGGCAGGCCGACAACCTGACACAGTCCTTGAAGGATCGCGGCCTGAGCGTGCCGGACAAGATTGCCAAGATCTACGACTTCAACTTCTCGTTCGGCGGGCCGCTCCGGAAGGACAGGCTATGGTTTTTCTCGACGGCGCGGCGTTGGGGTGTGGACGCGCCCATCGCCGACACCTACTACACGCCGGCTGGATCGAGTTTCTCGGCGACCTACCCGCAATGCCTCGCGAAGACGATTCAGTGCGAGCAGGGCATCGACGACCAGCACATCAAGAGCGCGCTGGTCCGCATCACCTGGCAGGTGTCCCCGAGGAACAAGCTGGGGATGTACTACGACAGGGTCGGCAAGGATCGCGGGCACGGCATGAACGCGGGCGACGATCCGGCGACGGCGTCGCAGATCTGGACGTCGCCCGACTACAGCACCGGCTCGGTGAAGTGGACGTCGACCGTCACCAGCCGGATGCTGATCGAGGGCGGTTATTCCTTCAACATCGAGCGCTACAACATCGTCAACCAGCCTGGAGTGAAGCAGGCGCGCGGCACGCCGGCCTGGTATGCCGGTGCGAGCCGGCGCGACATCAATCTTGGGACGCACTACTTCGCCCTCGACAACGAACAGGGCCAATATCCCGATCGGTACAACCTTCAGGGATCGATGTCGTATGTGACCGGGTCGCACAACGTGAAGGCCGGAGCACAATGGAACGGGGGGCCGTACCGGCGGACGCGCGTCAACAATGCCGACCTGGTCCAGCGATACCGGAGCGGCGTGCCCGACTCGGTGTTCGTGTACAACACGCCCATCGAATGGACGGATCGGCTGAACGCCGATTTGGGCATTTACGCCCAGGACGCGTGGACGCTCAAGCGCATGACGGTCTACGGTGGGGCTCGGTGGGAGTATTTCAACTCCGAAGTGTCGCCGTCGACGTCGCCGGCCGGGCGATTCGTGCCGACGCGAAGCTTCGACAAGATCCCGATGCCGGTGTGGAAGGATCTCGCGCCGCGGTTCGGCGTCGTCTACGACGTGTTCGGCAACGCGAAGACCGCCATCAAGTTCGGCCTCAACCGCTACGAGCAGGCCCAGACGATCAACTTCGCGGACCAGTTCAACCCGCTGGTGCTGACGAGCGCGACGCTCACCTGGAACGATCTCAACAGAGACGATGTGGCGCAGGGCGAGCTTGGGTGCGTGTTCCTGACGCCGGGATGCGAAATCAACTTCGCGCAGATGCCGCAGAACTTCGGCGTCCGCGCGCTGGTCACGCCCAACCCGGACATCAAGCGTGTCTACAACATCGAACGAACGGTGGGCGTGCAGCACGAGCTGCTCCCGGGCGTGCAGCTGAACGCGGGATGGTTCCATCGGACGTTCCGCAATCTGCCGCGCCAGACCAACACGCTGCAGACCTTCGGCGACTACACGCCCGTCAACGTCGCGAACCCGCTCGACGGCAGCATCATCACGATGTACAACGTAAGCCCCGCGGCGCTCACGCGAATCAACAACGTCGTCGCCACCGACGACAGCCAGAAGGAGTGGTACAACGGCTACGAGATCTCCTTCAACGCACGGCTGCCGCGCGGGGCGACACTGTTTGGCGGCACCACGTCCGAGCGGATGCTGTGGACGCTGTGCAACGAACAATCCAATCCGAACAATCTGCTGTACTGCGACGCACGGAACAGCAACATCCCGTTCCGCACGCAGCTCAAACTGGCCGGCAGCTATCCGCTGCCCTACGGCGTCCTGATCAGCGCCTCGCTCCAGAGCCTTCCGGGCTACCTCCAGGGCACGAGCATTCCCTCGCCGACCGCACTGCCGAGTGTGAATACGCCGGCGGGACTCGGCACGGTCTGGAACATCAGCCGGACGACAACGTACCCGGCGAATTGCAAGGGACCGTGCACGCCCGGCGCTCTCGTGATCCCGAACATGACCGCGGCGAACCTGAACATCCCGCTGGTTCCACCAGGGACCGATTTCGCAGAGCGCGTCAACCAGCTCGATGTGAGCCTGGCCAAGTGGTTCCAGATCGGCAAGACGCGCGTGCAGGGACAGCTCGATTTCTTCAACGTCCTCAATCGGAGCGCGGTGCTGTCCGTCCGCACGCTGAACTATCTGACGCCGTCCTACAACCAGCCGTCGAGCGTCCTGCAAGGACGCATCATCCGGCTCGCGACGCAGATGCGTTGGTAGCGGAGGAGATCTCGTAGGGCAGAGGGCAGAGGGCAACGATCTCTCTGCCCTCATCCCTCCTATCTTTGCCCTACGCGGTATCCCTCCTATCTTTGCCCTACGCGGTCGAGGTCTTCCCGCCAGCGTCTTCCGGTTACATTCGATTGCAACTTCCGCCGTCGGCAATTCAACTTTCCGGAATTTCCCGTCTCTCAATCCGCAGATTCACGGTTCCTTATGGATTCCTGTTCGCGGACTTCATCAGCTTCCCTGTAGATTTACGCATCGATTCGACCTTTTTCGACTGCGAGGAGGGAAGGGCATGACGAGAAGGATTCTGCTGTCGGCATGCGCGCTCGCGTGTCTGCTGGCGCTCCCGACGACGGCGCGCGCTCAAAGTGCGTTTGCCGGGATCGTGAAGGACGCAACGGGCGCGGTGCTGCCCGGTGTCACGGTGGAAGCGGCGAGCGACGTGCTGATCGAGAAGGTGCGGTCGGTGACGACCGACGCGAACGGAGCGTACAAGATCGAGAACCTGCGTCCAGGGATTTATACGATCACGTTCTCATTGCCGGGATTCTCCAACGTCAGGAAAGACCAGATCGAGCTGCCGTCGAACTTCACGTCCACGATCAACGCCGACCTCAAGGTGGGGGCCGTCGAGGAAACGGTGACGGTGTCGGGCCAATCGCCGGTCGTCGACGTCCAGTCGGCGAGCAAGGCGACGGTGCTGTCGCGGGAGGTGCTCGACTCCGTGCCGACGGGGCGGACGATCCAGGGACTCGGGCAGCTCGTGACGGGCGTCTCGCTGAGCACTCCGGACGTCGGCGGCACGCGCGCGATGCAGCAGACCTACATGTCGGCGCACGGGATGATCGCCTCGCAGGTGACGGTGCAGGTCGACGGGATGCTGGTCAACGGCGTCGACGTCGACGGCGCCGTGCAGAACTACTTCAACAGCTCGATGAGCCAGGAGATGGTCTATCAGACCAGCGGCGCGATGGCCGACGTCTCGGGCGGCGGCATCAAGCTGAACATGATTCCGAAGGAGGGCGGCAATCGGTTCAGCGGCAGCCTGAATTCGGGCTACGAGCCGAAGCAGTGGCAGGCGAACAACCTCACCGACGATCTGAAGAGCCGCGGGTTGAAAGCGGTGGGCAAAGTCGACAAGGTCTACAACGTGGAAGCCTCGCAGGGCGGACCGCTCAAGCACGACAAGCTCTGGTTCTTCATGTCGGCCCGAGCGTTCCGCGTCGACGTGCCGATCGCCGACGCGTTCGTGCCGCCGGCGGGGCAGAACGTGTTCGTCTGCCAGCAGGCTTCGGTCTCTTGTAAACAGGGCGTCGACGATCAATCGATCAACAGCGCGCAGGCCAGGCTCACGTGGCAGGTCACGCCGCGCAACAAGTTCGCGATCTACGCCGACAAGATCAACAAGAATCGCGGTCATGCGATGACGGCCGGGTACGACGCCGACACCGCGTCGATCGTCTGGACGTCGCCGCTGTACCTGACCGGATCGGCGAAGTGGACGTCGACGGTGACGAACAAGCTGCTCATCGAGGCGGGATACTCGACGAACTACGAGCGCTACAACACGCTGTACCAGGGCGGTCTCGAGAAACCGCGCGGCACGCCCGAGTGGTACTCGGTGGTGAACAAGCAGGACACGTCGCGCGGCACCGAGTGGAACGCCGGCCGGACGAATCAAGGGATGTATCCGGATCGCTTCAACATGCAGGCGTCGGCGTCCTACGTGACGGGCACGCACAGCTTCAAGTTCGGCATCCAGGACACGTGGGGTACGTACAACCAGTTCCGGTCGGCGAACGGCGACCTGCGGCTCTTCTATCAGGCCGGCGTGCCGTTCCAGGCGCAGATCCTCAACACGCCGGTGCGCTTCGAGGACGATCTCACGGCCGACATCGGCGTCTACGGACAGGACGCCTGGACGTTCAACCATCTGACGCTCAACATCGGCGCGCGCTGGGAACATTTCAGCTCGCAGGTGGCGCAGGAGGTCTCCGGCGCCGGACGGTTCGTCTCCGAGCGGAGCTTCGGCCCAACCAAGATGCCGACCTGGAACACCTTCTCGCCGCGCGGCAGCCTCGTCTACGACCTCTTTGGCAACGGCAGGACGGCGCTCAAGTTCGGTCTCAGCAAGTACCAGCAGGCGGGGACCATGGCGTTCGCCAACGCGTACAACCCGCTGGCGCTGACCACGGCGAACGTCTCGTGGAACGACTTGAACAACGACGACATCGCGCAGGGCGAGCTGGGATGCGTGTACCTGACGCCCGGGTGTGAGCTGAACCTCGCGCAATTGCCCCGCAATTTCGGCACCAACACGACGCTCAGCACGGTCGACCCGGACATCAAGCGCATCTACAACGTCGAGACCACCGTGCAGGTGCAGCACGAGCTGTTCCCGGGCGTGTCGGTGAACGCCGGCTGGTTCCATCGCGACTTCCACAACCTGCGCCTGCGCGACAACACGCTCGTGCGGCCGTCGGACTACACGCCGGTGACGATTGCCAGCCCGATCGACGGGACGCCGGTCACGGTGTACAACCTCGCGCAGTCCAAGGTGTCGTCGGTCGGCGTGAACACGCTCGATCGCACGGCGCCGGATCGCAAGATCTGGTACAACGGGTTCGAGGCGACGTTCAACGCGCGGCTGCCGAAGGGTGGGACGGTGTTTGGCGGCTTCACGACGGAGCGCGTCATCGAACAACTGTGTGACGAACCGTCGAACCCGAACTTCCTCTTGTACTGCGATCAAACCAAGAGCGCCATTCCGTGGCGCGGCCAGTTCAAGCTGGCGGGCACCTATCCGACGAAGTACGGGATCCAGGTGGGCGCGTCGTTCCAGAGCCTGCCCGGGTACATTCTCGGCACGCTGCCGTACTACGGCTTCTTCGGCGGAACCAGCTCGAACGTCGGGAGCGGGGTTCCCAACGGTGCCGGAACCGTGTGGCTGATTACGCCGTCGACGCGCTACGCGGCGAACTGCACCGGCCCATGCACGCCGGGAGCGTTGGTGATTCCGGGTCTCACGGTCTCATCGATCGCCGTGCCGCTGCTGCCGCCGGCCACTGAGTTGTCGGATCGCGTCTACCAGCTCGACGTCAACGTCGGCAAGTGGATCCGGATGCGCAACCTCCAGGTGCAGCCGAGGATCGACCTCTACAATGTTCTCAACCGCAGCGATGTCGTGGCCGTCCGATCGCTGAACTACGGCACGTCGTCGTACCTGCAGCCCGCGACGGTGCTGCAGGGGCGCATCGTGCAGCTTGGCCTCAATATGAAGTGGTAAGGCGACGTTCGACGTTCGTCGTTCGTCGAAGGGCTGGGGCGGTGACGCCTCAGCCCTTTTTTACTTCCCGCGAAGCGTTCGCAGGAGCAGTTCGAGATCCTCGCGCGCCTGCTGATCGCGCGGATCGAGCTGGATCGCTCGTTCGAATTCGGCGCGCGCTTCGGTCAGCCGACCCTGCGACGCCAGCAGGCGTCCTTTCAGATCGTGGCCGCCCGCGTCGTCAGGTTTCAGACGCAGCAGCTCGTTCGTCTCCGATTCAGCCGCGGCGGCTTGTCCTTCGTTGAGCAGCGCCTTCGCGAGATTGCGGCGAGCCGTCACGTCGGTCGGGCCGGCCTCGACGGCGCGGCGGAATGTCCGTATGGCTTCCTGCGACCGGCCGGTGCTCGCGAGCGCGATGCCAAGGTTCGTGAGCGCTCCCACCGCGTTCGGACGAGAGGCGAGAAAGGTCCGGTAGACCACCGCGGCTTCACCGAACTTTCCTTCGGCAAAGAATGCGTCGCCGAGCAACCCTGTCGCGGTCACGTGCGCCTCGGCGGACGGAGGAGTCATCGACTGCACGAGGCGGAACTGGTCCACCGCTTCTGCGTACCGGCGCTTGATCAGCAGCGCACGCCCGATGAGGGTCCGCGCGCGGACGGCTTCCAGGAGCTGCGGCTGTTCGCGGACGAACTGCTGCAGCTCGGTGAGCGCTTCGTCGAGATTGCCTCTGTCGAACAGTTCCTCGCCGTAGTTGAAATGCGCTTTCGAGTAGCTCTTCACGGCTTCGCGGAGATGGGGCAGCGCTTCGTCGTGATGTCCGGCGCGCGCGAGCTCCACACCCACGAGCGCGTGCGCGAAGCCGGTCGGCCATCGATCGAGCACGGTCCTCGCCATCGTCAACGGCGATGCGTACTCGCGGTTCCGGAGCAGCGTCTGCGCGGCCAGCGCGGCCGACAGGGCAGCCAGGAGTGCGACGGCCGCCGTCTTTCGCATCCGAGGCGCGACCGCGACGACCGCGCCTGCGAGAATGGCCGTCAACGGAAGGTACATTCGGCGCTCTGCGCCGACCTCCGTCGCGATCGGCACGATGGTCGACGTTGGCGCGAGCGTCAAAAAGAACCATGCGCCAAGGAAGCCGAGCCGAGGATGGCGGACGAGCGCGGCCGCAGTCAGGGCGAGCAGGGCGACGATGAAGATTGCGTACGGCAAAACGTCAGCGAGTGACAGCGGAAGCGGAACCCCATAGGTGAGCACCAGCGAGCGAGGCCAGACGGCGAGTCGCAGGTATCGGACGATCATCACGCATTGGTTCAAGAGGTACGTCCAGACGCTGAGGCCCGCAGAAAAGCCGGCAGAGTGCACGCGCGGGCCTGTCTGGAGAATGACGACCAGCAGTATCCACGTGGCCGCCAGACCGCCGTACAGGATCCAACGATCGCGCAGCGCTTTCTTCAGCGAGTCGTACAGAAAGATACGGTCGTACAGCACGACGGCGACTGGCGCAGTGGCCATCGATTCCTTGCATGCCATCCCGAGTGCGCAGCACACGATAGACCCGGTGGTCCAGAGACGGGTGTGGCGCGGGGCTTCAGCCCCGCGTTCCGCAGGCCTGAAGGCCTGCGCCACAACAGCACAGTAAACA
>Ga0114129_10010658_pt1 | contig 13107 bp, 11 predicted proteins | sample RhiMetdeltSRZDD1_FD_80071 | JGI IMG/M metagenome (GOLD analysis project Ga0114129, IMG submission 80071) | Populus rhizosphere microbial communities from Tennessee, USA - Rhizosphere MetaG P. deltoides SRZDD1 (version 2) (version 2) | ecosystem: Host-associated > Plants > Roots > Rhizosphere >...
TCCGCTGTAGCGGAATAACCACTGCGGGTCGTAAACAGCGTACAAGCCCCAGCCAATGTTGTAGAACCCGGCAACCACGAACAACCAACGATAGAATGTGCGTCGAGGTAACAAGCCACAGATAACACAATCGTTCGTCATGATCATTAAGGATGAAGTCGGAAGGATGAAGGATGAAAGGTTCGCCTTCATCCTTCAGCCTTCATCCTTCATCCTTTATCCTTAACTTTGTGTCGCCGCTGGGGCCTTCTTCCGTTTCACCAGTACGATGATGAGTCCAATGATGGCTATCATCAACGAACCCGCCAGCAGTACTGCCCCGGGAATAATCCCAAACATAGCCTCGTCCCAGCTGGTCCGGCCATCGGTAATAACAGGCAGCAATGCGGAAATGAGGAGCACTGCTCCACCCAGTAAAGTCCCGAGAATTCCGAGAATCAAAATGATTTTGCCGATCATGATTGATTCCTTTCGAGTTATTCGTTTTTAGATCTGTGTGTTGCCTGGATTTTTTGCCACAAATTACTTGTCGTGGTGTTTCCCTTATGTAAGGCCGAAATCTAACCCCAGGAAATACTGACATGTCAAAGAATATTCAAACCGCTCTGCGCTTGTTTGCAGGAATTGCTGTGATTGCATTTCTGGCGAGTGCAACGATTACCAGTGCCCAAAAAAGCTTCAACGGAGACTGGAAGGCTTCTGTCAATAAGGAGCCGGACAAGATTCAGCTAAATCTGGAGCGACGAACGGAACGCGGGAATCGGAACCAGATGGGACAGACTTACGACTTCAGCGAACTACAAGGGCTCAGTCGGGATCAGGCAACAAATGGCGGTTCAGTAAGGTTCAGCCTTGTGCGCGAAGCTGGCAGAATCGATTGCGAAGGAAGTTTTCAAAATGGTAAGGGTTCGGGGACTTTTCAGTTCACCGGGAACCAGGCATTTGTCGCCGCAATGAAAAACCGCGGCTTCGACTTTGAAAAGGCCTCGTCTTGGTCGGACGATGACCGTGATCGTTCCGAAGACAGACTGTTCGCGGCGACCACACTGAACGTCACCACGGCGCTAGCTGACGACCTGATTTCATCCGGGTTTGGAAACTTGAATGTCGATGATCTTTTCAAAGCGGCAATCTTCAAGGTCGACTCCAAGTTTATGCGGGAGATGAAGGCCAGTGGCTTTCCGAACTTAACGATGGAAGACCTCGTTAAGGCGCGTATCTTCAAAATCGACGCGGAGTTTGTAACGAAGGTGACGCAGATGGGTTTCGACAAGGAACCATTTGAGAGCCTGGTGAAGATGCAAATCTTCAAAGTCACTCCTGAGTTCGTCGCCGAAATCCGTAATGAAGGCTTGACCAACATCTCGGTGGAGGATGTAGTTAAGCTGCGTATCTTCAAAATCGACGCTGACTATATCCGCCGTGCTAAAGCTGATGGCGTGCCATTGGACGTTGAGCGGCTGGTCCAGCGGAAGATTGGTGTGGATAAGAACTAATTGATAACTCAGATAGGTCCTATATGACTCATAGGACCTATTCCGTTTCACTTCGATCGCAGATACGCGTTCAAGCTCTCGGCGCTCGCAAATTCACCGCGGAATGTGTACACATCATCAAGTTTCCAACGTCCATCTTCAAGCCGAAAGATGAAATAGCTCAACCGCGTGTCGCCGGGATAATTCGTTCCTTTGCCCCACGCATACCACACGTCAAGCACCGCGCGATTCTCATATCGTCGAGAACCGATGATCGTGAACGTTGATGGCTTGTCCCAAGTCCCTAGAAACGTGCCATTACCAGGATAATCCGGATCATTTGGCTGATCTTTGAATGTAGCGAGTTTTTGTTTCAGAGCTTCACGCAGATCCTTTGTGAGCCAGCGGTTCTGTGCATGCTCGTCCGTAATGATGCTTGGTTTCTCCTGCTGGACGTAATTGAAGAACTGGCGAAAAGTGGAGATACATTCCGCAGGCGCCGCGGAAACCGTCACCGGTTTGTTAGTGAGTTCCCTTATTGGCGTTTGTATCAGTATCACTTTTGCTTCTGAAACATCGAAGAAGAAGTGCTCCGGCGCTAGGGCAACAGCGACGTTACCGGCGGGAGGTGTCGGCGCTGGGAAATATCGAAGCTTGCCTGTCACCCAAACATTCTTTCCTCTGAAACGGCCTAGCGCATTCATCTCGGCCATGTGTTTCGTGTCGCGAGAGTAGACGTAGATGCCCCAATCATCGAAAGCGACGAGCCACCCAAGCTTTGCGTTCTGCAAGACACCTTCGACGGAGATGGTCTTCCCCACCTGAGGCATTAGCTTTTTTTTGAACTCTGCGAAAGCAAGTTTGGAATCTTGTGCCTTTATCTGAAGAGGAGATAGAAGCCACAGCAGCGCAATTAGAGGGAGCGCAGCCAGCCTAATTGAAGAATTCAGATCCGTGTTCATCCGTCTCATCTGTGGCAAATTAGGAACCCTTAATCTTCTGAATGATCGCATCAGCAAACTCTGCCGTTCGCGCAGTGCCGCCAATGTCTCGAGTGCGCACCTTGCCTTCTTCGAACACTGACAACATCGCGTTTTCAACTTTGTCCGCAGCCTCACGCTCACCGAGATACCGAAGCATCAGTATGCCTGACTGAAGCAACGCAGTCGGGTTTGCGATTCCCTGTCCAGCAATGTCTGGCGCCGAACCATGTACGGCTTCAAACACCGCTCCCTTCTCTCCGATGTTTGCGCCAGGCACGAGGCCGAGTCCGCCGACAAGTCCGGCACAGAGATCGGAAACGATATCGCCGTAAAGATTTTCCAGCAGCATTACGTCAAACTGCTCGGGCCGCATCACGAGTTGCATGCAGGCGTTGTCGACAATCTTGTCGTCAGCCTGAATCTCGGGATAACTCGTGCTCACTTTGCGGAAGCAATCAAGGAAGAGGCCATCCGAAAGCTTCATGATGTTCGCCTTGTGAACTGCGGTGACTTTCTTACGAGACTCACGGCGTGAATATTCAAATGCGAACTTTGCAATGCGAGTCGAAGCCTTCTCCGTAATGATCTTTAAGCTCTCCACCACACCAGGAACAACCACGTGCTCCAAACCAGCATACAAACTCTCAGTGTTTTCCCGAACGACAACGAGATCGAGCTCGGGATAACGACAGGGCACGTTAGGCAAGGCACGAACCGGTCGGAGATTGGCGTACAGATCAAGAGTCTTCCTTAAGCCAACATTGACTGAAGTGAAACCTTTTCCGACGGGGGTCGTTACCGGTCCTTTGAGGGCAACTTTGTTTTGGAGGATGGAGTCAAGCAGAGCCTGCGGGAGAGTTTCTCCGAATTTTTCGAGCGCCTGAGCCCCGGCGTAATGTGTCTCCCATTGGATATCAACGCCGGAAGCTTCAATTATGCGAACAACACTGGAACTGACTTCGGGACCGATGCCGTCCCCGGGAATTAATGTGATACGGTGCATGTAGGTTTTTCGGGTCTTTGGTCTTGGTCTCTGTGGTTCTCGGCTAGGATAAGACTTTGATCACTTAGTGACAACGGTCTAATGTCCGATATGCTTTAGCTTGTCGTGTCGCAACCAACCAAGCCTCGAGTCCTCAAAGGAGATCAGATTATTCGGGGCTTCGTTGGTTGCGACACGACAAGCTAAAGCATATCGGACATTTTTAAACCGAATCTTCAATGGGCAATCACAGTTATAACATCATCATCGTCGGTGGCGGCGTGATTGGTTTGTCGATCGCACGTGCACTCGCACTACGCGGCGTCAGTGATATCTGCCTGTTGGAAAAGTCAAGCCTCGGTACCGAAGCTTCGTTTGCGGCCGCGGGAATGCTGGCACCACAAGCAGAGGCAGACATACGCGACGAGTTCTTTGATCTACTTTGCGAAAGCCGGAACATGTATCCCGATTTCGCAGTCGCTTTGAAAAACGAAACCGGTATCGATATCGAACTCGATGAAACCGGAACACTCTATCTTGCGTTTGATGAGCATGACCAAAAAGAGATCGACGCGCGTTTCGAGTGGCAAACTCGCGCTGGCCTCCCAGTCGAGCAGCTTACCTCAGCCGATGCCAAACTTCTGGAACCTAACATAGCGCCAAACGTTTCCGGAGCTCTTCGATTTCCTAAAGATATCCAGGTGGAAAATCGACGGTTGGTAAACGCATTACTAAATAGCGTTTCACAACTAAACGTTACACTCCGAACAGGCATCAATGTAGAAGGAATTCAGTGTCAAAAGAATCGTGTGACTGGTGTGCGAACATCAGGAGAAACACTAGACAGTCGCACGGTGATCCTCGCAGCGGGTACCTGGACGAGTCTAATTCATCCGACGATTAGAATTGAGCCGGTCCGCGGGCAGATTGTCTGCCTTAGCGCGAAGCCACAGATGTCGCGGCACGTCATCTATAGCCCACGCGGTTACATTGTTCCCCGACAGGATGGACGCCTGCTGGCTGGTTCCACGAGCGAGCGGGCGGGCTTCATGAAAGAAGTAACTGTCGATGGTGTGACTTCGATTTTGCGGAACGCCACCGAGATCTGCCCGGCCATCAACGCCCTTCCGGTTCTCGATTTGTGGGCTGGATTGCGGCCAAAAGCGCCCGACGGTTTGCCTGTGCTTGGCCCTTGTGGTGAAATTGACGGGCTGATTTATGCAACGGGGCACTATCGAAACGGAATCCTACTAGCGCCTATCACTGGAGAGTTAATAGCGAAAACAATCATAGAAGATACTTTGCAACCTGCGCTTGTCCCCTTTAGTCCCGATCGGTTTAGTCCTCTGGCAGTGAGCTAGTCTACGAAATGTCGAGCCTCCATAAACAAACACTCTTTGCGCTCGCAGTCGTACTCGGCTGTGCTGTCTTTGTCGTGGGCCAGTCGCTCGATGCAAAGGTGACGGATAACGCACCGGACACTCGTTCTGCCCAAGATATATTCGAAGATGCAAATGGTTATCTCGGACGTCGATATCAGGAATTCAATAAAAAGAGTCTTCCTTACGACCCGAAGCTCGAAGCCCAGGTTAAGAAGGAACAACACGACCTCGCGCTGAAGAACGCGGCAATTCTTGAAAGCCGAAAACTGCAAGGTGACGATCCCTACTTTCTCGGCTTGCTCTATCACCTCGCGGCTGATGGCGATAATGCACTAAAGACGATGAGTCAATTCGTCAAAGACAATCCAGACAGCGAAAAAGCGCAAAACGCCCGGAATGTCGTTGTGTTGTATTCAGTTAAGAAAGACAAAGTCGCTGATGCTATTAACACAGTTGCGGATTACGCGAAGCATCAACCACAAAGTTCGGAAGAACGTTACAAGATGGAGTTTTTAATAGCCGACGCTTTTCTGCGGGCCAAAGACTTCCAGCTGATGGCTACGCATTCCGAACAAATGATGGTAGCGGCGAAGAAGTTTGCATTGGAGCATAAATCGGAAGTTGCGAAACGCGACGATATGTTTTTGAAGTCCGCAATGATGTTGTCAGACGCGTATGACAAATCGGGTCGGAAGGAACTGGCGATTTCGATGTGGCAAGATCTGCGGCGAACATCGATGCAGTTACCTTCAGGAACGCTGTACAAGATGGCTACGTTTCGTTTAGCTAGCCTGTCACCAAATACCGATCTGAGAAAGATTTCAGATGAAGTCGCCGCCCAACCAGTGGAGACGCTGCCTGAACTTCTGGGTAATCAGTGGATAGATCAGGATCCTGTGAAATTGGCTAGTCTGCGTGGACAGGTTGTCTTGTTGGATTTTTGGGCGCCGTGGTGCGGACCATGCCGTTTCACTTTTCCAAAATTGACTCTCTGGCATCAAGCGTACAAGGACAAAGGCCTCGTCATTCTGGGAGTCACTAAATACTATGGGCATGACGATGAGCGCCGGCTGACGCCGGCTGAAGAGTTGGCTTATCTGCGACAGTTCAAGAAACAGAATCGACTTCCGTATGGCTTCATCGTAGCCGATACAAGTGTCAACGATTTCAATTACGGCGTGTTTTCCATACCGATGTCGTTTCTAATCGACCGGCGCGGGGCTATTCGTTTCATCTCGGTGGGCGCTGGCGAGAGTGAGATAACAGAACTTGGCAAGATGATTAAGAAACTGATCGAGGAACCTGTGGAGGGCAGGTCAGTGGTCAGTGGTCAGTAGTCATGGGGTCAGTAGTCAGTAGTCGATGAATAGGTCTTATAGGTCTTATAGAAAAGAACATGGGTCAAAACATAGACATCGTTCGTATCTTAATCGCGTTCGTTGCAGGGATCGCGTCGTTCCTTTCTCCCTGCGTCTTGCCACTCGTCCCTGGGTACATTTCTCTTATATCCGGCGTCAGCATCGAAGGATTGAAGGAAGGCACGAGCAATCGACGAGCTGTGATCATCAACTCGCTGGCGTTCAATGCGGGGCTATCTGTCATCTTTCTTATTCTGGGCACGACGGCCGGCCTGGTGGGCGCAGCGATCACGAGTAATCCATGGGTCCGAATCATCGGTGGTTTGGTGATCATCGTCTTCGGTTTGCAATTGATCGGGATCTTGAAGATCGCGACTCTGTACAAAGACACGAGGTTCTTTTCGCAAGATAAGCCGCGCGGCATTTTTGGATCCGCCGCTTTGGGCATGGCGTTCGCTGCCGGTTGGACTCCCTGCATCGGACCAATCCTGGGCGGTATCATCGGCCTGGCAGCTACCAGTGGCGGCTGGAAAAGTGGATTGGTGTTATCGAGTTTTTATTCTGCAGGTTTAGCGGTTCCCTTTCTCTTGACGGGACTCGGCATTAATAAGTTCCTTGGTTTCTACGGAAAGTTTCGCAAGCACCTGCATAAAGTCGAAGTCGTTTCAGGAATAGTTTTGATTGCCGTCGGATTGCTCGTAATGAGCGGCAAATCGACAGTGCTCGCCAGCTCAACGCTTACAAAATATGGGTTCAACGCGGAAGAGTTGGTTGTGAAATTTCAAAACTGGTGGTACGGCAACAAACCACAGCCAGCCACCACAGCAGGTCCAGGCACGACTTACCAAAACGTACCGGATGTCGAGTTTCGAACCCTGGAAGGCAAACCGTTTCGTTTGAAGGAACTTCAAGGACAAGTCGTTCTGCTAAACTTCTGGGCAACATGGTGCATTCCATGTCGTGAAGAAATTCCGGCGCTCAACTCTTTGCAACACGAGCTCGAGCCGAAGGGTTTAAGAGTTGTCGGTGCGTCACTCGATGACGACGCCGAAGGAGTGAACGCTTACCAGAAAGAAGTGCGGAAGTTTGATTATCAAGTGCTTCTGGGGGGTAGTGACCTCAAAGTCAAATTTGAACAGTCAGTCCTGCCGACTACTTATTTGATCGATCGTCAGGGACGAATTCGCCAAAAAATTATTGGCGCTCGTGATCGTGCAGGCTGGGAAGCAGCCATCAAGCCGTTATTGGATGAAGCGCCAACTGTAGGGGCGTCCCTCCGTGGGCGCCCGTCGTCCTAAACGATTCTGCTCAATAAAGCGGGCGGCCACGGAGGGCCGCCCCTACAGTGGAGTAATGCAATGAAGAAACTTTCAGTTGTGATTTTCGTGTTGATGTTGTCACCTCTCGCCACGCTGGCCCAGGCCGGACACGAGTACTCGCCTCTAGCCGAGAAGACGGTCAATTACAAGAATTGGTCGCTGCCAAATCTGAAGACGGACAAAGCCGACGATCTGCGTTCGTTAGTGGCCGGCAAGAAACTCGTGATGATCGTTTACTTCGCACCTTGGTGTGGCAACTGGCGTAATGAGGCACCCATCGCCGCGAAGCTCTACGAGAAATACAAAGACCAGGGCTTTCAGGTGATCGGCGTCAGCGAGTACGCATCGCGAGATGATGTTAAGACCTTTTTTGGTGAAGCGGGCGCACCTTATCCGATCGTCACTGAGTCAGAAACTCGCGAGGACAAGCAGAAGACACCACATTACGGCTATCGACAACTGACCGGCGACACTCGCAACTGGGGCTCGCCGTGGAACATCTTTCTTGAACCTTCCAAACTGAATTCAACGGGCGATGTGCTCACCGAAAAGGCCTGGGTTGTAAACGGCGAGTTGATTGAAGACGAGGTGGATAAGTTCATCGCCTCAAAAGTAACAGCGACGAGCGCTGTGATTACGCCGTGTAAGAATTAGGTACCAGCACAGCTTCCACCCAGAATCGAACAAGTTGGCAGGGACCAAGGAAGCACCGACCAGAATCGAACAAGTAAGGAAGGGTGGTTTACCCCCGCTGTCTCCCAAGCAGTTCGAGTTGGGAATAGCGGGGGTAAACCACCCTTCCTTACTTGTTCGATTCTGGTTGGCTTCCTTACGTGTTCGATTTCACTTGACGCTCTAATTTCGCTCGACGTTTTCGGGAGTACCTGCACGTTTTGACGCTTCAAGAGTTTTCCCAATCGAATTTCTCTGGAAAAATCCTGCATTTTTCTTAGTTCTCCTCATAGGCATACCACTTGCCAATTACCCATCCAGCGAAACGACGCTCCCGTCGAATCCCCAAGGGCGACGTTGCGAAGCGGGCGTGTAGCCCCGAGATTACGAGGAGAGACAAACATGACGAACCGACACACACTGAAGTTTTCCATTTTCGCAGCTGCCGCTTTGGCGCTTTGTTTGCCCGTTCTCGCGTCAGCGCAGTGGGGACAATATCCCGACAATCGTTATCCCAACCGCAATGGTGGTTACGGACGCTACGATGACCGTTACCTGAAAGATTCGGTAAAACGACTTGATAACTTAGCGAAAGACTTCGAACGCGACATGGATCGTGCACTCGATCACAGTCGGGTTAACGGCAGTCGACGTGAAGATCAAATCAATTCCGTCGTACACGACTTCCGCCGCGCTGCTGGGGACCTGAAGTCACGCGTTGGAAATGGTCGCGATTTGAATCGCAGCTATAACGAGGCGCAGCGAGTATTGAGTCTGGCTGATCAAGTCGATCGTTTCGGCACACGCCGACTGGATTCACGAACTTCTTCCGAGTGGTCGCAGATTCAGGGTGAGTTGCAAAACATCAGCGACATCTACGGTCTTGGATATCGTGGACGCTATGGCGACATCTATGACAGAGATCGCAACAACCGAAACAACCGCAACAATGATTGGTGGAGACGAATTCCATTCCCTCGGTAATCCTGCCCGTTAAGCCCTGCCAGTAACCTTCTTTTAGAAAGCCTCGACTCGAACCGACGAGTCGAGGCTTTCGTCTTTCGAATGTCCGATATGCTTTGGCTTGTCGTGATGCAACCGACCGAGTCTCAAGTTCTCAATAGAAGATCAGATTATTCGGGGCCTGGTTGGTTGCGACACGACAAGCTAAAGCATATCGAACATAATGCGTATCATGCCCGGCACTCTCTACCTGGTTGCAACTCCGATCGGCAACCTTGACGACATCAGCAATCGAGCGCTCCAAATCCTGAAACGAGTTGACCTCATCGCCTGCGAAGACACCCGCCATACACGAAAGCTCCTCCAACGCTTCGGTATTAACACAAAGACGATTAGCTATCATGAGCATAATGAATCACAACGCAGCCTCGAACTGATCGAACAATTAAAGCAGGGTAGCGACATAGCAGTTGTCTCCGACGCAGGCACTCCTGCAATCAATGATCCTGGCTTCAGACTCGTCAGCGCCGCAATCGACAACAATGTGCAGGTCGTTCCTATCCCGGGACCCAACGCTCTCATAACGGCGCTCGTAGCGTCCGGACTGCCGACGGATGAATTCTTCTTTGCCGGCTTTCTTCCCAGTCGGCTAACGGCGCGGCATTCGCGACTGCGGGAACTAATTTCAGTTCCGGGGACGTTGGTTTTGTACGAAGCACCACATCGGCTCGCTGCTACTCTAAAGGATGCTCTAGAGATACTCGGCGAACGACGCGCTGTCGTCGCTCGAGAACTGACGAAATTGCACGAAGAGATAAGACGTGGTCTGCTTAGCGAATTAGTAGAGCACTACTCCCGTGAAGAACCCCGCGGCGAAATTGTCCTGATGATTGATCGGACAAGTTTGGATACAAAAACAACCTCCGTTCGAAGCGTTGGGCAACTCGTGAGTGAGTTTGAAGCGCAAGGTCTGGATCATCGCGGAGCTCTCAAAAAAGCGGCGCGTGAACTGGGCTTGTCACGCGCCGAAGCTTATCGTCAACTATTAGCTGAACGTGCTCGTTAGCGAGTGCTCAGCTGCGCCGGTAAAGGTTTATCCACTTTCACGCGCGTCGGACGGTTAGCCAATTCCCACAATGTCATGTAGACCGTCCGCGTTATCTTCTCCATCTTCTGATAGTCGATCTTGTCCGGTGAATCACCGGGTTGATGGTAATCCTCGTGAACTCCATCGAAGAAGAAGATGATGGGGATTCCTTTCTTCGCGTAGTTGTAATGATCGCTCCGAAAGAAGAATCGATTGGTGTCTGCGGGATCGTCGTAACGAATATCGTAGCCGATATTCAGATACGACTTGTTCACCGACTGAACCAATTCACCCAATTCAGTACTCATCATTGTCGAGCCAATCAAATAAACGTCGTTCGGGCCAGTTAGATCTCTATTTCGCGGATTGGTGTCACCTTCCTTTTTGCTGCGGCCGATCATGTCGATGTTCAGTTGTGTAACTATGTGATCGAGCGGAACCGTGGGGTATTCAGTAAAGTAGCGCGAGCCCCACAGTCCCTTCTCTTCGCCGCAATGCCAAACAAACAGAACTGAGCGTTTTGGTCGGGTCGGTGCCTTTGCAAGAGCTTCTGCCATTCCGAGTAGTGCGGTAGTACCAGAACCGTCATCATCCGCTCCGTTACAAATCGGGTCCGCAGCAGTCGGAGCGCAGATGCCAACGTGATCGTAATGGGCGCCTAACGCGACATATTCATCTTTAAGAACCGGATCACTTCCCTCCCAGATTGCCACGACATTCTGGGTCGGCACGGTCTCTGCCGTCGACAACAGATTTAAGGAGACCTTCTTGGACGCATTCAAGACAAATGGCTCCGGGAGCGTTGGAGTGTACGAAGCGTTGAAGATTGTGGTGGCGCTGCTTTTCTCACCGGCGAAAATGGAGTTCGCCACTTCAGGTGAAATTACGATCGACGGCAGCGGCGCGCTCGTGGGTGTTTGGAACTTGGCAACACCAATCGTTCCACGCTCCATTATTCGTTGGCGGTTTCGTTCCCAGTTCGCGAGATACTGAAAGTCTGGGACATAGATGATGCCGACTACGCCTACCTTGCGAGCGTAATCGTTGACGTTCATATAGTCTTCGTTAGGCTTACCAAAATCAGCCCGTGCAACAGCGCGTGGGGGTGTGTTTGGACTGCCAAAGATCACAGCGATCTTCCCGTTAGCATCAATACCTTTGTATGCGTCGATGTTCTTCGACTTTACGAACCAGCCGCTGCCTGCAAAGACCAATTGCCCTGAAATCTGACCAGAGCCACCTGCAGGAAGATAATCAGTTCCCTGGTTGAAAACATGACCATTCAATTCAAATCGAGTCTGGCCGCTGTCAACACGATTGCGTGTGAGTTCGATGCGTTGGAGAAAGGTTCCGTCATCACCAGCGGGCTTAAATCCCCAACGCGACAGATTCATCGCGAGAAACTTCGCAGTAGTGTCCAGGCCGCGTGAAGGTGTATCGCGACCCTCCATTTCATCTGAGGCGATGAACGATAAGTAATCCTTCAACTGCGCCGCGGCGATCGTATCGATGCCGCGTTGAGCGGTCGGTATCGCAACTGCCTTCTTGAGTTTTTCGGCAGTTCTTTGGGCGTGGCTGGTCGGGTAAGTGAAGACGAGCAGACTCGTCAACACACAAGTAGTTACAAATCTTCGCATGTAATCTCCTTGATTGTGCTTTGATCTTTGTACTTTGTACTTTGATTCTGGTCCGCGATTCTGCCTCAAAGCACAAAGTACAAAGCTCAAAGTACAAAGATCAGTTTAGGCTTCTTGTACGGCCTGCACGAGACGGGTAAGTGTATCTTTCGCGTCGCCGTAAAGCATGCCTGTTACTGGTTTAAAAAACAAAGGGTTCTCGAGGCCCGAGAAGCCTTTGCCCTGCCCGCGCTTTAGAACGATGACTGACTTCGAGCGGTCAACATCGAGGATCGGCATTCCCGCGATCGGGCTCTTGGGGTTTTCGCGCGCATCCGGATTGACGACGTCGTTTGCACCAACGACGACTGCAACGTCGGTAGTGGGAAACTCCGGATTGATTTGCTCTAACTCGTAAAGGGACGAATACGGAACGTTTGCTTCTGCCAGCAAGACGTTCATGTGGCCGGGCATGCGACCAGCGACGGGATGAATACCATACTTGACTGTAACGCCTCGCTTTTCAAGAACGTCTGCAAGTTCGCGCACAGCATGTTGAGCTTGTGCAGTTGCCAAACCATAACCCGGAACGAAAACCACTTTGTTGGCGTACGCCAGCTGAGTCGCCACATCGTCCATACTGACTTCGCGCATTATCCCGTCCTGAGCACCAGCGATAGCAGCCGTGGCGGCGCTTCCGAACGCACCGAACAGAACATTCGTCATCGAACGATTCATTGCGCGGCACATCAAGATCGAGAGTATGAATCCGGAGAAACCGTCGAGTGTGCCGGCGATGATCAAAACTTTATTGTTCAGGACAAAACCAGTCGCGGCCGAAGCGAGTCCGGCGTACGAATTCAACAGCGACATGACAACTGGCATGTCCGCTGAACCGATTGGCATTACTAACAGCAATCCAAAAATGAAAGCGAGACCAACCATTGTGAAGAACAACGGCATTGATCCAGGTACCACAATCAGATAGATGAAGATCACGACGGTGACAGCCAACAGGGCCATGTTGAAAATGTTCTGGCCCTTGTAAGTCATGGGCGTGCCGCGCACCAATCCCTGAAGTTTTGCAAATGCGAGCAAACTCCCGGTTGTGGTTAGCGCGCCAAGCATTACTTCAAAACCCAGCGCGCTCATCGTGATTCGTTCCAAATGACCGCCGCTACCGTAAACTCGGTAAAACTCCGAGATGCCCACGAGTGCCGCAGCAAAAGCGCCGAAGGCATGCGAGAGCGCCGTTCGTTGAGGCATTGCA
>Ga0114129_10010659_pt1 | contig 13106 bp, 8 predicted proteins | sample RhiMetdeltSRZDD1_FD_80071 | JGI IMG/M metagenome (GOLD analysis project Ga0114129, IMG submission 80071) | Populus rhizosphere microbial communities from Tennessee, USA - Rhizosphere MetaG P. deltoides SRZDD1 (version 2) (version 2) | ecosystem: Host-associated > Plants > Roots > Rhizosphere >...
ATTCGGCGCCGTCGCATCGCCGTAGATCGTCTGCGCGCGGCCGAGAATGTTCGCGTGGTTGAACAGGTTGAATCCTTCCAGACGCAGGAGCACGGTCTGCTCCCGGAGCTTCACACGTTTCTCGACGAACATCGAGACGTCCTGCGTGCCGGTGCCGCGGAACGCCGACTTGCCGATGACCGCGCCGTTCACGACGGGACGATCGTTGTTGGCGCCGTCGCCGTTGTTGTCGATGCCGGTCGTCGCGTTGAACGGACGCGCCGAGGCGAGCTGCGTCACGGTGCCCGCCGTGATGTCGTACGGAAGCCGATAGTGAAACGTGATCACGGCGCGATGCCGCTGATCGACGACGCTCGGGCCGCGCTCTTCTTCGCCGAGCCGCGCGATGTGCGAATCGTTCGGCGCGATGCCGTTGCCGTCCGGTTCGGTCGTATTGGTCGCCTTCGAGAGCGTGTAGCTGAGGTTCGCGTACCACTTCGTGCTGCCGCGATAGCTGATCTGCGTCTGCAGCCCGTCGTAGTCGGCGGCGCCGAGGTTCATCAGCACGTTGACGCTGCGGAGGCCGCCGCTGACCGGCACGATGGGACGCGTCGCGTTGGCGGCGGCGACGCTTCGCGTCTGGCCCGGCGCGGTGCGATCGAACGGCACCGGCGCGTTCAGATCGATCGTCCGATCGAGGTTGGTCCAGTGCTGATGCACGTAGTCGGCGCCGGCGAACAGCCCTTTGACGAGTTCACGCTCCGCGCCGAATGACGCCACCTGGCTGCGCGGGTTGACGAGCTCGTCGGGGTAACTGGGCAGCAGGTCGAAGTTCAGGCCGTACCCGGCGAACTGCGTCCTGTAGAAGCTGCGCTGGCCGGCGCGGACCGTGATGTTGCGTGCCGGCTGCTGCGACAGCGGCAGCGTTCTCGGATCGAACTGCACGGGCAGACACGATCCGGTCAGGCAGATCGGAAACCCGAGCTGACCGGGCGTCGCGGTGTAGGTGACGAGACCGTCGAGCCCGCCCGTCAGCGCGGCGGCGATCGCGTTCGCGCGAATCTGCGTGTAGTAGATGCCGTAGCCGCCGCGAACCGCGGTTCGCCGATCGCCGTTCGGATGCCATCCGAAGCCGACACGCGGCACCATATTGCTGCGCGCATCGGTCAGCGTCTGGCGGTCGTAGCGAAGCCCGACGTCGAGCGTGAGATCGTCGCCCGCGCGAAACGTGTCCTGCGCGTAGAGCACGGACATCCACTGCTTCAGGTTGTAGCTGCTGATGCCGTAGCTGATGGGCTGCGTGTACTGCTGCACGTCCCGCAGCGTCAGCTGGTCGAACGGCGCCGTCGTCGTGTTGAGGAAGGTGAACGTGCCGAGAATGGCGGTGCCGGGCTCGCTGCCGGTGCCGCCGCTCGTATGACGGATGACGCTCGCACCGACCCGCACCGTGTGCCGGATGTGCGACCACGAGAGCGTGTCGGCGAGCTGCACCTGACGGCTGAACAGATCCGCCGATCGCGACTCGCCGATCGTGAACGGCGCCGACCCCGCGCGCGTGTACGTCGTCGAGAGCGACTGTGCCTCCCATAGCGTCACCGGGTCGCCATTCAGGTACGCTACCCGCGCCTCGTTGATGAGATTCGGGCCGAGCGTCGCGGTGTGATTCGCCTGCGCGGACCACGAGCCGCGCGTATACCGCCGCGCGACGGTCGGCGCGTTGGTGCCGACGACGGCGTCATTGGGGTTGGTGTCGAACATGCGATCGAGGTTGAACCGCGCCATCAGCGTTTGCACTGCCGTCAGCTTGTGATCGAACCGCGCGTTCGCGAGCTTCTGCCGGTAATGCCCGACGTACGTGAGGCTGCCATCCGGCGGCAGCACGAATGCCGGCAGCGTGTTCGAGAGGAGCGTCGTCCGATCCTGCCGCGTGTAGTCGGCCGCGACGAAGAAGAACGTCTTGTCCCGCACGAGCGGCGCGCCGACGGAGCCTGACAACTGATTGAGCTCGTCGGGCACGTCCGCCGGGTTGATCGCGGTCAGCGTGCCTGGCGTCGTGCACGTGGAGACTGACTGCGGGCAGAGGCCGTCGGTTGAAAACGTCTTCGCCTGCCAGCGGCCGGGGCGCGCCATGTACAGGCCTTCGCCGCGAAGCGCATTCGTGCCGGACTTCGTCACGATGTTCATCGCTGGGCCCGACGTCCAGCCGAACTCCGCGGAAAACGCGTTCGACAAAACGGCCGCTTCCTCGACCGCGCCGATCGGCACCGTCGCCAGCATCGTCTGACGCCCCCAGCCTTCGTCGTTGCTCGCGCCATCCAGCATGAACGTCGTCGTCCGCCGGCTGCCCGATGCGGTGATGAAGTACGTGGCGTTGACGAACAGATCGCCGGTCCCTTTGCCCTGGCGGAACGCGGAGTTGAACAGCGGCAGCGTCGTCAGCTTGCGGCCGAGGATTGGCGTCTCGTCGATCGTCTCGCTGTCAAGACGGCGGCCGATCTGCGCGTCAGCGCGCACGCCGTCCGCCGTCCCGTAAACCGTGACCTCGGCTTTTTCCGATCCGACGAGGAGCTTCACGCGAAGCATCGCTGTTTCGCCCGCGCGCAGCGCGACGTCGTTCCGCTGCTCGCTGCCGAAGCCCGTCTTGGACACGTCGACGGCATACGTGCCCGTCAGCGACAACGCGTGGAACGTGGCGCTGCCGTCGCTTCCGGACGCCGCCTCGCGGGTCGCGCCGGTCTTGGTGTTCCGGACCGACACCTTCGCGTCCTTCACCGCCGCGCCCGTCTGATCGGTCACGACGACGACGATCGTCGACGTGTTGGGAGACTGGGCTCGTGCTGGAGCAGCTGCGAGCACGAGCACAAAGGACACCAAGGTTACAAAGACCAACTCACGAACTCGCCAATTCACCAACTTCATTTCGTACTGACGACGTAATCCTTGAAGTAACTGGTGCTGTCAGTCTTCGCCCAGAGTCCGACCTTGCCGCTGACGGGAGGACGGAGCACCGGGTTGTTGGCGGGGACGAGGTCCGGGTGAGGTGCGGCGCCGCCGCGGCCAGGGCCGGGCGCGGAGCCGAGCGTGTACTCGAGCGCAAGCGTTCCGTCGAGCCACGTCTTCAGTCCGGCGCCGTCGACCGTCAGCTTCAGCTCGTGCCACGCGGCGCGATCGAGCATGAACCGGTTCGCGCGATCGCTGAACCGCACGTTGCGGCGGATGCCGTTGTGAAACTCCCACAGCGCGACGTTGTTCTCGGTGTCGTTGTACCGGACCGCGAGCCAGTCGCCGTTCGGCTTGACGTTGAAGAGAATGCCCGACGCGCGGTCGGCTTCGCCGCCGATCGTCTTGAACTTCACCGTGATGGTGCCGTTGGAGAAGGTGTCGACGCCTTTCAGCACGGCGACGGGGAAGTACGCGAACTGCTTCGCGTTGTCCATCAGCTCTTCGTTCGACGTGCCGTAGAGGCGGCGCGCGCTCTCGATCAGCAGCTTCGTCGGGTTGTCCTTGCTCGCGACCCACGGCCGGCCGTCGACCATGATCACTTTGTCCGGTCCGTCCTGCGCGACGAGCCACGTGCCCACCATCGGCTCGAACGTCGTCGGCGTCCGGCCCACCTGTTCCCTGCTGAGATCGACCTTGACGTCGGCTGCGTGGAGCGCGACCGCCGCGAGAAGAACGATCGCCACGCGCAGGGCGGGGCCTGCTTTTTGGACACGCCGCGAGCCAGGTACAACGGCGCGCTGCGAGCCGGGTCCAAAAGGACCCGGCCTGCATTCGAAGCGGCACGTACTCATGAGTGTCTCCGGTGGACAAAAAACGCGCCGGCGACGACGAGTGCCGGCCAGATGCCGTAGAAGATCGTCGCGGCGCCGCGCGGCGGCACGGCGAGCGGGTGTCCGCGAAACACGTCGCCTTCGACCTGCGGCGGCGGCGTCACGCCAGCGAGCGCGAAAATCGTCTCCAGGACGCCGTCGGCGGTGGTCGTCCGGCTCATCGCGCGGCGACCGCCGAGCTCGTACCAGATCTCCCCGTAATGCGCCGCCGTCTGCTCGAACAGTCCGGTCGACGTCTTCGCGACGTACTCGACCTGCAGCTTCGGCAGCGTGCGGCGCAGCCTGGACAGCGCGTGGCGCTCGAGATCCACGCGCCGCGGATCCTCCGGCGCCAGGTGCGCCTCGATCCGCAGCGGCTCGCGGATCTGCTTCAGCGCCACTTCATCCGATCGCGAAAACGAGTTCGCGCGGTTCTCGGAGAGGTCCCAGCTCGCCGACGCGAACGTCGATCCCATCGTCACCGCGGCGGCGAGGCTCGCCGCGATCATCGATTCGTACGATCGACGCCGCACCGGCACACCGATGCGCGTCCAGACGGCGGCGATCGCGAGCCCGAGGAACGCGAGCGTCGACGCGACGATCACGACGTCGAGACGGATGAGGCCGTGCTGGAACTCGGCGACCATGGCGGTCGGCGTGTAGCCGGCGGCGCGCTCCCAGTTGCCGCCCTGCACGGCGGCGATGAAGTTCACGATCCAGGTGCCGACGGTCACGGTCAGCGTGAGGATGGCCGCGGTCGACGGATGCTCCGCGATCGCGGCTGTCGCGGCCGCGAGGCCGATGGTCAGCGCGGCGTTCAGGCCGTGACCGGCGAACACGGTGGCCAGCTCCGGCGGATACAGCGATCCGCCGTACGCGCGCCACAACACGATCGCGACGATCGGCGGCGCTGACGCAATCATCCATGCCGCCAGCAGCACGGTGGCCTTCGCGGTCATTCGCGCGAACGACGACGTCGGGTGCTGCAGCTCGAGCTTCAGCGCGCCGCTCTGCCGATCGCCGGACACCACGCGAATGACGACGAACGGCAGGAGGAAGGCCGCGGCGAGCTCGCAGGCGCTGAACGTCGGCGCCCACACGCCGACGAGCGGCGAGAACGCTTCGCCGACGCCGGCGGCCGCGCCGTTCAGCCCGCTGAGCTCCGCGTACGTGCGGACGGCGCCGATGAACGACACGCCGACGAGCGGTCCGATCGCGAAGAGCAGGACCCACCAGGCGCGCGACGCGATCAGCTCGCGCCACTCCTTCGCGAGCAGCCAGCGCCAGGCGCCCTCAGGTGAGCGCAAGAAAGATCTCCTCGAGGCTGCTGCCGGCCGCCGCGCCGCGGGAGGACGCGAGCGCGCCGAGCTCCGCGAGCGTGCCTTCGCCGCGCGCGCGCCCGCCGCTCAGGAGGACGAACCGATCGCAGACGCGCGCCGCGTCGGCAATCTGGTGGATGGACAGGATCATCGTCCGCCCCGCGGCGGCGTAGTGGCGCAGCGTCTGCGCGACCTCGCGCGTCTGGCGGAGATCGAGGCCGTCGAACGGCTCGTCGGCCATCAGGATCGGCTGCGGCGTCAGCAGTCCGATCGCGAGGAGCGCGCGCTTCCGTTGTCCTTTGGACAGCGCGCCGATCCGGACGTCCAGCAGCGGCTCCAACTCGAGCCGCCGGACGGTGTCTTCAATTGCCTCGGAGTCTGACCCCAATTTCGGCACATGGCTATTTGTCTCGGGTCTGACCCCAACACCGCCGTCCGCCACGATTTTTGGGGCCGGACCCCAGAAGCCGGCGACGAAACGCAGGGCCCAGCCGACGGTTTCCGTCGGCCACGGCGCGATCAGATCCGGCAGGTAGAAAACGGTTGCGGTCCGCTCGGCCGCGGTCAACGGACGCATGTCGCGCAGCAGCGACCCGCCATCCGCCGGCAGCACGCCGCCGAGACACTCGAACAACGTCGTCTTGCCCGATCCGTTCGGGCCGATGACGCCGAGGATCTCGCCCGGGCGGACGGAGAACGACACGTCGATCAGCGCGGTCAGGGAACCGTACCGCTTGGTGAGCCTGGAAACCTGAAGCACCAGCAGGCCAATGTAGTGGCCGCTCTTCGCCTACTACCAGAGACCGTAGGCGTGAATTGGCGAGTGGAGAGTTGGCGAATTCGTGAGTGCACATTCACCAACTCACCAACTCACCAAATCCTAATTTCGCTGTTCTGTTGTCGCCTTCGGCGTCGCGTTCTTCACATACTTGTCGAACCACGCGAGCCGTTCGGCGAGCACGTGCAGCAGCGTCTCGCGCGCGGCGTAGCCGTGCGCTTCGCTCGGCAGCGTCACGTAGCGGACGGTCGCGCCGTGGCCCTTGAGCGCGGCGTACAGTCGCTCGGACTGAATCGGGAACGTGCCCGTGTTGTCGTCCACCTCGCCGTGCATCAGCAGGATCGGATCCTTGATTTGGTGCGCGTACCAGAACGGCGACATCTTCGCGTAGAGATCCGGCACTTCCCAGAACGTCCGGCGCTCGCTCTGGAAGCCGAACGGCGTCAGCGATCGGTTGTACGCGCCGCTCTCCGCGAAGCCGGCGCGGAACAGCCGCGAGTGCGCGAGGAGATTCGCTGTCATGAAGCCGCCGTAGCTGTGCCCGGCGATCCCGATTCGATCGCGTTCGGCCACGCCCATCTCGACGACCTTGTCGACCGCGGCCTGCGCGCTCGCGACGAGCTGCTCGACGTAGGTGTCGTTCGCGGTCTCTCCCGGTCCGATGATCGGCATCGTCGGGTTGTCGAGGATCGCGTAGCCGGACAGCAGCAGGAACAGAATCGAGGTCCCGCGGATGGAAAGGAACGAGTTCGGCGATCCCGACACCTGGCTCGCGGCGTCGGCGTCGCCGAACTCCCGCGGATACGCCCACATGACGAGCGGCACCTTCGTCCCCTGCTTGTATCCGGGCGGCAGGTACAGCGTGGCGGAGAGCGTCACGCCGTCGTTGCGTTTGTAGGTGATGTACTGCCTCAGGATGTCGCGAACCTGCGGCTGCGGATCCCTGAACTGCGTGACCGCGCGCTTCGTCGTCGAGCCGGCGTCGCGCACGAAGTAGTTCGGCGTCTCCTTCTGCGTTTCGTACCGCGTCAGGAAGCGCGTCATCCGATCGTCGAGCGGCGCGACGAACGACTCGAGCGACTCGGACGAGGATCTGAAGAGACGCTCGGTCTTCAACGTTCTGAGATTCAGGCGATCGAGGAACGGCCGGTCGCCTTCCGGCGACGCGCCCTGGCCGGAGAGATAGATGTAGTCGCCGCTCTGCACGATCGCGCCGACGTTGTTCCCGCCGCGGCCGCCGCCGCCCGCGCCGGCGGCCGTGCCCGTGTCGCGCCGCGCGATCGGCGTGCCGGGATTCTCGTACGCCGCATCCTGCTTGCGCTCCCAGACCTTGCGCGGCGCCGCGTTCGGCTCGAGCAGCCACGTCCGCGTCTTCCGCGACGCGCGATCGTTCTCCGTCAGGAGCGCGATCCCCGTGTCGGTGTAGGCGATGCCGCCGTAGCGCCATTCGGTCTTCGCGATCTCGGCGGGCTGCGCGGTGAACGGCGCGGCAAGCGTCATCACCTTGTCGCGGAACGGGACTTTGTTCTTCAGGTCGCCGCCGTCCAGCGCTTCGACCCACACGATCGTCGCGGGCTGATCGGCGCGCCACTGGTACCCGCGCGGCCCCGGCTCGACCCCGGTCAGCGTGGTGCCCTCGCGCGACGGCAGGTCGGCCATCTTCTTCGCCGCCGCGCCCGCGCGCGTCCAGATCTCGACCTCCTGCGGGAAGCCACTCATCGGCATCGTGTGCGAGAACGGCTTCTTGATCTTCGTCACGAGCACGTACTCGCCGCTCGGCGACGGAGTGACGTTGCCGAAAATCGACGGCTGCCCGATCGCGGCTTTCGCGCCGGTCGCTGTATTGATGACGGCCAACTGGCTCGTGAAGTAGTACGCGAACAGCGCATCGTCATGCGCGGACTTCAACAAATCCTCGAACGTCGGCGCCGGCGCGGCCTTTCCGTAGTTCTCGTGGACGTTCGGTCCGGGCGGGACGGCCGGTTCCGTCGGCGCCGCGCCTCGATTGGCAGGCACGAGCTCGCACACGATCGTGACGTTGTCGCGCGTCCAGTCGCACGGGTCGCCGGTCGTCGCGTTGATCCGATCCGCGCCGCTGACGACGGCTTTCACGGCTCCGGTGGAGACATCCGCCACCCACAACTCGATGCCGGTATCCTTCGTCTGCAGGAACGCGAGCCGCGACCCGTCGGGTGAAAACCTGACGTGCGACACGCGCGCCTGCGGCGGCATGGTGACGTTTACTTCGGCGCCGTCGGCGATCTTCTTCAGCGCGATCGCGTAGATGCCCGTACCCGCCAGGCCCGACGCACGGTGCGGTCCGTTGGTCCGCGGGTTGACGCGGGAGCCGGCGAGCCGCAGCATCGGCTGCGAGAGCTCGGCGATCGTCGGATGCGGCCGAGCTTTCGTCACGGCCAGCACCTCGCGGTTCGGGCTGACGGTCGTCTGCGGCAGCCAGTCGGCGTCGAACACGTCGACGATGGGTTGCGGCGGAAGGACGTAGCGCGGCGCATCGGTGGCGCTCGGTACTTGCGCGGCAACGGCGGAGCCCAGGACGAGCAGAACGAGTGCAAGAAACCGTTTCATAGGCGCGCATCTTACCCCGGTGGCGGGCACAGCCCTGCCGCCTTCGCGCGTCCCGCGCTTCGACGAGCCTCGCCGGAGCTCGCTCGTGTTGCAGGCGAGCGGAGGCGGAAAGGCTGGGCTACGCGGGCAGGCACTGGCGCGGCTCATGCACTTGCGGCTGCGGAGGTGCACGTGAAGCTCGTCGGTATCCTGTTGATCGTCTTCGGCGTTGCGGCGCTGGCGATGGGCGGGTTCAGCTACGTCAAGCGGGAAAAGGCCATCGATCTCGGGCCGGTGCAGGTCACGACCGAGGAGCGGAAGACGGTGCCGTTGTCGCCGATCGTTGGAATCGCGGCGGTCGCCGGCGGTGTCGTGCTGGTGCTGGCGGGCGCACGCACGCGGGTTTGAATCGCGCCGGATGCGGGCCGAACCCTCCTGACGTAGGCCGGGTCCTTCGGACCCGGTAGGCTGGGTCCTCCGGACGTAGGCCGGGTCCTCCGGATGTAGGCCGGGTCCTTCGGGACCCGGTGGGCCGGGTCCTCCGGATGTAGGCCGGGTCCTTCGGACCCGGCAAATCCGCGGCCGCGAGCGATTGATCTCTACGGCGCGAACGCGCGTGCGGCCTTGAAGGTCAGTCCGGGAAGCGTGGGCGAAGAGGCCTCGTCATCGGGGCCGTACGTGCGGGCGAGCTCGTACACGCTTCCGCGCAACGCATAAATCTCCAGCGTGTTCGCCACGATCACCTCGCCGTTGTACAGCTCGTAGCGACGGCCGTCATCCGACCATCGCTGCAGCTCGGCGAACGTGACGCGTGGATCGATTGCCTTCACGAGCCGCAGTCCACATCGTCCATCCGACTATGGTTTCGGTCCGAACACATCGTCGACCGTCATGATTTTGATCGGCCCGAGGTTGAGCGCGCGGATGCCCGGCTCGATCGCTTTCCGATCTCCAACCACGACGACCGCGAAGCGCGCCGGCAGGATGTACTTCGTCGCGACGCGTTGAACGTCCTGCGCGGTGACCGCCTCGATGTTGCGAACGTAGTTCGAGAAGTAGTCGTCCGGCAGATGGAAGAGCACCATGTCTTCCAGGCGCCGGGAAATGTCACCGGTCGTTTCGAACTGTCCCGGAAAGCGCAGCGCGACGTAGTTCTTCGCGCGCTCCAGCTCCTCGGCCGGAATCGGCTTCAGGATCGCGTTCAGCTCGTTGAAGAATTCAGTCAGCGCTTCCGACGTCTTGTCGGTCTGCACGCCGGCCCCGGCCGTGAACGGTCCCGGACCGAGTCGCATGTCGAAGTTCGAGCTCGCGCCGTAGGTATAGCCGTGCACCTCGCGCAGGTTGTTGTTCAGGCGCGACGTGAACGAGCCGCCGAGAATCGTGTTGAGGATCTGGAGCGGGAAGTAGTCGCTCGTCGATCTCGGCACGCCGATGCCGCCGATCCGAATCTGCGACTGCGGCGCGTCGGGTTTGTCGATCAGGTAGATCTGCCGCGCCGCCGGCTGTTCGGCCGCCGGCAGCGTGTGCGACGGCTTCGGTCCGGCGGCCGCTTTCCACGATCCGAGGCTCGACTCGACGAGCGGCATCAGCTTGTCGGCCGTCAGGTCGCCGACCGCGACGAGCGTCGCGTTGTCCGGCCGGTACGTGGAGGCGTAGAACGACTTCAGCTCGTCGGCCGTGAACGTCTTCATCACCTCCGCGGTGCCGGCGAGCGGCGTGCCGTAGCGGTGCTGCGTGCCGTAGAGGATTCGCGTCAGCGCCGCCGACGCGATCGTCGCCGGCTGATCGCGCGCCTGCAGCATCGACGTGAGACGCTCCTGGCGGAGCCGTTCGAGCTCGTCGTTCGGAAAGGTCGGACGCAGCGACACGTCCGCCATCACCGGCAGCGCCTCGGCGAGGCGCATCACGGGGACGTGAAGGCGCACGACCGAGGAGTCCATGCCGCTGCCCGCCGACAGATCGGCGCCGAGGTAGTCGATGGCGTCGGCGACGTCGAGGGCGGATCGAGATCCGGCGCCCTGTTCCAGCATGGCAGCGGTGAAATTCGCGAGACCGAAACGGCGCGCCGGATCGTCGGCCGCGCCGCTCAGCACGAGCAGATTGACCTGCGCGACCGGCACTTCGTGCAGCTCGACGCACCACACAGGCAGGCCGTTCGACAACTGTCGCTTCTGGATCGTCGGCAGCTTCAGCTCCGGCGGCGGCCCCGGCCTGGGTGGACGCGAGCGCTCGGGTGGCTGCTGCGCGACGATCGGCGCAACCAAAGCGAACACATGAAGCACGAAGCCCACGAACATCACGAAGAGGTACTTCCTGGTGATCTTTGTGAGCTTTGTGGTTCGGACGCGAGCTTCGTGGTTCATTTCTGCGGCTCCACGGTCAGTTCGACACGCCGGTCGAGCGGCAGGAACCGTGACGCCGCGGCGCGCACGTCGGACGGCGACAGCGCGCGGTAGCGCGAGAGGTCCTCGTTGAACCAGTCGGGATCGCCGGTCTCGACGAAATATCCGTTGATCTGATCTGCCTTGCCGCCGAAGCCGCCGAGCCGCTCCATGCGGTTGTAGAACGACGCCTCGATGCCGTTCAGCGCCCGCTCCATCTCGCGCGTCGTCGGCGGCGCCTGCTGCAGCTTGCCCAGCTCCTCGTCGATGACCTTCTGCACTTCGGCGACGGTGTGGCCGGGCCGCGGCGTCGCGATGATCTGAAACGTCGACGCAAGCTCCGACGAGGCCTGGAACGCGTTCACATCCTGGGCAATTTGCATCTCGTAGACGAGCCGCTTGTAGAGGCGGGAGTTCTTGCCGCCGGACAGAACCGACGAGACAACGTCGAGCTCCGCATCGCCGGGCTCCATGTGGCGCGGCGTGATCCACGCGAGGTAGAGGCGCGGCAGCTGAACGCGATCCGTGATGGTCTTCTTCGTGACGCCGGTCAGCATCGCCGCGGGAATCGGCATCGGCCCGGGCGACGGCGCCGGCTTGATGTCGCTGAACCATTTCTCGACGAGCGCGCGTGCCTTCGCGGGGTCGATGTCGCCGGCGACGACGAGACTGGCGTTCGACGGCGTGTAGTACTTCTTGAAGAACTCGACGACATCTTCGTAGCTGGCGGCCGTGAGATCCGGCATGTAGCCGATCACCGGCCAGTGATACGGATGCCCCTCGGGGAAGAGCAGCTCGCCGAGGACGACGCCCGCCATGCCGTACGGCTGGTTCTCCACGCTTTGCCGCCGCTCGTTCTTCACGACGTCGCGCTGCGCGTCGACGGTCTTGGGCGTCATCGTGTCGAGCAGGTAGCCGAGGCGATCGGACTCGAGAAACAACGCGAGCTCCAGCGAAGTCGCCGGCACGTCGATGTAGTAATTCGTGCGGTCGTTGCCGGTCGACGCGTTGTTGTCGCCGCCCGCCGCCTCGAGCAACTGATCGAACTCGCCGGGCTTCACGTGGCCCGAGCCCATGAACATCAGGTGCTCGAACAGGTGCGCGAAGCCGGTGCGGCCCGTCCGCTCGCGCGCCGAGCCGACGTGGTACCACGTGTTCACCGTCGCGATCGGCACGCTGTGATCTTCATGAAGAATGACGTTCAGGCCGTTCGGCAGCGTGAACTGCGTGTAGGCGACTTCGAGCTTCGGCGGCGTCGCGGGCGTCTGCGCGGCCGCCGGTGCGGCCAGCACGACAGCGAGGAAAAAACCGAGAGGCTTCATCTCGCGATTCTATCTCTCCGGGTGGCGCCTGCCGGTGCCGGGTGCTTGGTGCCTGGTGCTTGGTGCTGGTGCCGGGTGCTTGGTGCTGGTGCCGGGTGCCGGGTGCTGGGTGCGGACAGCCGGGGACATAGGTGACAAATTAGTCCAGCGACATGGGTAACAGTTGATCGAAGGGTCTAGGCATTGTCTTTTCCGTTCTTGAGGGCAGGCGCGGAGCCAGCGGAGCTGGCGGAGCGCCCCCCGTTCACAGCGGTCGGGATCGGGTGGAATGTGCGATGACGTTCGTCGTATCGAGCGAGCGCGACCGTGGCGAAATGCACGGTCCACACCGCATCGTCGACTTCCTCGAACGCGACGTATTCGCCGGCGAGTGGCGTGGCGATGAAGAGTGGCGTGCCGCGCCAGGACACGTAGCCGTTACCGCCCACCAAGCGGACTTCCATATGGGCGGGATAGTCGAGGGCCGGAGCGCGCGCGGGCAGCACGCGCGGCGAAGGCGCGTAGCGACTTGCCGGGGGCTGGTTGTCCAGCGCCTCGTGCGGCCGCTCTTCGTTGTACTCGCGGACGAATCGGCGAAAGCGCTGCTGTTGTGCGGTGCAGTTGGCCGCCGGCGGTCGTGCGGTGTCGGCTTTCAACACGCGATGAAATTGCTCATGGGAGCCGTTTTGTTCGGGGTGCCCGGGCGCGATCCGTTCCGGCCGGATGCCCAAGCGGATCCACCAGACCGACAGCGCCGAGAGGCCGCCCAGACCGGGACTGGCAAAGGGGCCTCCATTGTCGCTGCGAATGCGGTCCGGCAACCCATACTCGGCGAATGCGCGAGCAAATCGCCGCTGCGTCTCGTCGCCCGTGCGCCTCAGCAACCCGTCGCAGCGGAGCACGAAGCGACTGAACCCGTCCCGCAGCGTCAACGGATAGCAATACACGCCGTTGCCCGTCCGAAATTCGCC
>Ga0114129_10010660_pt1 | contig 13106 bp, 12 predicted proteins | sample RhiMetdeltSRZDD1_FD_80071 | JGI IMG/M metagenome (GOLD analysis project Ga0114129, IMG submission 80071) | Populus rhizosphere microbial communities from Tennessee, USA - Rhizosphere MetaG P. deltoides SRZDD1 (version 2) (version 2) | ecosystem: Host-associated > Plants > Roots > Rhizosphere >...
CGCCCGCGGGCTCACCGCCCGCTCTCGCCGCCGAGCACGGCCGCGAGGTCCTTCAGGTGGACGGAGAGGAACGCCTTCTCGGCGCGCAACCGCACGAGCTCGAACCAGAGCAGCTCGCCGAACCGCCGGACGCGCGAAGTCTGCAGATTGCGCACCTGCTCGAGCTGCTTCTCGAGATCGGCGGTGAGCACCGAGACCTCGCGCGACCGCATCTCTTCCGCCGTGCGCATCGCGCGGAGCTGGCGGAGCAGCTCCGCCGTGCGGCGATCGACGCCGGCCAGGTCCTCCGCGGCGCGTTGACGCCGTCCCTCGCGCGCCCTGGCGTTCGCCGACGACTGGAACAGTCCCCCGAGGTTGTAGGAGACGGTCACCATGCCGAGCAGCGGCGTCTCCTGCTGCGTGCCGATCACCCGGTCGTACGCGCCGCGCAGCGCGACGTCCCACGCCTGCGCCGCGCGCATCCGCCCGGCGATCTGCTCGATCTCGTCGTCAGCCGCCCGATATTCTTGCAGCAGCTCGCCGAGCGCGGGCTGCGCTCCGGGCTGCGCCGCCGCGGGCGGCAGCTTCTCGCGCTCGAGCACCGTCTCGGCGAGCAGCGAACGCAAGGCATCGAGGCGAAGCTGCGCGGCCTCCAGCTCCTCGACGGTGGCCGCTTGCTTGCGCACGTCGTCCCGCACCGCCTCGACGATCTTCTGCCCTTCGGGGATCGCGGCCTGCAGGATCTCGGCGCGCGCGGCCAGCGCCGGCCCCTTCGCGTAGTCCGGTCCGGCGTAGAGCGCCGCTTCCAGCCCGGCACGGGCACGCGCCTGCCTGCACTCCGCTTCGCCGCGCTTGCGCACCGTGATGCCCTGGTAGAGGTGGCCCAGGCTGTAGGCGACGCCGACCGTGAGCCGCTGCTTCTCCACCGCGGCGGGCTCGCCGGCGATCGGCGTCCCCGTGGTGGCAGCCTCGGTCAGGTTGAGTGCGCCATAGCGCGCGAACAGCTCCGGCCCGAGCAGCACGTCCGACTCGGCGTCGGCCACGCCGCGCACGAACGTGCACGCCCCCGCGGCTTGTGCCCGCAGGGACTCTTCCCGATCGGAGCTGGGATTGCGCGCCTGCGCCATCGCGGCCAGCGACAGCAACGCCGCGAGCGCGGCGGCTCCCGTCGGCACCGCCATGCGAGACCCTCCTACGTACGACGTTCAGAAGAGGAGCGGAGGGTGGCCCACGTGCAGCAGCTTCTCCCGCGCTCCGGCGCCGTCCGTGAGACGGATCTCTACCATCGCCCCGCGCAGAGTGGTGGTGCGGATGGGGTGCTGCTGCTGGACTTCGCCGTCGAGTGTCGGACCGATGACGCCCACCTGCCGGCAGACGATCAGCCCCAGCGCGCAGCGGTAGAGCGGCACGCCCTCGTGGGCGTGCATCAGGTTTTCATAGGGAACGAAGGCCACCGTGACGTGGTCTTCCATCGCCTTGAGATAGGGGGAGTTCCTCAGGGCCGCGACGAGTCGCTCGAATCGCTCCAACGATCCGGTCGTGACGCGCAGCTGCTCGGCGAGGTTGTCTCGCGACGTGGCGGCCTTGGCGACCTCCGCCGTCGAGCGGACGTAGTCCTGCTGCAGCTTGAGCAGGTCGAGGCTCAGCGCCGCATCGCCCTTTCCGCCGCCCGCCATGCTGTCGATGGAGCGGACGTCGCGCTCGAGCCGCGCGATGCGCGAGTGCAGATCGATGCCCCGCTGCGCGAGCGACAGCTCCAGCTCGCTCATCTCGGCCAACTGGTGGTTGGTGGTCAGGTACCGCTCGCGGTCGACCATGCTCGCGGCGAGCAGCGCGTCCTCGCGCGTGCGCGCCAGCCCGGCGTAGGCGCGATTGGCGGACAACACTTCGTCCTGCGCGACGGCGTACTTGGCGCGGAGCGAGAGGAGCATCGAGAGCTCCTGCACCCGCGCGCCGCGGTCCGACTTGAGCGCGTTGCGGAACTGCTGCTGGAACGTGAGCTGCTGCGCCAGGACCCGTTCGGCGTCGGCGAGCCTCGCCTGCAGGTCGCGCCGCTCCCCCGCCAGGCGGTCGCGGGCCGCGGTCTGCTCCGCCAGCTGCACGCTCAGGCGCAGCACCCGCTCGTCGGTGGGCGAGAGGATCGTCGGCGCCACCCAGTTGCGGCTGAAGACGAAGAAGCCCTGCATCGACAGATACGAGAGCAGGCCGGCGAGGATGGCCGCGAGCACCGCGATCCCGACGGCCTTGTAAGCGTTGACGGCGACGGTGTTCAGCCGGGCGACGATCCGATCCCGCATGATGCTCCCTTTCCTTTACGCGGGGACGGCTGCCGGCGTCATGACCGGCGCCGGCGCGGCCGCGCGGCGGGTTTCCCAATTGCCTGAGTCGAGCGTGAAAAGCGCCAGCGGCGTGAGCAGCACGTAGCTCACCGGCATCACGACCGCCATGGGCAAGAACGAGAACGCCGGCACGCGCTGCGAGGCGGGCAGGTGCCGCGTCTCGATGCGGTACACGACTCCGAGCAATGCCACCACGCCGAGGTGGAAGAGCATCACGTCCCAGAACCAGCCGGTGATGAGGCCGTGCATGATCACCACCGGGTAGGCGACGATGAGCGAGAGCACCGACAGGTAGTGGATGCAGACCAGCGGGTGCAGCCGCCAGGCGTGGCTGAGCCCGCCCATGAAGTCGACCAGGTTGGAGCGCCGCCAGCGCAGCTGCTGGGCGAAGTATCCGGCCAACGTGTCGGGCGCCGCGGTGTAGCAGAAGGCGTCGAGCGTGAGGACCGTCTTGTACCCGGCCTTGACGATCTGCCGGGTGAGGAAGCGGTCCTCGCCGTACTTGATGGCGACGCCGCCGATGTTACGGTTCTCGAGCACCTCGTGAAGCTCGAGCAGCACCTTGCGCCGGTACGCGGTCAGGCACCCGGTGAGGCACATGACGGTGCAGAAGACGCGCTCGAGCTCCTTGAGCCACTCCTGCGAGAAGAAGAACTTCACCGCGACCATGCGCGTCAGCCAGTTGCGCTCCTGGCCCTGGACGAAGGTCCGGCCGCCGACCGCTGCGATCTCCGGGCTGACGAACCGCTGCACGAGCTCGCGCACCGCGCGCTTGTCGGCGACGACGTCGGAGTCGACGGAGACGACGATCTCCGCGCTGGTCTCGAGTACGGCGCGGTTGATCGACTGCCGCTTCCCCATGTTGCGCGGATTGCGCAGCACGGTCACGCGGCGGTCGACGCGCGCTGCCCGGAGCGCCCACGAGTAGCTGTCGTCCGTCGAACAATCGTCGACGACGACGATCTCGAGCTTCTCCTGCGGGTACTCCTGCTCGGCGAGGCTGAGGATCGTCCGGTAGATGCCCTCGCCCTCGTTGTAGACGGGGACGATGATGGCGACGGCTGGCTCGAGCGTGGGGTCCTTGCGATCGACCGGCTCGGGACGGACGCGCCGCAGGAACGGCCCCAGCACGTACCGGTTCATCAACACGAGCAGGCACAGAAGCTGGACTGGCAAAAGCTCCATCGCCGACCGCGGTGCGCCTGCGCCCCCGACCTCCTGTCGGGTTCCTGACGCCGCCGCCTCCCCTCCCCCGAGCGCGGTTGGAACCTGCGCAGGGGGAGGAGGAAGAGCAAGGGGCCGCTTACTGAATTTGCAAGACCGCTACTGGATCTCGCGGACGCTCAGCCAGCGGAAGTCGACGTCCTCGGCGCTGTCCCAGCGGAACGTCGCGATCGGACCGCCCCAGGTGATGGGCATCGCCGGCGCGCTCGCGCCGCAGCTCGAGGCGTCGCCGCCGAAGGAGCCGTCGTCGGTCATCTCGTAGATCTTCGTCCAGGTGACCCGGTCGGCGTTGTCGTTGAGCCACAGCTCCATCTTCACGGTGGTCTTGCCGCCGGCGGTCACGTTCCGCATCACGGTCTTGAAGCCGACCCAGCGGCCCATGATCGAGCTCGTCGCCTGCGAGTACGGCGAGTTGCGGTAGCTGACGTGCCACGATTCCTTCTCGAAGCGCGCGCGCCCGTCGTAGTGGAGGCCGCCCTTGTACGCGGACCCTTCGCACGGGATCGGACCACTGTGGTGGCCGCCGCGCGTGTACCAGGCGAAGTTGTCGGTGGTGAGCGACGCCGAGTTGACGCGCACGAACCCCGTCATCTCGATGTTGCGCCAGTCGTTCGGCGCCAGCATGTAGCCGCGAGACGCGAGCGTGTCGCGGTTCGTGACGATGCGCGAGGCGTCGTACCCGGTCGAGGTGTACACCTCCATGCGCACCTGCGCGTTCTGCATCTTCCAGGATCCATCGCCGTTCGGAGTGATCGGGTTCTGCGGACCGAAGCGGCGGTCGGTGCGCGGGTCGGCGGGCATCGTCCACGACTCTCCACCCGGCGCCGACGGATAGAGCATCGTCACTCCGAACGCATCGACGGACGGGCCGGAGGGCGGCGGCGGGGCCGGAGGCGGCGGTGGAGGAGGCGCCCCGGGAGGAGGAGGAGGCGTCCCGGGCGGCGGCGTCACCGGCGGATCCGTCACCGGCGGCGCCGGCGCAACGGCGGTCGCCTCGTGCGATTCGACGCGGATCTCCGACAGGGCGACGCCCGGCTGCGCAGCATCGGCGTCGATCGACATGCGCACGAAGCGCGCGCGAGCGCCCGTGAGCGCCTCGCGCTCACAGCTCGCTCCGACGCCGGCGGCGAACGGCGTGTAGGCCACGCCGTCGTCGGAGACGGACACCTGGTAGCGGGTCGCGGGTGCCGCCCACGCGATCGACAGCGCATCGACGTCGCGCACGGAGCCGAGGTCGAGGTCGATCCAGCACGCGCTGTTGCAGGTCCACGCCGTCGCCGCGTTGCCGTCGAGCGCCAGCATGGGGAGGCCACCGCTCGCGCGGACCGCGGCAGCCTCGCTGCCGCTCTCCACCGCCGAGCACTGCTGGAGGGAAGGAGCGCTGCCGCCGCATGCCGCGGCACACAACGCTGCCGCAATCGAGATGGTCGAGCTCGTTCGCATGTTCGCCTCGCGCCGTGTGGGCGGATGAACGTCCCCCGACCACCCCGCGCGCTCTCGGCACCCGGGCGTTCGGGACTGTCATCTGCGAAACACCCGGCGCGGCGCGCTTTCATTCCGCGCGCGGCCATGCCTGTAGGCGCGGGTGCGTTACTTGCCGCGCAGGAGCGACACGTGCGCTTCGGCGTCGGCGAGCGCGCGGTTGAAGGCGGCGCGCGAGCCCGCCTTCATCTTGTTCTGCAGCGACTTCAGCGTGGCGACGATCTCCTCGGCGCTCTTGACGAGGACCTCGCGGCGCAGGTCGTCCACCGCGCGCAGGGCCGTGCGCACCGGCTCGGCGCCCGCGCGGCTGCGGTGGAGACGGATCGCGCTCTGCACACGGTCGGCGATGACGTCGAAGTCGGGCGAGGGCTTCTGGATGTAGTCGACGACGCCGATGCGCAGCGCCTCCACGGCCGACGGCACGGACGGATAGGCCGTCATCAGTACGCAGGCGCAGTTCGGCTGCCGTTCCCGCAGCTTCTTGATCACGTCGAGGCCGTCTGCGCCGACCAGGTTGCGGTCGACGAGCGCGCAAGCGAATTCCCCTTCTTCGATGAGGCGCAGCGCCTGGGCCTCGTTCTCCGCGACCGAGAGCGTGAACCCCACCGTCGACAACGCGCGCTCGACGACCTTCAGCACGACGCGCGCGTCATCGACGAGCAGAACGGCGGGCCGTTGCGGAAGGGGCGCTGTCTGGGCGTTGCGCAGGGGAGGCCTCCTGCAAAAGTCCTAGCAGGCTGCCGCGGGTGATCCACAAGGAGCCCCATGTAAGAGCCGAGCGATTCGGGTAATCGCCACCGCGATTGGGGAATTCGGTTCGAGCGATGGACGCGCCGCGCGACGTCAGGGCTTCCCGAGGAGCTCGAGCGCCGACAGCGCGAGGACGGTCGCGCCGGTCCGGATGGTCGGCTCGCGGTCGGGAGCGAACGTCGCCGAGTGCAACGAGGGCAGCGGCGTCCCCGATTTCATCGCGGCGGCGTACTTGGCGGGCTCGACGGCGCCGACGCGCAGCATGACGGAGGGTACGCCGGCAGCCTTCCCGAACTCGCCGAAGTCCTCGGCCACCATCTCCGGTCTTCCTTCGACGACGTTGTCCTGCCCGAGCTCGCGGACGAGCATGGCCGACAGGCGCCGGGTGAGCGCCGGATCGTTGAAGGTCGCGTTGGCGCCTTCGCTGGTGCGGATCTCCGGTTCGCGCGGCGCGCGGGCCGCGGCGGCCTCCGCCTTGGCGATGCGCGCGATGCCGTCGAGGAGCAGCTTGCGGACTTGCGGGCTGTAGGATCGCACGGTGATCTGCAGGTGCACGTCGTCCGGAATGATGTTGTGCTTGCTCCCGCCATGGATGGAGCCGACGGTCACCACGGCGGGCTCGAGCGGGTCCTTCTCGCGCGAGACGAGGGTCTGCAGCGACAGGACGGTGCGCGCCGCAATCACGACCGGATCGACCGTCGTGTCGGGCTTGGCGCCGTGCCCGCCGCGGCCGAAGATGGTCACGTCCACCGAGTCGACGTTGGCGAGCGCGTAGCCCGGGATCCATCCGACCTTGCCCGCCGGCAGGTCCGAGCTGTCGTGCACGGCCACCGCGAAATCCGGCTTGGGAAACCGTTCGAAGAAGCGGTCGGCGAGCATCGCCTTCGCTCCCTGCACCGTCTCCTCGGCGGGCTGCGCCACCATCACCACCGTCCCGCGCCAGCGGTCCCTGGCGCGCGCGAGCAGCGCGGCCGCTCCCGTCCACGACGCCATGTGCACGTCGTGCCCGCATGCGTGCATGACCGGCACCGCCTTGCCCGACGCGTCGGTCGCCGTCGCCTTGCTCGCCCACGCAAGGCCCGTCTTCTCCTCGACCGGCAGCGCGTCGAGCTCGGTGCGCAGCAGCACGGTAGGTCCCTTGCCGTTGCGCAGCACTCCGACGACGCCGGTCCCGCCGACTCCAGAGGTCACCTCGTAGCCGGCGCGGCGCAGGCGATCCGCCAGCTTCGCCGCGGTCTTCTCCTCGTGACCCGACAGCTCCGGGTTCTTGTGCAGATCGAGGTAGAGCGCGTCCAGCTCGGGATAGATCGAGTCGACAGCGAGAGCGCCTCGAGCCGTGCTGGCCTGGGCATGGGCAGCGGCGGCGACGGCGGTCGCGAGCAGAATCGTGCGCATGGTGGGGCTCACTTCCCGCGCCAGGTGGGGGCGCGCTTCTGCAGGAACGCGCTCATCCCTTCCTGCGCGTCGTCGGCGGCCGCGTTCCTCGACATCACGTCGGAGGCGTACTGGTACGCCTCGGACTGCGGGAGCGGGAGCTGCCGGTAGAACGCCCTCTTCCCCAGACCGACCACGAACGGGCTCGATGCGAGGATCCGGTCGGCCAGCGCTCGCGTGGCGGCGCGCAGCTCCGCCGCGGGGACGACGCGGTTGACCAGTCCAGCGGCGAGCGCCTCCGCGGCCGTGATCGGCTCGCCGGTGAGCAGCATCTCCATCGCCTTCTTCGCGCCGACGGCGCGGGTCAGCGCAACCATCGGCGTGGTGCAGAAGAGCCCGATCTTCACGCCGGGCGTGGCGAAGCGCGAGTCGGCCGACGCGACGGCGAGATCGCAGGAGGCGACCAGCTGGCAGCCCGCAGCGGTGGCGATCCCTTGCACTTCGGCGATGACCGGCTGCGGAATCGCCTGGATGGTCTGCATGACGTCGGCGCAGGTGGAGAAGAGCTGGTTGAAGAACGACAGCTCGCGGCCGATCATCTCGCCCAGGTCGTGGCCGGCGCTGAAGGCGGGCCCGTTCGCGCGGACCACGGCGACGCGCAGCTCGCGATCGTTGCCGATCTCGCGCAGGCAGGTGAGGAGCTCCTGCAGGTGCTCGAGCGACAGCGCGTTGCGCCGCTCGGGGCGGTTCATCGTGATCCAGCCGATCGGCCCTTCGCGATCGAAGGTGATGTTCTCGTACGCCACGGGCGTCCTCCTGCTCGAGTCGCGCAGCGATACGATACGCCGCTCCGCCGCGCCGCGCGACCGCACCTATTTGATCAATTCGGCGACGAGATGCGCTCCGACCGCCTTGAGCCCTTCCTCCAGCAGCGCGCGCCCTTTCGCCCCCTGCAGCGCTTCCCGCATCATCTCCGGCGCCTGGCCCAGCTCGACGTTGATCAGCACGAGCACCGCCGAAACCGCCGCGGTCAGCTCGGCGGCCCGCACCCGGCGGCCGCGAGCCTGCACGCCGGCGGAGAGCTTGTCGACGAGCTCGTCCTCGGTGATGCGCGGGCCCTTCGCCGCCGACAGCGCGGCGGAGAGGCCGCGATACAGCTCGTCCACGACGTGCTGGCTCGCCAGCGCCTGGAGCAGCCGCTCCTCGGCCAGCTCCGCGTCGACCTGGGCCGCCTTGGCGTAGGTCGGCGCCAGCGCCCGCGCCAGAGCGGAGCGGGTGAGCACGTGCGGAAGCCGGCGGGAGAAGAGCGCCACCCCGGCAACGTAGCATCGTGCCGCGCTCACGTCCGCCACTCCGCTTCCTGGAGAAGACCGGGTCGGCTTCCCGGCCGCCCGAAGCCGTTGCGCCCGAGCAGGACGAACCCGCGACGGCCGAGGAGCCTGCAGCAGATGGATCGCGCCGTCGTCGAGGCGTTGGAGCAGCGGCGTTACGCTCCGGCGCGGTTGCCCGACGGGAAATCCATCGACGTCGAATACACCTTCCGCATCCGCCTGCAGCTACCGCGGTGACTGCCGTCTATTTCACGCGGACGCAGCGGTCCGACGCGTCGTTGTCGGGCCTGTACTCGTAGTCGCCGATCCACCCCTGGGCTTCGTTCTTCACGGTGCAGGCCGCGCAGGCGACGCGCTGCTCGGCCGGGACCTGATCGCAGTCGCCGACCTTCTTGATCGAGGTGTGCGCGCAGGAGGCCGCGGCGGCGGCGGCGACGATGGCGCGCAGGATCCAGCGGCGCTGCGGGCTCGGCGCGTGCATGTCTGCCTCCGGACGGCGCGCTACGGCTGGTCCACCGCGCAGAAACGCTCGACGATGCCGAGGAGCAAGTCGAGTGCGACGGGTTTCATGAGGAAGCCCGCGGCGTCCATCTGCTCCGCCGCAGTGTCGGCGTCGGCATGGGCGGTGAGGATCACCACGGGGATGTCCTTCACGGAGGGATCGCTCCGCTGCGCGGCGCGAAACTGCCAGCCGTCCATCGTCGGCATCATGATGTCGAGGAGGATCACGCACGGCTGCACCGGCGCAGTGCGCAACCGCTCGAGCGCTTCGGCGCCGTTGGAAGCGTGCAGGGCCTTGTACTCGCAGTCGCTCAACACCTCGGCGATGGCCTGGCGGACGTCGCGGTCGTCCTCCACCACCAGGACCGTCCTCTGGCAGCTTCGCGTCATGCGCGGGCCTGCGGCGAGTCGTGTCCGGCGCCGAGCCCCGGCGCGACGGCGAGCGGCAGGTCGACGACGAAGGTAGAGCCCTGTCCCAGGTTGCTCTGCACGTCGATGCGGCCGCCGTGCGCGTCGACGATGTGCCGGCTGATGTAGAGGCCCAGACCCAATCCGCCGTAGTGGCGCAACGGCGCGGCGCGCTCGAATCGCGTGAAGATCCTGCCGATGTCCTCCGGGGCGATGCCGATGCCCTCGTCCGCCACCGTGAGGCGGACGCGATCGCCCGCCGCGTCCAGCTTGACGGACACGGGGCGCCCGGCGCCGTACTTCACCGCGTTCGACAGCAGGTTCACCAGCACTTGCTCCATCCGCAGCCGGTCCCACGAGCCTTCGACCGACTGCGCGGCGTTCACGCGGAGCTCCGAGCCGACCGCCGCCGCGGGGTCCTTGAAATCGTCCGCGACCTGGTGGACGAGCGCCGCCAGGTCGAATCGTTCCGGCGCCAGCTCCAGGCGGCCTGCCGCGATGCGCGACACGTCGAGCAAGCGCTCGATCAGCGACGAGAGCCGCTCCGTCTGGCGCAGCGCGCCGTCGAGGCGCGTCTCGAGGTTCGCCTCGCTGCCGCGCTTCTCGCGCATTCCGGCGCGCAGTCCGCGCTCGAGGCCCTGCAGCTTCAGCTGCAGCGCGGTGAGCGGAGTGCGCAGCTCGTGCGCGGCGACCGAGATGAACTCGTCGCGCTCGCGCAGCGCCTCCCGCGCTTGCAGGGCACGCGCCCGCTCTTCCAGCGTCTTCTGCTCGGCGAGCAGGACCTGCTCCTCCATGCGGCGGCGCTCGATTCCCGCCGCCACCACGTTTGCGACGGCCTGGAGGAAGTTCAAGTCGTCGTCGCTGAAGACCCGAGGCGTGGAGGAGTTGGCGGTGAGCACCCCGTAGAGGCCGTGCGCCCGCGCGGTGGAGTGGATGGTGGCGGTGATCCCACCGGTGGCGGCAGGCGATCGTCGCGCTGCGCCAGCGCCAGGGGACCGCGGCTCGGGCGGCCGCGACGGGCTTCCCAGTCCCTCGAACGGGATGGTGACGCGCCCGATCGCGCCCGGGGGCATCCCGCAGCCGGCCCGCAAGATCAGTCGGTCTCCCTCCGCGTTCAGCTCGAGCAACTGCACCACCTCGGTCCCCAGCGTGTCGCGCACGGTTTCCGCCGCGCGGCGGATCAGCGCCTCGGAATCGGGCTGCTCCAGAGCGTAGACGCCGAGGCGCGCCGTCGCGGCCTGCTGCGCGGCCCGGGCGAGGATCGCCTCCCCGATGCGCTTGCGCTCGGTCAGGTCGCGCGTGACCTTGGCGTACCCGACCAGGGTGCCCGCCTCGTTCCGGACGGCGCTCAAGACCACGCTCGCCCAGAAGCGCGAGCCGTCCTTGCGCACGCGCCAGCCCTCCTCCTCGAAGCGGCCTTCCGCCGCGGCGGTCTCCAGCTCCCGCGCCGGCTTGCCGGCCGCGAGGTCCTCCTCCGGGTAGAACCGGGAAAACGACTGGCCGATGATCTCCCGCGCGGCGTACCCTTTGAGGCGTTCGGCGCCCGGGTTCCAGGTGGCGACGCGGCCGTCGGGTTCGAGCATGAAGATGGCGTAGTCCTTCACGCTGTCGATCATCAGGCGCATGCGCTCCTCGCTCTGCCGGAGCGCCTCCTCCGCCTGCTTGCGCGCGGTGAGGTCGCGCGTGACCTTGACGAATCCACGCAGCTCGCCGTCGGGAGTGCGGACGGCGGTGATGACCACGTCCGCCCAGAAACGGGTGCCGTCCTTGCGGACGCGCCAGCCTTCGTCCTCGACGCGCCCTTCGTTCACTGCGCGATCGAGCAGGCGCCACGGCTGCCCCGCGAGCACGTCCTCGCGCGTGTAGAAGCGGGTGAAGCTCTGGCCGATGATCTCCGACTTCGCATAGCCCTTGAGCAGACGCGCGCCTTCGTTCCACGACGCCACGGTGCCGTCGGTCTCGAGGAGGAAGATGGCGTATTCGCGGATGCCTTCGATGGCGAGCTGCGCGTCGCCAAACGGCGGCTTCGGTCCGGGTTGACTCACGCGAACCTCCGTCGCACCGCTCCTCGTACCATTTCAGCGGTACCGCATACCGAAGAGGAACGCAGGTTCGCAACGGTTTTCTCGGTGCGGGCTGCTGCGCCGCCGGGCCTGTCCGTTACTCAACGGGCCGCTCCCGGTGAGCCGGCAGGCGAGTGGAAATCCGGACGACTCCCGAACGTCGGCGCGGCCCGGTTGCCTCGCGCGGGGTCGCTCGCCATCTGGTCCGTGGTGACCGACGAACCGCGCATTCGCGCCCCCGCCGACGGTGCACGGACGCTCGGCCGCGTGCTGAGGGTGCTGGCGCTGGTCGTGGCCGCGGCGTGGGGACTCTACGTGGTGGCGGCGCAGGTCTTCCTCTGGACGCCGCTACTCCGGCATCTCGTCAACGCGGAAGCGCCGACCATCCGACTCGAGTACGGCCGCGCCTGGTCAGCGTGGCCGGGGCGCGTGCACGTCCGCGGCCTGCGGCTGACGTCGCAGGACCGGGCCGTCCAGTGGCAGCTCGACATCGACCGCGTCACCGCCTCGATCCCCTTCTGGGAGCTTCCGCGGCGCGTGTTCCATGCCACGCGCGTGCGCGCGGACGGCGTCTCGTTCGCGTTGCGCAGGCGCATCCCGAAGTACCGGATCACGCCGGAGCGGCTCGAGGGACTTCCGTCCATCGCGGGTTTCGGGCCCGTTCCCGCCGCCGAGGAAGGTCCCGACGACGATCTCCCCGACTGGCGTTACCACCTCTTCACGATCTGGCTGGAGGACGTCGCCGCCCACCGCGTGCGAACGGTGTGGATCGACGGCATCCACCTCGAGGGCGATGCGCGCGTCGCAGGCGCCTTCTACTTGAAACCGATCCGGCGCGTGCTGGTGGAGCCCGCCGAGTTGCAGGGCGACTCGCTGGCGCTCACCTGGCGCGCGGCGCGCGTGGCGGAGCGCCTGCAAGCGCGCGTCAAGCTGCGGTTCGGGGCGTTCGATCCGCGCGGCATCACGGCGAGCGAGCTCGCCAACTTGCTCGACCTGGAGGCGACGGGAAACGGGCGCCTCGCGGGCGTGGATTTCCTCTCGCGCGCAGCCGGCGCTCCGCTGCGCGGAGGCAAAGGCCCGCTGCGGTTCGACGTCCGCGTCGAGCGCGGGGTGCTGCAGTCCGGCAGCGAAGCACGGGCCGAAGCGCTCGAGGCGTCCTTGTTCGCGGGAGGCCTCCAGGCGCACGCGCGCGCCGTCGCCGCCTCCGCCGTCGTTCCCGAACGCGGGGCGCCGCGCGTGCACGTCGAGGCGCGCGGCGTATCCGCGGGGCCGTCGCGGGACCCGGCGGCGCGCGTCTCGTCGGCGCGCTTGCTGCTGGATCTCGGCGGACCCGACCTCGCGGCGCTGCGGCCCCCGGTCAGCGCCACGTTCGACGTGCGCGGCGGCCGCATAGAAGACGCCAGGCCGTTCGCCGACGCGCTCGGCCTGCGCCTGTTCCGCGTGGCGGGCGGGCACGGAGCGTTCGCGCTCCACCTCGCCGGTCCTACCCACCGGATGTCCGGATGGGTGCGGGCGTCGCTTGCCTCGGCCCGGGCAGCCTTCCAGCAGACGACGTTCGTCGGCGACTTCGCGCTCGACGGCGCCGTGCGCGATTTCGATCCCTGGCGTGGAGGGGATCTCTCCGGCACGCAGGTGCGCGTGGACGGCGCGCGCGC
>Ga0114129_10010661_pt1 | contig 13105 bp, 11 predicted proteins | sample RhiMetdeltSRZDD1_FD_80071 | JGI IMG/M metagenome (GOLD analysis project Ga0114129, IMG submission 80071) | Populus rhizosphere microbial communities from Tennessee, USA - Rhizosphere MetaG P. deltoides SRZDD1 (version 2) (version 2) | ecosystem: Host-associated > Plants > Roots > Rhizosphere >...
GGCGGCTTGGAGCTCGGTCGCCTCGGCCACCAACTCGGAGATCGAGAAGCGCTCGATGCCCGGCATCGACGGAACCTCTTCCCGCACTCCCTCACCGGCGACGACGAACAGGGGCTGCACCAGGTGGCGCGGCGAGAGCTCGGTCTCGCGCACGAGATCGCGCAGGGCCCTCGTGCGCCGCAGCCTCCGCATACGGGTGGCGGGAAAGCTCACGAAGCTGATTCTACGGTGGGGCGCCGGAGTCAGAACGCGAAGCGGCGCAGCGCCAGGCGCGCGAGCACTCCGTAGGCGACGGTAAGAATCGCCAGGTGGAGGATCGGGACGCCCAGCCCGGGTCCGGCCGCGTCCAGGCCTCTGGAGATCGCGTCAAGCGCGGGATCGAACGGGAACAGCGCCCGGATCACCTTGATCACGTCGAACAGCGTGGGGCTCACCGTGCCCGAACCGACCAAGGAGACGAAGGCGATCGGCAGCGAGATCATGAAGGCGAGGAGAGAGCTGGCCCGAACCTCGCGAGCTGCCGCGCCGATCGCCGCACCGAAGGCGGCGAAGGCTGCGCCGCCCGCCACGATCGCCACCCCGAACGCGGGGAAGCGGCCCCAGTCGATGTCCACGAAGAGCGACAGACCGGCCAGCATCAGCAGGGTGACGACGAGCGACAGCGCCACTCCCAGGGCCACCTTCTCGACCAGGAGCGCCGTCCGCCTCACCAGTCCGCGGGTCAGCCGTGGAAAGACGTTTTCCTCGCGCTCGAGCGCCAGCGAGCCGGCGACCAGCAACACGGTGACGAACATCAGCGTCACGGTTACGGCGACCCCGATCGCGAACGAGTCGAGGCTGGGCGGCGAGCCCGAGATGTCCTCCTTTTGAACCTCGATCGGGTGGGCAATTGCGCCCAGCACCGGACTGGCGAGGTTCAGGTTCTGGCGCGCGAGCCGGGAGAACTGAATCACCCGGTCGAGCGCATCTGCGAAAGGACTGCCGGCCGGCAGCTCCGGCCGTAGCGCCTCGAGGATGCGCTGGGTGTTCTTGAGACCCAGCACGTTGAAGGTCTGGCCGAGCAGGTTGAACTGCCCCCCTTCGAGCAGCAGGCTGAGGTAGTTGGCGGAGATCCGCGTCACCTGCTTCGAGATCCTGAAGTTGGCCTCCGTGACCAATGAGCTGATCCGGTCGTCCACGAGCCGCGCCTTCACCGGGTCCTCCTCGTTGACCAGCACACGCACGGTCGGCTGCGAGGGCGACAGCGAGCCGAGCGACTCCAGGCGTTCGATCAGGTCCGGGGGCAGGATCAGGGCCGCCAGCGCGTCACCCGAGCGGACCATGTCGCGTGCCTCCTCCTCGCTGGAGACCGGGATGCACTGGATCCGCGCGCAGAGCTCGCTGCGTGCGCCCGCGATGTCGAACTCCGTCCCGGCAAGCACCAGCGGCTGGCCCTGTGGGACCTCGTTCAGGAAGGCGACCCGCGGCGTTTCCGGACCCCGCGACAGCGCGAAGCCGATCAGCACGGCGATCACGGCCGGATAGACGACGAGCAGCGTCGTCACCAACGGCGAGCGGCGCAGGATCTGAAGGTCCTTGATGAACAGCCAGCGCACTCGCCTACGTCCTCGCGTGCTCCGCGATCGAGATCAATGACCTCGATCTCGCAGAAAGGCAACGAATGCCTGCTCGAAGTCGCGAGCGCCCGACTCGGGGGCGGCTGCGTGCAGCTCGCTCGAGCTGCCGTCAAACAGCGCCTCGCCATCTGCGAGCACCAGCAACCGCTGGCCATAGCGCTCGGCCTCGGCGATGTTGTGCGTGGAGAAGATCACCGTCGTGCCGCCCCCAGCAAGGCCCAAGACGAATTCCCAGAGGCGCTCCCGCTGGCGGGGGTCGAGGCCCGCGCTGGGCTCGTCGAGGAGCAGCACCAGCGGGCGAGCAAGGAGACCGATCGCGATGTTGATCCGCTGCTGGTTCCCGCCCGACAGAGTTCCCACCTGGTCGTCGCGGCGGTCGCCGAGGCCGGTCTGCTCGAGCATCTCCTCGACCGCGGCATCCCTGTCGGGGACCTTCTCGCGGCGCGCGACGAGGCGCAGGTTCTCCTCCACGGTCAGGCGCCGGTAGACCGCCGCCTGCTGTGGGATCCAGCCGATCTCACCGGGATCTCGGCTGACGCTGCCGCTGTCCTGGCGCCTGATCCCCGCAAGGATCGAAAGCAGCGTCGTCTTGCCGGCGCCGTTGGGACCGATCACCGCCAGCAGCTCCCCCCGATGCGCTGCGAAGCTGACCCCCTTTAGAGCCTCGCGCTCACCGAAGCGCTTCACCAGGCCGTGGGTCTCGATGACCACCCGACGGTCGATGGAGCGGCCGGCGGTGGCGGATTCACCGAACACGGCGGGGAACGGTATTGGGTCGTCCGGCAATGCCATGAAACAACAACACCGGGGGCGCAACTTCCACCGGCGCAGCTTGTTAGTTGGGCGAGGTTAGGGAGGAACTGATGAGCACACCCGCAGCCCAATCGATACAGGCACTGAGCGACGTCGCGCAGCTGAGCACCGCTACGCGGCCGCGATTGATCCGACAGGCGAGCGCCTGGATTCCTCGTATGGATCCCGAGCCGCTGCCGCTGCAGGACCTCGAGTGGGCAGATGGGATCCGTTGGGTCGACATCTACGGCGGGAACCTGAGCAACAGCGAGGTCCTGGCGCTGCTCGCTCCCATCTGCCGTGGCGAGCTCACGGCGAAGATGGTCCGCGACCTGATCACGCCTAAGCGGTTCGCTACCGGGGGGACCTACCGCGACAGCGAGGTGATCATGACCTCCGGCTTCCGGATTCGTCATCTCGACGCGGACACCAACGGAAGCGGAGCGACGAACGGCAACGGACGAAAGGCCGCCAACGGCCATCCGGTGGCCTCGGTCTTCGAGCCGCTTCAGATCCTGGTGGGCCAGGACTGGGTCTTGAGCTGCTGGCTTCCGGCCCGGGTCTTCCGTGGGCTATGCGACCCGGTCCACCTGGCTGACGAATCGTCCAGCGGGCTCTACTTGGCCGTCGCCAAAAGCTGGCGGACCAGCAATGCGACGGACACGGCCGGCCTGGTCAAGCTCGTACGCCGCGAGCTCTCCGTGGCCGCCGGCTACCGGCCGCCGATCAACTAACACCCGAGCGAGCCGACCCGTGCGGCCCGCAGGGGGGGCCGCACGGGTCGTCACGCTCGCTCCGCCGCGCGCGCCCGGTCGCCGGCCCAAATAGGCTCTCTCGCCCGTGCGCGTCCTCTTCATCTCGGACATCGTCGGCAGCCCCGGTCGAGACGGGCTCGCCGCGGCGATGCCCGGGCTGCGCCAGCGGCACTCGCCCGACCTCATAATCGCCAACGGCGAGAACTCCGCCGGCGGCATCGGGATCACCGCAAAGACCGCCAACGAGCTGTTCGAGATCGGCGTCGACGTGATCACCACCGGCAATCACGTGTACCGCCATCGGGAGGCATATGAGTTCCTCGACCGGTCCGACCGAGTGGTTCGTCCGGCCAACTACCCGGTCGGAAATCCGGGGCGCGGGGTAACAGTCGTCGAGGCTGCCGGTAAGCGCGTCGGCGTACTCAACCTGAGCGGCGCCGTCCAGCTCAGGGTCGCCCGCTCCCCGTTCGCCGAAGCCGACGCCCAGCTCGCCGCGCTGGCGGACAAGGCGGATGCCGTGATTGTCGATTTTCATGCCGAGGTGACCAGCGAAAAGGTCGCCATGGGGTGGCACCTGGATGGTCGAGTGGCCGCTTGCCTCGGCACCCACACGCACGTCCCCACCGCCGACGCGCGGATCCTGCCCGGCGGCACGGCATTCATCACCGACGTCGGGATGACGGGTTCGCGTGCGGGCGTGATCGGCGTGCGCCGCGAGCAGGCCCTGGAGGCCTTCCGCACCCAGATGCCAGTGAAGTTCGACACCGCCGACGAGGATCTGTGGGTCAACGCCGTGGCCGTCAAGGTCCGGGACGACGGACTGTCGGAGTCAATCGAGCAGGTTTTGGTTCCGGCGCCACGGTAGGTAGGCGCTCAAGGACGGGTCCGCGCCGCCTCTCCGCCGGGCGGGAGTGGCCAACGAGTCCCACAATCGCAAGCCCGAAGAACCACGGGATGTACAGGTAGAACCAGTGCTCAGCCGTGAGTTGGACGGCGATCAGAACCGCAGCTGACAGCGCCGCCACCTGGGGCACCGAGCGCCGCGCGGGGACGAAGGCGACCAGCAGCGCCAGGCCCACGGCGAACCCTTTGACCACGGTCTGAAGCCATTCGAGCGAGCCCTCCTGCCCCCAAACGCTGAACGGCGAGGAGCGGTCGATCTGGCTCTCGATGGTGCGCTCGTAGAAGGTGGCGACGCCGGGGTCAATGGCGGGAAGGGCGAGCATCAGAACGACCCCACCGACGAAGGCGGCAAAGAACAAGGCGAGCGGGCGCAACATCGGCTGCGCGATCGCTTCACCTCGCGCCCCGCCGCCGCCGCGAAAGAGCCCACGTTCACCGGTGGCGAACAAGGGCGCGAGCGCCAGCGGCGCGAACTTGGCGAGGGTCGCCAGAGCCAGCAGGACGCCCCGTTTGACCGGGGAGGCGAAGAGAACCAGGGCCCAGACGAGGAGTGCCGCGATCAGCGTGTCGTTCGAGTTCGACTGCAGGGCATAGTCGGTGAAGGGGTAGGCGGCCCAGGCGAAGCCAAGGATGACGCCGAGGCGGGTCCCGCCGAGGCGGCGCCCAAGCGCGAAGAGCCCCGCGACGGTCGCCAGATCGAAGGCGATCGAGGCGGCATGCGCCGCCGCCAGGTCGTCCCAGGCCCCGTGCCAGGGGAGGGCGAGCTCGAATGGAACGTATGCGTAGTAGTTGAAGGGCCCGTAGGTGTCGCCGAAGGGATTGTCCGCGGGGAACGCGTTCAGACCCCACACCGTCTGGCCATGCGTGATGTGGTCGGCGCCGATCACCCCGGCGTAGCCGACGTCGATGACCCCCGAATCGGCAATGTTGAGAGCAACTCGGAAGCCGATCAAGAACGCGCCGGCGATTGCCAGCCAGGCGGTGGGCGCTGACGGCCGCAGGCCTTCCCCGGCGCCCCGAAACCCGGTCCAGAGCATTCGCCCGAGCAGATAGGCGAGCGGCGGGTAGACCAGCGGCACGCTGACGCCGATGTTGCCGGCGTTGAAGTAGATGAGCGAGATGCCGAACGAGAGCAGGACGAGCAGGTCGAGATGGACGACACGCCACTTTCGCCGCCAGTCGAGCAGGCCAAAGAGGAAGATCGCCGCCAGCGGCAACCAGACATAGGGCGCATTCAGCTTGTGGCCGAACTGGTTCGGGTACCCGCGGGCCATCTGCCAGGCGATCTGGTAGCCGGTCCAGGCCTCGCGGACCATCCCGGTCGCATCGTCCACGATCACCTGCACCCGCTCCGTCCCGTTGGCGAAGAAGTCCACCTGCCAGGTGCCCGCCTTGGCCTGAGCCGTGGCGCTCAGCCGCCCGTAGCGCCGGCGTTGCTCGGCGACTTCAGGGGCGGTGCGAGCGATGCGGATCGCCTTCGCCTCGGCCAGATTCTGCGCCAGGACGCCACCCCCGGGCAGCTGCGGCGTCGTCGCTGACGATCCTTTCTTCGCGGCCGAGGTGGACCCGGCGGCAGGGGCTCCCTGGCCGAGGGCCGGAGCGGGTAGCGCGAGGGCGATCGAGACCGGGACGGCGAGCGCGGCCCGTCTCAGCGCCCTTCTGCGCCGAAAGTCCACAGCTTGTTGCCGATGAAGTTGAACGGCATCGCAGCGGCGACCGAGACCGCCTGCGAGGGAATCTCGGGCGCCCCGGCGATGTCAACCAGGAGATAGAGCAGGATCAGGTTTACCCCCAGCGCCAGGACGCTGACGGTCAGGAACCGCGCCGCCTGAAAGCCTGCGTGGCCTCCGGCGGCTCGGAACGTCCAGTGACGATTCCACAGGAAGTTGTTGGTCACGGCGACGCAGAAAGCCCCCAACGCGGCGAGGATGTGGTGAACGCCAAACGCCTCGTTGAGGGCGGCAAAGACGGCAAGGTTGATCACGTAGCCGCTCGCTCCGATGACCCCAAACTTGAATAGCTGCACCCAGTTCTCCGGCTTTCGGGTGCCGAGGTGGATGCGCAGGGCCAGCTGCCAGGTCCAGTCCGCGGTGCGGGCGCTGGCGTCGCGGGCGCGCTCGCTCCGACCGACGGCCCTCGGAGCGGTCGGGTGGGCCTCCTCGACCTGCCTCACCTGGCGACTCCCGCCGCGATCTCGGTTTCACCGCGGGCCTCGGCGGCCCCAACGCTTGCATCGCCGGCCAGGCCGAAGTGATCCAGCACCAACCCAGCGAGGTCGCGAAGCGCCCACTGCTCCCGCGCGTCCTCGACGCCTGCCTCGAGGCCGCAGAGGACCAGCGGTCCGAGCGAGTCACCGGCGTGCAGCGCGCCGTGGCTGGCACCTCCGACATGTGTGGAGCCGCCCCAGTCCACGCACTCGTAGCCCTGCTCCAGGGAAACCACCAGATCCCCCGCGTTCGGCGCAGTCAACGCCGACCATAGGCGCGCCAGGCCGTCGGGATACTCGGCGTCGTCCAGGGTGCCATCGACCGGCCTCAGGGACAGGGCGGCGAGCTCGCCTTCGACATCCCAGCGCGCGCCCCGCCGGTCGGAAAGGTGCGAACCCGGGCGAAAGCGCAACTCTCCGCGCGCCGTCTCGACCACGGCCTCCGGGCCGGATCCGTTGTCGGAGTTGAGCCACGCGATCAGGTCGACACCATCGAGGACCCGAAGGCGAGCGCGCACCCCCGCGTGGGTCGTCGCCCGGCGTCTGCCCTCCGCCAGCAGGTAGATCCCCGCCGCCCGCGCGGTCGGGCTGACTGCGAGCTCAGCCGGCGCCGGCCGCTCTGCGTTCGCCGCCAGCACCGCCCAGTCCGTGCCCAGCGCACTCGCCAGAGGCACGGCCGCCCGGACGTCGGTTTGGGCATGGTCGGCAACCAGGATCACCGCGTGGCCATCCAGGAAGGCCTCGACGCCACCCGCTTCGTCGACGATCTCGCCGAAGCTGCGGTCTGCGTGCGAGATCGAGTCGACCATCGCCTCGACGCCGTGGGTGTGAGTGTGGTGGTCGTTATCGGGCAGAGAGAAGAGCAGGAAGTCGTACAGGTCGTCCCGGACCAGCTCCCGGCCCACGCACGCCGAGTAGCTGTCGCGGGTGCCCGGCCGCGCCAGCGTTGCCTTGCACGGCACCCGACGACTTGCGTAAAGCTCTCCGTAGAAGAGCTCATCGGGCCCCCAGACCGCATGGCGAAAGTTGGCCGCCACCGCCACCCGTCGCATCAGCCCCTCGAGACTGAGCTCGTGCCGTCGGCGGCCGCGATAGATCAGGAACGGCGTCACCGCAGTCCGGATCCCGGCGTCGCCAAGACGCTCGAAGACGGTCTCGACCTCGTGGGAGAGATGAGCCATGTTCAGGTTGTAGACGGTGTCGTAGAGGGTCCTGAACAGACCGAAGGCGCGAGTCGCCTCCAGCGAGGACCCGTACTCGATGTAGCGTTGCTCGGCGCGGTGGTACCAGTTCATGCCGCTGATGCCGTGCTGGTCAGGGCCGGCGCCGGTGGCGATGTCCGAGCAGGCGACCGGGGTGACCGAGGGGAAGGACGAAACGCAGTCGCCGACCAGCGAGCCGCGTTCGAGCAGGGCGGCGAAGTTGGGGGCCAAGCCGTCGGCAACCGCCCGCAGAAACATGTCAGTGCGGAGCGAGTCGACGACGATCAGGCAGAGCTTGCGAGTGGTGGTGGGCATTCGTCGAAGCGAGTCTGACGGCGAGGAAGGCGGGTAGCTCACCGAAGCACCCGCAGCCCTTCGTACTTGCGCTGTGCCCGCCGCCGACGGGCGGAGCCAAGCCAGACCATTCCCAGGAGCGCAACCAGACCCACCGGCCCCCACAACAGCGACAACCCGGCGAGGACCAGTGCTCCAAGCGCAACGATGATTCCGATCGACGAGGCGCCCTCATGGCGCGCCTGAGCGCCCGCGACGACGCCGTTGACCACCCCGAACGTGATCACGGCGATCACCGCGCCGACCGGCCAGCCCGGCCAGGCCGGATGGTCGGCGGTCGACAGCGACGCCCCGAACAGGATTCCTCCGCCGATCGCCGCTGCGGCCGCGAGAAGGAAGCCGACCACCCCGCGGCGTCCGGAGGCGCCCGCAAAGGTCCCAGCGGCGAGCGACAGCCCGATCCCCTGGCAGGTGGCTAGAAAGAGGTCCATCGGCGAGCGGCCAAGGCTAGCGAGTAGCGCGCCCTACCTTGGGGCGAGCTAGCTGCCGCCGAACGTCAGGGTTCGGCCGCAGCCCGCGAGTGTCAAGGTCAGTGGCCCATCGGTGGTGACGTCCAGGTGGGCGTTGCAGCTGAGCCGAGCGCGGGCGGGATGCACGACCACCTGAGCCAGGTTCTGGGCGTTGAGGTGGAGCACTTGGTGTGCGGTGGTGCTGGTGTCGGGATCCCAGGTCTTCAGGCGCTCGTTGTAGGGCATGGTGCCCAGATTGCCGCCCTCGAGTGTCCCGGGACCGGTTTGGGTGGGGTTCTTCGCCGGGTCGACCAGCCCGAACCCCTCCGAGCGGGCATCCACCCGCCCAAGGGGGGCGGTGCCGCTGCCGTTGCGCAGCTTTAGGCCCGAGAGCCAGTAAGCATGATTGGCAACTGTGCCGGCGGAGGGAAAGTCCATGGTCGGATTGACGACGTAAGTCACGTGGGCGGGGTTCCGGTTGACCTCGCTGGTGCCGAGGAAGGCCGCGGCCGGGGCGTACTGGTCGTTGACGGCGAGCGCGAAGTGGTCGGCGTTCGTGAACAGGTCGAACCTGTAGCGATAGCCGAGGTCGTCGAAGGTCTGTGCTTGTGCCGTCGCGCCCGCTACCGGGACCAACTCGTCCTCGCTTCCGTTCCAGATCAGGAAGGGGATCTGCCGAACCGAGGCCAGCATGCGGTTGGTGTTGCTCGCCGCGCCACCCGGTTGCGGCGGGGAGGGCGGCACCCACACCCCGAGGCCCGGGGGACCGACGACAGGGTTCGCTCGCGCGAACAGATCCGGGTACTGCGTCGCGAACTTGTAGGTGCCGTAACCGCCCATCGAGTAGCCCGCGATCGCCGTCCATTGCGGATCGAGCCGGTAGCGCCTGGCGACGTCGGCCCAGACCTCGAAGGTGTCGGCCCCCGCGTGGCCGTAGTACCAGCCGTCCGGGCCGCGACCCTCGGGCGTGATCACGATGGATCCCGGGCCCCGCTCGCCGAACTGCGACTGGTTGCGACTGTCGCCGAACTGGTTGTAGTTCGCACCGAGCGAGTGGAGCAGAAGGGTCAGTCCGTAGCCTCCCGACGGAGTGGGCGTTTTGGGGACGTAGATCGCATAGGGCTGAAGCCGCCCACGGAGCTCCCCCTGGCAGTCATTGGGGCTGCCGCAGGTGGTCGAGTAGTCGGCGCCCTGCTTGGTCTCGAAGTGGCTGGCGACGATCCGGTCCATCGGGCCGCTTCGTGGCACGCCGCCTGGCTTGCCGTATTGGTTGTCCGTGACCCCGGCCACCAGCTTGGCGAAATCAACCCTGGCGAAGAACGCGGAGATGTTGTTCCCGGCGAGCGCGTTGCCTTGCTGGCGGTCACGCCACCAAGCCGGGTCGCTGAACACGGTGTTGGGAGGGAACGTGTGCTGCCAGGGCTCGGTGAAACGGAAGGCGACGTTGAAGAAAGCGGCGGGATCGGAGAGGCCGGCGGCGCCTCCGGGACGGGTAGAGGTGGCGGCGTCGGTTGGTAAGCGATACCGCCCGAGATTCTTGTTCCACAGCCCGACGCCGGCGGCGAGGCGAATGGTGCGCTCGCCGGGATTCCAGACGCTATGGGAGACGAGGACCCGGATCTGGCGACGCTGCGCGTCGATCGAAACCTGTGGCGCCGGCTTGAGCGCCTTCAAGTCGCCGGCGCGAACGAGCTCGCCCCGGTTGCCATGGACGGTGAGGAAGAGCGCCGCCGGTGCGCTCACGTTTGCCCGGTGGGGGAACTCACGAGGCTGAGCCGAGCTGCCGATTGCGATCGTCGTGGCCACCAAAGCAGGATCCTTGAGGGTGTTGAGGGTGATCCGGAAGGCGGTGGCATCGACGAGCGGCTTCACCCGTAGCTCGACCATGTCGGCGGCGTTGTTCGCGTATGCCGGGGCGGTCGGGTACGTGTAGGTGCCATTGGGGGCCGAGAAGCTGTCTTCCCCGGTGCGAGGATCGCCGGGATCGCGGGACTCGCCATGCGCGCCGTGGTCGTCGTAGAGGAAGTCCTGGTAGAGGAACTCCCCCTGCCGGTAGGCGCTCGCGCCCGAGATCAGGATGGGGTTGGCCTTCCAGATCCCGCTGTTTTGAAGCTGCGGTGCCTTCGCCGCTGGCCGGTAAAGGATGTCTGGGCCGGGCCGCGGGGCTGGACCCTGATACAGCGAGCTGCTGGCGGTGGCGACCCCGCCCCAGAGCGCGACGGCGGCAACCGAACCGGCAAGCACAAACCCCATCCCGACCCGCACCCTGGGCACGCGCCCACTCTATCCCAGCAGCGCCGCCTGGAGGGCCGCCTGCGCTCCGGCGACCTCGCCGGGCATAGGTCGGGTGGCTTCGGCACACTTGGTCGATGGTCGAGCAGCAGGACTCCCCGAGCCCGCCCGAACCGCGCCGCCTCCCCGCTCACCGTCGGGCCCACCAGACGGCCCACGACCTCGAGCGCTACGCGGGCCTGTTCGCCCAGCGCACCCGCGTCATGCGATCGTCTGCCATGCGCGACCTGATGGCGATCACCGCTCGGCCCGAGGTGATCTCCCTGGCCGGCGGACAGGCCGATACCTCGACGTTTCCGCCCGAGACCTTCGCCGCCCAGATGACCCGGATCGCGCAGGAGTCGTCAGCGGAGGCGCTCCAGTACGGCCCCACCGAGGGGTTCGAGGCGATGAAGTCGGCGATCTGTGGCGTGATGGCAGCCGAGGGAATGGCACCCGACCCCGAGGACGTGATCGTCACCACCGGCGGCCAGCAGGCCATCGACCTGGTCACGAAGACCCTGGTCGATCCGGGTGACCCCGTGATCTGTGAGGCCCCCACCTACCCCGGCGCGGTCCCGGTGTTCAGCTCCTACCAGGCCGAGACCCACCAGGTCGAGATGGACGAGGCGGGCATGAAGATAGACCAGCTCGAGAACCTGCTCGACCGCCTCGCGGCGGATGGGCGGCGGCCAAAATTCATCTACTCAGTGCCGACCTTCCAGAACCCTGCCGGGGTCAGTCTCTCCGCCGAGCGCCGTGACCGCCTCGTCGAGCTGGCCCGCGAACGCGAGGTGCTGGTGGTCGAGGACAACCCCTACGGCCTGCTTCGCTACGAGGGCGAGCCTCAGCAGGCGCTCTACCTGCTCGACGGCGGCGACTACGTGATCTACATCGGCACGCTGTCGAAGATCCTCTCGCCCGGGATTCGCCTGGGATGGGCGGTCGCTCCCCCGCCCGTGATGGAGAAGATGGCGCTCGGAAAGCAGGCGACCGACCTCTGCACCTCGACCCTCGCCCAGTACTTCGCCCTCGAGTACTTCGCCGAGGACCGTTGGCGCTCGTATGTCGACGGCCTGTGCGAGATCTACCGCTCGCGACGCGACGCCATGCTTGAAGCGCTCCAGCGGCACTTTCCCGAACAGGCCACCTGGACCCGGCCGCAGGGCGGCATGTTCGTCTGGGCGACCCTCCCCTCCTACATCGACACCTCCGATCTGCTCGCCAAGGCCCTGCGCGAGAACGTCGCCTTCGTCCCCGGCGCCGCCGCATATGTGGACGGCCAGCAGGGGCGGAGCTCGATGCGGCTCAATTTCTCCGGCTTCGACGAGGACCGGATCCGGGAGGGAATCCGCCGGATCGGCACGGTGGTCAGTGAGCAGGTGGCGCTGTACCAGACGATTACCGGCGAACATCGCCTTCCGGCCGGGTCCGGCGAGCTGCCCGGGCCCCACGCCCACCGGCCCGCGCCACGGGGAGGGGACGTGGTCCCGCTGCGCGGGCACCGCGAGGACGGCCAGCGCGATCGATGAAGACCGCCGTGCTGAAGGGAGGCAGGTCGCTGGAGCGGCAGGTGTCGCTGCGCTCGGGAGCGCGCGTCGAGGACGCGCTGACGTCGCTCGGCCACCAGGTCGTGCCTCTCGATGCCGGGGCGGACCTGGTGCAGCGCCTGAAGCAGGAGGAGCCCGACGTCGCCTTCATCGCGCTGCACGGCCCGGGCGGCGAGGACGGCACCCCGCAAGAGCTGCTCGAGATCCTCGGGATCCCCTACACCGGGCCCGGCGTGGCTGCGTGTATCCGCTGCATGGACAAGGTCTTGGCCAAGCACCTGCTGAGGTCAGCGGGGATTCCCACCCCCGACTGGGTCGCCTTCAACTCCACCGCCTTCCGAGAGCTGGGCGCCGGCGATGCGCTGGAGGAGATCGAGGCGCGGCTTGGCTTCCCCTTGGTGGTCAAACCGGGGGGACAGGGCTCGGCCCTTGGAGTCCGGTTCGCCGCCTCGCAGGACGACGTACCCGAGGCGCTCGTGTCCGCGTTCAGCTACGACGACCGGGTGCTGCTCGAACGCCACGTCCCAGGCCGCGAGCTGGCGGTCTCGTTCCTGGACGGCGAGCCGCTGCCGGTGGTCGAGGTGCACCCCAAGGAGGAGGACCGGTTCAACTACGAGGCCCGCTACGAGATTGGCCGCACGGATTACGTCTGCCCAGCTGAGCTGGACGCCGCCGAGACCATGGAGGTGCAGGGAGTGGCGGCCCGGGCCTACGAGGCGCTCGGATGCACCGGCTTCGCCCGAGTCGACCTGATGCTCGACGCCGACTCCACGCCTCAGGTGCTGGAGGCCAACGCGATCCCGGGGCTCACTGATACGTCGCTCTTCCCGATGGCGGCCGACGCCGCCTCGATCAGCTTCGAAGAGCTGGTGGCGCGGATCGTGGAGCTCGCCCTAACCCGGCCTGTACTAGCGACGAAGTCGCGGTAGCTACGTCCGGGCCGGCCGGGTCAGGCCTGCGCCCTCGCCCGCCGGAAACGTAGGCCGGCGGCCGAGGCTTCGGGCGGA
>Ga0114129_10010663_pt1 | contig 13105 bp, 13 predicted proteins | sample RhiMetdeltSRZDD1_FD_80071 | JGI IMG/M metagenome (GOLD analysis project Ga0114129, IMG submission 80071) | Populus rhizosphere microbial communities from Tennessee, USA - Rhizosphere MetaG P. deltoides SRZDD1 (version 2) (version 2) | ecosystem: Host-associated > Plants > Roots > Rhizosphere >...
CGGCCCAGCCGCTCGGGGTACGCGAACGGCGGTTCCCAGCTCAGCCGAGCCTTGTCCCACAGCCACGCCACCGCGTCGGCGGCCGCGCGCCACGGGTTCACCCACGCCCAGACGTTCCCGAACAGGATCGTGAGCGGGACGAGCCCGAGCCAGAACAGCACCCACACGAATGTCGGCGCAATGTTCGTGCCGACCGAGCGCTCGCCGACAAGGGCAGCGGTGAAGACGAGCACGAAGAGCCCGAACCCGATCGCGCCGAACAGCACGCGGAGGGCGGAGCGCGGCACGCGGAACAGTCCCTTCAGATGCTCGCGCTGCAGGAGCGGAGAGCGCCAGAGCGCACCGAGCGCCGCGAACGAGAGGACGAGCACGGCGGCCCCGCCGTAGTACGCGAGCCATTGCGGGACCGGGGGATCCTGGATGTTGCCGATCCCGTGGGCGAGCGGGAGCGCGATCAAGGCAGGACGGTCAGCTGCGCGATCTGCTCGCCGCGGTTCTCGAGCTCGATCTCGAAGCGGCCCGTGAGGTTGGCGTCGAACCGGATGCGGACCGGCTTGCCGGGAGCAACGTCGCCCTTGAGGTCGTAGCCGTGGATGTGCACCTCGTCGCTGACGTCGGAGCCGACGATGACGACGACGGGGTCGCCCTTCCTCGCCTGCGCGCGGACGATGCCGTCAACCGGCTTGCCCCCGCGGACGCGGACGACGACCTGAACGGCCGTCGGCGCCGCAGTGGTCACGGCCTCCGTCGTGGTGGCGCCGTTCGACTCGGTGATCGTCGTCTCGGCGGTCGTCGTCGCCGCCGCCTGGCCGTCGTCGTCGCCGCCTCCGGGGCGGAACACGAGGAAGAGGACGACGAGAGCAACGGCCGCCCCGAGCCCGATCAGTAGCCGCATGTCTTTCATTCGCCGACCTAGGTGTAGCGGATTCTCCCGATCCCTCAGGCGGGCAACGCGGCCTGCGCCTCGATCAGTCCCTTCTCGGCGAGCACGTCCGCGAGTGTCGGCTCGCCGACCTCCTGCAGGCGGTACGTGACGCGGAGCGCCGGGCGCTCGAAGTCGACGAGCCGGCGCAGGTCGATCGGCGTCCCGATCAGCACGAGGTCGGCGTTCGAGCGCTCGATCGTCTGCCTGAGGTCGTCGATCTGCTCCTTGCCATACCCCATCGCAGGGAGGAGCGCGCCGACGTGCGGGTAGTCCTCGAACGTCTTCGCGATCGTGCCGACGGCGAACGGGCGCGGGTCGACGAGCTCCGCCGCGCCGTGCTGCTTCGCAGCCAGCACCGCGGCGCCGTACGTCATCTCGCCGTGCGTGAGCGTCGGGCCGTCCTCGATCGCGAGCACGCGCTTGCCGCGGATCTCGCCGGCGTCCCCGTCGACGTGGAACGGCGACGCGGCGAGGACGACCGTCGCGTTCGTCGTGTGCTCGTGGATCGAGTTCAGCACCGCGTCGATGCCCTCCTGCGGCGCGCTGTCGATCTTGTTGACGACGCAGACGTCGGCCATCCTGAGGTTCGTCTCGCCGGGGTGGTAGCGCAGCTCGTGCCCCGGCCGGTGCGGGTCGACGACGACGATGTGGACGTCCGGCCTCACGAACGGCGTGTCGTTGTTGCCGCCGTCCCAGAGGATGACGTCCGCCTCCTGCTCGGCCCGCTCGAGGATCGCGGCGTAGTCGATGCCTGCGAAGACGAGGTTGCCCTCGGCGATGTGAGGCTCGTACTCCTCGCGCTCCTCGATCGTCGCGTCGGCCGCCTCGAGGTCCTCGTAGCGCTCGAAGCGCTGGACGCCCTGGCGCGCGAGGTCGCCGTACGGCATCGGATGCCGGAGGACGGCGACGCGCTTGCCGGACTCGCGCAGCAGCTCGGCGACCCGCCGCGTCGTCTGGCTCTTGCCCGACCCTGTGCGCACCGCGCAGATCGCGACGCACGGCTTCGACGAGGCGAGCATCGTGTCGCGCGGGGAAAGGAGAACGTAGTCGGCGCCGGCCGCGAGCACGCGTGAGCCGACGTGCATCACGTGCTCGTGCGTCACGTCGGAATACGAGAAGACGACTTGGTCGATCTCGTGCTCGCGGACGATCCGCTCGAGGTCCGACTCGGGGAGGATCGGGATCCCGTCGGGGTACGCGTCGCCGGCGAGCTCGGGCGGGTACACGCGGCCGTCGATGTTCGGGATCTGCGTCGCCGTGAACGCGACCACCTCGACGTCGCCGCGGCCGCGGTAGACGACGTTGAAGTTGTGGAAGTCCCGTCCGGCGGCGCCTGCGATGAGGACGCGGGTCGGAGTCATGGCTACACCCTATTGGCGCTGCTTGACAGCGAGGCCGGTCGCTCGTACCGTCCGGCGCCTGTGAAGCGCGGCGGGCTGATCAAGTTCGTGGTCGTGATGGGCCTCGTCTTGGTGTTCGTCGTGGGGTGCTCCGTGCTCCTCCGCAGCGGCGGCTCGGGCGGCGGCGGCGGCACGGACGAAGAGGCCGAGCTGTCGACGATGACCTTCCAGCAGTTCAACGCCGTGCAGAACGGGATCACGCAGAAAGAGCTCGAGGACGAGTTCGGCCCCGTCGTCCCGCGGCAGACCGTCGTCTCTGCGGGCGTGATCTCCGACGATCCGCTGACCGCGAACTGCGTCTACTACAAGGCCGACCCGCCGACGTTCGGCGAGTGGTTCGAGTTCTGCTTCGAGGGCGGGACCCTCGTGAACAAGAACAGCCTCTAAGCGGCCTGTTCGCGAACCTTTTCGGCGACCGACTCCATCTCGAGCTTCGCCCCGGTCACCTCGCGCAGGAGCTCGTCGGCGTTCATCCGCTGCCCCTCCGACCAGAGCTCGCGGAGGAGCGAGCCGGCCGAGCGCTGCGTGTACCAGTCGCGCCCGAACTTCTCGCGCAGGAACGAGGAGAGCTGCGCCTCGAGCGCCCAGGCACGCAGGTACGCGTGGACGTAGAACCGCCCGTCCATGTCCCAGAGGTAGTCCTGGGGAGCGGGCGTGATCTTGAGCGCGTCGGCCTGGAGCTCGACGTAGCGCTCGCGCATCGTCGTCGGGTCGTCGGCCTGATGGAACTCGATCTCGTAGAGCAGCTTCGCGCAGTACCGGCGCACGAAGTAGAGGAGCACCGCGGCGCCCTCGGCGGCGTACTCCTGCGGCTTCGGGAAGTCGAGCATCCGCGAGAGCCAGCCGGGCTCGTCGGTCAGGTGCTCGAGCAGCATCGCCCAGCCCTCGGTGACCGCGTTGTCGCCGAGCCGCTTGTCCTCGACCGAGAGCGAGCCCGAGGTGTGCGCGAAGTGCTCGGCGTGGCCGGCCTCGTGGAAGAGCGCGCTCCAGTCGTCCGCGCCGCCCGTCGGCTTGATCACGAGCATCACCTTCTCGGGAACCTCGATCGGGACGCAGAACGCGCGCGGATCCTTGAGCGGCCGGTTCTCGACGTCGAGGTGGACGTTCTCCTGCGCGTCGAGGTCGACGCCGAGGCCCTTCAACGTCTCGCGGAGCGCGGGCACCATGCGGTCCCCCGGGAAGCCGGCGTCCCACGTGGTCGCGCGCATCATCCGGTCCTTGTCCCAGCGCTCGGCCTCCGACAGCGGCATCCCGACGCGCGCGCGGAAGAGCCGGTCGCCGATGCGCGTGTGCAGTTGCTCGGTCGAGTCGAGCACGGCGCGACACTGGGCTGCGAGTCCGTCGAGGTCGTAGCCGAACTGCTGGTAGAGCTCGAAGTAGTTCTTCGCGCCGAGCTCGCTGACCGCGTCGCGCGTACGCGCATGTGCCTCGAGGTAGAGCGGGTTCATGTGCTCGTCGACGAGCTCGTTCCGCACGCGCTCCAGGCGCTCGCGCTTCGCTCGGTCGGGCTCGTTCATGATCGCCGGCTTGAGCATCCGGAACGGGATCTCCTCGCCGTCGATCGTCGTCTTGAGCCCCGCCTCGGCCTCCGCCAGCTTCTCCTCGAGCTCCTTCGTCAGCTGCCCGAGATAGCCCTCGCACGCGAAGCGCCAGAGCTCGCGGATTCCGGCGCTGCCGTTGACGGCCGCGCCGATCGACTGCGCCTGCTCGATCGTCGTCAGGTCGGCGAAGTCGTCGTAGATCGACTCGATCTCGAGCTTTTCCTTGTGGCCCGCGAAGTGGAGGTAGTACTCCTCGTCGAGCGCCGCGATGAAGCGGTCGGCGCGCTGGCGGTAGGCGTCGAGGTCTCTCGCGGACGCTGGGGCCACAGTCGGCATCGGGCTCGTAGGATAGTCGCATGCACGAAATCCGCCTCCGAACCGACCGTCGGACGCAGCTCGTCGACATCACCCGGGACGTCCAGGAGGCGGTGAACGGGAACGGCGACGCCTCGGCCGCCCTCATCTACGTCCCGCACACGACCGCGGGCGTGACGATCAACGAGCACGCCGACCCGGCGGTCGCCCGCGACTTCGAGGCCGCCCTGGAGAAGATGGTCGGGGACGACTGGGGCTGGCAGCACATCGAGGAGGGCGAGGAGAACGCGCCCTCGCACATCCGGGCGGCGCTCATGAGCCCGCAGGTGCTCGTCCCCGTCAGCGACGGCCGCCTCGCCCTCGGGACGTGGCAGGGCATCTTCTTCTGCGAGTTCGACGGCCCACGCGAGCGGAAGGTCTACGTCTCGACGCTCAAGTGAGCGTTGCCTCATGAGGCACGCGATGCCATGATCGCCGCCGGGGTCACATGGGCGGCGCTATCAAGGTGTATCTCCTCGACGACGTGGCCGCGATGCGGCTCGTGCTGCGAACCGTCCTCGAGCTCGAGGGGATGACGGTCGTGGGCGAGGCGGGTGACGGCGCGGTCGGGATCGGCGAGATCGCCGAGCTGCAGCCGGACGTCGTCGTGCTCGACCTCTCGATGCCCGGGCTCGACGGGCTGGAGGCGATCCCGCTCATCCACGAGCGGGCGCCCGACGCCGAGATCGTCGTCTTCTCGGGCTACACGAGGGCGCAGATGGCCGGGCCCGCGCTCTCGCTCAAGGCCGGGCGCTACGTCGAGAAGGGCGAGCCGCTCGAGCGCGTCGTCGAAGCCGTGCAAGATCTGGCCGCATGAGCTCCAAGCCGAGAGTCTGGGTGCTCGCGCTCGCGGTGGCGCTCTTCGTGCTGGTCGTGTTCCTGCGGCTCGTGATGGACGAGAGGGAAGAGCCGCCGACCGTCGCGTTCGCGCCGTCGGTCGCGCTCATCGCGCTCGAGCTCGGTGCGGTCGCAGGAGGGCTCGCGGGCGCCGCGGCCGTTGCGACGGCCGCTTTCACGCAGGAGTCGCCGGTCACGTTCTGGAGCGTCACGTTCCGGTCCGGCGGGCTCGTCGTGCTCGGCATCCTCGTGGGCGCGCTCGGACACCGGCTGCGGCTCGCCCGCGCGTCGGCCGACGCTGCGACGCAGATCAACGACGACGTCGTCCAGTCACTCGTGCTCGCGAAGTACGCGCTCGAGCGCGGGGACGTCGACGAGGCGCAGGCGCACGTCGACGAGACGCTCGCGTCCGCGAAGCAGATCGTCGCGGGGCTCACTTCTCCCGACGTCCGGCCCGGCGACCTCCGGCGGGTCTCGTGATCCACGTCCAGGGTCTCTCGAAGCGGTACGGGAGCGTCCTCGCGGTCGACGATCTGTCGTTCCGGGCAGAGCCCGGCACGATCACGGGCTTCCTCGGCCCGAACGGCGCCGGCAAGTCGACGACGCTCCGCTCGGCGCTCGGGCTGGTCCACCCCGACGCGGGCGGCGTGACCGTTCTCGGCGTCCCGTACCAGCGGCTCGACAGGCCGCTGCACCGCGTCGGAGCCGTGCTCGAGGCCAGCGAGGTCCACCCGGGGCGCTCGGGCCGGAACCACCTACGGATCCTCGCGACCGCCGCGGGGATCCCGCGCTCGCGTGTCGACGAGGTGCTCGGCCTCGTCGAGCTGAGCGCGGCGGCGAAGCGCCGCGTGAAGGGCTACTCGCTCGGGATGCGGCAGCGGCTCGGGCTGGCCTCGGCGCTGCTCGGCGATCCCGAGGTGCTCGTGCTGGACGAGCCCGCGAACGGCCTCGACCCCGCAGGGATCCGCTGGCTGCGCGACCTCCTGCGCTCGCTCGCGGCGGAGGGCAGGACGGTCCTGCTCTCGAGCCACGTGCTCGCCGAGGTCTCGCAGACGGTCGATCGCGTCGTGATCATCCACCGGGGCAAGCTCGTACGACAGGGCTCGATTGCCGAGGTGCTCGCCGGTGCCGAAGGCGCGACGCGAGTCCGGAGCCCCGACGCGCAGCGCCTCGCCGCGCTCCTCGCCGCACGCGGCTCGACCGTGACCGATCTCGGCGACGGGGTGCTGGCCGTCGACGCGCCGCCCGAGCAGGTCGGCGAGCTCGCCGCGGCGAACGCCGTCGTCCTTCACGAGCTCACCGTCGAGCAGGCGACGCTCGAGGAGGTCTTCTTCGAGCTCACGGGAGGCGAGACGACGCAATGAGCGCGCTCGTCGTCTCCGAGCTGCTCAAGATCCGCACGACGCGGTCGTTCTGGGGCTACGTCTCAGCCATCGCGCTGCTGACCGGCGTCGGAGCCGCCGCGCACATCGGGTCGACGCAGGAAGCGGCGCGCCACGAGCTCAGCTTCACGCTCGGGCTCGTGGACATCGTCGGCGTCGCCGTCGTGATCGCGATCATCCTCGGGATCACGATCGTCACGAACGAGTTCCGGCACGGGACGATCACGCCCACCTTCCTCGTCGAGCCGCGGCGCGAGCGCGTGCTCGGCGCGAAGGCGATCGCGGGGGTCGCGTTCGCCCTGGCGTTCGCCGCGCTGGCGTTCGTCGTGATCGCGGCCGTCGCGATCCCGTGGCTCACGATCATCGACGTCCCGCTGAGGCTCGGCGACGGCGACGTCTGGACGCGGATCGCGGAGCAGCTTCTCGCCGTCGTGCTCTGGACGCTGCTCGGCGTCGCGATCGGGACCGTCGTCCAGAACCAGGTCGCAGCTCTCGTCGGGACGCTGGTCTGGATCTTTCTCGGCGAGAACCTGCTCGTCGGGCTTGCCTCGCTGCTCGACTTCGACACCTGGGCCGAGTACCTCCCGTTCCATGCGCTCGACGCCGCCGACGGGTCCGGTGGAGACAACCTCCTCTCGTACTGGCCGGGCGTCGTCGTCTCGGTCGGGTGGATCGCGCTTCTGGGCGCCGCGGGGACCTGGCGCACCCGCCGCCGCGACATCACCTGAGCCGGACGGCCTACGCTGCGGGCATGGCCCCGCCCGTCACGAAGGACCAGGAGCTCGAGCTGACGGTCGACTCGCTCGCGTACGGAGGGAACGGCGTCGCGCGGCTCAACGGATTCGTCGTCTTCGTCAGGCGCGGCCTCCCGGGCGATCGCGTCCGCGCCCGCGTCACGAAGGTGAAGCGCAATCACGCGGAGGCGCTCGCGACGGAGATCCTCGAGGCGGGCGCCGCGCGCGTCGACGCGCCGTGCGCGCACTACCCGGCCTGCGGCGGCTGCCGTTTTCAGGACCTCGCCTACGGGGCGCAGCTCGACGCGAAGTCCGGTCAGATCCGAGACGCGTTCACGCGCCTCGGCGGTCTGCCGGACCCGCCGCTCGAGGAGATCGTCCCGGCGGCGTCGGTCTTCCACTACAGAAACAAGCTCGAGTACTCGTTCACGCAGGACGAGGACGGCCCGACACTCGGCTTCCACAGGGCCGGGCGCTGGGACGAGGTGCTGGAGATCGAGCAGTGCTGGCTCACGACGGACCTCGGCAACGCGGTGCGGAACGCGGTACGCGACTGGGCACGCGAGGAGAAGCTCGAGGCGTACGACCAGGAAGCGCAGACCGGCTACCTCCGGCATCTCGTCTACCGCGAGGGCCGCAACACCGGTCAGGTCCTCGTGCAGCTCGTGACGGCGCCGGGCGAGCGCTTCGAGACGGGCTACTTCGCGGAAGTGCTGCGGCGGTTCCCGGAGGTTCGCTCGGTGCACTGGGCGATCAACGACACGCCGGCCGAGGTGACGAACCTCCCGACGAAGCTGCTCTGGGGCGAGGACTCGATCGAGGAGGAGCTCTGCGGCCTGCGCTTCCGCGTCAGCCCGAACGCCTTCCTCCAGACGAACACCGAGATGGCAGAGGTGCTGTACGGGATCGCGCGCGAGTTCGCCGGCCTGACCGGGAAGGAGACGGTCTGGGACCTCTACTGCGGGATCGGGACGATCGGCCTCACGCTCGCGGCCGACGCGCTGACGGTCTGGGGCATCGAGGTGTCGGAGGAGTCCGTCGCGCGTGCGCTCGAGAACGCCGAGCTGAACGGGGTCACGAACGCGGCGTTCTTCGCCGGCAACGTCGGGCAGGCGATCGAGGAGCTCCGGGAGCGCTCGGGGCCGCCGGACGTGGTCGTCGTCGACCCGCCGCGCGCCGGGCTCGCCGGCAAGGCACTCCGGCGGCTCGGCCGCATCGGCGCACCGCGGATCGTCTACGTCTCGTGCAACCCGACGACGCTCGCCTCCGACCTGAAGACCCTGCGCGAGGACTGGGGCTACGAGCTCCTCCGCGCCCGTCCGGTCGACATGTTCCCGCACACGCCGCACGTCGAGTGCGTCGCGCTCCTCGAGCAAACCGCTCCGCCCGAGCAGTCGTAGAACGCTACGGAGGCGGGTCTTCCCCTGCCGACTCCCGATGGGCGGGCGTTTCAGGTGCCCTGGGCGCCCGCCCTTCCCTTCGCCACCGCCGGAACGCGCGCCAGAGCAGGTCGGCGTTCACCGCGAGGAAGCCGAGCGCGAGGAGCGGCAGCGCGGGGAGACCGCTCACGTCGAAGAAGTACGTGCCTGCCAGCGTGAGGCCGAACGAGAGCGTCATCGCGAGCCATGTCGCGCGCACGCGGAGCGCGAACCGGTCGGCCGCGCCGAGGAAGAGCGCGAAGAAGAGGAGGTCGGGCAGCCCGAGCTTCGCCGACGAGTCGACGCTCTCGACGCGGAGATCGGTCGGCGCGAAGCGACTCGACGTGGCGCCGCCGCGCTGCTCGCCGTCGTTGACGTCGTCGGCGCGCGCGACGATCGACGCCGAGCCGTCGCCGGCGCCGCGCGTGACGACGCGGTAGGTGTAGTCGCGGTCGGCGTCGAGCTCCGCCTCGAGGAACCCGATCTGCCCGTTGTCGTTCTCGTCGCGTAGCGGCTCGTCGTTTCGCTTGCCGCCGGGCGTGCGGAAGACGTCGAACGACCGCGGCCCCGCGAGCGGCTCGCGCCAGACGACGAACGCCTGACGCTCGCCCGGCAGCGGGAACGAGAACGACAGCGCCGTGAACACCTCGGGCCGCTCGCTGATGATGTGGTGCGTCGGCCCGCGCCAGACGGAGTACGAGTCGACGACCGGGATCAGGAGCGCGACGAGCGCGACCCAGAGCGCGCTCTCGAAGTAGCCGAGAAACCAGAACGCGACCGCGGTCGCGGCGCCGAGCTTCGCGAAGTTCGCGACGACCTCGAGGTCGGCACGGCTCGCGACGACCGCGAGCACCGCGAGCGCGATCCCGGCGCCGAGCAGCCCGCGCCACCGCCGGACGGGCAGCGCGAGCCACACGAGCCCGAACACCGCCGGGATCAGCCCGAACGCGACGAACAGCACGTCCGCCGTCGTCGGGAGGTTCGGAAGCTCGCGGAAGAACGCGTAGTACGCGAGCAGCGCGCCGAGCAGCGCGAGCCCGGCGACGAACCGCGGCGTTAGTAGGGCGGCAGCTCGGCCCACCACGCCCCGACCGCCTTGAACGCCTGCCAGAAGCGCGTCTTCGCGGCCGCTTCGTCGAGCGAGGCGTCGATGTCCGGCACGACGAGCGCGTCGATCGTCGGCGTGAACCGCTGCACGTCGCCGAGGCGCCCCTCGAGCATGCCGGCGAGCGGGAAGGCGAGCGTGTTCACGAACGCGAGCGCGTCGTCGCCCATGACGACGACGAGCTTCGGCTGGACGATGTGGAGCTCGCGCGTCAGCTGCGCGCGCGCCTCGTCCTCGTCCTGGCCGACGAACTTGATGCAGTTCGTCCCGTAGACGGCGAGCGGGTCGATCCGGAGCCGCTGGAGCGACTTGAGGATCGCCTGGCCGGCGCGGCCGAAGAACGCGACGCCCTCCTGCACCTCTGGCGGCTGGGGCCCGTACTTGACCATGAAGACGTCCGCGAGCGGGTGGCCCGAGCCGAGTACGGGGACGGCGCCGTCCGGTGCGGACCGCGCGATCTCGTCTCCGAGGTCGTTCGTCTCGGAGATCGCTTTTTGCAGGTACTTCTCGGAGATTTCGTCGGGCGACACGGCGGACACGGCGGGGTCCTACGAGTTCGTGGTCAGCGAACTCTTTCCTTGGCCTGGGCCGCCCACTTGAGCGACTGGAGGTAGAGGAGCGACCTCGGACGGCGGAGGACCTGCGCCGTCCGGAGGCTCTGGAGGAACTCCTGCGGCCCGTCGAACGCCCGCATGCGGAGGACGCCCGTCCCGACGCCCTGGAGGACGTGGGCGTCCGAGCCGGCGCCCATCTGGAGGCCGTACTTGCGGGCGAAGCGGAGCGCCTCGTCGTTGTAGGCCTCGAAGAGGAGCCGTGCGTTGTAGACCTCGAGCACGTCGATGTCGGCCAGGTGCCGGTGGATCGTCGCGGGCTCGGGGATCGTGTGGATGCGGTCGAACGGGTGGGGGAGGTAGACGACGCCGCCCTGCCCCTTGATCGCGGCGATCGTGTCCGAGAACGACATCCCGCGCGGGATCTCCTCCTGGAGGAAGAGGCCGATCACCTCGCCCTGGTCGTCGGTCTTCACCTCCTCGCCGCGGATCACGATCAGCTCGCGGTCGCGCGCGAGCTCGGCTGCTTCGAGCGCGCCTCCGAAGACGTTGTGATCGGTGATCGCGATCGCCCCGAGCCCCTGCTCCTCCGCGTGGTCGAGCAGGTCGAGCACGGGCGTCTGGCAGTCGCTCGACCAGCTCGTGTGCATGTGCAGGTCCGCGAGGATCCAGGGGCGGTCGGCGAGCGGGTCGCCGTCGCCGGAGGGGCGGCGCCTTCCGGCGAGGCGCTCGTAGAGGGACTCAAGCTCGAGCGCGACCCGGGCAAAGCTCTGTGGCTCGGCCCACGTGCGCGCCGACTCCTGCTCGCGCGTCCGGTGCTGCGCGTTCTCGGCCAGCCGCCCGACCGCCGCGGCGGCGAGCTCGGGCTGCTCGTCGATCCCCGGCGGGTCGACGATCGCGGCGCCCGCGGCGGCCGCTTCGAGGCGCAGCCTCGCGAGACCCGCCGGTGCCGGGACGAACACGGCCGCGGACGAGAGCAGTCCCGCGCGCTCCGTCCCCGCGCGGAGCGTCGAGATCGACACGCGGTCGACGACGGCGCGCGGGATGAACGGCCGCCCGAACGTCGTCCGCGTGCGCACGAACGCGACGCGCCACCCGGGGAGGTCGCGGAGCGCACGGAGCACGGCGCGCGCGACGGGCCGGGCCGACGGCCGCCACTCGACGACGATCAGCTGCTCCTTCGCGGCAGGCGAGAAGAGCTCCGTGTCGACCCCTTCCGAGATCAGCCCGAAGTCGCCGGGGAAGCGCTCGGCCGCCGCGCGGGCCGTCCGCTCGCTCGTCGCGAGCAGCGCGTCCACGCGCCCGAGCAGCCGCTCGCGCTGCGCCTTCCCCGGTGGGTATGCGAGGCGTTCCGGTGAGAAGAACGTCGCGACCGCGAGCGACTCGGCGTCGCGGAGCGCGAGATACGACAGGCTCGGCAGCCCCGGCTCGACGCCGTGGACGATGTCGAAGCGCCCCTCGCGGAGCGCGAGCTCGAGATTGAAGCGGGCGCCGACGGGGACGCCCATCTGGGAGCGCCGCGAGATCGGAACGGCAGGCCCGACCGCGATCAGGTCCGCGTCCGCGCCGCTCTGGAGCGCACGGCGCCCGGCGGCGAGCTCGCGCGCGCGGTTCGACGGCGCGAGCACGGTGACGTGATGGTCGAGCGTGCGCAGCTCGCGCGCGAGGCCGTCCACGTGGTCGTTGACCGAGTGCGGCTGCGACCAGGCGAACGGTGTGACGAGGCAGACGCGGAGCGGCATGCCTTGGCCGAGTCTAGTCCGGGCCGCCGCTCCGCCTGCCTGTCCGGTGGGTCAGACCGTCGTGCGCTCCGGCGTGAGCTGGTTCTCCTCGATGAAGCGCTCGACCGCGTCGTGCGCGTCGTCGTCCGCGATCTGGACGGGCGGCGACTTCATGAGGTAGGCGCTCGGCCCCTCGAGGGCGCCGGCGACGCCGTTGTTCATGGCGAGCTTCGCGAGGCGGACCGCGTCGATCACGATCCCCGCCGAGTTCGGCGAATCCCAGACCTCGAGCTTGAGCTCGACGTTCAGCGGTACGTCGCCGAAGCTCGAGCCCTCCATGCGGATGTAGGCCCACTTGCGGTCGGTCAGCCACGGCACGTAGTCGGACGGGCCGACGTGCACGTTCTTCTCGCCGAGGTCGTAGTCGAGCATCGACGTGACGGCGTTCGTCTTCGAGATCTTCTTCGACTCGAGGCGTTCGCGCTCGAGCATGTTCAGGAAGTCCGAGTTGCCGCCGACGTTGAGCTGCATCGTCTTGTCGAGATGGACGCCGCGTTCCCGGAAGAGCGACGTGAGCACGCGGTGCGTGATCGTCGCGCCGACCTGCGACTTGATGTCGTCGCCGATGATCGGAACACCGGCCTGCTCGAACCGGCGCTGCCAGTACGGCTCCTTCGCGATGAAGACCGGCATGCAGTTCACCATCGCGCAGCCTGCGTCGAGGATCTGCTCGGCGTACCACTTCGTCGCCATCTCCGAGCCGACGGGCAGGTAGTTGACGACGACGTCGGTCTTCGTCTCCCGGAGGATCCCGGCGACGTCGGCCGTCTCGCCGGGCGACTTGTCGACGATCTCGCTCAGGTACTTGCCGATGCCGTCGTGCGTCATCCCGCGGGAGACCTTGATGCCGGTCGCCGGGACGTCCGCGAACTTGATCGTGTCGTTCGGGTGCGCCCAGATCGCGTCGGCGAGGTCCTTGCCGACCTTCGTCGTCGTCACGTCGAACGCCGCGGTGAACTCGACGTCGCGGACGTGGTAGCCGCCGAGGTCGACGTGCATGAGGCCGGGGACGAACTGGTCCGGCGACGCGTCGCGGTAGTACTCGACGCCCTGCAGGAGCGCGTTCGCGCAGTTGCC
>Ga0114129_10010664_pt1 | contig 13103 bp, 10 predicted proteins | sample RhiMetdeltSRZDD1_FD_80071 | JGI IMG/M metagenome (GOLD analysis project Ga0114129, IMG submission 80071) | Populus rhizosphere microbial communities from Tennessee, USA - Rhizosphere MetaG P. deltoides SRZDD1 (version 2) (version 2) | ecosystem: Host-associated > Plants > Roots > Rhizosphere >...
ATTGGCGTCCCGTACGGGAGTCGAACCCGTGTCGCCGCCGTGAAAGGGCGGTGTCCTAGGCCACTAGACGAACGGGACGCATATGGTGAGTAGTTCGTGCCTGATGGCAAGCGGGTAACTTAGCGTAACGATTTGGAGACTGTCAAACGTGACTACCCAACCTTTTTTAACCACTGAGGCACAAAGACACAAAGGACGAAGATGTTAACTCCATCGCTTGCTGCTTTGTGTCTTGGTGACTTTGTGGTTCAAAAGGCCTTCAGTCTTTCCGTAACTTTTTTCTCCCTCGCGGTAATACATGATCAGAGGCCTCCTCGAGAGCGCGAATAGCATCCAATCGCTCTAATCTCCGCAGTGTGGTCCTCAGCTCGTCTCCCCGTCTCTAATCGATCGACATTTCAAACGAGGTATGTGATGGGTGGAACTGTCCGCAATGAATATGTCCCCACGATCATCAACTCTCGCCCACTTCTTGCTCGACTGGCGGTCGAGCTCAGTTCAGTTCAACGGGATCTCAAGGCTGCCTGGCCCGAGTTCAGGAAACATCCTGTCGAGTCAGTAATAGAAATCAGTCGAAACAGGATCAGACGAGTGGGTCACGGGCTCGTTGCTCCAAACTTTCTCACTGCTCTTGCAACTGTCCTTTGTATTGTCGCCACAGCGCTGCTTTTTGATCGAACGCGTATCGAAAAAAACCCTCCAACGGATGACAAAAGCGCCGACATTGCAACTGAAATAAGGATTCTCGATCTCCACCAGCCTGATTCCTCGCATGACGACAGCATAGGACGAGGCGGAAAAAGTCGAGTCGGATTTACGAAGGGCTCGGGTGAAGGCTCAGGCGAGGTTCGTCAAAGCGCGCAGGGTGGAGGCTCGGGCGGCGAACGCGAATCACTTCCTCCGCAGATTGGAAAGCTGCCACCACCATCAAACGTGCTTGCTTCAATACCCAAAACGCCGCCTGTTTATGCTCCGGCGCTGCCCGTTGCGGGAATGGATATCGATCCCGCTCTCTGGAAAGACATGAAGGCCCCCGTCTTTGGTGATCCAAGATCAAGTTCAACGGCGCCTTCAAAGGGACCCGGTGACGGTGGCGGCATTGGCACAAACAACGGTCTGGGTGTTGGCGAAGGTAACGGCCCAGGTTTTGGTCCGGGCAACAACGGAAACATGGGTAATGGTGACAAACAGACTGGTTGTTGCGGCGGATCTGGTGGCGAGGGCGACGCTAACTGGAGCAATCGAATCTTTCCAGGCAAAGAAGTTGAGCAACGCGCAAGACTACTTTCTAAGCCTGAACCGCAATACACAGAAGAAGCACGACGCAATCAGATCACCGGAACAGTGATGCTGCGAGTTGTGTTTTCGAGCTCCGGACAAGTCGAACAGATCCGCGCAGTGCAAACACTCCCGTTTGGGCTCACCGAAAAAGCGATTGCCGCAGCGAGACAGATCAGGTTCGTGCCGGCGACAAAAGGCGGGCATCCGGTATCACAGTGGATGCAGTTGGAATACAACTTCAATTTGTACTGAGGATGGACTTGGGTTTTTGGTCTTGGGCCTTGAAGGCAATCAGTACCACCTCGGTGCGGACCGGGGCAGTAGCCCGACTGTCAAGGAGGGCTGTGGTGCATTGCGTATGCTAGCTCGTCAACAAAGCCCTCCTTGACAGTCGGGCTACTGCCCCGGTGCAAGTTTCTGATTGCCGTTCGTTCTTTACTTCAGAAGTTTTGGAACAGCCTGCATTTCACGGCGTCTAACTTGGTGGACTGCTTATCGCAATTGTCATTGGCTTACGAGAACCCTTCAGGAGAAGTCTCATGCTAGAAAAGCTCTTTAAAAAAACGTATCTGTTTTTGCTCCTCCTCGTTCCTCTTTCACTCTTCGTAATCATCATCAAATCTTCAGAGCGTGAAGCAGTTGCCCAAACAGGCGAGACTTCCGGTGCGCTGGTCGTTTTCGATCCCACGGGCAAAACGAAGAGACAATGCCCTCTGAAGCACACGGATGTGAAAGCGGAAATCAGTGGGTTCCTGTCTCGCGTAAACGTAACTCAAGAGTTTGAAAATCCATTCAAAGAGAAGATCGAAGCTGTCTACACGTTTCCCTTGCCACAGAATGCCGCCGTTGACGACATGACGATGACAATTGGAGAGCGCATCATCAAAGGAAAAATATTGCCGAGCGAAGAAGCCCAGGCAGTTTACGAAGCAGCAAAATCAAGTGGAAAGACAGCAAGTTTGCTCGATCAGGAACGGCCAAACATCTTCACGCAATCAGTTGCTAACATTCTGCCTGGTGATCAAATCAAGATTACGATCAGTTACGTCGAGACGTTGAAGTACGAAGATGGAGCTTATGAGTTTGTGTTCCCGATGGTTGTCGGACCTCGTTATATCCCAGGGAATACCGAGATTTCGAAACGCGGCAACGGCTTTGCTCCTGATACTGATCAGGTTCCAGATGCTTCACGAATAACTCCGCGAATGCCTCCGCCAGGTTTGCGCAGTGGCCATGATATTTCACTGGACATTCAGCTTGATGCAGGGCTGATCGTTGACAGTCTTAATTCGAAATCACACGATGTTGATGTTCAACGACCTACCCCGCAGAGTGCGCATGTTCGACTGAAAGATGGCGCAACGATCCCGAACAAAGATTTCGTCCTTCGTTACGACGTGGCTGGCGGAGCAATCCAAGATGCTCTGTTGACTCACCGATCCGACAAAGGTGGTTTCTTCACCATGATTCTTCAGCCACCCGATCGAGTCACTGCTGCTGACGTTACTCCCAAAGAGTTGGTGTTTGTCCTCGACACATCTGGATCGATGCAAGGATTTCCGATCGAAAAAGCTAAAGAGACGATGAAGCTCGCTCTCGACAGTCTTTATCCGTCAGACACTTTTAACCTCATCACGTTCGCCGGGGACACCAGCATTCTGTTTCCGCAGCCAGTGCCTGCAACAAAAGCAAACCTTATGAAGGCACAGGCATTCCTTAGCTCGCGTGCCGGCGCAGGTGGCACCGAAATGATGACGGCGATAAAAGCCGCTCTCGAGCCGTCGGACAAGCAGGATCACATTCGCATCGTTTGCTTCATGACTGACGGTTACGTCGGCAACGACATGGAGATTATCTCTGAAGTTCAAAAACATCAGAACGCGCGAGTCTTTGCGTTTGGAATCGGCGGATCGGTAAATCGATTTTTGCTGGACAAGATGGCGGAAGCAGGACGTGGCGAAGTTGAATATGTAGCTTTGAACGATGACGGCTCCGCGGCGGCGAAGAGATTTCATGAGCGTGTGCGTAGCCCGTTGTTGACCGATATATCGATCGACTGGAACGGATTGCCGGTCACTGATGTCTACCCGCAACGCATTCCCGACCTGTTCTCAGCAAAGCCGTTGGTGCTTTCAGGAAGATTCACATCTGCAGCGAATGGCACGCTTCATCTGAAAGGTAAGGTCGCAGGCAACGACTTCGCTCGCGATATTCAAGTGTCCTTTCCAGAGACGATGGCCTCGCATGACGTGCTGGCCTCACTCTGGGCTCGGCGTCGCATTGATGATCTGATGTCACAGGATTTCAGTGGCGCGCAATCCGGGAACATGAATGCGGAGTTGAAACAGACAATCACGCAAGTCGGACTCGAGTATCGGTTGATGACGCAATTCACTTCGTTTGTTGCGGTGGAGGAGATGGTTGTGACCGATGGTGGACAGCCGAGACGGATCGATGTGCCAGTGGAAGTGCCGGAAGGAGTGAATCAGTTGATGGTGGATCCGAATGCTGGGTCGGTGCAAACCGCGCAGGCTTATGCATTCTCGGTAAACGGAATGGCAAAGGCTCGTCGTGCGCCGATTAGCGGAGGTATTGTCGCCGGTGCTGGAGCAGGCAGGGGAACAGTTGCATTGCCGAAGGCGACCCCAGCCAATGCACCTCCGACGGTGGCCGGAATTGCGATGGCTGACAAGGAAGAACGTGCGGCCGTAACTTCGCCGGAAGAGCAGCGTCTAAACGCGCTACGTTCCAAACTACATCCGACTGTAATGGCCGTCGTGATGCGACTGCGAAACAAACAAGCCAGTTCAACTGTTGATGAGCAAAGCTTCGTGCGCGATGGAAAAGCTGAAGTGCAAGTTTGGATGACGGAGAAGTCAGCGGAAGCTATGGCGAAACTAAAAGAGTTGGGCTTTGAGGTTATCCTGGACCAGAAGAACTCAAGTCTGATCATTGGTCGAGTGACAATCGACAAGCTCGAAGCACTCGCGGACTTGAAATTTGTCCGATATGTATCGCCACAGGCGAGTAGGTGATTGGGCAGCACCACCGAGGACACAAAGGACTGCACCGTTGTTGATTTCTTCTTGAGTGCCGCAAGAATCGAGAGACTGGACGTTCTCCTATCAGGATCGGAGGCGAATAACGATGGCACGGTTCACTAACAGGCTCGATAACGTTCGCGTTGCTGTTCCTTGCCCGGCTAATTGGGACAGCATGTATGGCAACGAGCGGGTTCGTTTTTGCGGGGAGTGCCAATTGAATGTCTACAACCTTTCCGAGATGTCGCGAGCGGAAGCCGAAAAGTTGATTGGCCAGGCTGAAGGTCGCTTGTGTGTTCGCTATTACCGAAGACGAGACGGATCGATCATCACGCAGAATTGTCCCGTTGGCTTGCGCGCGCTCAAGCGAAGACTATCGCGCATCGCGAGTGCCGTTGCCACATCGGTGTTGAGTTTCTTCGCTGGAATCGCGTTTTACGAGAAGACTGTCCCACGTCACACGATGGGAACAATTGCTATCGATGTTTATCAACCAATTCCCCCGAGCGTACAAGTAACGCCTCCAGTTACTCTACCTGCTCCCGATCAAGTTTTGATGGGAAAGGCCGTGGTGGGCAGACTTGTTCCCATAAAGATCTCGCGCCCGTCGGCAGGAAAGCCACGGAGCGCCCGCTAACGAGATTAATCTGAAATCTGAAATCTTCAATCTTAAATCTTCTTGACTTCCTCTCAGCTTCCGTCTACTTTCACGTGGCACAGAAATTTTTGATCTTTTGAAAAACTTGTAGAGGCGCGACTTCCAAGAGTAAACAACTTCCGTTTTGTAAGATGACGAAAAGTTGAGTTGTTGAAAGGGGTGGGTCGCCGAAGCTCATTGCTTTCTCTTCGTCGAGAGCAGCGAGTTGGTTGCTGCGGCTAAATCCGCGGGACTGTCACCTTATTGGTGGAGAGCTACGACAACATTTGAATACGCGTCGCTGATTTGGCGGCGCGAGTTCGAGTTTATGATTTCTTAAGAGGTCGGTCGTGTTTCCACGATCGGCTTTTTTTTGTCCGATATGCTTTAGCTTGTCGTGTGATCCGAAACACGAACGCTGAAGTATTCTGTGCACGTTGCGAATTCAATGATCTTTCGTGTTTCGGATCACACGACAAGCTAAAGCATATCGGACATTATGATCATGCCAACCATAATGAAATTCGGCGGAACGTCAGTCGCCGACGCCAGTGCCTTTGAAAACGTCGCGCAGATTGTTGCGAGTCGCGTTGACTCCGTGCCCGTAGTCGTCGTGTCCGCGATGAGTGGTGTCACTGATGCGCTGCTCAATAGTACCGTCATCGCCGCAGAAGCTAGAGGCGATGATGCGATCGCGTCTCTTAAGAGCACATACGAACGTCATATTGCCACGGCAAAAGAGATCCTTTCCCCTGATGGTGCCAACGCATACGCAAAGCATGTCGATAGCGCGGAAAATCAGATCGCCTACTTCCTGAAACTGATCGCTAGTCAACTTGCACAAGCGCAGGCTGTACAGGATGCGGTGTTGGCACTTGGCGAAACTCTTTCCAGTCTTCTGCTGGCAAACGTTCTGAACGAGCGAGGCGTGAGTGCAATTCAACTGGATGCACGCGAATGCATTATCACGGATGACCAGTATGGCGCTGCATCTCCTCTCATGCGCGCCACCTTCGCGGCAACTCAGTCGAGAGTCCTTCCATTTGTGGACGCCGGGACTGTTCCGGTGATGGGCGGATTCATTGGATCAAATTTGAAAGGACAAACTACAACACTGGGACGCGGGGGTTCCGATTACACTGCGGCAATTGTTGGCGCGGCGTTGAGTGCGCGCGAGATTCAAATCTGGACTGACGTCACTGGTGTTTTGACAGCCGATCCGCGTGTTGTGCGTAACGCTCAAACCATCGAGCGCCTGTCGTATGGAGAAGCAGCAGAGCTGGCTTACTTTGGCGCAAAGGTACTGCATCCCAAAACAATTCAGCCGGCGATCGAAGATTGTATTCCGGTTCGCATTTGCAACTCGCGAGCACCTGAAGAAGCAGGAACTTTGGTGTGCGCAGAAACTGAGACTAGCCCACGCACGGTGAAAGCGATTGCTCACAAAAATGGAGTCACGACGGTTCAAATCACCTCAGCGCGAATGCTTGGAGCATATGGTTTTCTCCGAGCGCTGTTTGAAGTGTTCGAAAAGCACCGCACTGTTGTTGACGTAGTGACGACTTCAGAAGTCAGCGTATCGCTATCACTGGACGATGCTAGCTCATTGCCGGCAATCGTCGAAGATCTCGAAAAACTTGGGACAGTTCGTGTTGAGAGAGGACGAGCGATCATTTGTGTTGTTGGTGAAGGACTGCGAGGCACACCAGGAATTGCAGCGCGTGTGTTCAACACTATTAGAGACATTAACGTCACACTGATTTCGCAGGGAGCGTCGAGTATCAATTTCACTTTTGCAATTGAAGAGGAGCGGGTGAAGGAAGCTGTGACTAGATTGCATGAAGCGTTTTTTGAGGAGAGGGCTTCAGGGATAAGTGCGCAGACAATAGCGGGGCGGTAGCCCGACTGTTAAGGAGGGCTCTGTTCATCTGTCTTTAGATCAACTCATGGCGAGCCCTCCTTAACAGTCGGGCTACTGCCCCGGGACGTTACGAGCGTCCAATGACCTTATTTGAACTAACACGTCAACTGATCGACATTCCTTCGCTGACGGGCGATGAGTTTGCGGCTGGCCAGTTTCTTTCCACTTTCCTGCGCGATTACGGATACAAGGTTGAAACTCAGGAAGTAGAACCAAACCGTTTCAATGTACTCGCAACAACCAACGCCGACCCTTCAATCGTCTTCTCCACACACATCGATACTGTCCCGCCGTTCATTCCCTCCAGTGAGGACGAGAAGAACATTTACGGGCGTGGCTCCTGTGATGCCAAAGGGATAATCGCCGCGCAGATCTTTGCTGCCGAACGACTGCGCGCAGAAGGCGTGCATGAAATCGGATTGCTTTTCACTGTAGACGAGGAACTCTCGAGCAAAGGTGCGCAGCTGGTCAATAATCATCCGCTCGCACGGCATTGTCGTTATTTGATTAATGGAGAACCGACAGATAACAAACTCGCTGTCGGGACGAAAGGCTCGCTTCGATTCCTTCTAAGAACTGAAGGCAGATCTGCCCACTCGGCGTATCCCGAAGCCGGTGATTCGGCGATTGAGAAGTTGCTGGATGTTCTCGACGACTTACGAAATGTCAACTGGCCCGCTGATGACTTTTTCGGTGAAACGACTTGCAACATCGGTGTTATCAACGCGGGCACGCGTCCGAATGTCATTCCCGCAAGTGCTGTAGCTGAAATACAGATCCGGTTAACGACGAATCTTGAAGACGCTAAGAAGATCGTCGAAGGCATTGCAGCAGGGCGGGCATCGATTGAATACGCTTCAGCACACGATCCTGTGAAGCTGTTTTATGTTCGCGGTTTTGAAGAAACCGTAGTACGGTTCACGACGGATATCCCGTACTTATCAAACTGGGGACGCGCCGTTTTGCTTGGGCCGGGATCAATATTAGACGCGCATACCGATCATGAACGTGTCTCAAAGAGCGAGCTTGAGACTGCGGTTGATCTATATGTCGAACTTGCGAAACGTTTACTGGCAGCCACAGATGAACACGGATGACACAGATTGTTTTTTGTCATTCAGAGTGATCAGCACCCTACCAATGGTTTAAGAACAATCTGTGTCATCTGTGTTCATCTGTGGCCGATAAAGAATGAAGATTGCTTTGATTGGAAACGGGGCGATGGGCCAGCTGGTTGGCGCCAAAGCAACAAAGGCTGGTGACGAGATCGCTTGCGTCGTTACATCACGAGACGCTCAATCAACCGCGGGACAGCTTTGCGAAAGACTCAAGGGCGTTGATGTCGTCATAGATTTTTCGGTAGCTGAAGCAGTTCCGCGGAACATCAACGCCTGTGTCAGTGTACAGGTGCCGATAGTCGAAGGCACTACTGGTTGGAAAAGCGAAGAAAACGAAATTAAAGAAGCAGTGAAGGAGTTTGATGGTGCACTTGTTTACGGTGCCAATTTCTCGATCGGTGTGAACGTGTTCTATCGCATTGCGAGACAGGCAGCGCAACTCTTCTCGGCAGTTGAAGGCTATGCACCATTTATTGAAGAGGCGCACCATTCGCGCAAAAAGGACGCTCCGTCTGGAACTGCTTTAAAACTTCGTGAAGTGATGTCCGAACACTTGGGTGAGAATGTACCAACATCATCGACGCGAGCCGGCTTTATTCCAGGAACGCATCGCGTTGGATTTGACTCGGAGGCAGATCAGATTCTGCTGACGCACACGGCACGCTCACGCGAAGGATTTGCGGCCGGCGCGTTGTTAGCCGCGCATTGGATAAAGGACCGAAAGGGTGTTTATGAATTTGGGGATGTGATTGATGAGATTATTCGCCAAGGGATTTAAGACTTCGGATTTAAGATTTCAGATCGTTTATAGTTCGACTATCGTCGACATCTCCGCCAGCAATGAATTACAAAAACTTAAATCTGAAATCTTAAATCTGAAATCACGCGAAGGAGGTGGCTTATGACTATTCACGTTGATTGGTTACGAGGTTGTGCGACGGCATTGGTCACGCCGTTCGAGTCTGATGGTGCCGTAGACGTCGAACGCTTAAGCAGTTTGATCGAGTATCAGATCTCAGGCGGTGTGCGTGTGCTCGTGCCATGCGGCACAACTGGCGAAAGCGCAACAATGACTGACGAAGAAGATCAGTTGGTCATTAGAACGACTGTCGAAGTTGCACGAGGCCGGGCGAAGGTAATCGCCGGCACCGGCAGTAATGCGACCAGTGCAGCGATTCAGTATTCGCAAACAGCGCGCGATCTTGGCGTCGATGGTGTGCTTTCAGTCGCGCCGTATTACAACAAACCGACGCAAGAAGGCCTTTACGCACACTTCCGAGCGGTGGCTGAATCAGTTCCTGAACTGCCCGTTGTGATTTACAACGTGCCCGGTCGAACATCATCCACGATTGCCGCCCAGACCACACTTCGCCTCGCTCGCGACTTTGAAAACATTGTTGCGGTGAAGGAGGCCTCTGGAAATCTTTCCCTAATCATGGAAATTCTTCGTGACAGACCCGAAGGATTCAAAGTCATTTCTGGGGACGACTCACTAACACTCGCAATCATTGCGCTGGGTGGAGACGGGTTAATCTCAGTTGCGTCGAATGAAGTTCCTGATTTGATGTCGCGCATGGTTGACCTTGCGCTTGCAGGTGATTGGGAGGAAGCCCGCGCACAGCATTACCGCTTGCTGTCTTTGATGGAAACAAACTTCATCGAATCCAGCCCTGGTCCAGTAAAAGCGGCGATGGCGATGATGGGATTAATTGAAGAGAATTTCCGTTTGCCATTAGTTCCAATACAAGAGAAGAGTCGCGCTCGATTGCGGGAAGTACTCCTTGAACTCGGGGTGTTGAAGGAAACGTCACATGCCACTGCGTGAACGGATTGAAGCGATTTCACAGCGGCAAGGTGGCGATTTCAGTGCTGACGACCGCACAGTTTTTGAAGAGCTCAAGCAAGCGCTAAATCGTGGTGAAGTTCGGGCTGCGGAGAAGACGGCCTCGGGTGCCTGGCAAGTGAATTCGTGGGTGAAGCAAGGAATTCTTCTCGGCTTTCGACTTGGTAAACTAGTCGACCAGTCGGGTGATTCAAGTCTCAAATTCTTTGATAAAGATACCTACCCAATTCGCCCGACACAGATTCAGGAAAACATTCGCATCGTTCCGGGAGGTTCGAGCATACGCGATGGTGTGTACATCGCACCGGGTGTTGTTTGCATGCCTCCGATGTACGTGAACGTGGGTGCGTATGTCGACGAAGGAACGATGATCGATAGTCATGCTTTAGTCGGGTCGTGTGCGCAGATTGGTAAACGCGCACACATTTCAGCGGCGGCTCAAATCGGTGGCGTGCTCGAGCCAGTTGGGGCTGTTCCGGTGATTATCGAGGATGATGTTTTAGTTGGTGGAAACTGTGGTGTTTACGAGGGAACGATTGTGCGCGAACGCGCAGTGCTTGCTACGGGAACGGTTTTGACAGGCTCTACTCCCGTTTACGATTTGGTTCGGAACGAGATCTATCAACGTAAAGCAAACGCGCCACTCGAAATTCCAGCAGGAGCAGTTGTTGTTCCCGGTGCACGGGCAATCAAGAACGAACCAGGACGCAGTTGGGGGCTGTCTTTGTACGCAGCGATCATCGTGAAGTACCGCGACGAAAAGACCGATGCGGCAGTGCAACTAGAGGACTATTTACGTTGAGAGATTTCGCACTGCCGAGACGATTGCAGGGAATTCAAAAGAGCGTTATTCGCCAGGTGTTCGATCGCGCATTGCCTGGCAGCCTGAATCTGGGTTTGGGGGAACCTGATCTACCAACGCCCGACGTGATTCGCGAAGCTGCGGTTCGAATCATTCGTGAGGAGCAAAACGGATACACGGTTCACGCAGGCTTACCGGCCCTGCGAGAGAAGGTTGTTGCGGAGTATCCATACCTCGAAGGCGATCGAGATCGAGTGGTCATTACGGCTGGATCGCAAGAGGCTTTATATCTCGCGCTGTTGTCGATCGTTGACGAGGGTGATGAGGTATTGTTGCCGAACCCGGGATTCGTTGCCTATCCAACCATCGTTCGAATGGCCGGAGGACAAGCTGTCTTTTATGATTTACCGGCTGCCAAAGATTTTAGTTTCGACATTGAAGCATTTCGTCGTGCGCTGACACCCAAAACAAAAGCCGTCGTTTGCATTAGTCCTTCAAACCCGACTGGACGCGTACTTTCAGAGGGTGACTTACGTGCGATTGCGGATTCACTCCGCGGTCATGATGCATATCTTATTAGTGATGAGATCTATCGCGACCTATACTATGGTTCTGAACGGCCGCAGTCGGCGTCGCGTTTTCGTGACCGGACGATTGTCATCAGTGGACTTTCAAAGTCGATGAGCATGACAGGCTGGCGACTAGGTTGGATATGCGGGGACAGTTCCATTATTCAATCAGCGCTTGTGTTGCACGGTTACGTAACAACGTGCTCCTCCACCGTTTCGCAAAAGGCATCACTCGTGGCCTGGACTGATGAGGCTGCAGCTGCCCGCGAAAGTTTTCGCCAGACATTCAAAGCGCGGCGCGATCATCTATTGAAGCTGATACGGAACGAGTTGGGTTTGCGTGCCGTAACGCCGGACGGAGCCTTTTATACGATGGTGGATGTAGGTAAGTATGGATCTTCAGTGGAAGTTGCGGAGGCACTATTGCAGGAACGAGTGATAACGGTTCCCGGCTCGGCCTTTGGCGCCCAGAGCGAAGGGTTCCTGCGGGTTTCGTTTTGTGCGGACGTCGATTTGTTGAGTGAAGGTATCGAGCGAATGAAGAAAGCGTTTCGTGAATCGTGAATCGTGAATCGTGAATCGTTTTGTTAGTGTTGATTCGTGTGAATTCGTGGATCGTCTTTATGTCCCAATGGAAGAGTTGATCCACCAAAACACACGAATCAACACTAACAAAACGATTCACGATTCACGATTTACGATTCACGATTCACGATTGGACGACATATGCGTAAATACAAAGTTGGAATTCTTGGCGCGACCGGAATGGTGGGGCAACGCTTTTTGCAGTTGCTCGAAAATCACCCGCAGTTTGAAGTAACGGCTGTTGCAGCGTCCGATCGTTCGCAAGGTAAAGAATACGGTAACGCGTGCACCTGGCGACTCTCTGGCGAAATGCCGGTTGTGGCGAGAACGATGACCGTTCAAGCGCCAAAGCCGCCACTCGATTGCGATCTGGTGTTCTCAAGTTTGCCGGGCGACATCGCGCGGGAAACGGAAGGAAGTTTCGCAGAGGCAGGTTACCCAGTTATTAGCAACTCGTCAGCGTTTCGTATGGATGAGGACGTGCCGCTCTTGATTCCGGAAGTAAACCATGAACACCTTGGATTACTCGAGCGACAGCGCAAGCGTTATCCATCGGGTGGTTACATCGTCACAAATCCAAACTGTTCCACCATCATGATCGCCATGGCACTCGCGCCGCTTCACGCGCGATTCGGAGTTGAAGCTGCAGTCACGACAACTCTCCAGGCGTTATCTGGTGCCGGCTATCCAGGTGTTGCCTCGCTGGATACTCTCGATAATGTTCTTCCCTACATCGGAAGTGAAGAAGAGAAGATTGAAACAGAGACCGTGAAGATCCTGGGCAGGTTCAGACATGACACGATCGAGCACGCACCGATCAAGGTGAGCGCTCAATGTCATAGGGTAAATGTTTCTGACGGTCATATGGCTGCAGTGCGCGTCAAGCTAAACAGAGAAGTGACGATTGATGGTGTTCGCGATGCGTTTGTTTCGTATCGGTCGCTGCCGCAGGAATTAGGTTTGTACTCGGCGCCGGCATCACCGATAGTCGTTAGAAATGAAGTCGATCGTCCACAACCGAAGTTTGACCGCGACGCGGGCGCAGGGATGACAGTGACAATCGGTCGATTACTACAGGATGCTGTGCTTGACTATCGGTTTGTCGCGCTGAGTCACAATACGATTCGAGGCGCGGCTGGTGCAGCGATTTTGAATGCGGAACTGTTGATTGCGCAGGGAGTGCTTTAAACGAGAAGGCGTCTGTACCACCTCGCGGTAGCGGGTGGGTGCGAAGTCTTTTCAACAACCTCAAGACAGCTTCGCACCCACCCGCTACCGCGAGGTGGTACTGACTGCATCCAAGTTG
>Ga0114129_10010665_pt1 | contig 13103 bp, 11 predicted proteins | sample RhiMetdeltSRZDD1_FD_80071 | JGI IMG/M metagenome (GOLD analysis project Ga0114129, IMG submission 80071) | Populus rhizosphere microbial communities from Tennessee, USA - Rhizosphere MetaG P. deltoides SRZDD1 (version 2) (version 2) | ecosystem: Host-associated > Plants > Roots > Rhizosphere >...
AAGAGGACCAGTCCGATCACCGAGATCGCGACAATCACCAGCGCTGCGATCTTGACCGCTCTTCTCATGAGGTTATTGGTGCAGCAAAGTCTATGACGTCAAATCCCATACCGTATGCCTCAGTGAATCCTCGCAGTGGGAAGTCCGTGATTATACAGATAAGTGCTCAATACATCTTCTGCAGTTTTACACCTGTGTAGTACTTCTGAAGAATCGCCGTGTACGAGTAGCCTTCCTTCGCCAATCCGTACGCGCCGGTTTGGCACATCCCGACTCCATGCCCCCAGCCTCTGCCGGTGAACACAAACGCGACGACTCGTCCGCGAGCATCGGTCTCGCGATCGACTACGAACAGGTACTCCTTCAGCCCAAGCGCGCTTCGAATCTGAGGACGCCGCAATCGCGCGTGACCTTTATCGCCCGTGACCTCAACGTCGGTGACACGGCTCGAGGAGCTGAACGCAACAGGTTCAACGCTTTCCAATCGGCCGACATTGACTCGCGCGCGAGCCAGCCTTTGTTGCAAGTCTTCGACCGAGATGCGCTCTTGCCACTGAGCAACCGTCGAGAAGCGATCGCTTGATGCGCTACGTTCCGACATCGACGCTTCGAGAAAGTCCGCCTGTCCCTTGGTGTTCAGGTGATAGGTCACCCGTTCACCGCCAATGATCGTGAGCCGATCAACCGCGTAGCTCTCGCCTCCCACCGAGCGAAATAACCACGCTCCTTCGGCGATCTCGAGTCCGCTGGGTTGTGCACTTCTAAGCGAGCTGTCGGCGATTGTCTTTGGAGTCGCGATATCCTTCGCCGTGACGTTTTGCGACTCGCGCTCCTGCGCCTCGCCTTGCGGCGCGCGAGGAACCCTGCCCGGCGCGCTCGCGTTCACGCTCGTGAAGCGCGGCCCTTGCGCACGAGACGCGACGTTATTAGCTGAGCCTGATTTCGCAAGCACCAATCGACCCTTCTCCGCCGCCGCTGAGAGTTCAGATCTCAAGTCCGGGATTTGGAATCTCAGATTTGAACCTTGAGATTTGAGATCGGACGTTTGCGATCTCGACAGCACTGCGCGAGCAAGAGTCTCAATCGCCTGTCCGCGTGTGATCGTAGCGCGGCCGTCGATCACACCGTCAGCCGGCACGCGAAGAATGCCGTCCCTGAGCAGCATCGCCACGTCCGCGCGCACATCCCGAGGCAACTGCTCGACGCGAAGCCCGGCGAGTAAGTAGTCGACGTCCGCGGGAGCCAGCAGCGTGCTCGCGCGGCCAGCGCCATAGATCGCCCCGGCTACAATACGAACAAACTCCGCCAGCCGAGTAAGATCGCCGCGGAGGAATTCCGGCTTCTCTCTTTGCGTCACTCGCGCGGCTTGTTCAGTCCAGCTCCTTACTTCATCCTGATCGGGCGCGCCGCGAAGATAATTATTCGCCACGCGACGCGGCAGTGAAAATCCGAGCACCGAAAGAAGCGCGGTCTCGCGAGCGATCGAACGGCCATCGATTCCGATCAACGGCTCCCGAATTCGGTTGGTCACGATGTCTTGCCCATCGAGCGACTGCCGATCGAGCGAGCACGCAACCGCTCTCAGATACGGCACAGGCTTGCCGCCAAAAACCTCTTCGTTGTTCTCCGTCCGCCCACCGCAGTTCGCGGTATACATCGCTTCGATGGGCGCCAGCTTCCCGTCTTCATTCGGGAAGACCGCGAAAATTCCCCGCGTTTCCTCGACGGCGCGATTGGTCAGCTCGCGTTCAGCCGAGAACCCGCCGTACACCTGCGCGCGCGTGTCATCCACGAGATCGAACCCGTCATCGCTATGCCGGCCGAGATTGGCGAGGGCGTAGCTGCGCGCGGCGACCGCCTGAGCTTTCAGCGCTTCGATCTGTGGAAACACGCTCGGCGAAAGCTCCATCGGCACCACGCCTCGAAGATACTCCTCAAGCGGCAACGTGTTCACGACGTTGATCCGCGCGCGCGAATTCAGGACCAGATGAATCTCGCCGCGATATTCCCTGTCACCGACTCGGATTGTTGCCGGATTCGCGGAAGTGCCTTCGGAAGCCGCGGATGATCGCTCGTTTGAGCCTCTCGCTTCAGAGTCACGTCTGGTTGGCTGCGCTTGTCCTTTTGAGGCTGCCGAAGAAGTTGACTCGTGCCCCTTGTCGAGTCTCGGATCGTCCGAGGCGTAGACGATGAGCTCGTCTTCGCTCGAGACGGTCGTCTTGTCGGGGGAAACGGCGACGATCCGAAGAGTGCGTTTCGTTTTCGCAGTGAAAGGATCGGCTGCCGAAGCGCTCGGTTGAGCTTTGTGCTTCTCGGCTCGCGCGTTCGTGTCGATGACCTTTTCCGACTTCGGCTTGTCTGTCGCTTTCGTCTCGGTGACGATCCGCAAGTCTTCATAACCGGCCTTTCTCAATCGGTCCAACATCCGCGTTGCCTCGTTGCGAGTCGCGAACTCACCTATCAGCACGAAGTATCCCTTCTCCTTCGCGTCGAAGCTCATTGTCACCGGTTCAAAGAATCTCTTCTTGAGTTCGTCGGTTACCTTGCGCGCCTTGCGAGACTCGAGCGCTGCGCCGACATTCACACGATACGCTGTGATGCTGCGCTGCTGTCGTGCCGGCGGATCGGGCTGTTCGCGCAGTTCCACGCGCACCGGCCCTTTCGTTATGAGGTCTTCTTCGCGCGCGGTGGCTGATCGGCGCACTTTGAGTTCGGATGAAGAACTGACCGTGAGGGACGTGACATTACTCATCAACGCAACTCGAATGATCGGGCCCGCGGCGACTGCTTCTGCTCTGCGCGACGTGTGAAGCCTTGATCGTCGCTTCGCTGACTTGCTTGGCCGGCGCGGTCTCTTGAAGAGGAGGATGCCGATTGTTTCTGAGCAGCAAAGGCCGCTGCCGCCGGGTCTGACCCGGCAAGCATGACGATCTGAGTGCTGCTCGAGACGATGAGCGCCAGGCCTAACGCTAGACGGCGCGTCAGTCCGCTTCTATTCAAAATGTTCATAGCGGTACTACAGAGTGAAGAAATAAACGGTCACCGTAAAGATGATCGTGTTGCCTGCGGCTTGGGGGAATCCTTCAAAGGGACTCGCTGTATATATAGCCTGTCTGGCGTAGTCGTCAAGCACTGCATAGCCCGATGACCGCATCAGGCGGGTAGAAAGAATCTGGCCGTCTCGCTTGATCACGAGTGAGAAGTCCGCCGATACCTTGTCACGAAGAACGTCTTTGATCCACTCGCGCGGCATGATCCGCTCGTTTGCCTTGCTGATCTTTGCGCGCACGAACGCCATGTACTGGCCTTGAGCGGCCTCGAGCCCAAGAGCGGTTAGTTCGGAGTTGCTGCCGCGTCGCGTGCCTGCCGCAGTCGCGTCCGAACCGCTGTCAATCGTCGTGTTAGGGTCGAGCTTTTGTGAAGGCGTGGGAGGAGCGGGCGCGGCCTGAGTTGGAGGAGTGTGAGCGATCACTGCCTCATCAAGCTGAGGAATGCGATTGGCTTGTATCGAGGATGTCTCGGGCGGAGTTGACTGATGAGCAGTTGCGCCCGGACGGTTGCGTTCGCCGGAACCACGCAACGCTCTCAATTGTCTCTCGATCAGGTCAGCCGAGGGGAGGCGGCCGCTGTTTCCGCGCTGCTGGGTTGGCTTGGGAGAACGCTGGATCAGATGAACGTCATCGGCAGTGGCAGGGTCAAATTGAAGCCGGCTGATATCGGCGCGCTCGACAGGCTCGGGGGCCGTCCTAACCGCTCCTCGGTCGGTAGGAGGCGCGAGCTCTATCAGCTTCACCAACGATACCTGACGCTTGCCGCTTGCGATGGCTCGCATCATCGTCCATGAATCGAGCTTTATGAGCGCTGCGTAAAAGATCACGTGAAACACGACCGACATCGCAAGAAGAAAAGTGAATCTGCGGTCCCGGCGGACGTGCGACCATACCGACGCGAATGCGTGATCACGCGACGGTTGATCTTCTATGTATCTGTCGAGCGTCTTGAGCACAGCCTGTTACCTTAATGCGTGAAACGTGATCCGTGACAAGCCGATCCGTCACGAATCACGTTTTACGCATCACTTCTTCTCTAGCGTCTCAACCGCCAGAGCGTTGAACCGCCGTCTTACATCTCGCATATCGATCGCATCAACCCTCGGATGTACGCGGTTCGTTAGCAGAACGAACACACGCCGTTTCTCCGGATCCATCCAAATGCTCGTTCCAGTGAAACCGTTATGCCCGATCGCCGTCGGGGACAGAGCCGGTCCCGCCGAACATTCCGCCGTCTCCGCCAGTATCCAGGCGATTGACCTCGCCGTAGCGCAGCCCGGCGTCAGGTTGTCGCGAAACCAGTGAAGCGATTCGGACTTCAAAAGTTCGCTCCCCGGCAGAAACTGACTCGCCATCCGAAATGCTTCGCGGGCAGTCGAAAACAAACCCGCGTGACCGGCTACTCCGCCCATGAAGTTCGCGTTGCCATCGTGCACCTGGCCCCAGATCACGTCCTTTCGCCATCGATGCTCGGGTTGCGAGGCGGAGAGCGGGAGACCCGGCGCCGCGACAAAAGAAACGGACGTCTCTCGGTCTCCTTGTCGCGTTTGAACTTCTGCAAGCGCATTGGCGGATTCGAATTCCTGGCCGTGCTCGGTCGCCGCGATCTCGCGAACGAACGTCGCCGGCGGATTGAACATAGTGCGCTCCAAGCCAAGAGTATTGAATATCTCTCGCTTCGCCAGGCGATCGAGCCTCTCACCTGTCACGCGCTCCAAGACAAAGCCGAGAAGCATATAGTTCAAATCGCTATAGAGAACGTCCCTGGAGCCCGACCGGGGCGGCGGCTCGAGCTTGATCCGAGCAATCACGGCCGGCACGTCGTCGCGAGCTTTCGCCTCCAGGTAAAGCGGCCGCCAATTTGGAAGACCCGAAGTGTGAGTCAACAACCGGAGCAACGTGATCTCGCGCTTGTCTTCATGATCAAACTCATTCAAGTAGCGGCCAAGCGGCGCTCGCAGATCCAGCGCCTGGCGCTCGGCCAATCTCATCACAAGCATCGCTGTGACCAGCGGCTTGGTGAGCGACGCGAAATCGTAGATCGTATCGAGCGTAGTGGGAATGTGCTCCGGCTCGACAACCGCGAGGCCGATCGCGTCTTCGGCGATGATCTTCAGGTCTTCACCGACGAGGTACTGCGCGCCGGGAAACGAGCCGCGCTCGATCTCGGATTCGAGATAGCTAGTGATAATGTCAGAGGCCTTTTGCATCCTTGTTAAGCAATTCGCAACAGTTTTCCTAAGCGAGATTATAGCGTCAGTTTGCAATGCTTGAGAAGCAAGCGGATGATGCGTGATGCTTGATGCTTGACCAGAAGAGCGCAAATCATTGGACAATAGGAAGCTGATGGTTTGAGAGCTTGTTTTGATGCGTGGGGAGTCAACGGGAATTGAACCCCTGACCTAATGACTGTCAGTTTCAAGCACATCGTCCACTGCGTACCATTGCGTTCTATCACATTCAGAAGAACTGGACCGTGTTTCCACTGCGTCCATTGAATACCGGAAAGTATCATCGTCTCTGCGTCACGATTGCTGTCAAAGGTCCTACACTAGTTGCCCGGAAAAGAGCACTCCAACACGGCCTTAGCTCGCATTCGCTCACGGCAGTTTAGACATAAGTGAGCTTGATTCTCATGCCTTGTATTGCCGTGCTAAACGGCGGTAACATTCAGATGGCTTCTTGTAAGACTCAACGTTAGACCATACACTCACGTTTCCTAAATGATTGTAGTTGAGAAGAGAGGATGATAATGCGCATTTATCTTGGAGGCCCAATGTTCACAGCCGCTGAAGTAGCTCACAATTTGCGACTCGCGGCACGGCTTCGCCAAGAAGGATTCTCTGTATACACACCAAACGAAAACGCAAGTATCAATGACAAAAGCCGAACGGATATCACACCGGAGCGCGTATATGACGCTGATATTCGCGAGTTAGAGGTAGCAAACGTCTTCGTTTGTCAAGTAGCTGAGGATTCAGGAACGATGTGGGAAGCTGGCTATATGGATTGTCTGTCAAAACATGTTGATCGCGAAAGATATTGGGGCGTAATTGGCTTCGCGTCAGATATTCGCCTCCGTACAAATCCCAATCCATTAAGAACAGGAATTGATAACCAAGCCCTACATATTAATGCCTTCATTTCAGGTGGTCTAAAGTGCTCACTCGGCGTTTATCTGGATGAAGACGCGATGATAGATGCCCTCCATCGGGTTCACGCTTCGCACAGCGGAGATGAATAAGATGACATTTCCAGATTCAATAGGGATCGTCGGTAGTATCGCAGTCGGGAAGACATCATTAGGCCAAGCGTTTACTCGGCTTCGCCCAGAAATCAGTTTCTTTCCCGATTTGCCAGCCGAGAACCCATTCCTCGCTCATTTCTATCAAGATCGGAAGCGATGGAGCTTTCATAGTCGCATCGCCTTTTTGGCGCAACGATCCGAGATTTATCAGAAGCCAACTACGGGCGCGATTGCCGTTGTTGATAGACCCGTACATGAACTCATTGTTTTTGCAACAGCGCACCACCAGAGCGGATACTTATCTGATGATGAGTTCTTGGTTTTTCAATCGCTTCACAAAACACTTGTTGCACTATGCCCAATGCCAAGATTGTTTATAAGGGTCGCCTGTGCCACAGATAAGGCGTTACGTCGGATTACTGAGCGACAACGACCATTCGAGGTTGGGATAGATGAGGCGTATCTTAGGCATATCGAGAATCAATATGAGTCTTGGCTCAGTACACTCCCGCCAAAAACTGTTATCACTGTTAGGACTGACGACGAAGATCCAGCAGATATAGCCCAGAGCCTTCTACCTAAGATTCTGAACCAAATCGGAAATGTATGATGGATATTCGGTTTATATCGAGTAACAACTTTAAGGTTGAAGAGGCCGCTGCAATCCTAACTGATCTGGGTGTCCAAATGAGACCAACTATTTACAAGATCGCCGAACTCCAAACCATTGACTCAGTAGAATTACTGCGTGATAAGGCGTTGCGAGCTTTTCGTGTATTTGGTCGTCCGCTCGTTGTAGAGCACACGGGCTTATATCTCGAAAGTATGAATGGGTTTCCAGGTGGCTTGACCGAAGTGTTTTGGAGGACGATCGGTCCCGAACAATTTTGTCAGTTATTTGGAGGTAGACCTGACAGTGCTATTAAAGCAAAAACGTATATAGGTTATATTGACGGGTTCAGAATCCACATTTTTGAGGGGGAAATCGATGGGCGTATACCACCAGAGCCTCGCGGCGACAGCGACTTTGCCTGGAACCAAGTATTCATACCAGATGGCTATGATGAGACGTTCGCCGAAATGGGGCAACAAAAGAAGAACGAAATATCGATGCGTCGCACCGCACTCGTTAAGCTTGTAGAGCATTTACGCCGTGTCAACAGTTTCTGATCTCGCCGCGAAGATCGCCCAACAGAATGTAATCCTTTTTGTCGGGTCAGGTGTATCGCGTAATCTTGGATTGCCGATGCTCAACGACATCGTCGATCATGTTGCGCTGCAACTAGGATACGATCCTGCGGTTTTTGCCACATATGCAGAGGCACCAGCATTAATTGAGTACTACTATCTGCAGAAACCTAGTGCGAGAGGCGAGTTGCGGAGTTGGATGGATGCGCAGTTCCATCAGCCTCACATTGATATTTCCAAGTCAACCGTGCATCGCCTCATTGTGTCACTCGGCTTCGTTCAAATATACACCACAAACTATGATAGATGGCTGGAGAAAGCGTTCGAAGTACTTTCAAGACAGGATGTGGCCGTTATACGAGGAGTCGCGGATCTCGCCCGGAGTACACGCGCGGACGTAGAAATCGTCAAGTTTCACGGTGATCTATTCGAGGACGACTCGATTGTGCTAAGTCAGTCAAGCTATTTTGAAAGATTTGGATTTGATCACCCGCTCGACATTAAGTTGCGTAGCGATACTTTAGGAAAGACCCTGCTGTTTATCGGCTATAGCCTGTCTGATATCAATGTTCTGCATCTACTTTATAAGCTGAAACGCCTATGGACATCCGAACCATATCGAGAGTTCAAGCCGCACTCTTATGTTTTCGACGCGAAACCTAATCCAGTTCGATATTCTGTCTGGCGTCACCTAGACGTTACTCCCATAGAAAGCGACATAGAAGAACCCAGAGCTGCACTAGAAGATTTTTTGACATCGTTGGTCACAGCAAAGGGTCCGTCACGCAACAGCGTTTGAAAACCGCATTCGCCGTAGCACGCGAGGCGAATTCTTAAATGTTTTCACGAACATATGCGCGCGGCCTCCTCTGACCTTGACGTTATCCAGCGCATCGAATGCATCGCAGGCCCTAAGCGATTTGGGGAGGGGAGCTTTGCTGTCAGGTTGCTTTCAGGCTACGGTAAACCAATGATACACGGGCTTTTAATCGCTGACCGCGTGAGTGTATATCAAGCGACATCTTTCACGAATCACGATTCACGCCTCACGCATCACCCCTTAAACCTCATACCGCGCTGTCGTGCCGCTTCATAAAGCAGTATAGCGGCGGCGGCAGCGACGTTGAGCGACTCGACGCCTTCCGCCATCGGTATGTGCACCAACTCGTCGGCTTCTTCTGCCGAAGATGACAATATCCCGGTTGCTTCGCGGCCGACGATGAGCGCGATCGGCTCCGTCATATCAACGTCGGTGTAGAGTCTTACTGACTCAGCCTGAGCAGCATCCTCGAGCACGCAGGGTGCGCGGGGAGGCTTTGGGCGAGAGCCAATCATCCTGATCTTGCGATCGCGGCAACGCTCGGCGATGTCCGAGCGCTTCGCGTCGGTCACCACCGGCAGTCGAAGCGCCGAGCCCATCGAAGCGCGAATCGATTTGTCGTTGAAGGGGTCAACCGTGTAGCGAGTGGTTATCAGTCCGTTTGCTCTCGCAGCCTCAGCCGTTCGGATTATCGTGCCAAGATTGCCCGGGTCTTGGAGCTCGTCGGCAATGACGAGCAGATCAGGCGAGCCGGCGAATAAATCATCGAGCTCGATATATGGACGGCTCACGATGGCCGCCACGCCTTGAGGTGCGCGAGTGTCGGCGATGGCTTCCATCACCTGCTTGGAAACGAGCGCCCCTCGGCACTGCACGCGTCGCAGCGCGTCGAGCAACAGGGCGCCGCGCTCACTGGACTGAAGCTCTCCCGTGAAGGCGACGCTTTCGAAACGCGCGCCCGTAGCCAACGCGTCTTCTATCAAGCGAATGCCCTCCAAAAACACGTGCGGGCGCTCGCCTCCCGCGCGCACGCGGCGGAAGCGCTTTACCAATGGATTCTGCCGGCTGGTTATTTTCTCAACGAGCATCTTGGATTGGGCGTTGGGCGTCAGCGGTTAGGGGCTGGGCGGGAGGATAGATGCTTCCGTCGCTCCAACCCCTAACCCCCAACACCCAACTCCTAACGAAGACGTACATTGCCCAGCTTTCGACCGCGAAGAATGGAAAGCCGAGATAGCCGAGGACGGGCATCTCGAATATTTTTGCGTCGCCGAGATACGGGACCGTGTAAGTCCACTTGGTCAGCGCCCAGTAATTCCAAAACTCCCACAACACTCCGCAGAGCCCGCCGCTCGCTAGCAAAGCTAAAAGACGCCGATAGTCTCCGCGACCTGAATCGCTTGCGATCGATGGCTGGCCGCGGAGCGCATTCAATGGATCAAACACGAAGATCAACCCCAGCCATACGAGCGGCACAAGCCACGCTGAAATCACAACGAGCGGCAGCGCAGCACTCAATGCGCCGACGATAAGCATCAAGTAAAGGGATCGATTCGAGAGCTTCAATGGACGCGCCGGTTTCATCCTTCCGAACAGCGTAACGTTGAACAGCTCCGCGGTCTCGAACAACGCCGGCGATATCGTCGCGAATGCCCAATCGTAACCTGCTCGTCGCAGCAACGCGTTAGGCTCCAGATTGTGATAGTGCCACCAAAGCTCGAGGTCCGACTGCCAGAAACGGGGCGCGTTGTAGAACTCAAACACCCACCAGCTTGCGATTGAAACGACGGCGATGATCAAGAACTCTGCGCGATTCGTGACCAGCAGCGACCGGCCTTTTAGCTTGTAGACTAGCGCGTCGACGAACAGGATGTAGCCGGTCCACGCGATTGGCGTGAACCACCGGCCGACGACCTGGTTGCCCGAAAACAGAAGCGCTTCAGCGAACAAGATGATCAGCAAGCCCGCGTATCCGTGTAGCTTCAATCCAGCGCGCGGGCTGCCTGTGAATTCGCCAGTCGCCATCCCGCAGAAGTATACTACAGCGCGGCACAGACTTTAGTCTGTGAATCAATCGGCAACACGGACTAAAGTCTGTGAATCAATCTGCAACACAGACTAGAGTCTGTGAATCAATCTGCAACACAGACTAAAGTCTGTGCCACGTCAGCTTGACAACAAGCCTTGCGAAGCTATCCTATCCCTTAGCCATGCACTCGCTACCTCGACCACCGTTATCTGGCTACTCCGACAGAAGCTCATAACAGAACGGATGGGAATCACCAAAACTCCAACCCGCGTTCGGGTCGTCGTCGCCACGTCGGTGATGTTGTCCTTCATCTCGTTCTGGCGTGCGGCTGCAATAGTGCTCAACGATCTGGGCTCGTCTGCGTTTTACGCGGGCGGGCTTGCCGAGCAATACGTCGGAAAAGCGGCGCCCTGGTTCATTCTCGGCGTTATGTTATTCAGCTCCGCCGTTCGGATGGTCTACGTCGAATCGTCCTCGATGTTTACGCGAGGCGGCGTTTACCGGGTGGTGAAAGAGGCGCTCGGCGGCACGATGGCTAAGCTGAGCGTCTCCGCGTTGGTCTTCGATTTCATCCTGACCGGGCCGATATCCGGGGTGACCGCGGGCCAGTACATCGTTGGGCTCATCGCAAGCACGATGACTTATTTCGGAAACCCGTGGTCGCCGTCGCCTGATACTGTCAACCTCCTGGCGGGCGTGATCGCGATTCTTGCGACCCTGTATTTTTGGTGGCGCAACCTCAAGGGAGTTCACGAATCGAGCGACGATGCGATGCGCATCATGTACGTCACGACGGTGATGGTCGTGATACTGATCGGCTGGGCTTGTCTGACGCTGCTCGTGCGCGGAGGCCAGTGGCCGCCGTCGCCGACTCCATCGAACCTCAGTTTCTCCGCAGAGCCTGAAAACGCGCTCGGCTGGCTTCGGCATTTGCGATGGTTCATACCGGGAGGCGACCGATACAGCATCGCAGAAAACGCCCCTAGCCTAATAGGGCTGGTTGGTATCTTGATCGCGTTCGGCCATTCCGTGCTGGCCATGAGCGGAGAGGAGACGCTCGCGCAGGTGAACCGTGAGCTCGAGCATCCGAAGCTCAAGAATCTGATGCGCGCCGGAATCGTCATCTTCATCTACTCGCTTCTATTCACGGGGCTGGTCTCTTTCTTCGCGGTAGCGATTATTCCCGACGAGACGCGGCCACAGTACTTCAAAAACCTGATCTCGGGACTGGCTATGAACTTTGTGGGTCCCGACTATCTGAGGTTGCTGTTCCAGGGATTCGTGGTGATTGTGGGGTTCCTGATGCTTTCGGGCGCCGTGAACACTGCGATTCTTGGGTCGAACGGCGTGCTCAATCGAGTTTCGGAAGACGGGGTTCTGACCGACTGGTTCCGCGCGCCGCATAAGAAATACGGTACGACCTATCGGATCATCAATCTGATTGCGATTCTCCAGATCGTCACCATCATAGCTTCGCGAGGCGACACCGCGCTTTTGGGTGAAGCCTACGCGTTTGGCGTGATCTGGAGCTTTTCTTTCAATGCGATTGCTACGTTGGTGCTTCGATTCAAACGGCCGGAAGAACGCGAGTGGAAGGTGCCCCTCAATATTCGCATCGGCAAGATTGAATTCCCGATGGGGCTCGTGACTATAGCGCTCATCCTGCTCTCGCTGGCGATGACCAACTTGCTGACCAAACAGGTTGCGACAATATCGGGAATCGCGTTCACGGCAGCTTTCTTCACGATCTTCACCATCTCCGAGCGCATCAACGAGCGCAAGCTCGACCTGACCCTGGCCAAGCTCGACCAGTTCCAACTCCAACACAACGAGACAATCGATCTGCAATCCGTCGGCGCGCGCCCCGGCAACGTGCTGGTCGCGGTGCGTGATTACAACACTCTCTCACATCTGGAGCACGTGCTGGATCGAACGAACACCGATGAGCAAGATATCGTCGTTCTGACGACGCGATTGATCGCCGGTCCCGGAAGCGGCGAGCGCGACCTCTACGATGAAACGCTGTTCACCGATTATGAGCGGCGATTGTTTACTCGAGTTGTGGCGCTCGCGGAAAAGTACGGCAAGCCGGTCGAGTTGGTGGTCGTTCCAGCGACCAATATCTTCGATGCTGTCGCGCAAACGGCTTTGCGATTGGATTCGGCTGTGGTGGTCGCCGGGCTGTCGTCCAAGATGACGGCGCTGGAACAGGCTCGCGAGCTTGGGCGAGCATGGGAGCGGCTGCCGGAGAAGCCGCGCCGGCAAGTTGCGTTCAAGGTCATCGAGCCTGGCGGCGTCGAGCACGTAGTTTACCTTGGCGCACACGCGCCCCACCTGACAGAGGACGATATCAATCTGATTCACAAGCTCTGGGTTAAGGTGAGCAGCATTCCAAGCAGACGGAAAGTTCACCACCGCGACGTCGTTCGAGTCGCGCTTGACCGCCTTGAGCGCGATCTGCGCGGAAACACCGACGTGATGCTCGACTTCTACAATCTTGAGCACAAAGAGGCGCAAGAAAAACTGAACGGCAAACCCGATGTTCGGCAGCGGTAGTAAGAGGCGGCGACTTGATATCAGCGCAAGGTTGATCAATGTTAGCTCCCAGCGATCCCCTATCAGTCAACAACGAACGGCAGGCAACAGCTATTGAACGCGGCTCAGGTGAGCTGTCGTCTTCGCTTGCCCCGCGCGCAACAGGGGTCGACGTCGAGGCTCTTCGAAATCGCGTGTACAGCTCGAGCGATCTATCTCGCTACCGGACACGCG
>Ga0114129_10010667_pt1 | contig 13103 bp, 14 predicted proteins | sample RhiMetdeltSRZDD1_FD_80071 | JGI IMG/M metagenome (GOLD analysis project Ga0114129, IMG submission 80071) | Populus rhizosphere microbial communities from Tennessee, USA - Rhizosphere MetaG P. deltoides SRZDD1 (version 2) (version 2) | ecosystem: Host-associated > Plants > Roots > Rhizosphere >...
CACCGTTCAGGGCTTCCATCTCGTAATGGGCTTGGAGGGTCACCTTGATTTCGGGGATCTCCACCTTCTCCGAATAGAACGCACGGTCCTCGTGGAAATCGCGGTGCACGGCCGTGTTGATCAGCTTCAACCCGTGGAAGACGCAGTTGTGCCGCATGCCGATGCGTTCGCTCGTCATCTCGCGGTTGATCGTGTCGACGCCGTCGAGCCATTCCGGCCGCTTGTCGACGTTGATCAAGGTCTGGTACACGGCCTTGAGGGGCGCATTGATCACGAGCTCGAGATTGTCCTCCCCCTTCTCGACGACGAACCGTGGGGGCGCCGCCGGCGGTACGATCTGCCTCCGGTAGCCGCTGAGCGTCGCGAACTCATACTTGATCGTGCCGATCGCGTCATAGGCGTGACTCGACTTCGACCAATGGAGGGCCGGATGCTGGTCGGAAGGACCGACGGCCTCGCAGCACGCCTCGGTCATGAGGATGTACTCGTGCGAGTCGATGTCGTTCTTGAGCAACCGGTGGGCGACGATCATGTCCACTCCGGTCGCCTTCACGAACCGAGCGACCTTGATCTCCTTCAGGTATCCGAAGTGCGCGACGAACTTGAGCGTCAGGTTGCTGGCCGACTGGCACGCGCCGCACTGGCAGACCGTGTCTCGCTCGATGACCATCAGCCGCTGATGGAAAGTCGAGAACATGGTGAGGCATTGCTCGACGAGCTGCCGGCGCCCGAGCGGTTCGCCGGTCCGGTAGAACAGGACGGCATCGCCTTCGATCTCCGCCAGCGTGAAGCCGCTTTGGTTCGACTCGACAAGCAGCTCCAGCAGCTCGGTGATGATGTGAGCGGCGTGGTCGATCTCCGTGGCGCTCGTGAAATCGGTGAATCCGCTGATGTCCGGAATGAAGACTATCGCTTGCTCGGCCATGGCGAGGCCTCCTTAGGAGGACAGGGTAAGCCCGAGCCGACTCGGCAAGAGCCTAACCTTGCGCCCGCTCTTCAGGGACGTTCGTCTGCTAGACTCCCGCCAGCCAATCCCAATGGCCCACGAACTCGCGACGGAGGCAGGATGAACTACGACCTCCAGCACAGCGACCTATCGACCGTACTCGCGGAGGGCCGCCTACTCGCCGACGAGACGCGACATGCGTTCGGTCAGCTCTCCGCCGAACAAGTCAACTGGAAGCCGAGCGAAGCGGAGTGGAGCATTGGTCAATGCTTCGACCATCTGATCATCTCGAATCGCCCGTACCTCACGATCGTCGAGGAAATCAGGGCTGGCAAGAGACGCGAGCGAGCCTGGGAGCACGTGCCGCTGCTCCCTCGCTTCTTTGGGAAGCTCCTCATCAAAACACTCCACCCGGACTCCGGACGTAAGGTGAAGGCCCGGCCAGCCTTTTACCCCTCAACCAGCCAGATCGCTACGGGGATTATCACGAGCTTCGTCGAGCAGCAGGATCGGCTGCTCCAACTTATGGAAGCGACTCGCGGGCTCCACCTCAACGACATCACGATTACGTCGCCGGTTGTTCGCGTCATCACGTACAGCCTCATGGATGCCTATCGCATCATTGTGGTGCACGAGCAGAACCACTTCGTCCAGGCGAGGCGGGTAATGGAATTGGCTCGCTTCCCCGGATGCGTCCCGTTCGCTGGGTCCTCTCGGACGTAGGGTCGATTCGGGCGACGAAGCCTCCGTTCGCGGCCGGCAGCGGGTGGCCCGTCAGTCGCACGCGCGCCTCTAGTTCGAGCGGCGCAGATTCACTGGGAGCCCGGGAAACGGCTCGCCGGTAATCGTGCCCTTCTGAACTCGGAGTTCAGCCAGCGTCGTCCGTTCCTGTAGCGTCAGCTTCAGAAGCTCGCCCTGCACCGACCCAGTGACGTCTCCCGAGTAGTCCGGCCGGCCGCCGACTTCGATGGTGCCCTTCACGGCGGTACCGTTCTGCGTCAGCATCATTGTTATGGGGATAAACTGTCCGCCCGTCCCGGCGCTTCCCGTCCACTCACCGGCCAGCTGGGCAGTTGGCGCGTTCTGTTCGGCGATCTCTGCTCGCTCCAGCGCGCATCCGCCGACGGCGACATTGAGCAGAGCCAGAAACACTATCGTCCGTGTCTTCACGATGGAATCCTCCCATTGGCACCCAAGTCAGTCTGAAGTGCTGTGTCTATTCGACGCGTGATTGGGCGTGGCCGTAACAGCATCGGGCGATCGATTCCAGCAAAACTAGGAAGCACCGAATAGACGAAGTACGTGGACGTTGCTGGGGCTGCCCCGCGTATGAACTTGGGAGGGTGACCGCCACCGCGGTGGGGGCGCTGCAGAAGTCCTTGTAGTAGTCGAAAGTGACCGCCCTCGCCGACCTCGACGCCTCCATTCAGGAGCACCGCACGCGGTCGCGACGCCGCCGATGTTCATGGTGTTCGACCTACTGCACCGCGACGGCCGCGAGCTAACCGGGCCGGCTCCGCGACCAGCGCGCTCACTCTTGAGGACATCGTCACCGAACAATGGTGGCCGCTTTGGGTGTGTTCACCCGGTGGTATATTCCATCTGTGGGTCCCGCTATATTCCGCGTGTTGGTGTTGTGTACCGGGACGGCGCTCGTGACATGCGGCATGGGCGCCGCCCTCGCGGCGGACGAAAGCGCCCCATTGGACCGGTTGGCGACGGTGCCGTCGGAGCGGGCCAATGCGGTCGCGGACGCCGCGCGGGATGCCGCGCGCCACGCGGCCGATGCGTCACGCGAAGCCTCGCAGGTCGCCGAGGTGGCCGCGCGGATCGTCAATTCGGCGGTGTCGGAGACCGTGGAGGTCATTCGCCGCGAGACGAGTCGGGCGCGAGCCGCCGCGGAGCGCACGTGGCAAGGCCTCGAGGAGGCCGAGGACGAGCGCACGCTCACATCCGCGGTGCCGGCTATTCCGGTGCGACCGTCCCGGCCGGCTCCGCGCTTCCGTCGAACAGCTCAGGCCGAAGCGAGCTTCGCCCACGGCAACGCGCTGCTGGAGACGCGGAAATATTATGAGGCCCGCGATCAGTTCGAGGAAGCGATCGCGCTTGATCCTGAGCACGATCGCGCGCGCGCCGCGCTCGCCTGGTCACAGTATTTCCTCGGCAACTATCGCGGCGCCATCGTTACCTTCAAGGCCGCGCTTCGGCGCCAGCCGACGTGGGAAGGGCTCTACGACGGCCTGGGGTGGAGCCGGCTGCGGGTGGGCCGCCACCAGCTCGCCATCGACGCATTTAGATCGGCGCTGGACCGGAATCCCGACTACGTCGATGCGTGGAACGGGCTCGGCTCGACGCTCTTCGAGCGCGGGGATTACGAGGCCGCGCTCGCGCCGTTCGAGAAAGCGCTGTATGGATATCGACGGCTCGCGGGCCCCGAGCCCGCCGAGGTGACGACGCTCAGGGCGAAGATAGCCTGGAGCCTGTACTACCTTGAGCGGTATCGCGAGGCACTGGCGATGTTCATCCGGGCCAGTCTCGCGGCGCCGGGCTCGCATCAGCTACAGGTGGGGATGGGCTGGTGCTATCTGAGGCTCGGCCAGAAGGCCGACGCGCAAGACGCTTTTCAGCGCGCGATGCGGACCGAGCCGAACGACGAGATCGTTCGCGAGGGTTTGCGCCGCGCGAGCCTCTGAACGCTCAGCCCGCCGGCCGCGTCAGCGGGCGGCGTCCTTGCTGGTCGTAGTGGGGAGGCCACAACACCCAAAGCACACTCCGCGCCGTCCGTCGCGCCGAGGTGAAATGGAGCGCCCCGAACTCAATTTCAACGGCAGTATCTGATCGGCGCGGATTGCAATCCTCAGGTGCATGGCCTCGTACCGCTCGACGACGGTTATTTCATTCGGCGATTTCAGCTGCTCAAGGCCGCGCCCCTGTCGAAGAGTGCGGTGTCGCGCGTCATCGCCACGCTGAAGGACGGCTTGGAGGCGTGGCGGACACGCCCGCTCACCGACCTCGACGTGATCTACGTCTACCCCGATGGTTTTGCCCTGCGCGTACGCAGTTGCCGGAAGGGTGATCAGCGTTCCGGTGCTCGGCGTCGGCGGCGTTCTCCCCGATGGGCGCAAGCATCTGCTCGCCTTGGAGCTGTGCGCAGGCGAGTCGTTCGCGGCGTGGAAGGGCTGCCTCGACGATCTCGTCGCGCGCGGGTTGCGGGCACCGGTGCTGGTTGTCATCGATGGCAACGCCGGGCTGCGGCGGGCCGTCGGGGAGGTCTGGCCGCGGGCGGCCGTGCAGCGGTGTTGCGTGCACAAGCTCCGGAACCTTGAGCGCAAAGCGCCGAAGCATGCGCTCGCGCAGATCCGCGACGACTTTCATCGGATCGTGTACGCGGCCAATGCTGACGTGGCTCGTGCAGCGTACGCGACCTTCGAGCGCGCGTGGGCCAAGCGCTGCCCGAGCGTGGTGACGGGCCTGCGAGAGGGGGGCGACGAACTGGTCACGTTCTTCAGCTTTCCCAAGGCGCAGTGGAAGACGCTTCGAACGACGAACACCATTGAACGGCTCCACGAGGAATTTCGACGCCGCGTCAAGACGCAAGGCTCGCTGCCGAGTGAAGACGCCGCCGTCGTACTCCTCTTCAGCCTCGTGGTGAGCGGACAGATCAAGTTGCGGCGAATCGACGGGTGGCAGAAGATCGCTGTGGTGTTGCGTCAGCGCACGGAGGTGGCCGCATGACGCGACGTGTGCTGTAGCGGCGCTTGCCAGTGTGGGCGTGAACACCTATGCTTGCGACCGCAACGGCGAGAATAGGTCCTAAACGGGGCTGGAGGCACACATGAGGGTCCTCAGCAGGCGAATGCTCAGTTGGGTTCTATTGGGAACGACACTGGCGGTCTCCGCGGTCCTCGGCGCTTCACGGCCGGCCGGGGCGGTGGAGGTGGGCGAGCCGGCGCCCTCCTTCACGCTGGCGAGCACCACCGGTGGCGATATCTCCCTCAATGACTTTCGCGGTAAGAAGTGGGTCCTCCTCGAGTTCTACGGCGTTGACTTCGTTCCGACGTGAGCGGCGAACCTGTTGGCCAGGAAGGCCGACTACAAGCGATTCGAAGCCCTGGGGGTCCAGAACCTCGGCATCAGCGCCAACGTGACCTTCTCACAGCAGACGTTCGCCGAATCTTTGAAACTGCCGTTCCCGCTGCTCAGCGACTTTCCCGACAGAAAGGTCATGCGCAGCTACGGAGTCCTCAACGAGAAAACGATGGCCGCAATCCGGTCTTTTTTTCTCATCGATCCGCAGGGCATCATCCGCAAGAAGTGGATTATCAAGAACGACGAGACGACGGTTGTCTATAGCGACACTCTCCTGTCGGGTATCCAAGAGGCGATCGGCAAGCGCTAACCGTGACGCCGGGCCCCCAGCGACGATGAGAGCATGGTCGCCCGCCTGGCTTGCCGCCCGGGCAAGGTTGCTCGTGTCCGGCGTACTCGTCGCGGCGCTGGTCGGTGCCGCGGGCGCCGACCAGGCGGCGCTGGCATCTCTTCTCAAGACCCTCGATCTCCGTAGCTATACCTCCCGCACGGCGCCTCCACAGTTCAGTGGGAGCACGTTCCACGCTCGGCAACTGGCAATGACGGAACACCGTGGGACGGTCATTGTTCTGAACTTCTGGGCGAGCTGGTGTCTCGAGTGTCGCGCAGAAATGCGCGTGCTAGAGCGGCTCCAGCGCGAGTTCTCGTCGCGGGGACTCGCCATCATCGGGGTCAATGCCCGCGAGAGCAAGGAAGCAGTCGGGCGCTACAACAAGGAGCTCGGCCTGACGTACACACTCATGCTCGATCCGGACGGCAAGATCAATGCCCTATACGGCGTCATCGTGCTTCCGACGACGTTCGTCGTCGCGCGGGATGGGCGCGCCGTCGCCTTTGCTATCGGACCTCGCCAGTGGGAGAGTGCGCCGGCCCGTGCGCTCATCGAAGCACTGCTGGCCGAGCCGACCCCAGGTTCGGCCGCCCAATGACGGCAGGCCGCGGCTTTCTGCTGGTGCTCGGAATCGTGGTCACGCTCGCCGGGCCAACGGCTCGCCCGACCGAAGCGCAATCGCCTCGCCTGGTCAAGATCGGAGCGCTGACGGAGTCATGGGGGCCGACGCCACACATCGTCGGCCTCCGCGACGGTCTTCAGGAGCTTGGATACCGCGAGAACGAGAACTTCGTGATTGGGGTGCGCTTCACCCAGGGCAGCATCACCGAGCTCCCCGAGGCCGCCCGCGCCCTCGTCCGACACGGCGTCGATCTCATCGTTGCCACTGAAAATGCGGCGACGGCCGCCCAGTTGGCAACGACCCGGATTCCGATCGTCTTCATGGGCGGAGGCGACCCGGTCGGATCAGGGCTCGTGAAGAGCTTCGCGCGACCCGGTGGGAACATCACTGGAATCGCGGATCTCGAGCTCGAGCTCGTGCCGAAGCGCATGGAGATCTTTCGCGACCTCATCCCGGACCTGAAACGAGTTCTCTTCGTCTACGACGCGGCAAACGCAGTCGCTCTCTCGAGACTGGGTGTGCACCGCGATGCCGCGCACCGCCTCGGCCTCAGGCTCGTCGAAAGACCGGTGCGGACGGAAGATGAGGCTCGATCCGTGATCAGCACGACCAGGAAAAGCGAGGTGGACGGGATCTTCTCGACCCGATTGCTGTCGCTCAATATCCCCGGGTCGATTCTCGAGATCGCCCCGAAGCGGACGATGCCGACCATGTTCGACGATGCGTTCTATGTAGAGCGGGGCGGGCTGGCGAGCTATGCGCCGAGCCTTTACGGATTGGGGCGCCAGGCCGCGCGCCTGGTGGACAGGATCCTCAAAGGCGCCCGGCCCGCTGATCTCCCTGTCGAGCAGCCGACGAAGTTCGAGCTGGTGGTCAACCTCAAGGCCGCGAAGGCGCTCGGCCTCACGATACCTCGGTCCGTGCTGTTGCGAGCGGATCGGTTCATCGAATGATGATGGGCGACGCAACGATGTGAGCCGGGCGGATTGCCGGAAGCTGCGTGCGGTCATTTTCCACATAATGCGGGACACCACCACCACATTTGGCATGTTCATCTTTCGCAGGAACCTGGCAAGGGTAATACAACGTGAGATAGACGACGCCAGCGGGGACAAGAAGTTTGAGTGGGTAGTGGACGTCGCGACAGGTCTTACGAGAAGGCTGAAGTTGAAGTCATCTCAACCCTAGTTGATCGCTACGATGTGGCGGTGGTCCTCAAAGTCACTCTCGATACTATTCGCTTCGTAGATGACCGCGAGAAGGCTCAACTTGCCATTCACAATCTCAATGGTGTCTTCGCAGGAGAGGTCCTGGATATGTGGCAGGTCGAACAGCGGCTAACAGACTCGCTAGAGAGGGCCATATCCAAATAGCGATGCTGTCATGGCCACGTGGACCTCTTCTCCGACCTCACCGATTTCCTCCACCCCACAGTCCCCACGGCGTGCTGACCGCCGACGCCACGGAGCCTGCGTGGAATAGGTATTTACTCACGGTGGCGTGCTCGTGTGGGGTGGTGTTTGAGCGGTGGGTTATGCCAGCGGATGCCGAACTGGATCTGCTGCGGATGGCCCGGCTGAACTAACCGCGGCAGCCGTTGACCAACGGCCAGTCGAAGTCTAGTCTCGACCCACTGTTCTGACCTTGACGGCCCAGACTCCGGAGGCGGCATGCGGTGTCCCCGGTGCCAGCACGAGAATCCATGAAGGCTCCTCATGCTGCCCGCGACCAGGCAGCGGACCTGCAGATCATGCTCACGGCGATTGCCCGCACAGCCGCACGGCTGTGCGCGGCCAACCACGCCGTGATTTATCTCATCGATGGGGAGCGTTACCGCCTCGTCGCGGATTGCGGCCGGCGCCTTCGGGGACGTGCGATAGGAGATTCGTTCCCAGTTCACGAGCGCACTCCGATTACCCAGGCGTTCCGAGAGCGACGGACCATACACGTTCGCGATCTCGCTGCCGCAGCGCAGCGCCGTTTCCCCGACATTCTTGCCCTCCAACGGTCGGACCAGGTGAGAACTGTGCTCGTGGCGCCGTTGCTCCGGGCCGGAATTGCTATCGGCGGGATCGTAATCCGTCGAACGCGCGTTCAGCCATTCACAGCGACGCAAATCGCGCTGCTCAAGACCTTCGCCGCTCAAGCCGTCATTGCGATTGAGAACATGCGCCTGTTCAACGAGACGAAGGCGGCGGTGGAACAGCAGGCGGCAACAAGCGAGATCCTGCGCATCATTTCGAGCTCGCCGACCGACGTTCAGCCGGTGTTCGATGCCATCGCCGCCAGTGCGAGTCGGCTCTGCGGCGGCGTGGCCGCAATCGTAACCCGGCTCGACGGCGAGATGATCCACCTGGTCGCTCACCACAACCCGCGTCCAGGCATTGTGCCGGTGACCGCCCGACTTTACCCACGGCGCCCGAGCCGCGACACGACGACAGGTCGCGCGATCCTGGATCGCAAGATCGTGCACATTCCCGACGCCGAGAAGGACCCGGAACTCGCGCCCAACCTCGCCCGCGACTTAAACGCCCGTACCTTTGTCGCGGTGCCGATCCTGCACGACGGCGAGCCGATCGGGGCGATATCGGTATCCAGCGAGGGCAAGGACGCATTCGCTGCCGGCCAGATAGAGTTGTTGAAGATCTTCGCCGACCAGGCGGTCATTGCCATCGAGAACGTGCGCTTGTTCAAAGAGCTAGAGACGAAGAACCGGGAACTTACCACCGCTCTCGATCGGCAGACAGCAACGAGCGAGATCCTGCGGGTTATCTCCCGCTCGCCGACCGACGCACAGCCGGTGTTCGACACGCTCCTGCGGAATGCGGTGCAACTCTGCAACGCGGTCAACGCGAGCTTGTATCGGTTCGACGGCCAGCTCATCCACCTGGTCGCCAACCATAACTTGCCGCCCGCGCTACTCGGGTCCTGGCAGCGGATGTTTCCACGGCCACCGGGCTGGCCGTTGCGCGTAGTGCTGACGAGCGGCGCCATGCTGCGCATCGACGACGTGTCCTCTGGCGAGACCGCCTGGTCGGAAGCCGCACGCGACGCACTGCGGATCATGGACGCTCACAGCGCGTTGTTCGTACCCGTGCGCCGCCAGGGCCAATCCATCGGCGCGATTGCGCTGTTTCATCGCGACATTGCCGCCTTCACCGATCAGCACGTGGCGCTCCTCCAAACCTTCGCGGACCAAGCGGTGATCGCCATCGAGAACGCGAGGCTGTTCCAAGAGCTTGAGGCCAGTAATCGAGAGATCGCCGAGAAGAGTCGTCAGATCGAAGTTGCCAGCCAGCACAAGTCCGAGTTCCTCGCCAACATGTCGCACGAGCTGCGAACGCCGCTCAACGCGATCATCGGGTTCTCAGAAGTCCTGACCGAGCGCATGTTCGGTGAACTCAACGAGAAGCAAGAGAAGTATCTGAAGGACATCTACGCCTCCGGGACCCACCTGCTCTCCCTAATCAACGACATCCTCGACCTCTCGAAGATCGAAGCCGGGCGGATGGAACTCGAGCTGACAGAGTTCCATCTCCCCACTGCACTCGACAGTGCCTTGACGCTGGTCCGCGAGAGAGCGGGACGAAGAAGTATCGCCCTGCAGATGAACATCGATAGCCGATTGGGCCAGATTCAGGCGGACGAGCGGAAGGTCCGTCAGGTCGTCCTGAACCTGTTGTCGAATGCGATCAAGTTCACACCCGAGGGCGGGTGCATCGAGGTCGCGGCCACGTCAAAGGACAGGCTCATCGAGGTCTCCGTCAGCGACACCGGGGTCGGCATCGCGCCGGAGGATCAGGAAGCGGTGTTCGAGGAGTTCCGGCAAGTAGGGACGGCCGACAAGAAGGCTGAGGGAACTGGTCTGGGGCTGACTCTCTGCCGGAAGTTCATCGAACTCCACGGCGGGCGAATCTGGGTGAAGAGCCGGGAGGGCGTCGGCTCGACCTTCACGTTCACGATCCCGGTGCATCCGGAGAAGTAAGCGTCAACGCCACCCTGCCCGGCCCCAGAACCTATCACTCCCGGGGGGTTGTGTGCGGGGATCGGGATGCCGCTGAGCGGTGATTGAGTGCCCGCTGGTGAACCTAGCGTTCTGCTAGACTTCCGCCAGCCCTCCAAACCGAGGTGTCTATGCGCGTGATCGGGGTCGTCATTCGAGTGCTAGCCTCGTTCTTTGCATTGCGTGCCGTCGAGACGCAACAGGCCCTTCGCGAACTCGGCGACGCGCTAGTGGAGATTCGATGCTGACGGAATTGCTCGCCTTCCTCGACGAGTTGCTCTCCTACCTCGAATCCGTCCGCGACGTCCGTGGTGACGAAGGCAGACCCGGGGGGAGATCGCCGGAGATCGAGCGGTTGACCGAGAAGACACGGGCCCTGCGCGACGCGGTGTCGGCGGAGAGCCAGAAACACTGACGAGAAGCGGCGCCGTCCCAAATCAAATTGACCCATCACCCAGGCAGCGCCCGGCCTGGTGCGCGTCGCGCCGTTCAGCTAGGCTCCCGCTAGCCGTCCTCCACCGAGGTGCCCATCCGGTTGATCGGGCTGGTTCCGCGTTTTCTAAAGGCGCTGATCCTGCCCGAATGAGCAGGTGCGAGTCCTTGACGGCCCGCCAATCTCGCCGTCACGCCCGGTCGGAGCGAAGCGTATGACGACCTAGATATTCCAAGGCAACCCCGACCAGTTCTATCTGGACACATACTTGTCCCGGGCCCGCAAGATCGTCCGGCTCGTTCGCCAGAAACACTTCGCAGGCGACATGCGCCGCGGCGATCGTGTGTTCATCTGGCGGGCGAGTGGCAAGGCAAAGGCCACCGCCGGCGTAGTCGCGAGCGGCTGGCTGACTGGTTCGCCCACGGAGCGTCTGGAAGACTGAAGGGCGCCGATCTGTGGAAGGTTCCCGAGAAAAGCGTGCGCTTCGTGTCGGCATCGATGTCGATCGCGTCGCCGGCGCCAAAGAAGTCGTTCAGGCGAAGTGGCTTGAGGACGATCCGGCGCTTTCCACGCTCCGTATCCTTCGCATGCGTAGCGAGACGAACTACCAGCTCAGCCATTCGCGACCAGTTCCGTCCGCTGCGCTCGCCCGCGCCGGTCGCGGCGTGGTACAACGCCTTCGACCCGCGCGACGTGGTCGCACTGTACCCCCTTGACGCAAGCAACTTCCCCGTCCATCCGCCGATCGAGAACAACGCGAAGGTGAAGAACTCGACCGACAACCGGCACGGGATCGCCGGCTACCTCGATGACGCGGAGGTCGCAAAGCGCGTGCTGGGCCCGTTCCCGAGCTGCCATGCCTGGCGCGGCGCTCCCGGCAAGCCATTCGGCTACACGCGGCGTAGGAACACGTCACCGCTGTGACGGCCGCACGAAAGGGCAGATTAGTCAAAGCAGTTCGTTCAGCGTGTAGCAGAAGTGGTCCGTCAGTTTATGCGACAGCCCGCGCTTGCGCCAGCGCTCGAGTTGGATCTCTGTTGCCCTTGCGACATACTTCTCGAAGATCGCATCCAGCTTTCGTGCCAGTGCTCCGTCCCTGATCGATAGCGTAATCTCGTCGTTCGTTTCGAACGAGCGGTCGTCCAAGTTGCTCGAGCCGATGGCGCTCCAGACACCATCGACGGTCATGACTTTCTGGTGCAGCAGAGTATGTGGATATTCGAACAGGCGAACGCCGCACCGCAAGAGCTTCTCGAAGTTACGGTGGCCGGCGTGCTGCACCATGGGGTTATCCGAGCCACTGGTCGAAGGCATGAGCACACGCGCGTCAACGCCGCGCGCCACTGCGTTGCCGAAGGCGTCAATGGCATCGGGCTCAGGGATGAAATAGGGATTCTGGATCCAGATGCGCCTACGTGCCAGGCAGATCGCGGTGTGGTGGAGGATTTTCACGGCGGGCGCCGAGTTCTCGGGCTTGGCGAACACGGCGTGCATCAGGATGTCGCCCGCCGGCTCCAGCGTGGGAAACACGTCGTTACCCACGAACAGTTCCCCCGTTTCGCCGGCCCAGTTCTCGCTGAAGGCACTTTGCACGCTGTGCACTATGGGCCCGTGCAAGTGCAGACTGATATCGGCGTTGTGCTTTCCGTCTTCCGCGTCGCCCAGCCATTCATCTACGATGCAGTGGCCGCCTACGAAGGCCTCGCGTCCATCGATGATCACCAGCTTGCGGTGGTCACGGTCGTTGAGCACCCCAATGTTTCGCAGCTTCCGTTCGTGGAAGAAGACCACCCGGCAGCCCGTGTCACGCATCTGCTGCACGACTGCGTCGCCGACGGCTTTAGAGCCCTCGGCATCGAGCAGGACTCGCACCTTTACGCCCGCCCGCGCCCGAGCAATCAGAGCATCGGCGACCCGTCGACCCAGAACCCCCTCTTTCCACAAAAAGGTCTCGAGGTGCACGGATTCTCGCGCTGCCTGGATGCGGCCGATCAGCACATCGAAGAAGGCGCCGTTCTCAAGCACTGTCACCGCGTTGCCGGGCACAGCGGTGCCCACGGTCAAGCCCGCGAGCGTGGGCATCAGCTCGTGGATCGTTGAGTCACATTCGATGTGGAAGTCCGGGTCTCGATGTCGCCGGATCGACCAGATGGCGAGGGCCAAGAGGATCACGAGGCTGAGCAGCAGCCCACCCAGGAACGCTACCATCACGGCTGATTTGGCAAGTTACGAAACTGGGATCGCCTGGATCGGCGCCACTGCGAGTCGCGTTCTAGCGGTGCGCCAGACTCCATTTCCGTTTGTCGAATTCGAGAGTACGTGCGTCGTCCCACGGTGGTGCCCTCTCGCGAGACTGGCTCCGCGACATCGCCTGGCGGCGAGTCGTTGCCAGCGGCGTCCAGTGCCTGGTCTTGCTCGTTCCGAGCGGATCACTGAACCCGAGGTAGCGATGGAACGAACTCGTTCGGACCTCGAGCCTCCAGGAGTTGAAGCTGCACTCCCAACGACCGGGCCGCGACGTTCACTTCTCTTATCGCGAGCTGGTGGTACGCATTGGCCGGGTTCGAGAGGATGGCCACACGGCGGATCTTGGGGACGGTCTCCTTGAGCAGCTCCAGTTGTTTGGCGACGATTTCCAGGCCGGCGTAGCCGGACACCCCTGTGACGTTCCCGCCCGGG
>Ga0114129_10010670_pt1 | contig 13102 bp, 10 predicted proteins | sample RhiMetdeltSRZDD1_FD_80071 | JGI IMG/M metagenome (GOLD analysis project Ga0114129, IMG submission 80071) | Populus rhizosphere microbial communities from Tennessee, USA - Rhizosphere MetaG P. deltoides SRZDD1 (version 2) (version 2) | ecosystem: Host-associated > Plants > Roots > Rhizosphere >...
CGCTCGATGCAGCTCGACTTCGACGTGCCCGACCGCCGCCGCTTCCCGTGCCTCGATCTCGCCTACGCGGCCCTCGAAGGCGGCGGCTCGCTGCCCGCGGTGCTGAACGCCGCCAACGAGGAGGCGGTGGCCGCTTTTCTCGAGGAACGCCTGTCCTTCCTGGGCATCGCCGCCCTCGTGCAGGAGGTGATGGCCGCCCACCCGCCGACACCCGTGCGCGAGCTGGAAGACGTGCTCGAGGCCGACCGCTGGGCGCGCGAGCGCGCGCGCGCCGCCATCACCCGCGGAGCCCCCGCCCGCACCTGACGACTGGATCCTCGCGAATGAACTTCCTCCTCGACAAGCTGATCGATCCTGCCGCGACCGTGTTCGTGCTCGGGATCATCATCTTCTGCCACGAGTTCGGACACTTCATCACCGCCAAGGCGTTCGGCATGCGGGTCTTCGTATTCTCGTTCGGCTTCGGCCAGCGGCTGTTCGGCTACAAGTGGGGCGACACCGACCTGCGCGTCTCCCTCATACCCCTCGGCGGATACGTGAAGCTCGAGGGGGAGCCGGACGACAAGATCAGCGAGGACACGAGCCACATCGGCGACGGCCGCGACTTCACCGCGCGCCCGCGCTGGCAGCGCATCATCGTGTACCTCGCGGGGCCGATCATGAACGGCGTGCTCACGATCGCCTCCCTGACCCTGGTCTACATGCTCGGCTGGAACGTGCTGGCGTACTTGTACGCGCGGCCGGTGATCGGGGCCGTCGAGCCCGGATCGTCCGCGGCCAGCGTGGGCCTGCGGACCGGCGATGAGATCGTCACCATCGACGCCCAACCGATGGGCACGTGGGAGGACGTCTTGATGACGATGGGGGTGCGGCCCGACACCGACCTCCGCCTCCGTTATCGCCGCGGCACCACCGAGGACGAGGTCCAGGTGCACACCCGCAAAGACCCCGCGCGGGGGGTGAGCATCGGCGCTTATCCGCTCGTGCAGATCGATGACCTCGTGCCCGGCGCCCCCGCAGTGACGGCGGGGCTTCGCCCCGGCGACGCCATTCTGGCCATCGACGACAAGCCCATCCCCACCTTCTCGGACCTGCTGCCGCTCGTTCAGGGGTCGGGAGACCGGATGTTGACCCTGCTCGTCTGGAGGGACGGCGAGATCTTCACCGTGCCCGTGACGCCGAAGGGCGGACTGATCGGCATCCGCGAGAAGAAGATCGTCAAGAAGTTCCCCTTCGTCGGGGCCCTACGCGAGTCGGTGGCGGAGACGAAACGGTGGACGATCCAGACGCTCACCATGCTCCACGACATGGTGCGGGCGCGGATCTCGCCCAAGAACGTGTTCTCGGGACCGGTGCCGATCTACATTGCGTCAGGCCAGGCCGCCCGCAGCGGCCGCCCCGGGGCGGTCTTCTGGCTCGTCGCGCTGCTGAGCCTGAGCGTCGGCATCCTCAACCTGCTGCCGGTGCCGCCGCTGGACGGCGGACATCTGGCCATCCTCTACGTGGAGTCGATCGCGCGCCGAGACCTCGGCCCCGAGGCCAAGGCGTGGATCATCAACGTCGGCGCGATCCTCGTCCTCGTCCTGATCGTCAGCGTCGTGTACTTCGACTTGACGAAGATGGAGTGGTTCGAGCGGGTGTTCGGGAAGTAGAACGTCCGCCGTCTACGGCTCTGTCTTCGCCACCGCGCGCTGCCTGCCCCAGTCCGGCGTGAAGCCGGGATCGAGCTCGAACGCCTTCGCGAACTCGTCGGCCGCGCGCTGCTTGTCGGGATGGAACGGGCGCTTGGGCTCGACGCGTTTGTAGATGGTGTAGCCCAGGTAGAAATGGGCGGCGGCGCTGCTCGGCTCCGCCTCCACCGCCTTGGCGAACTGCTCCTCGGCCTGCGCGAAACGACGTTTCTTGAAGGCGGCGATTCCGGCGGTGATGGGGTCGCTGCCGGTGGACGCGTCGGCGGCGACGGCGACGTCGGCCACGACAAGCGCCGCCGCCAGCACAAAGGCTGTCCGAATCATGCGGCTCCTCCTGTTCGGGTGATGACCGTCACGGACCCACGCCTGTGGTCCAGGGCTCAACTCCTAGCTTACCGCGACAGGGCCTGGGAGGCGGTGAGCGTGGTCATGGGGGCCTGCCGCCGGTAGATCGTGACCCGCCGGAACCGCAGGGCGGGCAGGAACCCCTCGGGGAAGCCCGGCCGGAGGCGGCGCACGTGGTCGAGGACGTCGCCCTCCACGATCATCACCCAGCCCACCTCCCGCGCCGGGTCGACGACGGCGTACTCCCAGTAGTTGTCGTTCCCCTCGTGGACGAACTCCCGCAGCGGCACCCCGCGCTGGTTGAGCTCGAAGAGCACGGGCGCCGCCGAGCTCATCGAAGCCAGGATGCGCCCGCCCTGGTATTGGCCGCGCCAGACGTCGAGGACGGGAAGGCGCTCGGCGACGGCGGTGCGGTCGCGGGTGGCCTCGCGCAGCACCGGCAGCGGGCTCGGCACCGTCACGAGCTGCAGGGCCGCCGCGGTCCCGGCGAGGGCCTGCACGACCCGCCGTCCCGCCGCCGCGTGCGCGAGGGCCAGGGCCAGGGCGGGGGCGAGGAGCAGCGCGTAGCGGGCCTTGGGCGGATGGCCGGCCAGGTACGCGGTGAGCGTGACCGCCAGCGGGGCGAGGGCACACAGGCTCAGGGCCGCGAGCACGTCCTTCCGAACGCGCCAGACGGCGGCGGCGAGGGCGATCACGCTCGCGAGCAGCGCCGGTGCGCCGAAAGCCTCGGTGGCGCCGGAGGCGGCGAGCCCGACCGCGCGCCGGACGTCACCGTGGGTCTCGGTGAGGTTTTCCGAGCCGATCGCGTAGAACGGGATCCCGCTCGAGACCCAGGAGTGGATGCCGTAGGCGAGGATCGGCGCCGCCACCCCGAGGCCGAGAGTCAGGGCCGCCGTACGCGCCCGCCGTCCCGCCGGCTCCGTGATCGCGATCCAGGCCATGGCCGCGGTCAAAAGCGGCCAGGCTTCGTAGCGCACCCAGCACGCGCAGGCCGAGGCGGCAAGCGCGGTGTAGAGCGCGCGCCGTGTCCCGTGGCGGCGCCAGCCGACGAGGCCGGCCAGCGCCATGCTGACCGTACCGAAGAACAGGGCCTCGATCAGCGGCGTCGATTGCAGGTACAGCCACCCCGGATTGAGAGCGGGCACCGCCGCCGCCACCACCCCCGCCCACGGATCGCCGGTGGCCGACCGCGCGGCGAGGCCGAGGGCGCCGAGTCCGGCCACGAAGGCCACGAAGCTCAGCCCGCTCGCGAAGAGGCCGGTGGCATACAGCCGATCGTTCTGCGCGGGCAGCGCGTTCAAGATGTGCGGCAGCGGCAGCCAGATCGCCCCGAGCTGCGTCCAGCCCGGGGTGAGACTGTCGATCGTCCGCCGCGACACGACGAGGTGGGCTTTGGCGTCGAAATGCAGGAGGTGCGCGCCCGCCTGCACGTGCACCGCCCAGGCGGCGGCGGCGATGAGCGCGGCCAGGCCGAGGGCGATCGCGAGCGGTCTATCGCGTGGCGCCGGCATCCGCGGCGGCCGGAGGCTCGTAGCGGTGCAGGCCGCCCGTGGTGGCCGCGGCCAGGAACCGATCGGGGTCGCGCGGGTCCACGGCGAGCGTCCACAGGCGGGAGGAGCGCAGGCCGTCCGCAGAGAGCTCGCGCCAGGTCGTGCCGGCGTCGTCGCTGCGGAAGAGGCCGCCGCCGCGGAAGTCCGTGGCCAGCAGCGTGCGGCCGTCGGCGGAGGTCTCGACGGCGGCGATGTCCCAGGCCGAGGACGAGCGATAACGCCCCCAGAGGCGGCCGAGCCCGGTCACGTCGTAGAGGCCTTCGGTGGTGGCGACGAGCAACCGATCGGCCATCGGAACCATCCGATGCACGGTGGCGGGCACGGCCGACACGCGCTCGAACGCGGCGTGGCCGCCCGGGCTGCGGAACAGGCTGAGGCGCGTCGCGGCGAACACCGCGCCGCCGGGCTCCACCGCCACCGCATCCACCGCGCCGTCCAGGCCCAGCTCGATGGTCTGCCACGTCTCACCGCTGTCGGTGGTGCGCAGCAGCCCGCGTGTGCTCGCCGCGTACACCGTCGACGCCCCGTGGGTGGCGATGTCACCCACCCGCGGGTGGATGTCGAAGCCGCGCGAGGTGATCGACGCCCGCTGCCAGGATCCGCCGCCTTCGGCGAGGCGGAACACGCCGTTGTCGGTGCCCGCGAACAGGGTGCGGCCGAGCAGGCCGAGGGCGAAGACCTCGCGGCCCTCCAGGCCCGGGGCCAGCTGTGTCCACGGACCGATCGCCGATCGCGCCGTGAACACGCCGCCGTGTTTGCGGTCGTCGCGTACGGCGGTGAGCACGCGGTCGCCGGCGGGGTCGACCAGCACCCGTGAGACGTAGCGCTCCGAGAAGCCCTGGCTCGCCGCCGCCCAGGTCTCGCCGCGGTCGCGGCTCTGGCGGATGCCTTCGCCGTCGCACCCCGCCAGGATCACCCCCGAAGGGAGCACCACGATGGAGTTCACGACCAGCGCCTTCTCCGTCACCATCCGCCAGGTCTGAAGGTCGTCGTCGGAGCGCCACAGGCCTTCCGTGGTGCCGGCGAAGAAGACCTCCGGATACGACGGGTGCTGCACGAAAGCCCGCGTCCGCCGGCTGCTCGACGGGATGCCGCGGATCTTCGACCAGAGCGCGCCCGCGTTCAGCGACCGGTAGATGCCGCTGCACGCGGTGCCGTAGACCGTCTGCGGCGTGCGGCGGTCGACCGTCATCGTGAAGACGTCGGAGTCGTCGATCATGCCGGTCTTGATCGGCTTCCACGTCCGGCCGCCGTCGCTCGTCTTCCAGGGCAGGTGCCAGGTCCCCGCGTAGATGGTGCCGGCATCGCGAGGGTCGATGGCGACAGACTCGACGTTGCGCAGGTCGGCGTGACCCGCCGGGCTGATGCGGCGCCAGTTGTCGCCGCTGTCCATCGAATGGAAGACGCCGGTGAGGCTCCCGGCCACCAGGATGTCGGGGTGGCCGGGGGCGACGGCCAGCGCGCGTACGGACTCGCCGGCGATGCCCGACAGCAGCGTAAACGTCTTGCCGCCGTCGTCGCTGCGGGCGATTCCCCCGCCGGGGCCGGCCACCTCCCAGTACGCGATGAGCAGGCGTCCGCGCTCGTCGATGACGATCTCGTCGAGGCTGAAGCCGCGCCTGGGGAAGCCGGGGCTCAGCCGGTTCCAGGTCTCGGCGCCGTTGTCCGAGCGGTAGAGGACGCCGTCGGAGGTCCCGGCATAGATGACGTGCGGGCGCTTGGGGTCGAACGCCAGCGACCGTGCGTCGCCGCCAGGGGGCCCGGCCGGCACCCACTGGGCGTTCACGGAGGCAGACATGGAGAGGAAGGCGGCAACGGTGAGAAAAAAGGCCTGCATCTCCCCCTGATATTAGAAGAAAAAAGGGCGCGACCGAAGCGGCCGCGCCCTTCGAACGTCCGTGTTGGACTAGTGGACTACTCGGGCATCGGCGCGCCTTCCGGCAGGAAGACGATTTCCACGCGCCGGTTCTGCTTGCGCGCGGCTTCCGTCGTGCCGGTATTGGCGGGCTTGCGTGCCGCTTCGCTGCGGACGCTGATGCGCGACTCGTCGATGCCGCGCTCCTTCACGAGGTACGCCTTGGCCGCCTCGGCCCGCTTGCGGCCGATGACCTCGGGGTAGCGCTCCTTGCTGTCGGCATGTCCGACGATCACCAGGCGCGAGCGCGGGTCGGAGCGCAGGCGCGAGGCCATGTCGTCGAGGCAGGCCTTGTCGACGTTGTTGAGGCGATCGCGGTTCGGCGGGAAGCCGGAGGCGATGCAGGTCGAAGGCGTCGCAATCTCGCGGACGTCCACGCGGCAGCGGGACTCGGCGGTACCGCCCTTGCCGTCGCTGACACGCACGGTGATCGTGGCCGTGCCGGTCACGCCCGTCGAATCCCACGTGGCCTCGGCGCCGTTGGGTGTGATCTTGCCCTTGTCGGCCGTCCACGTGTAAGTGAGGGAGTCGCCGTCGGGATCGGACCCGACCGCGCGGCACTTGACCGTCTCACCCGGCTTGACCGAGGACTTCTCGGCCTCGCAGGTGACGGTGGGCTGTTTGTTGCCCGGCGGCGGCGGCGGCGTCGGCACCACCTTCGCCACGATGATGGGATGGCACTTCGTCCCGGGGTGATACCCGATCGCGATCTGCCGGCCCGTCCAGCTCTTGCTGCTCTGGTTCAGGCCGCGGTCGTCGAAGTTGAAGTTCCAGGAGATCGCCGGCCGGATGAAGAAGCCGGGCTTGATCCAGAGGACGGGGCCCACCACGACGTCGAGCGGGTTCGTCTGCTCGAAGTCGGAAGCGCCGTAGCTCGTGTAGCGCACATCGCCCTGGAGCTGGATCGTGCGGCAGGCGGGGATGTTGATGCCGCCTCCCACGATCATCGCGTCGGCGATGTCGACGCCGTCGGGGTCGCTGTTCTTCTGGAACCCGAGGGAGCCGTGGATGTCGGCGATGTCGCCCAGGGCCTTGGAGGCGATGAGGTGGCCCTCGAACGACGTCTTGCCGGTGCCGAGGCCCTTGGCCTCGTCAGCGGTGCCGAGTTTGACCGCGCCCTTGACGGCGAGGCCGATCGGATCGCCGTCGTGGTCGTTCAGGAAGCCGAACTTCAGGCCGAGGCGTACGTCGCCGAAGCCCGTCTCCCAGATCTCGCCCGCGGTGGCCCCTTGGCCCGCGAACGGCAGGTCGGTGTAGAAGCCGCCCTGGAACGGTGCGTCGAGATCGAGGCGGTTCTGCACCCCGATCTGGGCAAACAGCTCCAGCTTCGAGGTGAGGCCGTACGCCAGCGAAACCCCGTGGACCGAGAAGTCGATGTCCTTCGGGTCACGGTCGAGGTTGTCGCGGAAGAGGCTGAAGGCCGCCTTGCCCTTGGTGAGTGTGTAGGCGGACGAGATGTGGAAGAGCCCCGTGTCCCCGAAGTACGAGGGGGTCGCGGGACGGACTTCGTATTCTTTGCCGTCCGCTTCGATCGTCCACGTCTTCACGTCTTCCTTCTTGACCCCGTGCGCTTCGTCCTGGGCCACGGCGGCCGTCGCGACGAGCGACAGCAGGCCGAGCGTCCAGGGTGTCAACCGTCCCTTCATTGAACGTCCCTCCTTTTTGTGCTGGCGCGCGATACTTCGGGAAAGCCGAATGAAGACTCTTCAATGGAATCTTATACCGCAAACGGGAATGTCTACATCAAAGAAGCGCTAGGATACCCGGACGAAAATGTCCGCCCCGGACGTGGTGCGATTCCCCAGACTGCTACCGGCCGTTTTTTTGGCCCGGCCGAACCGGTTCCTGATCCAGGCCGCCCTGGGGGGAACCACGGTGGAAGCGGCCTGCGCCGACCCCGGAAGGCTCATCGAACTCCTGCGCCCCGGCGTGCCGCTGCTCCTCGCCCCGTGCCGTCCGGAGGCCATTCGGCGCACGCGATATACGGCGATGCTGGCCCGAGAGGGCCGGACGTGGGTCTCCGTGCAGCCGGTGCTGGCGAACCGCGTGTTCGGGCAGGCGGTGGACGCCGGCCTGGCCGCCGGCCTGTCCGAGTGGCGTGTGGCCGGCCGGGAGGTCCGCCATGGCGCGAGCCGCTTCGATTTTCTTTTGTCCCACCGTAAACGGCGGATCCTGACGGAAGTCAAGTCGGTCTCGCTCGTCGATGGCGGCCAGGCCCTCTTCCCCGACGCCCCTACCGCCCGCGGTGTCCGCCACGTGCGCGAGCTCATCGCCCATCGCGCGGCCGGAGGCGAATCGATGCTCGTCTTCGTGGTCCAGCGGCCCGACGCCGATCGCGTCTCACCGTACGCCGCCGTCGATCCCGAGCTGACGGCGGCGGTGGGCGAGGCGCGCCGTGCGGGCGTCCGCCTCGCCGCCTACACGTGCCGCATCGGCCCGACGGGATGCCGTCTCGACAAGCCGATCCCGGTGGTCGTGTCATGAGCACGGAGGCCTTCGACCTGGTCGTCATCGGCTCCGGGCCCGCGGGCGAGAAGGGCGCCGCGCAGGCGGCGTACTTCGGCAAGCGCGTGGCCCTCGTCGAGAAGGAGCCGTATCCGGGTGGCGCCGCCATCAACACCGGCACCGTGCCCAGCAAGACCCTGCGGGAGACGGCGCTGTACTTCTCCGGCCTGCGCCAGCGCGGCCTCTACGGCGTCGACTACCAGGTGAAGCAGGACATCACCGTCCGCGACTTCATGTACCGCAAGGACGAGGTCGTGCGCTCGGAGAGAGCTCTCATCGACCGCAACCTCGAGCGCCACCAGGTGACGGTGGTGCGCGGGTCCGGCGCCTTCGTCGATCCCCAGACCGTGGCCGTGCGCGCCGCCGACGGCAGTGAGCGCCGATTGACCGCGCCCGTCTTCCTCATCGCCACCGGCTCGGTTCCCCACTGGCCGGACGGCATCCCGCGCGACGACCGCCTGTTCGACAGCGACTCCATCCTCGAGATGCACCGCCTGCCTCGCTCGCTGGCGGTGGTGGGGGCAGGCGTCATCGGATGCGAGTACGCGACGATGTTCCGCGCCCTCGGTCTCGAGGTGACGCTGCTGTGCGGGCAGGATCGGCTGCTGCCGTTTCTCGACCAGGAGATCAGCGCGCGTCTGCTGGAGCGGGTGAACCACCTCGGCCTCGACGTTCGTCTGAAGGACGGGATGGCGTCGGTCTCGACAGACGCGCGCGAGGTGGCGGTGGCGCTCAAGAGCGGCGGCACCCTGAATGCGGAGGCCGTCCTCTTCGCGACGGGGCGCCTGGGTGCGACGGCGAGCCTCGGCCTCGACCGCGCCGGCCTCACCGCCGGGCCCCGTGGCCATCTCGCGGTCAACGAGCACTACCAGACGGGCGTGCCCCACATCTACGCGGCGGGCGACGTGATCGGCTTCCCGGCCCTCGCCGCCACCTCGATGGAGCAGGCCCGCGTGGCCATGTGCCACGCGTTCGATCTCAAGTACAAGTCCCGCGTCTCCCCCATCCTTCCGATGGCCGTCTACACGATCCCCGAGATCGCGGCGGTCGGCGAGACGGAGCAGACCTGCGCGGAAAAAAAGATCGACCACGCGGTGGGCCGTGCCTACTACGAGGCCAATACCCGCGGCGAGATCATCGGCGACTCGGCGGGGATGCTCAAGATCGTGTTCGCGGCCGCGGACAAGAAGGTGCTGGGCGTGCACGTGATCGGCGAGATGGCCTCCGAGCTCGTCCACGTCGGCGGCGCCTGCCTGCACTTCGGCGGCACCCTGGACGACTTCATCGCGCAGGTCTTCAACTATCCGACGCTGGGCGAGACCTACAAGTACGCCGCCTACGACGGCCTCGGCGCGCTCGCGGCCAGGAAGAGCTGAGCCGAAAGAAACCACAAAGACACAAAGGAAACAAAGACCACAAAGAACGGCGAGATTGTGGGCCTCGCGCGTCGCCAGTGGTGCCCGCAGTGGGCCGGGCGAATCGAAACCCGGTCCGGTCCATGGTTTCGATTCGCTTGGTGGCAGAATGAACGGCGTGGACGAGCGCTCCAAGGAAGACCTGGCGGCGGCAGTGGCGCTCCTGCGCGCGCGCATGGGCGAGATCGAGGAGCAGCTCGAGCGGATGCGCCTGCGCGTCAACGGCCTCGAGCGCACGGTGTCGTCCGTCGTCGAGATGGACTACCCTGCGTTTTGCGCCGCCGCCCGCGACGCGTACGACCGTCTCAACCAGCAGAACCGCGGCTTCGTGGGGGTGGTGCCCATCCCCGAGCTGCGGCGTACGCTCGGCCCGCGTTTGAGCCGCGCCGTCTTCGAGGAGAACCTCGTGAAGCTGCACCAGGAGGGGCTCGTCCAGCTCATGCCGCACCCCGGCACGATCAGCCCCGAGAAGCAGAAGGACGGCCTCGTACACGCCACCCTCGGGGCCTTCTACTTCGTGCGCTGGGAACGCCACTGAGCATCGCGCGTTCGGTTCTTCTGCTCGCCGTCGTGTCGGCGGCCGCGTGTGCGCCGCCGCGACCGCCGGTCGGGCCGGGCGACGCGCCCACGCCGTCCTCGACGAGCCCGTCGGCCGCCGCCGCCGTGGCGTGGCGCGAATGGGGCGCGGCCGCGTTCGAAGAGGCGCGCACGGCGCGCCGCCCGGTCATCGTCGTTCTCTCGCGCCGGGCCGTCCCGCGCGATCGCGATCTGCTGGCGGCGGCGACGGAAGGGGAGAGCGCACCCGCGACGCGCTGGGCGGGCTCGGCCATCCTGGTGCGCGCGGATGCCGACGAGGTCCCGGAGCTGGCCGACTTCGCGGAGCTGGCGGCCACCGTCTTCCAACGCCAGCGCGGATATCCGCTGGCCGTGGTGTTGACCCCGGAAGGCGTGCCGCTGGGTGTGGCTGCCGATGCGGGGTTTCCGGGAGAAATCGATCCGCTGCTGGCGGCGCAGACGTCGCTTCCCTCGCTGCGCCTGGCCGATGGGCCGAGTCTGCAGTCGATCCGGAGCGCGCAGCAGCCGATGAAGGCCACGCGCCCGCCCGCGCGCGAAGCGGCCGTGCGTCGCGCGGAGAGCCTGGCCGCCGCGCGGACCGAAGGTCTTTCGCGCGGTGCCCTGCTCCTGCTCATCGAAGGCCACGACGTGCTGCACTCCGCCGCGCTCCGAGCGGCGGCCTCGCGGGCGCTCGGCGCGCCCGGCCGGCGCTCGGCCGGCGGCGGTCTCGAGGCCGCGGCGTGGGACGTCTGGGGCCACGCGCGTCTCGGCGAGTCGGCGCTGGCCTCGACGCTGGCGCAGTCGAGCGTGGCCGGCCTGGCCGAGCCGGACGGCGTCTTCCGCGCGGCGCGCGACGATGGGCGCGTCTTCACGAGCACCAACGGGATGATGATCGCGGCGCTGGCGGCGGCGGGGGCCACGGAGACGGCGGTGCGCGCGGCGGACGCGCTGCTCCGGCGCGTGGGCCCGGTGGGGCAGCTCCGCCGCGGCTTCGAGGGCGAGCGCTCTTTGGGCGCCGCGCGCCTCGACGACTACGCGGGGCTCGGCCTCGGCCTCGCCGCGCTGCACGAGGCGACTTCGGATGTGCGCTGGCGGCGCGAGGCCGAGGGCCTCGCCGACGCGGCGGTGGCCGCCCTGTGGGACAACACGTCAGGCGGCTTCTACCTTCACGCGGAGCCGATCGCGCCGCTGCCCGTGCGCATCCGCAGCGGCTTCGACGGCCAGCGCCCGTCGGCGAACGCGCTCATGGCCCTTCTTCTCGACGATCTGGGCCAGCGCCTCGCGCGGCCTCAGCTGCGCGATCTCGCCCGCCGCACCGTCGAGGCCTTCGCGGGCGAGCTGGAGCGGACCCCCTTCGGCCTCGACGGGATGCAGGCGGCGGCACTGCGCGTGCTGCCGGCGGCGGCGAAGCCGACCGCGGCGGCCACCGCTCCGCCGCTGCCGTCGAGCGCGGTCCGGGGCTCGGTGACAGTGGAGGCGCGCCTCGAGCGCACCACGCTGCGCGCCGGGGAACGCGGGCACATCCAGGTCGAGGTGCGCGCGGCGGAGGGCTGGACGGTCACCGCACATCGACCCGACGACCGCGGCGCCGTCCCGCTTACCGTCGCCCTCCTCGACCCGGAGCTCGGCGCCGGCCCCGCCGTCTATCCGAGCGCCTCCGCGCGCGTCCTCACCGCCCTCGTGCCGCTGCGTGTCCCGGCCGCGGCGGCCAAGGCGGTGCAGCAGGTGCGTGTGGCCGTTCGCTTCGAGGCGTGCACCGCGGGCGGCGTCTGCCAGCCGCCGGAGCGCGTGATGCTCGGCGTACCACTCACGATCACGCCATGAAGGCCGCCCTCGCGCTGTCGGTGCTGCTGGCGGCGGCACCCGCGCGCGCGGCCGCGCCGTTCGCCCCCGGTGAGAGCATCACGTTCCGCATCACCTACGCGCACCTGCTCGCCGGCCGGGCACGCCTCACCGTCGGCGAGGCCGATACCGGCGGACGCGCGGCGCTCGAGTTCGTCTCCACCGCGCGGAGCGAGGGGTTCTTCGCCTGGCTCTTCGGCTTCCGCGTCCGTGACCGCACGATCGCGGTCTGGGATCCAGCCAGCCAGTGCTCGCTGCGCATCGAGAAGACGCTGCGCGAAGGCAAGGCCGCGCGCGACCAGGAGGTCGCCTTCGATCCCGCCGGCTTCGCCCGCGTGCGCGACAAGAAGATTCGCGAGACCGATTTCACGATCGAGCCCTGCTCGCTCGACATCCTGTCCGCGCTCTACGTCACGCGCCTGCGCGGCCTGCCCAAGGACGGAAAGCTCGAGCTGCCCGTGTTCGACAACGGCAAACGGTTCCGCCTCGCGATCGAGGTCTTGGAGCGCGAGAAGATCGATCTTCCGTCGCCGCTCGGAAAGGCCACGCCGGTGGTGGTGGTGGAGCCGCGCCTCGTCGAAGGGACCGGCCTCTTCGTGAAGGAGAAGGGCGCGCGGCTCAAGATCTGGCTCACGGACGACGACCGCCGCGTGCCCGTACGCATGCGGAGCAAGGTGGCGGTGGGCTCGGTCTCCGCCGACATCGAGCGTTACGAGCCGTAGACTCTCTCCGAAGGAGGCTCACGTTGGAATTCGCGGCCTGCCCACGCTGCGGGACGTTCAACTCGCCCGCGGCCAAGGTGTGCACGAGCTGCAAGGCGCCGCTCGCCGACGAAGCGAGCGTGCCGCCGCCACCGCCTCCTCCTCCACGAATCGGCGCCGGGCCCAAACCGCCGCCTCCGCGCATCGTCGTCACACCCTCGTACAGCCCGCCGCCGATGGCGGCCGCCCCGGGATCGCCGAATCCGTCGGAGGTCCCGCCGCCGCGTCGTGGAGCGCCGACGGCGAGCCTGCCGCGCGTACCGGCTTCGCGCCCCATGGCGCCCGGTCCACCGCCGCGCCGGTTGTGGAGGCGCGTCATCCTCGGTGTGCTCCCTCTCGTGGTGGCGGCGGTGGGGCTCTTCTACTGGCTGCGTCCGCGACCGGTCCTCGTGGCGGGCGGCGACGTGTTCGCCCATGCGCCGGAGTGGCCGCCCGACGGTGGGCGAATCGCGTTTGCCCCCGCCACCGGCTCGAACGGCGGGGAGGCTGGGCGCGCCGTGTTCGACATGGCGGCGAGGAGCCA
>Ga0114129_10010671_pt1 | contig 13101 bp, 11 predicted proteins | sample RhiMetdeltSRZDD1_FD_80071 | JGI IMG/M metagenome (GOLD analysis project Ga0114129, IMG submission 80071) | Populus rhizosphere microbial communities from Tennessee, USA - Rhizosphere MetaG P. deltoides SRZDD1 (version 2) (version 2) | ecosystem: Host-associated > Plants > Roots > Rhizosphere >...
ACCTGCCCGAGTTCGCCGACGTCGTAGCCGCCCATCCCGAACCGGGCGGTCATCAGGTCTTCGGTTGCCCGTTCCGCCGTCTTCCGGCCGCGCGCGGTGATCTCGGCTAGCGTGCCGCGGCCGTCACGAGGGTTGGGCCGGCGGACCACCATGCCCTGCTCCTCCAGCCGGTCGATGATGTTGGTGACGCTGGTGGGGTGGACCATAAGCCGCTCACCTATCACCCGCAGCGGCAGCGCCCCGCGGCTGCTGAAGGTGAGCAGGATCAGTGCCTCGTAGCGCGCGAAGGTGAGCCCGTGCGGCCGGAGCAGGCCATCGAGTTCGGCCTGCAGGAGCTGCTGCGCGCGCATGATCGAGGTCACGGCGGCCATGGCTTCCGCCGGGCCGAACCTCTGCTCCCAGATCTCGGCGGCCCGCGCGATCGGGTCGAACGGCAGGTCCAGACGCTTCGCCACATGCACACGGTACCGGCGCGGTCCCGCCGCTGACGGCACCGTCGCCGGGCCCATGCGCTCATTACCGAGGGTTGGTGGATGCCACTAGGCTGCGGCCCATGGACTGGAGCCTGCTGGGCTGCGGCACCAACGGCCATGTCACCTTCGCGCCCGACCAGCCCAAGCTCCGCGAACGGCTCAGCATAAGCACTCGCGACGGTGCCGCCTGGCGCTGCCTGCGTTGCGGCACATTCGTGATCGGCGAGCCGACCACCAGCGGCCCGGTGTCGGCGGCCCCCCGGGTGCGCCGGGGAAAGGAACTTCGCAGCGCACTCATCCTGCGGCTGTTCGCCATCGAGCGGTTCGTGCGGGCGATCGTCTTCGGCCTGCTGGCCTACGGGATCTGGCGGTTCAAGAGCTCCCAGCTCACGATCGACCAGGCGTTCAACCGCGAACTGCCGGCACTGCGCGAGCTACTGCGCCAGCTCGGCTTCAACGTCAATCATTCCAAGCTGCTCGGCCTCATCCAGCACGCTCTCACACTCAACCCCGGCACCCTGACCTGGCTCGCGCTTGCAGCGGCGGGGTACGCGGTGATCGAGATCATCGAGGCCGTCGGGCTGTGGCTGCTGAAGCGGTGGGGTGAGTACTTCGCCATGGTGGCCACCTCGGTCGGCATCCCCTACGAAATCTACGACCTCACCACGAAGGTGACCGTGCTGCGGGTGGGGGCCTTCGTCATCAACGTGGCCCTCGTCATCTACCTGGTGGTTACCAAGCGCCTGTTCGGAGTGCGCGGCGGCAAGAAGGCCTACGAAGCCCGGCTGCGCAGCGAATCCATCCTGCAAGCGGAGATCGATGCCCTGGCGGGGGCGCCCAGCGCATCCGGCCCGCGGCCGACTGCACAGGCGCCGCGCGAGCCGACCGTCGGCGCGCGGCGCGAGCCGCCCACACGCTGACCCGATCACGCGCGGACCCTGGGCGGTGGTAGACCGTTAAGCGGACCATTCGGCGAGAACCATTTCGGCCGGGAACGGCCGCGAACCGCACGGACCGATCCACCGGCCTTTCCCTTGGCCATGGGATGCGGCACCGCAATTCCCACAATGTAGTAAAGAGAATACCAAGAGATAGTAAAGCAGTAGGCGCGGGGTCATTTGCCACGGCGTACACAATGCCTTGACTTTCGCTCCGGTCGCGGGCCAGCACCCGTACCTCGCTCGCCCATGGGCAGGTCAGCCCAGGTCAGCCTAGCTGCGGCACCGTCCAGCCAGCGCCGCGCCCCAGCGCCCCTGGGGGGAGCTCCCGGGCATCCACCGGATTACCTCATGCGGCAAGGACGGTATCTTCCGCATCGCCAGCACTCCCCTCGCTCATAACGATGCGCCCTCTCGCTCATAACGATGCACCGACACTGCAACAATCACCGATGCGCAAACTCACATTCCCTGTTACCGTCACTCGCCAGCAGATCACATGAGTGTCTGCAGCGAGAAAAGGGGAGCAGGGTAGTGAAAGACTGCCACTAGTTGGGCGCAGGCCCTGGGCACTAGCCCTCGCCAGCGCCGGCGGAACCGTAGCGTTGGCTGTCGCAGTAATCCCCGCGGCTTCGGCAGCACCCAGCGCCGCACATGCCGTGCAGGCCACACGGACCACAGCGACCTACCACGCCCGGATACATCACAGCGCACGCGTCGCGCACTCCGCGCGCCTCTCGGGTCTTCACAAGGTCAGCTCGCGCCTCGGGGCGAAGCAGCACCTTGTCCCATTCCGGTCTCCGGGCGGGACCAACCCCGCGAAGCGCAGCACCGGCGCGCACGCACCGAAGGTCCGCTCGGGTGCGGCGGTTCGCGGCGCGGCCACAGCCGCATCCGCGGCTCCTGCCGTGCTCCACAAGTTCAACGGGGTCAGCGACCTCGACTCCGACAACCTGAACGGCATCCCGGTCACCCCGCCCGACCAGGGCCTGTGCGTGGGCCGCGACCGAAGCCTCCCCGGCAGTCCCAAGGCCGTCTGGGAGCCGGTCAACATCGCCGCGCGGGAGACCACTGTGGGCGGCACGCCACTGATCCCGGACATCACCCTCGCCACCTTGTTCCAGGACCCGTTCGCCGAGGGCGACCCACGCTGCCTGTATGACTCGGCGACGCACACCTTCTTCTTCACCGAGATCGGCTTCCCGCCTGGAGGGCCAAACCCAACCCTCACCAACACCACCCTCGACGTCACGGTGCTGAACTCCCGCGGCGCCGCCTTCTACCAGTTCGACACCTCCTTCGACAGCAACGGCCAGAGCGGGAACTGCCTGGGGGACCAGCCGAAGGTCGGCTTCAACAACAACGCGCTGGTCGTCTCGACGGACCAGTTCTGCGGCCCGACGCTGTCGGACTTCCAGGGCGCGCTCGTGTTTGCGATCTCCAAGCCCCAACTGGTCGCGGAGGCCGCGACGGTCAACGACGCGGTGCTCGGGCCCATAGCCCTGGGGAACGTCCTGATCACCGGGGCCGACCCTGCGATCGCAACCGGCACCGGCACCGGGTATCTGGTGAACTCGTTCCCGTTTGACGAGTTCGGCCAGAACAACGCGGTCGCCGACACGCTGGGTCTCTGGAAGCTCAGGAACACCATCTCGGTGACGACCGGCTCTGGCACGCCGACCCTCTTCGGCCGGATCATCCCGAGCATTCCGTACGCGTTCCCTGTGAACGCCGCGAGCACGGGTGACGGCTCGGTGACCAACGGCATCACCTCCGAGGCGTTCCTCAACCCGGACGACAGCCGGCTGAGCGGCCCGGTCGCGGTGACGCACACGTCCAGCGGGGGCATCCGGCTGTGGACAGCGCTGGACACGGCGGTATTCGTTGGCAACGACCCCAGTGCCCGCGACGGCGCGGCGTGGTTCCGGATCAACCCGGCCAAGAACAGGCTCGTGGGCGCGGGATACTCCGCGGCGCGGGGCAAGTACCTGCTCTACCCGGCCATCCAGCCGCGGCAGCATGGCCCGGCCGCGCTGGTGTTCACCATCACCAGCGCCGCGGTCAACCCGAGCGCGGCTTTCACCACGGTGAACTCGCCGACGATCAAGACGGTGGCCGCCGGAGCTGGGCCGCACGTGAGCTTCGCCGAGGTTCAGTTCAACCAGTTCCGCTGGGGGGACTACTCGTTCGCTGTCACGGATCCGTCCGGCAATGGCGTCTGGCTGGCGACCGAGTACATCCCGCCGCCAGCCAGCCAGGATCCTCAGGACAACTGGGGAACGTTCGTGTTCGAGGTGTCCGGGCACTAACCCGTGACCGGGTAGGCACCGAGAACGCGCCGTGGCCCCGGGCCGGTATCCCCGGCCCGGGGCCACGGCTTGTGTCCACGCAGTAGCGGATCACGTCTTACGGCAGGGAAACAGCAGGTGGGGATTGCGTGGGCACTTGGCCGGGACCGGCGCCGGCCGGACGCAGCGTGCCGGAGTCGGGCGAAGCGTCCCGGCCCGGCCGCTCAGATCGGCGGGACCCACCCGGCTGATGCGGGCCTGCCGTCCTGACGCGGCGCCGGTCCCACCCGGCGCCGGGGTGCCCGCCGCATACGAACACCGCGGCAGGGACGGTGTCCACGCGATCCTGGACCCGCTGCCCGGCCTGCCGCTGATTGGCCCGATGGCCGTGGGGGCATGGCCGCCGAAAGCGCGGCCGGAAGGGCTGACTGCGACGGCGTCGTGGGCGGCCACGGCCGGGTCGGCCCGTGGGCCGCCGCCCCCGCCCGCCGCCGAGCATCCAGCGGCAAGAAGCGTGAGCGCGCCAAGCAGTGCTCCCGCCAGCCGTGACACGGCTCGGGCATGCGCACTCGTCATGGCGGCCTCCTGGCGTCGCTCAGGTGGTATCCATATGACGCGCCGCCGCCGTGGCCGGTTCCATCCGCGAAGGCGCCACCGCCACCGGCCGCGCCGAGGCCGGCTACGCCGAGGCGGCCGCGACGAGTTCGTCCGCGGCGGAATAGGGATCGAGTTCCCCGGCGGCGACCCGGGCGGCCAGTTCGTCAAGCCGGGAGTCGCCGGGCAGCCCGCCCATCCGCTGGCGTAGCGCGGCCACCGCGATGGCGGCAACCTCCTCCCGGGCGCGGGCGCGGCGGCGGCGGTCCCGCTCGCCCGAGGAGTCAAGCCACGACCAGTGCGCGTCGAGTGCGGCGGTCAGGTCCGCGATGCCTTCCCCGGCCGTCGCGGTCGTCATCACGATAGGCGGCTTCCAGTCCCCTTCGCCGCGCTCGGCCATGGCGATCATCGTGCGCAGGTTCCGCACCGTCTCCTGCGCGCCGGGGTTGTCGCACTTGTTGACAACGAAGATGTCCCCGACCTCCAGGATGCCCGCCTTGGCCGCCTGGACCGCGTCCCCGGTCCCGGGCGCCACCAGCACGAGCGTGGTGTCGGCGAGCGACGCGACCTCCACCTCCGCCTGGCCCACCCCGACGGTCTCGACGAGGACAGCACCGAACCCGGCCGCGTCCAGCACGCGGAGCGCCTGCGGGGTGGCCGCCGCCAGGCCGCCGAGATGGCCCCGGCTGGCCATGGACCGGATGAACACACCCGGGTCGGTGGCGTGATCCTGCATCCGTACCCGGTCGCCGAGCAGCGCACCGCCGGTGAACGGCGAGGTCGGATCCACCGCCAGCACGCCCACCCGCAGGTCGCGCTCCCGGTAGGCGCTCACCAGGGCCGTCGTCATCGTGGACTTGCCCACGCCCGGTGCGCCGGTCAGCCCGATCACCCGCGCCCCGCCGGTGAGCGGCGCCAGCGCCTTCATGACCGGCCGGAGCTCGGGAGCCCCGTTCTCGACCAGTGAGACCAGCCGCGCCAGCGCGCGTGCGTCCCCGGCCAGTGCCCGCTCGATGGTCTCCTCAGTCACGCCCAGCCGCCGCGGGCACGCGCAGCAGCAGCGCACTGCCCTGCCCTCCGCCTCCGCACAGTGCCGCGGCGCCCAGCCCACCCCCGCGGCGGCGCAGCTCGTGCGCCAGGTGCAGGGCGATCCGCGTCCCCGACGCGCCGATCGGATGGCCGATCGCGATGGCGCCGCTGTTGACGTTGACCTTCTCGCCAGACACCCCGAGGTCACGCATGGACTGCAGGACCACGGAGGCGAAGGCCTCGTTGATCTCGATCAGGTCGAGATCGGCCACGTTAAGCCCGGCCTTGCCGAGGGCGTGATTGATGGCGCGTGACGGCTGGGACTGCAGCGAGTTGTCCGGCCCGGCCACGTTGCCGTGCGCGCCCACCTCGGCCAGCACGCCGATGCCCCGGGCGGCGGCCGCCTCGGCAGACATCACCACCACCGCGCACGCGCCGTCGGAGATCTGTGACGCGGACCCGGCCGTGATCGTTCCGTCCGGCGCGAACGCGGGCCGCAGTTTGCTGAGGCCCTCGGTGGTCGTGTCCGGCCGGACGCCCTCGTCGGTGTCGAACCGGATCGTCTCCCCCCGCCGCTGCGGGACGCCAACCGCGACGATCTCCTCCGCCAGCAGCCCGTCCTTGATCGCCGCGGCGGCGCGCTGGTGCGACCGGGCCGCGAACTCGTCCTGCTCCGCCCGGCCGATGCCCAGGCGGGCGTTATGGGAATCGGTGAGCTTGCCCATCGGGGAATGGTCGAATGGATCCGTCAGGCCGTCGAGTGCCATGGCGTCGGCCAATTCGATGGAACCAAACTTGTGCCCGGTGCGGGCTCCCGGCAGCAAATGCGGGGCCCGGGTCATCGACTCCATCCCGCCGGCCACCACGATCTCGAACTCGCCCGCCCGGATCAGCTGCGCGGCAAGGGCGATCGCGTCCAGGCCGGACAGGCACACCTTGTTGATGGTTAGCGCGGGTACCGTCATCGGGATGCCGGCCGCCACCGCGGCCTGCCGGGCGGGGATCTGGCCCGCCCCGGCCTGGAGTACCTGGCCCATGATCACGTATTCCGGGTCGGTGCCGGTGAGGCCGCTGCGATCCAGCGCCGCCTTGATGACGATGCGGCCCAGGTCGGCAGCGGTGAAATCCGCCAGCGCGCCGAGCAGCCGGCCGAACGCCGTCCGGGCACCACCCGTGATCACCGCATCTGGCATAGCCCCTCCGCTGGCTCGCCCGCCCCCCGATGGTGGCCGGGCGGGATGTCTGCCACCATACCCAGTGCCGCCGGGTCAACGAGGGGGCAGTGATGCTGGACCGGATCGATCACGTGGGAATCGCCTGCCACGATCTCACCGCCAAGATCGCGTTTTATGAATCGGTCTTCGACCTCACCGTGATGAGCCGCGAGGTCAACGAAGAACAGGGGGTCCGTGAGGCGATGCTGCGGATCGCCGCCGCGCCCGGCGGCTCGTCCTGGATCCAGTTGCTCGAGCCGCTCGCGCCGGATACCCCCGTCGGCCGGTTCCTGGCCCGCCGGGGCGAGGGCGTGCACCACATCGGGTACGGGGTGACGGACATCACAGCGGCACTCGCGGCCATCGGCGGCCGTGGGGTGCGCCTGCTGGACCGGCGGCCGCGGCATGGCTCGATGGGCGCCGCCATCGCCTTTCTGCACCCTGCCGATGTGGGCGGGGTGCTGACCGAACTGGTTGAGGCGCCCCTCACGGAGCAGACGATTTCTTAGATGGCTATCTGACGACAAAGCAGGATCTAGTGGTCTGGAAGCCGGAACGCGCCGCATTCGCCTGCGAAAGGGGAGTACGCTGCGTTGAATTGGGCGAGCGGCTCACATGTGCCACGCCGACCGGCCGACGGATGCTCGCAGAGCGTCCAGCCATCGATGCGGCCGTGAGGTGATCGTCCGAGCCCCGCATGTCCCCCCCTCTAGCCAGGATGTAAAGCCAGATGCAGCCTGAAATTGACGCTCAGCTGAGCAACTTCTTCGAAGACGCACCGCCCCGCGACTTCGCCAAGGTCATGCGCGGGTACGACCAGCACCAGGTGGACGAGTACCTCAAGCAGGCCGACGCCGAGATGCGCCAGCACCGAGACCAGGTGCAGGCGCTCCAGCAGGAACTGTCGGATGCGCACCGGCAGATCCGGGAACAAGAGCGCCCGACCTATTCCGGGCTTGGCTCTCGCATCGAGCAGCTGCTGCGGCTCGCCGAGGAGCAGGCCACCGAGATCGTCGGTGAGTCCAGGTCCGCGGCGAACGAACTCACCGCCGCCGCAAAGGTCGACGCTGCCGAGCTACGCGCCGCCGCGGAGAACGAGGCCACCGAGCTGCGGGCCGTTGCCAAGCGGGAGACCGACGACCTGCGCGGTTCCGCGGAGCGTGATGCGGAGGCGATCCGGACCGGTGCCCGCCGCGAGGCTGACGAGCTGACCTCGACCACCGAGCGGGAGGTGGCCAAGCTGCGCGCGACCGCCGACCACGAGGTTGCCGAGAAGCGGGCCGCGGTCGAGCGGGACATTGCCAAGCTCCGGACCACCACCGAGCGCGAGGCCGCCCAGCTGAAGGCGTCCGCGAAGCGGGAGCGGGACGAGATCCTGACCACGTCCAAGCGGCAGGCGGATGAGATGCGCAGCCAGGCGCAGCGCATTCTGGAGGAGAGCGAGGCACAGCGGGCGCAGGCCGAGGCCGAGTTCGAGATCCAGCTGGCCTCCCGCCGAGAGGAATCCGAGCGGCAGGAGGCTGAGCGCCTGGCGGCGGCGCAGACGGCGACCCAGAAGCTGGTCACCGAGGCGGAGCAGCGGGCCGCCACCGCCGAGCAGCGGGCCGCCAAGGCCAGCGCCCAGGCGGAGCAGACCAGGCGCGAGGCCGACCAGCACTCCAAGCAGCTTGTCACCAACGCGAAGAAGAACGCCGACCAGATCGTCGCCCAGGCGAAGGGCCAGGCCGACCAGCTCCTGGCCGACACCAGGGGCGAGATCGAACGGCACCGGGTAGCGGCGCAGCGCGAGGTCGACGAGCTGAGCAAGCAGAAGGAGAGCATCTCCACCCATCTGGCTCAGATCAGCCAGCTGCTCGGCACGCAGATGCCGGGCCTTGCCGACGCGCTCAAGCCGGCCGGCCGGCCCGCGGTCGCAGCCGCCGCTCCGAAGGCGGTGGCCGCGCCGCCCGCCACCGCGCCCGCGCCGGGCGGCGCGAGCCAGGGCCAGCAGACGCAGCAGGCCCAGCAGACGCAGGCCCAGCAGGCCCAGCAGACGCAGGCCCAGCAGGCCCAGCAGACGCAGGCCCAGCAGGCCCCACAGGCCCAGCAGGCGCAGCAGCAGCAGCAGGCGCAGCCCGGCCAGGCGTCGGCCGGCAACGCGCCCAAGCAGCCAGTCCCGGCCAAGGCCGCCAAGTCGAACGACGAGGAGTGGTGGACCGAGTAGCCACCACGAGGCGTCACCCTGTTAGCTCAGGGCGGTCTGGCCCCCGTCGACGACCAGCACCTGGCCGGTCATGTAGGACGAGGCGTCGCTGGCCAGGAAGACCGCCGGGCCGGTCATCTCCTCCGCACGGCCCCAGCGCTGCATCGGCACCGTGGCCACGGTTGCCTTCCCGGCCGTATCGTCGTCCCACAGATTCCGGTTGAGGTCGGTCGCGGTCCAGCCAGGGCACAGGGCGTTGACGCGGACTCCCCGTACCGCCCACTCGACCGCCAGCGTCTTGGTGAGCGAGATGAGGCCCGCCTTGGCCGCCCCGTAGGGGGCCAGGAACGGCGAGCCGATCAGGCCAGCGACCGAGGCCACGTTGATGACCGAGCCCTTGCCCCGGCCCACGAGGTGGTCGCCGATCGCGTGGCAGACATACATGGCCGAGTCAAGGTTCAGCCTGATGAGCTTGTCCCAGCCGGCCAGCCGCAGGTCGAGGAAGGGCACCGCGAAGTTGGAGCCGCCTGCGTTGTTCACGACGATATCGACGTGCCCGAGGGCCCTGATCGCGGCTGCGATCGCGTCTTCGACACAGTCCTGCCGGGTGACGTCGGCAGCGATGATATAGGCCTCGCGCCCGCAGTCGGTGATCTGCTTGGCGGTGGCGGCCAGCCCCTCCTCGCCGCGGGCCACTAGCGCGAGATCGGCTCCGGCCTGCGCGAGCGCGACCGCGATCGCCTGACCGATGCCGCGGGACGCGCCGGTGACGAAGGCCTTTCTGCCGGTCAGGTCGAAGGGGGTCACCAATCAGTCCTTCCATTCCGTCGGGAGCGGCCACGCTGCCGGATTGACCCGCCGCACGATCTCTCCCAGCACGATACGGACGGAGGGCTCGCCGACCCAGAGGTGCTTGGCCCGCTCCGCCGCGATCAGCTCTGCCTGCGGCACCCGGGCGAAACGGTCACGTGCTTCCGGCGGCCGCAGATAGTCGTCAAGGCCGGGCACCAGGACCAGGAGCGGCTTTCCGGAGATGGCCCAGGCGTCGAGGTCCGCGTCACCCGCGCGGTGCAGCGGCGGCGAGATCAAGATCGCCCCCTCCACCGCCGGGTCGTTGCCCCACCGCAGTACGAGTTCCGTGCCGAACGACCAGCCAACGAGCCACAGTCGCGGCAACCCGGCATCCCTGCACCAGGCAACGGCGGCGGCCAGGTCATTGCGTTCGGCCTCACCCTCGTCGAAGGTGCCCTCGCTGCGGCCATGATCCGACGCGGTGCCGCGGGTGTTGAACCGGAACACGGCCAGATCCGCCATGGCCGGCAGGCGATTGGCCGCCTTGCGCAGCAGGTGGCTGTCCATCATCCCGCCGTGCGTGGGCAGCGGGTGTACGCAGATCAGGGTCGCCACCGGGTCGCGCTCGGCGGGCAGCGCCAGCTCGCCCACCAGCGACAGCCCGTCCGACGTGTGCAGGGTGACCGGCGTGCGCCGCGCTGGCAGGACCGTGCTGGCCCGGATCTCGCCCATCGCCTGCATCACCTGCCTGCTCGTCTGCCCCGCGTGTGCCGCTGCAGCCGCCGCTGCCAGCAGGGATTGTGCCAGTGACGGCGGTCAGCCGCATCGCGAGAGTGGGCGGGCCAGGCGACCAGATGAGCGGTGCCCGATGGGATCTCCTGGTCACAGCCGGGGCAGCGATAGGTCTTGGGGTTGGCCGCCCCGGGCACCAGACGGGTCACCCAGTCCCCGTCCGGCGCCGATTCGATCCGCTCGGGTCCCAGCCGCAGCGCAGGACCGTCCGCTCCCCCATCCCCGCCGGGCGCACCCGGCCGACCCGGCGCGCCTGGCCGACCGCGGGGGACCCCCCCACGGGGCTTGCGGGGAACGCCCGCCGGCAGCCGGCGGGCCTTGCGAGGGCTCACGGCCGTCACTGTAGGGCATCGCGCCCACCAGCCGGCACGGGCATCGTGATCATGACCTGGGTGTTGTCCTGACTACAGTGAAGCCATGATCACGCCGGCGCCGCACTACAGTTGGCTCCCGTGCGGCTTGTTATCGCCAGGTGCAGCGTGGACTATGTCGGCCGGCTCACCGCCCACCTGCCCTCGGCTCTGCGGCTGCTCATCGTCAAGGCGGACGGATCGGTGCTGGTCCACTCGGACGGTGGCTCCTACAAGCCGCTCAACTGGATGTCGCCGCCGTGCCGGCTCGAGGAGTCACCAGGTGCCTGGCGGGTGGTGAGCAAGGGCGGCGAGGAGCTGCTGATCACCATCGAGGAGATCCTGCACGACTCCAGCCACGACCTGGGAACCGACCCTGGACTGGTCAAGGACGGCGTGGAGGCGCATCTGCAGCAGCTGCTCGCCGCCCAGCTGGATCTGCTGGGTAAGGGCTGGCGGCTGGTGCGCCGGGAGTACCCGACCGCCATCGGGCCGGTCGATCTTATGTGCCGGGACTCCGAGGCCGTGGCGGTGGCGGTGGAGGTCAAACGGCGGGGCGAGATCGACGGTGTCGAGCAACTCACCCGTTACCTCGAATTGCTCAACCGTGACCCGCTGCTCGCCCCGGTGCGGGGCGTGTTCGCCGCCCAGGAGATCAAGCCGCAGGCCCGGGTGCTGGCCGAGGACCGGGGAATCCGGTGCGTCACCTTGGACTATGATGCGATGCGAGGTATCGGGGACACTTGTCTCCGGTTGTTCTAGCCCCAAATACCAGCTCTCACACCAATTGTCCACAGCGTCCCACTCCGCTTCGGTTACGATGCGCTGTTATGGGTTCTGAAGACCACGGCAGCCCGTCACTGCCGGTCCGCACGACCCGCCACCTCCGGCCGGGCCGTCACTCCAGCCCGCACCAGCTGTCCCTGCCGGCCGAGGTCCCCGCGCTCGTGCTTGCCGTACCCGGGGCGGCAAGCCCGGCGAGCGAGGAGATCGCGGCCGAGATCGCGGCGTGGGCCGGTGCCTCCTGTCCCGGCGCTACCATCACCGCCGGCTATCTGGAGGGCAGCGAGAACCACCTCGGCAAGATCTTGAGCGGCCTGCACAGCCGCCTTCCGGCGGTCGTCGTCCCGCTCCTCACCTGCCCTTATCCCAGTATTGACGAGGCGATCGCCGCCATCGTGGCGGCGGCGGACACGCCCGTCCTGATGGCCGAGCACCTCGGCCCCCACCCGTTCCTCGCGGAGGCGGTCCACGCCCGGCTGTCCGAGGCCGGCCTGGCCCGGGCCGGGCGGGCGGGCCGGATCAGCGTCGTCAGCGCCGCCGACGGGGTCATCGTGGGCGCTGCCGGTGATGCCGAGGCGGTCCAGGCCGCTGGCGTCGTCGCCGTCCTGCTCGCGTCCCGGCTCACGATCCCGGCCGTGCCCGCGCCGCTGGCCGACCCCGCCGCGCTCAGGGAGGCGGCGGAGCGCCTGTCTGCTGCGCAGGTCACCAGGGTCATGCTGGCCCCGTGTGTCATCGGGCCTGAGGTGCCGCCCGACGCCATGGCGGGCATTGCCGCGGAGAGCGGCCTGGAATGCGCGCCGCCGCTCGGCGGCTATCCCACGATTGGCCAGCTCGTCGCCATCCGCTACGGCGCCGTCTTGGAAGATCCCCAATTGGCCGACGTGTCCGGCTAACGGCCCGTCGCCCCCGCCGCAGACCCAGCCCGCCGGCCATTTTCACTATTGTGCGTGCCCATATACGCCGCACGCATAAATGCCGCCACGATCGTCGCGGTTTGCCCGCGGCAAGAGCCGGGGAACTCCCCCGCGAACTGGTTCTCCCGCCGAGAAACCGGGTCTCCCGCCAAGGAGCCGGGCGCGCCCGCCGCCGAGCCCGGGGCACCTACCTCGGAGCCGCAGCCCTGGGAGCCCGGCGCCCGCCGGGAACGTGATTTACCCGCCGAGGACGCCAGCGTTGACGGCGCGCGCCTGCGCGGCGAGGTCCGCGATCTCCACCACGGTGATCCCGGCCTCGGCGAGCAGGGCCGCTCCCCCGCCGGGCGCGAACACGGGCGGCTCCCGCCAGGCGATCACCACCCGCCGCAGGCCCGCCTCGATGATCAGCTCTGCGCAGGGCCGCGGCCGCGAGGCGCGGAACCGGCACGGCTCCAGGGAACTGTAGAGCGTCGCCCCGGCCAGCAGGGGGTCCGCCGGGTCCAGCTTCGCCAGGGCGGCCTCCTCCGCGTGGTCGTGCGGGTCGCTCTCGCGCGAGTAGCCGGTGGCGAGCACAGTGCCATCACCGGCGACCACGAGCGCCCCGACCGCGAACGCCGTGGCCGAAGGCAGGCAGCGCCTGGACAGCTCGATTGCCTCACCCAGCCAGCCACGGTCGGCCTTGGTCGCCTCGCCCGCCGCGGGCGGCGCCCCATGCCCCGGCACGGGCTTGGTCACCCCGGCCCCTCGCGCGG
>Ga0114129_10010672_pt1 | contig 13101 bp, 14 predicted proteins | sample RhiMetdeltSRZDD1_FD_80071 | JGI IMG/M metagenome (GOLD analysis project Ga0114129, IMG submission 80071) | Populus rhizosphere microbial communities from Tennessee, USA - Rhizosphere MetaG P. deltoides SRZDD1 (version 2) (version 2) | ecosystem: Host-associated > Plants > Roots > Rhizosphere >...
CGGCAGCAAGCCGACCGCTTACGCGTGCATTGGTCCCCAATGTTCGCTTCCGGTCACCGAACCCGATGCGCTGCTGGAGATGCTGCGCGGACAGCGCGTAGCCCGACCCGCCGCGTGAGCATTCTGGCCCCCTAGGCGTATCGCGCCAGCACAAGTGTGTGCGGATGCCTGCCCGCGCGGTCATGACCCTTGATCAGCTGCCTCGTGATTGGACCGGCAAGCGTTGCGCTGCGGAGACATCTTGCCCAGCAGACCGCAAGCACAGGAGCCAAATAACGCATTGAAATATATACGATATTTTGATATCCAGAGGCTTTCCACCGATGCTCAACAGCTTGTCCACACGGATGGACTCCGACGCTCGTCGCTGGCTACGTTTTGCTGCCACTCGGCAAGCGAATGCGAGAGTAGGGGGTACTGAAATGAGAGTACGAGAGGGTTTGTTGGCGATTACAGCGGCCGCGGCGCTCGGATTGTTCGCCACAGCCGCGAGTGCAGACGGTTACGTGCGAGGGCCAGGCTACCGCGTACCGTTACCGTTCAGCTGGACCGGATTCTACATCGGTGGCCACGTCGGCGGAGCCTGGTCTCGGGTCGACTGGGCCGACGTCAGCCTCACAGGTGAACCGGTCGACAATGACTCCAGCGGGTTCATCGGCGGTGGCCAGATCGGCTACAACTGGCAAGCCGGAAACATCGTCCTGGGAGTCGAGGCCACCTACAGCGGCACCAACCTGGATGGCAGCTTCACCAGTGCCGTCGATCCCGTCAACGTGAGCTACAGCACGGATATCAACCAGATCGGTACCCTGACGGGCCGCCTCGGATTTGCGGCTGACAAGTTCCTCATCTACGCCAAGGGAGGTTGGGCCATCGCCAATGTCGAGGTATCGGGCCGCGACATCGGTCTTGCCGATCGGTTCTCCTTCAGGGATCGCCAGAACGGCTGGACGGTCGGCGCCGGCGTCGAGTTCATGATGTCGCGCAACATCAGCCTGGCCGCGGAATACAGCTTCATCGATCTCGGCAGCAACAGTTTCTCCGGCACGACTGCCGGTGCCATCCCGGCCATCATCTCCGACGTGGACACCCAGATCCACTCCGTGACGGGTCGCCTGAATTTCCGCTTCCACCGCGAGGCCGTCGTGCCCCTGAAGTGAGCAGGCTCGACATCGGTTGCGAATAATGCGCGGGGCCTGACATAGGGCCCCGCGCATTCGTTTCAGCATCGCGTTGAGCGTCAGGTACGGCACTCGACCCAACGCGCGCCGACCAGACGCGCTATTGACGTCGCGGCATCAGCTCGCTGAGCGCCCGCTTCTGCTTGCCGCCCGCATCGAAGTTCTCCGGCGCCAGCCACGCCTCGTAGGCAGCCCGTAGCGCAGGCCATTCGCCGTCGATGATGGAGAACCAGGCCGTATCGCGGTTGCGGCCCTTGTAGACCACGACCTGGCGGAAGGTGCCCTCGTACTGAAATCCGAGCCGTGCTGCCGCCGCCCGCGACGCCGCGTTGAGGCTGTCGCACTTCCACTCGTACCGGCGGTAGCCGAGCTCGTCGAAGACACGCCGCATCATGAGGAACATCGCCTCGGTGGCGGCTGGCTTGCGCTGCAGGAGCGGCGAGTAATTGATGTTGCCGACCTCGATCACTCCGTTTGCCCGGTCGATGCGCATGTAAGTGGCGAGACCGACGGTCTTGGCGGTGGCCTCGTCCACAATGGCGTGCGGCAGCGGATCGTCGCCGGCGGCCAGCTTGCGCAGCCAGGCAACATAATCATCCAGCGTCTTGGGAGCCTCCACGCCCAGATAGGTCCAGTTCACGCCCGACGTATCGAGACTATTGGCCGCAAACAGCTCCGCCGCGTGCCGGTCGATATCCAAGCGCTCGACGCGACAGAAGCGACCCTGCATCGGCGTGCGCGGGGGAGCGGGCCTCGTTGTCCAGCCCGGAACTGGCCGACCTACCGGCCGCGGGACATCTGCCATCGCTTTCCCCATCCTGCGCGCCATCTCGAGGATGGTCGTCGGGATTCCGCCCTCGCCAAGCCGGGAAGTCTCGACCGTCGGGCCGGATCTTCGGACCCGGCCCGTTGCGCTAGTTTTCGCGCGTCGTCATCGAGTTGAAGAACTCGCCGTTGTTCTTCGTCGAACGCAGCTTGTCGATCAGGAACTCGATGGCATCCATGGTGCCCATCGGGTTCAGGATGCGGCGCAGCACATAGACCTTCTGCAGCTGGTCGGGCGGCACCAGCAGCTCCTCCTTGCGGGTGCCGGAGCGGGCGATGTCGATCGCGGGAAACACGCGCTTGTCCGATACCTTGCGGTCGAGCACGATCTCCGAATTGCCGGTGCCCTTGAACTCCTCGAAGATCACCTCGTCCATGCGGCTGCCCGTATCGATGAGCGCGGTAGCAATGATCGTCAGCGATCCGCCCTCCTCGATGTTGCGCGCGGCGCCGAAGAAGCGCTTCGGCCGCTGCAGCGCGTTGGAGTCGACGCCGCCCGTCAGCACCTTGCCGGAGCTCGGCACGACCGTGTTGTAGGCCCGGCCGAGGCGCGTGATCGAGTCGAGCAGGATCACCACATCGCGCTTGTGCTCGACAAGGCGCTTGGCCTTCTCGATCACCATCTCGGACACCTGCACGTGACGCGTGGCCGGCTCGTCGAAGGTGGAGGAGATCACCTCCCCCTTCACCGAGCGCTGCATGTCCGTCACCTCCTCGGGCCGCTCGTCGATCAGCAGCACGATCAGGTAGCACTCGGGATGGTTGGCGGTGATGGAGTGAGCGATGTTCTGGAGCAGCACGGTCTTTCCAGTGCGCGGCTGCGCCACAATCAGCGCGCGCTGTCCCTTGCCCAGCGGCGAGACGATATCGATCACGCGCGGCGAGAGATCCTTGACGGTAGGATCCTCGATCTCGAGCTTCATCCACTTGGTGGGGTAAAGCGGGGTGAGGTTGTCGAAGTGCACCTTGTGGCGCGTCTTCTCCGGGTCCTCGAAGTTGATCTGGTTGACTTTGAGGAGGGCAAAGTAGCGCTCGCCCTCCTTGGGGCTGCGGATTTGGCCCTCGACCGTATCGCCGGATCGGAGTGCAAAGCGCCGAATCTGCGAAGGCGAGACGTAGATGTCGTCGGGTCCCGGCAGATAGTTGGCATCGGGCGAGCGCAGGAAGCCGAAGCCGTCCTGCAGAACCTCGACCACGCCGGTGCCGATGATCTCGGTTTCTTTGGCCGCCAATTGCTTGAGAATGGCGAACATCAGCTCCTGCTTCCGCATGGCGCTGGCGTTCTCGACCCCGGTCTCCTCGGCAAAGCTCAGCAGCTCCGTCGGCGTTTTGACCTTGAGGTCTTGCAGCTTCATTGTCTTGACAACGTCTTGCATAAGAAACTCTCCGGATGGGCTCGGCGCTCGGATGGAGGGAGGCGGGCGATGCGCGGAGCCGGAAGGAAGGAGGGATGCCGAATGGCGTTCCGGAAGCGTCACGGCCCTCGAAGCACGCATTTTTGCATGGCGCCGGAGAGCCACACCCGCAGGCCGTTGTCGGCCGCAAGGTCGTGACGATTCTTTTTATAGCAGGTTTTGCGGCGCGATAAAAGCGGTTGTCGCGAAGGCTTGGCCCACTCGAACGGGCCATTGAGGCCCACCTGGGCAAGCGGCCGCCACCTCAGAACGGCTTTACGACGACCAGGATGACAATGCCAACCATCAGCAGCGTCGGTACCTCGTTGGCGATACGGTAGAAGCGGGCATCCCGCGCATTGCGATTGGCGGCGAAATCCTTGCGCCATGCCGCAAGCGCGTGGTGGTAGCCTGTCAGCAACACAACCAGGGCGAACTTCGCCATCAGCCAGGTGTCGCGGTACATGCCGAGCTGCCAGGCGAGCAGCGGCCCAGTGACCCACACCACACCCATCGCCGGGTTCATGATGTACCGCAGCAGGCGGTGCTCCATGACCTTGAAGGTCTCGGACTGCGGGGAACCGTTCTCCGCCTGGCAGTGATAGACGAACAGGCGTGGCAGATAGAGCAGCCCGGCCATCCACGAAATGACGGCAATGACGTGCAGGGCCTTCAGCCAAAGCAGCATGGGCTCGCCTCTTGCTTCCGCTCACCCTGCTCCGCGCACCAGCTCGACCAGCCGGGCCACATGCTCAGGCGGGGTTTCGGGGACGATGCCGTGACCCAGGTTGAAGATGAAGGGGCGCTGTGAAAGCGTTTCCAGTATCTCGCCGACCCGCTGGTCCAGCGCCCGCCCCCCCGTGACAAGCAGCAACGGGTCGAGGTTGCCCTGCACGACCGCTTTGTAAGGGATCTGGGTAGCCATGAAATCGAGCGGCTGGCCCGTATCGCAACTCACGCCGTCGACACCCGTCTCAAGCACATAGGCCCGGCTCATTGCGCCCGTACCGCGCGGAAAGCCGATGATAGGCACTTCGGGGAAGCGCTCCTTCAGGCAGCTGACGATTTGCCGTGTCGGAGCAAACACCCAGCGGCGCAACTGGTCTTCCGCGAGACTGCCGGCCCAGCTGTCGAAGATCTGCACCACGTCGGCCCCGGCCTCGATCTGTCCGGCGAGATAATCAACGGATGCCTCCGACAGCACATCAATGAGCTTCTGGAACCCTGTGGGATCGCGATACGCCCAAAGCCGGGCCTTGGCCTGATCCGGGCTTTTTCCGCCCTCGACCATGTACGTTGCGACAGTCCACGGCGCACCGCAGAAACCGAAAAGCGCAGTGTCATGCGGCAGGGCCTCGCGCACCTTGGTGACCGTTTCGAAAACGCGGGCGAACTTGGGGCGAGTCGCCTCGCGGTGCAAGCCGGCGATCTCGCGCTCCGAGCGGAGTGGGTCGAGGCGCGGTCCCTCGCCCTCGACAAAGGCTACGGCTTGGCCGAGCGCGTCGGGAACGACCAGGATGTCGGAGAACAGGATCGCAGCGTCGAAACCGAAGCGGCGGATGGGCTGCAGTGTCACCTCGGCAGCAAGGTCGGGCGTATAGCAAAGCTCGAGGAAGCCGCCGACCGTCGCACGCACAGCACGATATTCCGGCAGATAGCGACCGGCCTGACGCATCAGCCAGAGAGGAGGTGGAGACAGGGTCTCGCCCTCGAACACGTTCAGGAGGCGGGGCGTTTGGGTTCGGTTCGAGCGTGCCACACGACTTTCCAATTCAAGCATTCAGAGTCTATGGGTTGTTATTGAGATTCTTAAGCGCTGGATTTCGGCAATCCTTGCTCTCCCACCAGCTTGCCAACAGCTTGCGAACGCCGGCGGAAGAACCACCAACCTCTGGAGGTGTGCCGGCCGGCCAGACACAAGGTCTCCCAAGGGGTTGATTGCATACCATCAAATAGCCGACGGCGCGGGCGTCCTATCACCGCATGATCTGTTGACAGCGAGGGGGCAAAGCAGGCACTTCGGGGTTGTCCCTGTGGAGGCCGCCTGCACCCGGGAGTCCATCCCACCAGCGCATCCTGTGAGCCACTTTGTGGAAAGAGGAACGCGCCGATGAGAGCAGGCCCAGCCCGAGGCTTGGCAGGGGCCAAGTTCTCTGGTCTTTTCCACACATGGCCAACCTGCTCCCAAGCTACTTCCATCTGCACCTGATCTCGGATGCGACAGGGGAGACGTTGACCACCATGGCCAAGGCGGCCGCGGTACAGTACTCCCAGGTGCGGCCGATCGAGCATGTGCATCCGCTGGTGCGCACGCCGCGACAGTTGGAGCGCGTACTGAAGGAGGTGGAGCAGTCTCCGGGCATCGTCCTCTACACCATCGTCAAGAGCGAGTTGATCGAGGCGATCGAGCGGCGGTGCCGCGAGCTGAAGGTGCCGAGCCTGCACGTGCTGAAGCCGATCATGCAGGTGTTCGAGTCCTATCTCGGCGCACCGCAGACGCCGGTGGTCGCGGGTCAGCACATGGTGGATGCCGACTACTTCCGGCGCATCGATGCGCTCAACTTTGCCATGGCGCACGACGATGGCCAGCTGCCGCAGGACCTCAATAGCGCCGACATCATCCTCCTCGGCATCTCGCGCACTTCGAAGACGCCGACCAGCATCTATCTTGCCCAGCGCGGATATAAGACGGCCAATCTGCCCCTGGTTCCCGGCATCGAGCCGCCCGAGGCGTTGACCAGGCCGCATAGCGCCTTCGTCGTCGGGCTGGTGGCGAGCCCGGAGCGGATCGCCGAGATCCGCCGCAACCGTGTGCATCTGATGGCGGATCGCAATCTCGACGAATATGTCGACCGCATGCAAATCGCCAATGAACTGGCCTATTCGCGGCGGCTGTGCGCCCGCCATGGCTGGCCCGTCATCGACGTGACGCGCCGCTCCATCGAGGAGACGGCGGCCACCATCGTGCGCATGCTCCACGACCGCGACGAGGCTTCTGCCGACGTGCAGCAGGAGTCCGAGGATGGGTAAGCCGGTGCGCAAGGAGCTGGTACTGGCGTCGGGGAGCCCCTTCCGTCGCCGTCTGCTCGAGGCGGCCGGAGTGCCGATCACCGTGCGGCCGGCCGACGTCGACGAGCCGGCGGTCCGCAGCCGGCTCGATGGGGTCAGCCCCGCCAACGTGGCGACGGCGCTTGCGGGAGCCAAGGCCGAAGCGGTGAGCGCCCTGCTGCCCCAAGCCCTGGTGATCGGCGCGGATCAGGTATTGGCGCTTGGCAATTCAATCCTGAGCAAGCCTCGCGACCTGGCCGAAGCGCGCCGCCAGCTGTTGCTGCTGCGGGGGAAGCCGCACGACCTGCCGACGGGCGTCGTGCTTGCCTTGGCGGGCAAGGTGGTGTGGCGCCACCTCGAAATGCCGCGCCTGACGGTGCGCAATTTCTCCGACGAGTTCCTAGAGCGCTATCTGGTGGAGTGCGGTGAGGGCGTCTGCCAGACGGTCGGCGCCTACGCGATCGAAGGCCGGGGCGTGCAGCTGTTCGAGCGCATCGAGGGCGACATCTTCACCATCATCGGACTGCCGTTGCTGCCGCTGCTCACTGAGCTCAGGTGCCGGGGGGCGCTCGACGCATGAACGCAACCACCGTCAGGGCCTGTGTCATCGGCTGGCCGATCTCGCACTCGCGCTCACCGATGATCCACGGCTATTGGCTGAAGAAGTACGGTATTGCCGGCAGCTACACCAGGCAACCCGTCCGTCCCGAGGGCGTCGCGACGTTCCTTAAGACTCTGGCCGAGCAGGGCTTGGTTGGCTGCAACGTCACAGCACCGCACAAGGAGGCGGCCTATGCGGTTGCCGAGGAGACGACGCCGGCGGCGCGCGCGGTCAAAGCCGCCAACACGCTTTGGCTCGATCGCGGGCGTCTGCATGCCAACAATACCGACGGCCTCGGGTTCATGAACCATTTGCGTGCATCGGCCCCGCAGTTCGAGCCAAGAAACAACGCCGTGGCCGTGCTTGGCGCCGGCGGCTCGGCGCGCGCTATCGTTCATGCCATGCTGGAAGCCGGCGTCGGCGCTGTGCGGGTCTTCAACCGCACGCGCGAGCGCGCCGATGTCCTCGCCCGGCACTTCGGCGCCAGAGTGAGCCCCCACGACTGGCGCGACCGTGTCGACCGCACGCGCGATGTCGGCTTGGTGATCAACACGACGGTTCTCGGCATGGCGGGCGCATCTGAGCTGGTGCTGCCCGTGGGGCAACTTGCCGACTCCTGTGTCGTTGCCGACATTGTCTATGTACCCCTGGAAACTCCCCTGCTTGTCGCCGCGCGTGCACGCGGGCTGCAGGGTATCGATGGGCTCGGCATGCTGTTGCACCAGGCCACTCCCGGGTTCGAAAAGTGGTTTGGGGTATCGCCTGAGGTAACGCCGGAGTTGCGCGCGCTCGTGGCTGCGGACATCGGGAGGACCTGATGTTTCTCATCGGTCTCACCGGCGGCATCGGCATGGGCAAGTCGACGGTGGCAGCGCGGCTGCGGGCGCTGGGCGTGCCTGTCTGTGATGCGGATGCCGAGGTGCATAAGCTCTACGAGGGCGCGGCGGTGGCGCCGATCGAGGCGGCGTTCCCCGGGACCACGCGCGAGGGCAAGGTCGACCGCCAGAAGCTCGCCGCCACGCTGCTGGAGGACCCCGCCGGGTTCAAACGCCTTGAGGCCATCGTCCATCCGCTGGTGTTCGCGGCCGAGCGCGCCTGTCTCAAAGCCTATGCCGAGGAGGGCGCGAAGATCGCGGTGCTCGAGGTGCCGCTGTTGTTCGAGACCGGAGGCAACAAGCGCGTCGACGCCGTGATCGTCGTGTCTGCTCCGGCATCCGCGCAGCGCGAGCGCGTACTGCAGCGGCCTGGCATGACTCCGCAGAAGCTCGATCAGATCCTCGGGCGACAGATGAGCGACGCGGATAAGCGTGCGAGGGCGGATTTCGTCGTGGATACCGCCGGCTCCTTTGCGGAGGCGGAAGCTCAGGTCGATAGAATCATCGAATCACTGCAAGATCGGCAGGGAATGGCCTACGCCAAATACTGGGCGTGACCACGCGAAGACTGGGTGCGGGAAGCCCATCCCCCACCCCTGGCTCCTCCCGGTTAAGGGGAGGCTCCGATCGGTGCATGGGTCTGTGTGCTCGCGTTGGCATGAGGGCTAGAAATGCTGCGCGAAATCGTGATCGACACGGAGACAACCGGACTCGATCCTGCCAACGGTGACCGCCTGATCGAGCTCGGGTGCGTCGAGATAATCAATCGCATTCCCACCGGGCGCGAGTTCCATCGCTACCTCAATCCTGAGCGCGACGTGCACCGCGATGCCGTCGCCGTGCACGGTCTCACAGCCGAGTTCCTCAAGGACAAGCCGCTGTTCAAGGACGTCGTGGAGGAGTTTCTGGACTTCCTCGGCGATGCGCCGCTCGTCGCCCACAATGCATCCTTCGACATGGCCTTCATCAATGCCGAGCTGCAACGCCTGGCGAAGCCGATGCTGACACGCAACTCGGTGGTTGACACCCTTGCCCTGGCGCGCCGGCGTCACCCGGCAGGTCCAAACAGTCTCGATGCCCTGTGCAAGCGCTACGGTATCGACAACTCCCAACGCACCAAGCATGGCGCGCTGATGGACTCGCTGCTGCTCGCCAATGTCTATGTCGAGCTGCTGGGAGAGCGGCAGGCAACATTGGGTCTGGGCGGTGCGGGAGCGGCGGAGGCTGCCGTTCAGCTTCGCGCGGCACCGGCCCGGCAGCGTCCGCGGCCGCTGCAGTCGCGAATCGATGCTGACGCTGAACGTGCGCACCGGGAGTTCGTGGCCACGCTCGGACCAAATGCGGCCTGGCTGCAGTTTGCCGAGACCTGAGCCTGGCACGAGCCGACCGCTATGCAGCTCAATTGACCGTCTTCTGCGGCGCTTGCTGGGCCTGCTGCTGGCGCTGCATGAACAGCGCCGCGAAGTCGATGGGGTCGAGCAGCAGCGGCGGAAAGCCTCCCTCCCGCGTCAGGTCGGCGACCAGACGGCGCAGGAACGGAAAGAGCAGCGACGGGCAGTTGATCAGCAGGAACGGCTCGAGTGCCTGCTCAGGCATCGACTGGACCTCGAAAAGGCCCGCGTAGCTGAGCTCGAGATCGTAGATCACGCCGGTTGAGGCATTGGCCTGCGCCTTGAAGTGGATGGCGCTCTCGAACATCTTATCGGCCAGCTTGGTGGCGTTGACATTCACCTCCACGCGCAGGGTCGGCTGCTCGCGCGGAGCTTCGAGCAGCTTCTGCACATTCGGGTTCTCGAACGAGAGATCCTTGATGTACTGACCGGCGATCCGCACCTGCACCTGGGGCGGTACGCCAGCCGGAGGCCCGCCGAGATTGGGCTTTCCACTGTCGCTGGGCTGCATGGGCTCAGTTCCTTTCCTCGCGTTTCCGGTCTGCGCAAGCCGGAGGATGTGTGCCTTGTGCCCCACCGGCGAAAATGGTGGCAAGCGTGCTCATACCCGGTCGTCGTCCTTGTCGCGATGCGGCGTTCTGGACTTTTCGCCCAGGCGCTCGAACTCACCCTCGATAACCGGGCCTTGGACCTGGTCTGCACCTCGAGACCCTTGGCTCGGGGTTTCCCGTATACTCGCCTCGAACGTCTTGACCTGAACATGAGCGCGCTCGGCAAGCCGGCGCACGACCCACCGCGACACTTTGTGACGGACAGGCGGGATAAGCAGCAGCAAAGCGAGTGCGTCGCTCAGGAAGCCCGGCGTTATCAGCAACCCGCCCGCCAGCAGCAAAAAGGCGCCGTCCAGCACCGGGCCCATGGGTGGACGGCCCTGCGCCAGCGCCTGCTGCGTCTTGCGTGCGACACTGACCCCTTGGCGTGACCAGATGAAGGCGCCGAGAAGGCCAGCACTAACCACGATTGCAAGCGTGGCCCAGAAGCCGATGATCTGGCCTGCCTTGATGAGCAGCGCCAGCTCAAGGAACGGTAGGGCAATGAGTACCAGGCCAAGAACTAGGCGTGTCATCGGCGCTCCTCTTGCGATAGCCCCGCGCAGAATAAACAAGGGCATGCCGGTTGGCTTGCGCTTTGCAATGCCCTAAGATTTGTGCTGCGGCGGCGGCAAGCTTGGGCGCTCCTTTGAGCTGGGAGCGTCGGCGGGTCTGGTTATCGCTTGTCAAGGCGCTTACATGCAGTAGCTTGAGGCTCTTGCTCGAAAGCACAGCAATGGACGGCAGGATCGACGTATCCACGCTACTGTTTCTCATCTTGGCGGTCGTGGTCTTTCTCAAGCTGCGCAGTGTGCTTGGGCGTCGCACCGGCCATGAACGCACGCGTTACGAGCGCTACAAGGCGCAGCAGGAGACTGTCCAGCGCAACGGCAAGCTTCCTGGCCAGGACAAGGTCGTGACCCTGCCGCGGCGCGACCGCGACGAGGTGGAGCCTCGGCCCGTGTCCGAGCCCCAGGTGCGCACGGAGGTGGAAGACCGCGTGCGCGGCCTCGCCGCTGGCAACTCCGGCATCGCCAAGGGATTGGTCGACATTGTGCGGGCGGACGAGACATTCGAGCCGGACGCCTTCCTCAAGGGCGCGCGGGCGGCCTATGAGCTTATTGTCACGGCCTTTGCCGAAGGCAACCGCAAGACGCTCAAGAACCTGCTGAGCCGGGATGTGTATGACGGCTTCGCCGGCGCGATCACCGACCGCGAGAGCCGCGGCGAGCAGGTGGATCAAAGTTTCGTCGGCATCAAGTCGACCGACATCGTCGAGGCCGAGCTGAAGAACGGCATGGCTCAGGTCACGGTCAAGTTCGTGAGCGAGCTGATTTCGGCCACGCGGGACAGAGGCGGCGAGGTGATCTCGGGGGATAGCAAGAAGATCAAGGAGGTCACCGATATTTGGACCTTCGCGCGGGAGGTCAGCTCGCGCGATCCGAACTGGAAGCTGATTGCCACACAAGCGGCCAATTGATTTGACCTGTCGGGGGGCGTGACAGGACCGCGGGCTTTTCATTCGGGGCCACACGGGGGAAAGCGTTGTGGAAGCAGGCTGTGCGTCACATCGCGCCGCGATCCTTGCGGTCGCAGCGGCGTTCGTGGCGAGCGTGGCGCACCTTGCCGAGGCGAGTTCGCCGCCCAGGCAGGCGAGTCCGGGGATGAAGGGCATTTCCTATCAGCCGCTCGCCTATGCCGATATCCCGGGCTGGGATCAGGACGATCATGCGGCGGCGTTCAAAGCATTCCGCAATTCGTGTGGCCGGGTGATTGCGTCATCGCGCGGACGCCCGGTTGGCGACAAGCGCCCGGCTCCTTCGGCCGCTGTGGTGGCGGCGTGCACGGCTGCATCGGAACACACCGGACCCGTCACCAAGGCCGGCGCCAAGGCGTTCTTCGAGCAGCACTTCGCAGCCCACGCCGTCGTCCATAACGGCCCGCGCGGCCTGCTTACGGGCTACTACGAGCCGTTGCTGGAAGGCTCGCGCACACCGCAGGGCGCCTTCCAGACCCCGGTCTACAAGCGTCCCCCTGATCTCGTGAATCTCGTCGACGAGACGCAGCGGGGCTCGCTCGGCATGGGCCTGACGCACGCGCGCAAGACCGAGAAGGGAGTTGAGCCCTATCTGACCAGGGCACAGATCGATCAGGGCGCGCTCAAGGGCCAGAACCTCGAGCTGGTCTATCTCAGCGATCCGGTAGAAGTGTTCTTCCTTCAGGTGCAGGGCTCGGGTCGCGTCAAGCTGACCGACGGCACCATCACGCGTATTCACTACGACGGCAAGAACGGCCATCCCTACAGTTCGATCGGCCGCTATCTGATCGAGAAGGGCCTGCTCGCCGCCGACAAGGTGTCAATGGGCGCCCTGAAGCGCTGGCTCAAGGACGATCCCGAGCGCGGCAAGCTCGTCATGCAGCAGAATGCGTCCTACGTATTCTTCCGCGAGCTCAAGAACACCGAGGCCAATGGCCCGCTCGGAGCCATGAGTGCGCCGCTCACCCCAGGGCGTAGCCTCGCGGTGGACCCGGGCTTCCATACCTTGGGCCTGCCGATCTACGTCAGCGGATCCGACATGAAGCACGTCACGAAAAGTGGCGAGTTCAATCGGCTCATGATTGCGCAGGACGTGGGCTCGGCCATCAAGGGGCCGGAGCGCGGCGACATCTACTTCGGCTCCGGCGATGCAGCCGGGCGCCTGGCAGGCGTGACAAAGCATGCCGGCAAGTTCATCGTTCTGCTGCCCAGGGACGAGTCGCCACAGGCCAAGGCGCCGTTGGCAACCGGAACGGTCAAGCCGCGACCATGAGCAAGTCCGGCCGAAAGTCCGATGGCCGTGGCCGGACCATCAGCCCAGAGGAAGCTGAGCTTTGGAAGCACGCGACACGCTCGCTTGAGCGCGTCAAAGCCAAGCCGCGCGTAGCCACTGCCTCTGCGACGATGGCTAGGCTCCCTGAACGCGTCGTGCATGAGACGCAAGCAGCGGTCGCTCCCGATGCCAAGCTGGCCGCACGCGCGGCCGATCCCGTTAAGGGAGAGGCGCGATCCGTTCCGATCGCCCAGTTCGAGCGCCGCAAGGCGAAGAAGATCGCCGCGGGCAAGGTCGAGATCGACGCCCGTATCGACCTGCACGGACTGCGCCAGGCCGATGCGCGATCCCGCTTGCGAGCCTTCCTGCTCCGGGCCCACGCCAAC